>OBJA01001309.1_pt1 | contig 17619 bp, 21 predicted proteins | sample 1519751 | NCBI WGS metagenome assembly OBJA01 (sample SAMEA3881238, study PRJEB22517) | soil metagenome | biome: lake sediment; feature: soda lake sediment; material: sediment, water from around vicinity | place: India | collected 2013-12-23 | depth 3 m | reverse complement strand
GCGTGCTCGAGGCGTCGTTCGGCCCGCGCGCCAAGCAGGTCTTCGACCGCGTCGACCAGGTGCACATCATTGCCTGCGGCACCAGCTATCATGCCGGACTGGTCGCGCGCTACTGGCTGGAATCGATCGCCCGCATCCCGTGCGTGGTCGAGGTCGCTAGCGAGTTCCGCTACCGTCGCCCCGTGGTGCGGCCGAATACGCTGGTCGTCACCATCTCGCAATCCGGCGAGACCGCCGACACCCTCGCCGCACTGCGCGAGGCGAAGAAGCTCGGCTTCGCCGAATCGCTCTCGATCTGCAATGTCCCCGAGAGCTCGCTGGTGCGCGAGTCCGACCTGGTACTGATGACGCGCGCCGGCCCCGAGATCGGCGTCGCCTCGACCAAGGCCTTCACCACTCAGCTCGTCGCATTGCTGCTGCTCGTCGTCGTCCTCGGCCGTCGCCATGGCCTGACCGAGGAGGCCGAGCGGGTCATCGTCGATCAGCTGATCCAACTACCGGGCCGCATCGAAGGTGTGCTCGGCCTCAACGAGCAGATCGAGCAGTTGTCGCAGATGTTCGCCGACAAGCACCACGCCCTGTTCCTCGGCCGCGGCACACAGTACCCGGTCGCGATGGAGGGCGCGCTCAAGCTGAAAGAGATCTCCTACATCCACGCCGAGGCCTATCCCGCCGGTGAGCTCAAGCACGGACCGCTGGCGCTGGTCGATGCGGAGATGCCGGTCATCGCCGTTGCGCCGAACAACGAGCTGCTGGAGAAGGTGAAATCGAACCTGCAGGAAGTGCGGGCGCGCGGCGGGCATCTGGTTGTGTTCACCGATACGGGCGCCGGCATTCGCAACGGTAATGGCGTCGATGTCGTCGACGTTGCGCCGACCGATGATTGCATTGCGCCTATCGTGTATACGGTGCCGCTGCAACTGCTCGCCTACCACGTTGCGGTGCTGAAGGGGACCGATGTGGATCAGCCGAGGAATCTGGCGAAGTCGGTGACTGTCGAGTAGTAGTTCCAAAGTATTAGGCCGCTGTGACTCCAGATCCAGCGGCCGTCCTCCAATAATCAAAAGATCAGTTCCCTTGATCGAGCGTCTCTCCCCTCGAATCCGAGGCGTTGAGATCAAAGCGCCTGATTCCTTTGATTCACATCCCTGCCTTTCGAAACAGCTGATCCAATAGCATCAGATCCCGTAGGCTGGTTGCGGGAATTGGCCGACGCCGCTAAAGTGTCGAATAATAACGGATGGAATGCTCAGCGATCGATCTGGTGTCTTGGTTCGTGTCACGTCAACGAGACAGGCTCGGCGCATCCTTTCACGCCCCACGAGGTATCTCATGACTACGATGGCGCAAGCTATCAAGGCGTTTCTAAGCTCTGCTGATGGCAAAGTTACTGCCGAGCAGATTAAGCAGGCCGTCAACACCCAGTATCCGGGGCAGTGGAAGGGTACAACTCTCCAAGCACACCTTTATGCCTGCGTTGCGAACAACCCTAAAGCATACATTCACCACCCGTCTGCCCAGAAGTTCCTTTATCGAAACGCCGACGGGACATTTGAGCTTTACTCCGAAGAACGACACGGACCAAATGAATGGGCTCCGTCTGAGGGCGAAGACGAAATTGAAGTGGTAAGCGAACTCGCTGAGACTTCCATCAGCCTCGAACGTGATATTGAAGATCATCTGATTCAGCACCTCGACATTCTCGAGAAGGGTCTCAAATTTGTAGCGCGCCAATTCAACACCGATGTTGGACGCATAGATATCTTGCCGAAGACCGGCAAGGATGCCGCGTCGTGATTGAAGTCAAAGTTGGCGAAGCGAAAGACTCTGCTGTTGGGCAAGTCGCTCGCTATCTTGGCTGGTTCGCAAGGCTAGATGGGAAGCCACCGCGTGGAATGATAGTTGCTGCGGAGTTTCCAGAAGGCGTCCGCTACGCCGCTACTGCTGTGGCAAACCTCACGTTGCATGCCTACAGGGTTAGCTTCTCTTTCGAGTCCGCGACTATATGAAGCGGCAGAATACGCCAAACCCATCATTCGAGCGGCCCTCGCGCGAGGGCTGTTCAATTTACATATTAGGATTAGCGGGAGAGTTCATGAAACATTGGCAAGCGCAACTAGGATTCTGGGGGGCTGATGTGGCTTGGATCTTTCCAGGCGGGGGAATTTCTTCAGACATCTGGGTATAACGATTTGGCAATCGCCGCATATGGCTATGTGATGGGATGCATAACGGTATTTTCCGGACATCTGTTTTGGGGCCGAGTAGTTCAGACGCGAGGGAATGAACTATTAGGAGAGGGGTGGTTCTCCAGGGCAGTTTTCGCCATTTGCTTGATCGTAATTTTTTCTATGGGCTTGCTGGGAGTCTACAACTCAATCTTTAACGCAAGCCCACGGGCCTACTGTATGCTTTTTCTTGTAGGAGGAATTGTTGTCAACCAAGGTCTTATGCCAATAATTGAGCACTTTGACGGAGGAAGAACTAAAAGTGCTGCGCATTGAGCCTAACAATTCATCCAAATCAACGCCGCTTCTCTGCGCGGCTTCATGCCTTGGTCTTAAGATCTAATGATCGATCCATCGGTGAAAGAGGAAATCCTTTGCCGTCTTCGGAAAGCCGAGGAAGATCACGGCGTGCGTATTCTGCTTGCTGTGGAATCTGGCAGCAGAGCGTGGGGATTCGAATCGCCGAATAGCGACTATGACGTACGCTTCATCTACATGCGGGAGCCTCAGTGGTATCAGGCGGTCGATTTGGAAGAGCGCCGCGATGTCATCGAATACAAGATCGTTGATCACATTGACCTGAATGGGTGGGATATCCGCAAATCGTTGCGATTGTTCTGGAAGTCGAATCCCGCCTTTGTGGAGTGGATTCAGTCTCCGATCACTTATCTCGAACCTAGCAAGTTTAAAGAGGCTGCTTTGGCAGCCCTTCCGGCTATCTATGCCCCTGTTAAGGGGATATATCACTATAGGAGCATGGCTAAGACGAACTACCGCGGCTATCTGCAGGCGCCCGTTGTTCCGCTAAAGAAATACTTCTACGTGCTGCGGCCACTGCTCGCAGTGCGTTGGCTAGTGCGAACCGGGAACGCAGCGCCCATCGAATTCGAGAAGCTATTGACGATGCTCGATCAAGAGCCAGAGGTCCTGAAGGCGGTGCGTGAACTCTTGTATCAGAAGATGAATTCACCTGAACTGGGGCAAGCACCGCGAGTAGCGTTAATAAATGAGTTTATTGAAGCAGAGCTGGACTTGCCGCCTGCTGAGTCGCCAAAGAAATCCGAGGTGCCTGAGGTGGTCGGTAGGCTCAATAGTATCTTTCACGACGCACTCGCTGAATATGAGGATCACAGATCTTTGCGCGCGCTGCCGAAATGAGCGTGCGTGAAGGGTAGCGTTGGTCATTTCCAGCGGACGAAGAGTTGCATTGTCACGCGGTCGAGAATCTTGACCAGGCCGATGCTCTCCTCTTTGGGCGGGTGACTTACAAAATGATGAAGGCAGCGTTCTGGCCGCTGGTGCGGACGGGAGCAAGGCCTGAGTTGATGGAGCCCTTTGCTTGGATAATCGACACGGAAAAGAAATACGTTGTATTAAGAGCGCTGGGGCGGGTCGATTTGAATGCTGAATTCGTGCGCGGAGATCTGGGCAAGGCCGTTCAAAAGATTAGGCGGGAGTCGGATAAGGGACTGTTCGTGGGGGGTGAAGCTCCAGCTAGCATTGACGGAACTGGAGCTGATCGATGAGTACGAATTCGTGGTGCGCCCCGGCTGGCACGCTATGGGCCAACGTTGTTCGGGGAGCTATCAAGGAACGTCTACTTGAAGCTCGTGAACGGCTGGAACTAAGTTCTGGGGTGGGGTGGCAATGCGCCATAAGCCCATAAGATAGCCGGCGGGATAGCAAGGCGTTCAATGGGACGGCCCTCGCGCTGCGCACTCGGTCCGCGCTTGAAAGCCGGTGTAAAATTATAAGGAGAGCACGTGCTACAACATCACCTAAATGTAGTTTGTGACGATGTTTGGGAGCGACTTGAAAACGCTAAGAAGTACCGAATTACTCAAGGCGAAGAAACCCTCACAGATAATCTTTTGCTTTATCTGGCATCGCAAAATCTCTCAAGCATTAAAATCATTCAAACTCCTAAGAGCGTGGAAAGCGTTAAGGGAACGGACTGGGAGTGGTGGATTGGAAATCGTGATAGAGGCTATTTGCGCTACGCTATTCAAGCGAAAAAGCTTGATGCTAAATCTAACCGCTACGCATCGCTTAGCCATAAGGTGGGCGTCGGAAAGAGCGTGGAGCTTCAGCATGAAGTTCTTGAAAAATATGCTAATGCCAATCAAGCAATACCGTTATATGCTTTTTACAACCACCTGGAGCCTAATAATTATCCGAAAAAATGGAATTGCCCATTGGCTTTTGATTTAAAGAAACTTGGTTGTACTGTCACACCATTAAAGAATATTAAGATTGTTCTCAAGGAAAGAGGATGGAGAACGTTTGAAAAAATTCATCAGTTCCCGGAAACCGTTCCGCTAAGATGCCTTGCTATCTGTCCAAGCATAGCTTTCACTTCAGCAGAAGAAGGTAAGGTCAGAGTCCGGCGATTTGAGGTAGAGGCTAAGATCTACCCCGATCCTTGGGGATGGATTAGTGAAATGGGTCACCTAAGCAATTTTGAGCAAATGCCTCCTCAGTATTACGATCACGAATTGGGCTATTATCCAAAGCGAATTTTACTCATAGATTCGAGCGAAATTGAATGGAGTGAAGACAATTTACATACGTTGGGCAGTGGGTTTCTTCCGTAAACCGGGTCAGATTGAGCGCAGTGTCGCCCAACCGCCAACGCTTGCACCCGACCATCCACTCGCTGCACTCGCAGGCGCTGAGTGAAGCTGGGCATTATGCGTCATGAAAATCTGGGTCGCTTGCCTTTGCTTGGCCTTCGGGATTCTCACGAGTACCGTGGTTGCTCATTCCGACGAAGGTGACGTGGAATCGTACGAAACCACCGATATCTATGTGGATCTCCGTAACCAAGCATTCAACTACATGCCTGCAAATCCTGATGCAGGACCAGACCTATTGGTTGTGCTGATGGAAACAGGTTACCCAGAGGCTGTTGCGACGCTCGTGGCCGTCTCGGACGGTACCGTTAGTCTGTACTTCAGCAGTGGTGGCGGCATCGTCGGGGATGGTGAGCATGCAGCAGTGAGACAAGTAGCGTCAACCCTCCTGTCAGCCGCGGCGCCACTTGTATCGCAAGCATCGAGAACAGAGGTGTTCCCCCTTCCATCGAGAGGTTATGTGCGTTTCTATTTAGTGACCGCAAGTGGCATAAACACCGTTGAAGTTCTTGAGGACGATCTGGGGTACCGGCGTCACTCGTTTTCTCCGCTGTTTCATCAAGGTCACGAGTTAATCGCTGCGATCTGGGAGCATGCACCACAATGACATTCCCTTTGCTTCGCTGCGGAAATTTCGGGATGACGCATGGCGTTTGGCCCCAAGAGAATTACTGCTGATGTCAAGATCCTACAAGCGAGGTTTAGAGTTCCCTCATGAGGGCTTCGTTCAGCTCTGCGTAGAGCAGCATTTTTCCAATGCTGGGTTCGACCTTATTACTGATGGCCGCGTTGATCTTCTTTGCTCCCATCCCGTTACAGGCGAGTCATGGAATATTGAGGCAAAGGGACAGACCACTCAGGTAGGGTTGGACTCCCGCACAGGACTTGGTCAGCTCATACAGGCTATGCACTCGCAAGATGTGAAATACGGCATTGCTGTTCCAGACACAGTTGCCTTCCAATCTCAAATAGCAAATTTGAGCCAATGGGCCGTAACTCTGCTTCGTATACATTGGCTGTTTGTGTCACAAGACGGCTCTGTCAGGATGATGACGCCAGATAAGGCCTAACAAGCTATTCAGCTGACGCCGCTTAGCGGCCCGATCTAATTCAGGCGTTAGACGTACAAAAGCATGGATACACACTTCCTCTCAATATTTCGACAGCCTGATGCGCCTGTCGCACGTGGCAAGTATCTGTCGCGTGTCTTCGGCATCTTCTCCGAAGAGATCGTTCGCATGTGGGCCAGCGATCATCGCTGTTCCTACGAAGACCTGGGGAGACCAACTCTTCGAAAGCGTGGTGAAAAGTCAGGGTCTACACTTGATTTCACTTTGCGTCACAAGGCGACAGGAAAATCCTATGTCGCTGAGTTGAAGTGCGAGATTGAATATCAGAACTACAAGTATCTTGTTCTGTCTGATATCAAGCAACTTGCGCATCATAACAAGGCTGCTTTCTTTGCTTTGCTCGATGCCGCGACCAGAAGTCCTGAGCAACAGACATTTATTGGCGGCAAGGAGATTGAAATTAGTGGTGCAATTCTCATATGGGGGGCTGCCACCCCTAAAGGGCGAGGCGCTGTCATTGATGCATATGGATTCTATGAGGTCTTGACGATGGCGGAGATCATCCATGACCTTCAAGGTTGGGGTCATGAGCCATATCGAAAACTAGTAGAAGACCGGCGTTCTTGGGCGTGCGAGATGTTTGAGTCATTGCTTGCGCCTCAGAAATGACGCGTTCTCCTAGCAAATCAATCAAGGGGCTCCGCTTCTCAGCGCAGCTTAGTTCAGGCATTGAGCCTGTAGAAAAAGTTCTATCCAGCCTATAATTCACGAGGTTAGCCGTACAAGAATAATGGCGCGAAGCGCTTAGCAGGGAAATGGGGGAGGGATCGAATGGCCCGCTACAAGGACTACTGCTATGAGCAAGGCAAGCTGATTCCGATCTCGTTTCGGGATCAGATTCTCCCCGGCACCTTCGAATACACCCTCAGTTACCTGATCGACCACGAGCTGGAGCTGTCGATCTTTGATCAGCGCTACTGCAACGACGAGACCGGTCGCGCTGCCTACGATCCCGCACTTTTGTTGAAGATCGTGCTCTATGCCTATTCTCGCGGTATCACCTCCAGTCGCCAGATCGAGCGCTGCTGCCGGGAGAACGTTATCTTCATGGCGTTGTCGGCCAACACCCGGCCGCACTTCACGACGATCGCCGACTTCATCAGCCGGATGGAAGGGGAGATTGTGCCCCTGTTTCGAAATGTCCTGTTGATTTGCGACGCCCAAGGCCTGATCGGCCGGGAGATGTTTGCGATCGACGGCTGCAAGCTCCCGAGCAACGCGAGCAAGGAGTGGAGTGGAACCAAGGCAGAGCTGACGGCGAAGCAGGTCAAGCTGGAACGCGCGATCCGGCGTATGGTGAAGACTCATCGGGATCGAGATCAGCACGAGGTCACCCCCGGTCTGGTCGAGCGCGAGCTGCAGTACATTGCTACTCTCAGAGATCAGGCGAGGAAGCTCAAGGCCTGGCTGGCGGAGAACGACGACAAGCCGGGAAAGATCGGCAAGCCGAGGAAGAGCAATCTCACCGACAATGACAGCGCCAAGATGAAGACCAGCCACGGCGTGATCCAGGGCTATGACGGCGTGGCAGCGGTCGATGACCGCCACCAGGTCATCGTCCACGCCGAGGCCTTCGGTGAGGCGCAGGAGCATGACCTGTTCCAGCCAATGGTGGAGGCGACTCGGGAGCACTTCGAGGCCCTGGGCGAGACGAACATCTATAAGAAGGCGAAGGTCACCGCCGACAGCGGCTTTCACACCGAGAACAACGCGGCCTACCTCTGCGAACGGAAGATCGACGGCTATCTCGCCGATCGGCAGATGCGCCAGCGCGATCCGCGCTTCCAGGACATCGACAAATACAAGGCCCGCAGCCGGAAGGAAAGGCGCGAATGGGAAGGTCGGCCGGACCGATTCACCAACAAGGATTTCCACTACGACCCTGATGCCGGCAGGTGCATCTGCCCGGCCGGGAAGTCTCTCCACAGCAACGGATCGAATGTCTTTTTCAACGACTATGCGGCCGTGAAGTTCAAGGCGCCGAAGTCTGCCTGCGGTCCCTGCTACCTGCGTAGTCGCTGTCTGAAGTATCCGGACCGGACCGAGGTCAGGCAAGTCGCCTTCTTCAGTGGCGAGACCCGAAAGCCCGAGACCTTTACAAGCAAGATGAAACGCAAGATCGACTCGCTGATGGGCAAGGCCGTGTACAACCGCCGGATTGCGACGGTCGAGCCGGTGTTCGGCCATCTCAGGAACATCGGTCTTGATCGATTTACTCTCCGCGGCAGAGCGAAAGTAGATGCGCAATGGAAGCTCTACTGCATGGTACATAATCTGCTGAAGGTTCACCGATACGGGGCGGGGTTTACATGAAGCCGGGAAGTGTCTCTGGATCTGGACGAGAACAAGCCGGGATAACTGGAAATACAGATCGAGCCAAGGAATTTTCGATGATGATGGATGGAAGAATACCGTCTAATAATGCTCCATCCCGGAAATGGGTTTTTCTACAGGCTCGTTAGGCGTCTTATGGTGCATCGATCGCTGGCAGAAGCTATCGAGCTCTTCGAGACCGGCCTGGCGGACTGCCGCCGATCAGAAGATCGCAAGCTGATTGAGCGATATCTCGCCGAATTGGGGCTCATATTGGCCAGGGCTGTACTGGGAAAGGACATCCTGAGTAGGCTCCCTCAAGCAGAGAGGCTTTTCGCGCACTCATGGCTGATCGACGAAGAGCCATTCGAGCTGGCATTCGCTAAATGGCGCGAATTTCGAGCAGATTACGAAGAATTTGCTGTGCGTGGCATGACAGTAAATGAGAGGTTACATGCATTCTCATTGCTAGAGAGCTACGATCAAGCGATCTCAGCGCGGGATCTCGATGCCGTCCGCCGTATCTTGAAGATTGTGCACCTCAGCGAGGAATCAATTGCTCAGATCATCGCTACAATCAAGTGACGCCTGACAGCGCAATGCAGACGGACAAAAGCAAGCTGTCACGCCTCTCTAACGCAAAAGCTGCGCCAGTTTGCTTTTGCCGCTGATTGCAAGCGTTAGGCGCCATGTATCGCGTTCCTCTCGATTTGGACCTTTCGAAGATCGTCGGTGAGTTTACGACTCAGGTACGCGTGGGGCAGTTCGATCTTCAGTTCACGTTCGGCCCTGTAAGTTTCGCGATCCAGTCGCAAGTCACTCTCTCTAAGAATGGCGAGGTCGTTGGGAGTTGGAAGGAAGGTCGGTGGCCGGATGTGGCTTCCTATGACGTGATGAACTCGAGTGTGATTCGGTGGGAAGTGCCGGATGATCGGCGAATCGTGATCCATCTTGAGAACGGCGTGGCGATTCATCTCGGCGACGACTCAGATCAATACGAGTGTATGCGAATTTCGTTTGAAGGCGAGCCCGGAGTGGTGCTCATTTGAGTGCTAACGATCGTTAGTTTCAAGAAATTAATCATGAAAACTGATCGCGGCGTACCAAAAAGGACGGTGGTAATGCTCTGGGTCGTAGTAAGCAGCCTCGTGCTCTGGTTGCTCAGTTTCGGCGTAAGGCAAGAATTTACCTTTGAGGCGTTCATTGGATTTTCTAGCTTGCTGTTCGGGGGTGGCGCCGCTTACCACTTCTTCACTGTTTTACTTTCTCTCCCTTATGATGAGATGAATAAAAAAGAGTGGCGCTACATGCTGAAGCAGATGGCAGGAATGCTATCTTGCTTTCTGTTCGCAGGATTAGCTGTAGTGCTTAACAAGCTCTTTTGGCCACAAAATGGCCTGCTCTCTCTCGGCTCCATTTTCCTGTTCTTTGCAGTCGCCTGGTTTTTTGCGTTCCGTGCTGAAAAATCCTACAAAAGGTTGGCCGCAAATGAGCCTTAACACAGCGTTCAACACTGACTCGCAAAGGCGTCGCTCAGAGCCCTTGTTACTCCAGGGTTAACACGAACGTTATGCGCCACGTGCCGCAAGTACGGGCATTAGTAGTGAAGCAAGGGAGAAAGGATATGGCGATTAAACGGATGGACAACGTCCTCATCGTCGTTGACCATCTCGAAGCCGTCAAGGCGTTCTTCATCGAACTGGGCCTCAAGCTAGAGGGCGAGACGACAGTCGAAGGGCCTTCGGTCGGGAGCCTGATCGGGCTCAAGGATGTCCGGGCCACCCTCCTGATGATGCGGACTCCCGATGGGCAGGGCATCGAGCTGGACAAGTTCCACACGCCCAACGCGATTAGGTTTGGGCCCGTGGACGCGCCGGTGAACACGCTGGGTATCCGTCGCATCATGTTCGCCGTCGATGACATCGACGCTGTCGTTGCGCACATGCGCGCCCACGGAGCCGAGCTCATTGGTGAAATGCAGTACGAGGACGCGTACCGGCTGGCCTATATCCGCGGGCCTGAGGGCATCATTGTCGCACTTGCCGAGCAGATCGGCTGAGGCATGCCTGGTGGCAAGCGATACTCGGTTAGCAACCATTTGTTCACTGGCGTATAAGCATATAACAAGTCGTTCGGCCGGAACCCGCTTCGCGGACCCGGTTAACTCTGCGTTGGGGCCCTCTGTAGGAGGATTCAGTGATTAACCTTCACGCAAGCGGTCTTCGTACCTTTGTCCCATCCCGGGACTTTGCATTATCCAAGGATTTTTACTCAGCATTGGGCTGCGAGCTGGAGTGGTCAGACGAGAATCTGGCGCTGTTCTGTCTCGCGGGATCGAGGTTCTACCTGCAGCGCTACTATGTGAAGGAGTGGGCTGAGAGCAGCATGCTTCATGTATCCGTGCAGAATGCGGCCCATTGTTTTTCTGAGATCACAGGACTCATAGAGTCTGGCCGTTTTCCTTCTGTCCGCGTGGCCCCGCCGAAGCAAGAAAATTATGGCGCATTGGTCACTTATGTCTGGGACCCGTCGGGCGTTCTGTTGCATCTGGCCCAGTGGGGCGGGACCTAGCAATTCATCCAAGCAACACTTCGTGGCGTGCTTGACTCAAGCGCGGGTACCATAACTAGTAATGCGCGACTCTGGGGGCTCTTTTATGAGTGACAAGCATCTCGGAGCATGCTTATGTGGCGCCGTAAGGTTTGAGGTTGATGGCGCGTTCGATCGCTTCTATCTCTGCCATTGCGAATCCTGCCGGAAGGATTCTGGCTCGGCTCATGCCGCCAATCTCTTCTCATCGTTCGCAAGCCTGGCAAGCTGGGAGCATGATCTGTCGGATATCCCAAGCTTTTTCGGGGCGCGGTTTAACTCAGGCGTTAACGCATGACGGGACCCGCATCTCAAGAACTATAGGAGTGCTCCCATGAGACGACTCATCGCATCTACGTTCGTGTCGCTTGACGGTATCATGCAAGCGCCCGGCGGACCGGAAGAAGACCCGACCGGCGGTTTTGCCTTTGGCGGTTGGGTGTTCAACTACTGGGATGAAGCCATGGACCTCTCGGCATCGGGTTTCGACGGCAAGGATCGAGAGCTGGTGCTCGGCCGCAGGACCTATGAGATATTCGAAGGGTACTGGCCATACCAACCCGAAGACGATCCAACCGCGAGGACGCTCAATGCAGCAAGAAAGTATGTTGCTTCGCGCACATTGACAGCGCTCCACTGGAACAACTCGGCCCTGCTCCGCGGTGATATAGTCTCGGCAATCATGGATCTCAAGACCCGGCCGGGACTTGACCTGCAGATTATCGGTAGCGGTAATCTGATTCAGACGCTCCAGGCCGCATCGCTGATAGACGAGTACAATGTGTGGACTTTTCCATTGGTGCTTGGGCGAGGCAAGCGTCTCTTTGGCGAGACCGCCAGGCCATCCGCGCTGCGGCTCGTTCGCTCTCGGGTTTCTGCCACTGGCGTCGTGATGAGTACCTATATACCCAGTGGCGATATCCGGCCCGGTTCGTTCGCGAGTATCGAGCCGAGCGAGAAGGAGTTGGCTCGACGCGAAAGGATGGCAAATAGAATGTGGTGATGTGAAGCTGGTAATACGCGCTGACGACCTGGCCGTGAGCGCCGGGCGACGAGCCGTTGGCACGCTCCCGCAAACAGGCATCTCCGGCGTGCAGACCGACGGAAGGCAGGAGGGATACATGAGGATCTCACGGCTTATTCTGGAGCAAAAGGAGTCCATTCTGCAGGACTTCGAGGACTTTGCGCGAGCATACACGTCGCCGGGTCCTTCCATGGACATTGCCGCCCTGCGGGACCACGCTGCGGGAATGCTCGAGGCGTTCGCGCTCGATCTCGAGCGGCCGCAAACCGAAGCTGAGCAGGAGCAGAAGTCGAAAGGGAAAGCGCCTTGCTCAGGACACGCGGGTTTCACGGCGGCGCAGGAACACGGCTCTGACCGGGCCCAGAGCGGCTTTTCGCTGGAGGAGGCGATCGCTGAGTACCGGGCGCTGCGTGCCAGCGTGCTGCGTCATCTGGCGGCGACGGTTACCGGATCGCCACTATCCGAGGTCCAGGACATCACCCGCTTCAACGAGGCTATCGATCAGGCCATCGCCGAATCCACACACGAATACTCCAAGGTGGTGACCGACTATCGCGATATGTTCCTGGCCATGCTGGGGCATGATCTGCGCTCGCCCCTGAACGCCGTCATGAGCGCGTCGGCCGTTCTCGAGAAGAACGGGGAGCTTTCCGACCGCGACTTGCGCCTCGTCCGCATCATCCAGAGCAGTGGTGGGCGCATGATGGACCTCATCAACGACATGCTCGATTTCACGTCCTCGCGGTTCGGGCATGGCATCCCGATCCGTCCGCAGGCGGCCGATCTCGGCGAGATCGTCGCCGAAGCGGTCAGGGTCAGTCAAGTGACGCACACACCGCGTGAGTTTCGAATCATGCTCGCAGGGGATCTGACGGGGAAGTGGGACGTGGGTCGCCTTCGCCAGGCGATCTCGAACCTTCTCGATAATGCGGTACAGCACGGTTCACCGGATTCCCCGATCACCGTTCGGGTTTCTGCTCTCGACGCATCCGGCGATCTGATCGTTGCGGTGCACAACCTCGGTCCTGTGATACTCGCCGGCGAACGGGAGCGGATCTTCGATCCGTTTCGCCGCGGATCATCGAGGAAGGCGCAGACGGAGGAACACCGCAGAGGCATCGGACTGGGCCTGTACATCGCGCGGGAAGTGGCCGAGGCGCATGGAGGACGTCTGGAGGTCGAGTCGATCGTCGAGAACGGGACTACCTTTTCCCTGCGACTGGCGCGACGTCCGGTGAATGCGGAACCAGACTGATAGCAGGCACAGTCCGAGGCAATATCGATGACGCAAAGCGCAAAGCCGTCGCGATGTGGAGATCGTCCAGGAGCCGACGCAGCAGCCATATGGCGTCCGCGATTGCGCGGTCCGTGACCCCGCTGGCAACTTGATACGGATTCAGCAGTTGCGCTGAGCCTGAAAAATCGCTGAGCGGATGATCCATTGGACGCCGGTCGGCTCAGCGTAGACCGCTCACATGAGTCACACAGGAGCACAGACATGCTTCAGATCCGCCCGAACTGTGAATGCTGCGATAAGGACCTGCCGCCCGACGCCGAAGCCGTCATCTGCACCTTCGAGTGCACGTTCTGCCTCGAGTGCGCCGGTGGCGTTCTGGCAGGCGTGTGCCCGAACTGCGGCGGCAACTTTTCCCGGCGGCCGATCCGGCCGGCTCATCTATTGGCAAAGTATCCTGCTTCGTCGGAGCGTGTCCTGAAGGTCGGTGGCTGTGCAGCAGGCTAGCAGTCCGTTCAAGCCGACGCCGTTCCTCGACGCGGTTCAACCCGTGCGTTGGACGACTGGACTGACAGCGTGATGACGCCGAAAGCGGAAAAGGTCATCGTAATCACCGGGGCCAGCCGAGGAATCGGCGCGGCTACCGCGCGACTTGCCGCGCAGTACGGTTACTCGGTATGTGTCAATTACCATCGGAATCAGGACGCGGCCCAGCGAGTAGTGAAGAGCATCGAGGCCGCGGGCGGCCGGGCTGTTGCCGTTCGCGGCGACATTTCGATAGAAGCGGATGTCGTGGAGCTGTTTGAGACATGCGATCGTGTCCTGGGCCGTCTGACCGCTCTGGTGAACAACGCCGGGATACTGGAAAGGCAGATGCGGGTGGAAGAAATGGATGCCGCTCGAGTGCAGCGCATCCTGGCGACCAATGTGACCGGCACGTTCATATGTTCCCGCGAGGCAGTGCGCCGAATGTCCACGAGACGCGGTGGTTCTGGCGGAGCTATCGTGAATGTATCCTCGGTAGCCTCACGCCTTGGGTCTCCTGGGGAGTACGTCGACTATGCCGCTTCGAAAGGTGCCATTGACACGCTGACTGTGGGCCTGGCGCAAGAAGTGGCAGGGGAGGGAATCCGGGTCAATGCAGTTCGAGCGGGGTTCATATATACCGAGATGCATGCGAGCGGGGGAGAGCCGGACCGCGTCGAGAGAGTTAAGGAATTCGTGCCGATGCGGCGAGGGGGACACGCCGACGAAGTGGCGCGCGCCATCCTTTGGCTGCTCTCGGATGAAGCTTCCTATACGACGGGTGGTTTCATCGATGTGACTGGCGGAAGGTGAACGCCCGGCATTCGCATGCGGCGAACATGTCGATCGGCCACCGTTTGCCATGAGAGACCCCGAATATCCATCCGTTCGTCATGGTTTTGTCCTTGATTTTCAGTGGAATTTTCCAGGCGTCTGAAGTGTCATAAGGAAAACAGCAAACGTCCGACAAGGAGTGCTTCATGAACCTGGATACACGGAATCGACTCAGCCATACCACCGTCATACTGCACTGGTTCGTCGGCCTCGCCGTAATCGGCATGCTGGCGCTCGGCGCCTACATGACGGAGACGGAGACCCGGAGCCTGTATCCGCTGCACAAGTCGCTCGGTGTCCTGGTGCTGCTGATCATGGTTGCGCGCATCGCCTGGCGGATCAGGAACGGCTGGCCCGAGCCCGTCGGCAATTATGCGAATCACGAGAAGGTGCTCGCCAAGGCCGTGCATTACGTGTTGCTGATCGGCACGGTGCTGATGCCGCTGTCCGGCTTCCTCATGTCCGCGCTCGGCGGCACCGGTGTCGCGGTGTTCGGCGTGGAGCTCGTCGCGCGCAATCCGGATCCTGACAACCCCGGCCGCGTGCTGGCGCACAACGGGGAGCTCGCGTCCTTCTTCCGCGGCGTCCATGGCGTGGTCGCCTACACGCTGGTCGTCGCCATCCTGCTGCACATCGCCGGTTCGCTGAAGCACCACGTGATCGACAAGGATGGTACGCTGAAGCGCATATTCGGCGCCCGCGTCTAGCGCCCGAACGCGTCGGGCCGCCGGGGGAAAGGACGTGAGGCTGGGCGGCGGCCCGAACGTGATCCGGCAGTATCTTCGTGCGGGCCTCATCGACGAGATGCACATCGCCATCGCGCCGGTTCTGCTGGGCAGCGGTGAACAGCTGTTCGAGGGCATCGATCTGCGCGCCCTCGGCTATGTATGCAGCCGGCATGCGCCTTCGGAGCGCGCCACGCACATCGTGCTGTCTCGCCGCCTGGACAGCGGCGGCGCCTAGTTCTTCCCGGTCGCACCTATCGCGGGCAGCTCCCGCGCCGCCATGAAGCGGAACATCGAAGGCGGATCCACTCATGTCATCCTCGCACGATCAGCACTGGAACCCCGGCTTGTACGCGGAAAACGCGCGTTTCGTCGCCGAGCTCGGCTTGCCCGTCGTCGAGCTGCTGTCGCCGCGGCCGGGCGAACGCGTCCTCGATCTGGGCTGCGGCGATGGCGCGCTGACGGCCAGGCTCGTCGAGCTCGGCTGCGAAGCGGTCGGCGTCGATGCGAGCCCCGACATGGTCGCGGCGGCGCGGGCGCTGGGCGTGGACGCGCGGGTCATGGACGGTCAAGCGCTTCCATTCGACGGTGAGTTCGACGCCGTCTTTTCCAATGCCGCGCTCCACTGGATGAAGGAAGCGCCGGCGGCCGTCATCGACGGTGTCTGGCGCGCCCTCAGGCCGGGCGGGCGCTTCGTCGCTGAGCTCGGCGGGCGGGGCAACGTCTCCGCCATTGTCACCGCCATCGACGCGGCGCTGGCCGCGCGCGGTCTCGCGGTCTCCAGCCCGTGGTTCTTCCCCGCTCCGGAGCAGTACCGCGGGCTGCTCGAGGCGCGTGGCTTCGTGGTGCGGAATATCGATCTCATACCGCGCCCCACGGCCCTGCCCGGGTCGGTGAGCGGCTGGCTGGAGACGTTCGCCCAGCCGTACACGTCCGCCTTGCCGGCGGCCGGGCGGCAGGAATTCACCGGCGAGATCGTCGATGCGCTGCGTCCCCTGCTCTGCGATGCGGACGGCAATTGGACCGCGGACTATGTCCGCCTGCGGTTCCTGGCCGAGAAGCCTGCGACCTGACATTGTACGGGGCGGAGATCGCCGTCCCGGGTTCCTTCCCTGGTCGCCTCGCCGCTTTCCGGGAGCACGAAAGTGGGGCCCAGGAGGCGGCAAGGATGGATACCCCCTTCCATGGGAACGATCTGTCACGTTAAGTCCCCGTTTTTCTAGTTATTATGTCCAGCCGTTTGGTGGAAGATGTTATGGTGCCATATAATGGCGCCATAAGTTTTTTCAGCAGCCGGTGCCATGCACCGAGGTCTTATGGACACGACCCCGCTCGTACCAGGACCCGCCCCGGCTTCACCGGGTGATGCGGAGGCGGTGATCCTGCGCGACCAGCAGATACACGCGATCGTCCAGTCCCTGCGCGTGGTCTACGGTTCGGTGCAGGCGCACTCCCATTGGGTGGAGCAGCAGTGCGGCGTCAGCGCGACGCAGCTCTGGGCGATGTGGGAACTGCATGATGCGCCCGGACAAAAGGTCACCGAACTCGCCCTCGCCCTCTCCGTGCATCCCTCCAACTGCTCCAACATGGTGGACAAGCTCCGCCGCAAGGGCCTGATCCGCAAGCAGCGCAGCGGCCCCGACCAGCGCGTGGTGCGCCTCTACGTGACGGGCAAGGGCGAGGAGCTGCTGGCGACCGCGCCGCGGCCGACGCAGGGGGCGCTGCTGGATGCGCTGCAGCGCCTGCCGGATTCGGCGCTCGTGGAACTGGAACGCGGCCTTCACCGCCTGCTCGGCGTGATGAAGGTCAAGGATGCCTCAGTGCCGCTGAAACCCGTTGTCGGCACCTGAGACGCCGCCGCGCCGTCGGTCCCGATACCGACCGGCGGCGGGGACGGCCCCGACATGATGTACCCGCATGCGACCGTCGCCTCCAGGCCGGCGGAACGCCCGCTCCCTTGACCGCTTCGAATGGATGAGAAGAGCAAGGCAGGATCTCACCAGGCGCGGCCGTTGCTGGGCGGCGAGGTGCTGTTCGACGTGTTCCCCGACGGCTCGCAGGTCCTCGGCGGCGCGCCGTTCAACGTCGCCTGGCACCTGCAGGGCCTGGGCCTGGACCCGCTGTTCGTCAGCCGGGTCGGCGCGGACGCGGCCGGCGAACGCGTGCGCGCGGCGATGCGGCACTGGGGCATGGACCTGTCCGGCCTGCAGCTCGACGACGAGCGTCCCACCGGCACCGTGCGTGTGAGTCTGCGGCAGGGACAGCCCGCCTTCGATATCCTGCCCGCGCAGGCCTACGATCGCATCGATGCCGCTGCCGCCCTGCGCGCGGCGGGCGGCCGGCCGGTCGGCCTCGTCTATCATGGTACGCTGGCGCTGCGGGAT
>OBJA01001308.1_pt1 | contig 17627 bp, 14 predicted proteins | sample 1519751 | NCBI WGS metagenome assembly OBJA01 (sample SAMEA3881238, study PRJEB22517) | soil metagenome | biome: lake sediment; feature: soda lake sediment; material: sediment, water from around vicinity | place: India | collected 2013-12-23 | depth 3 m | reverse complement strand
TACGGTCCAAAACCCCTACGGGGTTCCGTGATGCTTCGAAGAATGAACCGAACCCGGTCGCAAGACGGGTTTTAGAACGTCTTAATCTCAGCCCAGGGTTTTAACCCTGGGTGGACAGATCGACAAACGAAGCGAAGGGTATTTTCTAGGTAGAAACTTAACTTCTGTAAAGGGGTGGATTGGATGGATATCGGGCTTGTCCATGAGACGAGCTTTGCAGCGAAGGTACGAGACTATCTGAGAGAGTATTGGGATTCGGCCGATGAGCGTTTGCTTAAGGCTGTAGAAGATAATGACTTGGAAGAGGTTGCAATGCTGTTGGCTCAGGGAGTGGACCCCAATACTTCGACAGAGCGAAGAGAATTTCCGCTGATCCAAGCGGTTCTTCGAGCCCAATCCGAGATGGTCGGTTTGCTTTTAAAATGGGGCGCCAATACAGAGGTTCGCGGGGAATGTGATAAAACCCCTTTAATGGAAGCTGTCAGAATCGGTCATGAGTCCATCATCCGCCGATTGCTGGCGGCCAAAGCTGATCCGAACGCTCTGACCCGTTCAGGAGGAACCGCGTTATGGGAAGCAGTGAATTGGCGGCGCTTGCATATCGCTGAGATGCTTTTGGCAAAAGGCGCAAAAGTAGACGGAGATGGTGGAACGCAGAGAGATACTCCATTGATGAAAGCCTCCTCCCAGGGTGATTGCGATATGGTCCGGCTCCTGTTGCAGAAAGGAGCCGATCCCAATCTGCAAAATGCTGGGCATGGATGGACAGCGCTGATCTTAGCGGCGCATTACGGCCACGAACGTATTGTGCTTCAACTGATCAAGCAAGGCGCTAATCCTGACCTCCAAGATGCGACCGGCCGCACTCCATTAATTGCCGCATATACCGCTGGGTACTGCAATTTAGCATCGAAACTGATCCGTTATACCCAAAACCTCGAAGCGGTTGACCCTGAGTATGGATGGACCGGCGCACTATGGGCAACCGCCCAAGGTGATCTTTCCGCACTAAAACAATTACACGCTCGTGGAGCACGCCTCAATACGCGGGGGAAACAGGGAGAAACCCTTCTTGATCTCGCAAGAGCGCGAAGACATATAGGGATTACACGATGGCTAAAACGTAGGAGTAATGGGGGAGTCTAGGAGTCAGAACCGGTCCGGGTAAGGCTTAATCGATGCATGGGTCGGCGTTTAAGCGAAAATCTCCAAATATGGTTAAGCCATGTTTGTCCTGAGATGATTTAGGGAAACCTAGGATCGAAGGGGGAGATTATTTGACCAAACGTCGCCGTCGTCACCGCAGGTCGATACCGCGGATCGGTCGTAGCCTGCGGTGGTTTATTGTGCTCATCATCACGGGTGGTCTCATTGGCATCAATCTTATCCTCTTCAATCCGCTTTTGGGCAGATTGAATCTTCAAGAGCGCCTGGAAGCTTCTCGCCGAGCCTCAGTCATCTATGACCGCAACGGTGGTGTGGTGACGACGCTAAGCCCGACGCGTATTCTTTGGAAACCCTTGGACGAGATTCCTCTCCCCCTCAGGGAAGCCGTCATTGCCGTGGAAGATGTGCGATTTTATCAACATCGGGGTGTAGATGTTCGGGGGATTATCCGTGCGATGGTGCAGAATTTTCGCCAAGGAGAAAGGGTTCAGGGCGGTAGCACGATTACGCAACAATTGGCGAAAAATCTCTTGCTTACTCAAGAGCGTACCTTTCAGAGGAAGATTGCAGAGATCGGCTATGCCATTCGGATTGAACGGGAGTACACTAAAGATCAGATCTTAGAGATCTATCTGAACGATATTTATTTCGGCCGCGGCGTTCATGGGATTGAAGCGGCGGCACGCACCTATTTTGGCAGGCCTATTCAGGAGTTATCCCTCGAACAAATGGCGCTGCTGGCCGGTCTTCCTAAGGGTCCGGAGTTATACTCTCCCTTCAACCATCCCCAACGGGCGCTTGCCCGCAGAAACACGGTTCTCGGCATTATGATGCGCGAAGGACTTTTAGACGAATCATTGGAGAAGGAATTGACGGAGCGGCCTTTGGGTACGCTGCAGCGACCCGGTGTGCCGACCCGCGGCTCGTACTTTGCCGATTATGTCGTCGCTCAACTCCATCATAACTATGGATGGTCTGAACGGTTTATTCGTGGAGGAGGGTTAAAGATCTATACACCGCTGGATTTAAGGCTGCAACAATATGCGGAAGAAATGGTCGGACGGATTCCGACCCATGAACAATTTCGACCGCAGGTGGCGCTGGTAGCTCTTGATCCGGTCACGGGTGAAATCCGTGCACTCATCGGTGGCCGTAGTTATCGCCATTCGCCGCTCAATCGCGCTACCGAGATTCGTCGGCAACCCGGATCAGCGATCAAGCCTGTGGTCTTTGCAGCTGCACTAATCAATGGCATGCGGCCGGATACACGAGTCGTGGACGAACCGGTTCAATTTATCGTTAACAACGAACCCTGGCAACCCCAGAATAACGATGGACGATATCGCGGATCCATCACGTTAACTACCGCGCTATCCGAGTCCGTTAATACCGTTGCCGTTCAACTCGCTCATGATGTTGGCATAAATAATGTTTTTCAGTTAGCCGAAGAAATGGGGTTGCCCCTTGTTGAGAGCGGTGAGCGCAATGATCGGGGCTTAGCCCCGTTAGCCTTGGGCGGGTTGACTCGGGGGGTGACCCCGTTGGAGTTAACCACAGCTTATACAGCCTTTGCCAATCGGGGCATTCGTTCAACACCGATATGTGTATTGCGGGTCGAGGATCGTCGAGGTCGTATCTTGCGTCGCGGCAGATTTCAACAACACCGGGTGATCCCCGAAACAGTGGCCGCCGATCTGACCCAAATGATGCGTGGCGTATTGACCCATGGAACCGGTGTGCGGGGCAATCCCGGGCGTCCAGCGGCTGGAAAGACCGGCACAACCAGCGGTAATACCAATGCATGGTTTGTCGGATACACGCCGGAGTTGCTTGTAACATTATGGCTTGGCAATGACGATAACCAACCCCTACGTTTGAACGATCAAGTCTTGGGCAGTGGAACGGCGGCCGAATTATGGGGGGGGTTTATCCGCCGCGCTTATGCAGGACTTCCGCCTATGGAATTTGGGACTCCACGGCGCATGGTTGATGGCGATGCGCTTACGCGAGTCGAACCTTGGGAAGAAAGATATGAATAATATTGGAGGGATAGTTTTGGAGGAGAATCAGATGGCCCAAGGGATTGATCTGCATCCTGGCATGAATGTCTGGTTGCCGGAGAGTGGAAGGTATGGACGGGTTCAATCCATTCGCATTGTATCGACGGGAGAGACCATCGATTCCTATCAACTGTCAAATGAAATGGAACCACTGGTCGTAACCTTAGTTGGAAAGGGATACTCCACCAAACAATTCATTCAAAGACCCGATGCCATTCGGATCGATGGCGGGCAGCACGGACGGATCATCGATGACGATCTGCTTCTCAGTGAAGAAAAAGAGCCCATGGATAACGAAGTGATCTTTGGAGACGGCGGCGACGACGATGAAAACCCTTTGCAGGATATCATCGACAACATGGAGCCCGAGCCTGGGGATCTTTCGTAAATCGAGGCAACATGAGCCTTGAGAACCTTGGCCATAGAAGAATAAAAATGAGACGTTATTCCATACTGGAAGGAGCCTGAGAATGGATGACGAATATTATGCTGAAAATGTCATCTTAGAGGAGGGTCAAGGATGGCGAAGGAGATTAAGGTTACTTTCTCCGATGGAACGACTCGGGTTTATCCATCGGGAGTATATTTAGAAGAGATTCTTCAGCCGGAATGGAATGAAAAGGGCATTACAGTGGCGGCTAAGGTGGGGAACACCTTAAGAGAGCTCTTTGTCAAACTTGACAAGGATGAGCGGATCGAACCGATCGATCTTACCCAAGAAGACGGGATACGGATCTATGGACGAAGCCTCGCCTTTGTCATGGTGCGCGCTGCCCGAGAACTCTATCCGGGTTGTCGCGTCACTATCGAACACTCATTAAGCAAGGGTGTCTTTGGCGAGCTTTATATCGGAAGGCCCGTAACCGATCACGACATCAAAGCCATTGAGGAACGAATGCGCACCATCATCCACGCGGATGAACCGATTCACAAGATTACGCTGCCACGTGAAGAAGCCATTCGTCTCTTTGAAGAAGACGGTCAGATGGACAAGGTGGAACTCCTGCGGTTTCGCAAGAATGAACAGGTCCGTGTCTATCAGTGTGGAGATTTTTACGACTATTATTATGGATATATGGTGCCCCGGACAGGGTACCTTCGCCAGTTCGAATTACGGTTTTATCTACCTGGATTCATTTTACGATTTCCTCAAAAGGAATCACCGACTCAGATTCCCGAGTTTGTTGAGCAGCGAAAACTGGCTCGTGTCTTCTATGAATTTGAACAATGGGGCAAGTTGTTGGAGATTGAGGCGGTTGCCAGTTTAAATCAGCATATTGCCACCGGAAAATCCGGAGATGTCATTCGCGTGGTTGAAGCCTTGCATGAGAAAAAGTTGGCTCAATTGGCTGATGAGATCACTAAAGACCGGGGTCGAGTGCGGGTTATTCTCATTGCGGGACCCTCATCCTCCGGCAAAACCACCTGTGCCCAACGGCTCTCCATTCAGTTGCGTGTCAACGGCATACGTCCCGTCGCAATCTCCATCGATGATTACTTCATCGATCGGGATAAGACGCCCAGGGATGAAAAGGGAGAGTATGATTTTGAATCATTGCACGCCTTAGATCTTGAGCTCTTTAACGAACAATTGATCCAGCTCATTCAAGGCGAAGAAATTGAGATTCCTATCTACAACTTTCAAAAAGGCGCCCGGGAAGAGCGTGGGCATCGCTTGAAAGTAAACGAAGATCAACCCATTATTATCGAAGGTATTCATGGGTTGAATGATGAACTGACTGCGCTAATCCCAAAGGAACGGAAGTTTAAGATCTATACCAGCGCGCTAACACAGTTAAATGTCGACGACCATAATCGGATCCCTACCACCGATAACCGCTTGCTCAGGCGGATCGTACGGGATAGTCAGTTCAGAGGCCACGATGCGCGTACGACCATCCGTTTATGGCCCTCGGTACGCCGTGGTGAAGAGCGGAATATCTTTCCCTTCCAAGAAGAAGCCGATGCGATGTTCAATTCCGCCCTTGTTTACGAATTAGCTATCCTAAAGCGATATGCCGAACCATTGCTGTTGATGGTTGGACCCGAGGATCAGGAGTATCCGGAGGCTAAACGCTTATTGAAGTTCCTCAGCTATATTCTTCCCATGGACGATCGTGAAGTGCCGTTAAACTCCATCCTTCGAGAATTTATTGGGCTTAGCTGTTTTGCGCGCCATTGATTTCCTCATTGGAATCTCTTGCCCATGACTTTAGCTATCGATGGTTCGGGTTTCTTGACGACGTGAAGCGGCAGTGTTAAAATGGTATATGTTTCTTAAATAAGTCTAGAAAAGACCAAATCGGTTGCTTGCGCTTAGTCGCCAAGGATGTTTCGTTTAGCTACTATCGGGTTTGGATTACCGTAAAGGGGGAGGAAGCGTGGGCGTATGGTCGAGGTTCTCAGACCTTTTTGGGGGTCCTTTATCTGAGAGCGATCGTGCATTGGTCAATAACTACCTGAATGACGCAGGGCGCTTTTTGTTCTACCAGATGGATCCTTCCGATCAGCGCCATTCGATCAAAGTAGCGCGTAAACTCCTGCACGAAGTGGCATTTCGACGGGGAATCGATACTGAGCGCCTGATTCAAGGAGCTCTTCTCCATGACTTGGGAAAAGTCAAGGGCGATATTCGTTGGAACCACCGGATCGCCATCGGTATCCTAAGGAGGGTGGCGCCCCATCTGCGGGATCGTTGGGCGGAACAGGATGGGCGAAAAGGTTGGCGATACGCGTGCTTTGTTGATCGGATTCATCCGGAGCGCGGTGCGTATATGGCCACATCGCTCGGGCTCGATCCCTCTGTTGTTGAGCTGATCAGGAACCATCATGAACCGCCCGATCAATTTAGAAGCCCGGAACTGAATTACTTACAATATGCCGACGATAAAGTCTGACGGGAACGTTCCATGAGTAGATGCGTTAATGCTTTTAGAGACTACTGACTCCTGATTAATAACTCATCTTAAAACGATATAATGCATTTTAAATGATAAACGGAGTCCTTGCGATCCTTGAGTGAGGATATATCGGATGTCATTCATTGGTCGAAGGATATCGTCTTTGGGACGAACTTTCATTGGAGCTCCGGGGATCAGGAAGGGGTTATACACGTTGAGCAAAGGGAGAATATTAAGCGGTATGCGTCCCACGGGACGGCTCCATCTCGGCAACTACCTGGGAGCACTGGAGAACTGGGTTCGTCTGCAAGATGATTATGAGTGTTTTTTCTCCATCGTGGATTGGCATGCTTTGACCACAGGGTATGAAGATACCAAAGATATCAAAGGAAATATCCGGGAAATGCTTCTGGATTGGCTTAGCGTCGGTATTGATCCGGAAAAGAGCACCGTATTTGTTCAGTCGCAAGTAAAAGCCCATGCGGAGTTACACCTGATCTTCTCGATGATCACGCCGTTGGGTTGGTTGGAACGCTGTCCCACCTATAAGGAACAGCTTCAACAACTTTCGGAGCGCGAGATCTCCACATACGGATTTTTGGGCTACCCCGTTTTGCAAGCCGCGGACATTCTGATCTATAAAGCGGATACCGTTCCGGTGGGTGAGGATCAGATACCCCACATTGAATTGGCCCGGGAGATTGCGCGGCGTTTTAATTACCTCTTTGATACGCCCGTGTTCCCCGAACCTCAGCATAAGCTGAATCAGGTGAAGCTTCTACCGGGATTGGATGGTCGTAAGATGAGCAAGAGCTATGGGAATACCATCGCTTTGTCAGAAATCCCTGAGGAGGCCGAGAAGTTGCTGCGCAATATGATGACTGACCCACAACGGGCACGCCGTTCCGATCCGGGAGATCCCGGCGTTTGCCCAGCCTTTAGCTACCATAAGATCTTCAATCCGGAGCGTGTAGCGGAGATTGACCCACTCTGCCGTAATGCCGGTATGGGCTGCGTGGATTGTAAAAAAGAGCTGGCCGCCGCCTTTGCAAAGTTTATGGAACCCATTCGCGAACGCCGCCAGGAATGGATGCGCCGTCCGAATGATCTCGATGATATTCTCAATAACGGCGCAGAAAAGGCAACCCGCGTCGCGGAAGTAACTATGGAACAGGTACGTAAGGCTGTAGGATTATGAACTACCAGGTCAAACTGGAAGTCTTTGAAGGTCCCTTCGATCTGTTGCTTCATCTGATCGAGAGGAACCAATTGAATATTTACGATATCCCTATTGCGCTGGTTACAGACCAGTTTTTGGCTTATATTCAGACGATGCAAATGCTGAATCTGGCTATCGCTGGGGAGTTTCTCGTGGTAGCCGCCACGTTGATGCAGATCAAATCGCGGATGCTGTTGCCCAAACCACCGCCGCCCGAAGATCTGGAAGAGGAGTCGGAAGAGGAAGATCCCCGAAAGGAACTCATCGAACGGCTGTTGGAGTATAAACAGTTTAAAGACGCCGCTGCGGAACTGCGCCAACGCGAAGAGGAATGGGGCCGATGCTATCCTCGGACGGGCGGTGAATTTCCGGATCAGGTCTTTGCAACGCGGGAAGATATCCCGGGTAACATTAGCGTTTGGGATCTCATTGAAGCCTTTCAACAAGTGTTGCAAAGCCATGAACCCCGTCCCGATCTGAAAGGAATGCCGAGGGAAGAAAGCTCAGTGCGGGATCGGATGCATGATATTCAGCACAGGCTACAGATTGAAGGACGTTTAGTTTTTTCTCAGTTATTTACCGGCGTTGTTTCAAAAAAAGGACTGATCACGACATTTTTAGCATTATTGGAGCTGATTCGGCTCCGACGCGTGCGGGTAATGCAAGATCGGCCATTTGAGGAGATTGGCATCGCCATCGCCGAGGAGGGGGAGACGGTTGAATCTCACTAAGGCCCGGGCCGTAATTGAAGCCCTGGTCTTTGCTTCATCCGAGCCGATTCAGCTTAAGGAGATCGCAGAGATCACCGCGATTCAGGAACATACGGTCAAACAACTAGTCCAAGATATCGTTGAGGATTACCAACGGAATCGACGAGGCATTCAAATCATCGAGGTCGCTAAGGGATACCAGTTTGTAACCCATCCCGAGTGCGCCGATTATATTGAAAAACTGCATCAGTCTCCTCGTAACGTGGGACTGTCGCCGGCAGCCATTGAGACGCTGGCCATTATTGTGTATAAGCAACCCATTACTCGAGCGGAAATCGAGGAGCTGCGCGGAGTTCGTGTGGATTCAGCCCTCACCACCTTGTTAGAACGGGGCTTGATCAAAGAGACAGGGCGGAAAGATGCGCCAGGGCGTCCCATTCTATATGGGACCACCAGCAAGTTTCTTCAGTATTTTGGGTTAAACGATCTTCGCGAGTTGCCGTCTTTGGATGATTGGACTCGGGCGGCACGGCAAGAATCCTAAATAACGCGATGAGTTCTTAAGGAGGCGGCTATGATGTTAAAGAAGATTCCAACACTGCGTTGGTCTTTTAAATTCACCCGTGATACCAATTATTATTTTGGTTTGACACTGCTTATCATCGCTTCGCTCTCGATCATCTGGGCCGTCGTGCGAGACGCCTTTGACGTCAGGGATTTTCTCGCCTATTTTTTGGTGTATATGTGGGGTTATGTTTTGTTGCTCAAGAGTGATTTTGAATTACGCGTCCACCGTCTCGAGCATGCATTGGATGAAGCGGAGAAGAGAATTGAGGCATTATACGTGATCTGTGAGCCGACGGAGGAGTCTGAAGATACAGAAGAAGGCGAAGTCGAGGAGGAGTTTATCCCCGGACTGTCGGGAGTGGAGGAAGACTCCGACTCTGAAAAACCAGATATCTATAACGAATGGGAAGCGTACTGACGAATAAAATCAGCGTGCCGCTTCGGGCACGCTATAATAAACCTATGAGTTGTAACCGGTTACAACAATGAACGAAATTACCCGCTACCGCCACCCGCAACTCAATAGGTATCGGGTTACGGGTTATCGGTATTTGTGATTATAAAGTTGATCAGCAAGATAGGAGTCAGAAGACAGGAGCCAATATTCAGAATGCTCCGGAACAGTTACGTCGATTCAAGGACGCCTTTTATTCTCCCGCAAAGGCGCGAAGGGTATAAAACTATAAAAATTACGGGTATTATGACTAATAACTATTGAATTCTGACTTCCGACTTCTAACTTTATTTCTTCTGATTACTGACTCCTGAGTAATCCTAATAATCATCTAAACTTTAATAAAGAGGGGATGAAAAACGCTGTAGGTAAAACTAGATTAATAATAAATAAAAGACCAAAAAGGAGTGGATGAACGATGCTAAATGAGAATCAACTGGTTGAACTTCGCGAGAAGGCCCGTGACATCCGGGGAGATATTATTCGAATGCTAAGCGCATCGGGGTCGGGGCATCCCGGAGGTTCATTGTCGGCCAGCGATCTCCTGGCGTACTTATACTTTTACAAGATGAAACATAACCCCCAAGAGCCCCAGTGGAGCAAACGCGATCGTTTTGTTCTCAGTAAAGGCCATGCGGCTCCCGTGCTCTATGCCGCTTTGGCTGAAGCAGGTTATTTTCCCAAATCCGACCTGGAAACGCTGAGAAAGTTCAAGAGTCACCTTCAAGGACACCCAGACATGAAGAAGACCCCTGGCGTGGATATGTCCACCGGCTCATTGGGTCAAGGTCTTTCCGCCGCCAACGGCATGGCGCTGGCCAACCGGTTGAACGCCTCGGATAGCCGTGTCTATGTTCTCATGGGCGATGGAGAGATTGAAGAGGGACAGATCTGGGAGGCAGCGATGACCTCCGTCCATTATAAATTGAACCGTTTGACCGCATTCTTGGATTACAATCACTTACAGATCGATGGCGCTGTTGAACACGTCAAATCCATGACGGAGCCGGCTGCGCGTTTTCGTGCCTTTGGTTGGAATGTGTTGGAATGCGATGGACATGACTTGGCTGCCATCGACGAGGCGGTCACTGCCGCGGAAGCCTATGAAGAAGGCCCGACCATCATTGTCCTCCATACGGTAAAGGGTAAGGGCGTTTCCTTCATGGAGAACCAAGCCGGCTGGCACGGTACCGCTCCCAAACCCCATGAAACGGAACAGGCTTTAAAGGAATTAGGCCTATAAGTGAGGAGTCGTGCCATTCCGGGATGAAAATGGGGCCAAACCCTCATCCCTATCCCTTCTCCCAACACCTTGGGAGAAGGGGAGCGGTCAAATTATTAAGCTTTGTCCTTCAGACTTGCTGTTCCCTGAAATCGTGACATCTTAGACCACTAGGCAAAATCACGAGAGCTTGCGACAGTGTTTTGCCTAGTCCGAATCACATTGTCACGTTTTCAGTCATTCCTCTCGCCCGATGATTCGGGAGAGGGTGAGGGAACTCCAGGGATATTTTAAGTTGAATACCGATTATTGAAAGGGGATATATGCGCCATGGGAGATCGAATTGCCACCCGTGATGCTTATGGAAACGCACTGGTTAAATTGGGAGCGGAGAACAAGGACATCGTGGTCTTAGATGCGGACCTGTCCAAATCGACGAAGACAGCGGGATTTGCCAAAGCCTATCCCGAACGATTCATTCAGATGGGTATTGCGGAAGCTGATATGATCGCCACTGCGGCAGGACTCGCCGCCAGTGGAAAGATCCCTTTTGCCAGCACCTTTGCGATCTTCGCTTCCGGTCGTGCGTATGACCAGGTTCGTAACTCTGTGGGTTACCCACATCTCAATGTCAAGATTGCCGCCACCCATGCCGGTATCACCGTTGGAGAAGACGGCGGTTCCCACCAATCCATCGAAGATATCACGTTGATGCGAGCCATCCCAGGTATGGTGGTTCTGTCGCCGGCTGATGCTGTGGAGGCAGAAAAACTGGTGATGGCTGCGGCGAACTACAAAGGACCCGTCTACATACGTCTGGGCCGTGAACCGTTGAGCGTTATATTCGACGAGAGTTACCAACCGGAGATCGGTAAAGCAGTCCGTCTTCGTGAAGGGGACGCCGCCACCATCTGTGCCAGCGGTGTCATGGTGGAGAAGGCGCTTGCCGCAGCCGATGCCCTCAAAGCTGAGGGGATCGCCGTGCGTGTCTTAAATATCCATACGATCAAGCCGCTTGACGAGGCGGAAGTCATTGCCGCCGCTCGTGAGACGGGCGCCCTGGTCACTGCTGAAGAGCACTCCTTCATGGGTGGGCTTTCTGCAGCGGTGGCAGAGACGGTAGTTCGTCATGCTCCGGTTCCGATGGAGTTCGTTGCGGTTCAAGATCGTTTTGGTCAATCCGGCGCACCCGCTCTGTTGATGGAGGAGTATGGACTGACGGCTGATAAGATCGTGGAGGCTGTCAAACGCGCTATCGGTCGTAAATCGGCCTAATCCTGCGAAAAGGAGGGGTTCATATGATTAAAAAGATTGCCCTGATGACCGGGGGAGGAGACTGCGCGGGTATCAACGCTTTTCTGGCGTCGGCTGTACGGCATGGCATTACCCATTACAACGCTGAATTTGTCGGCATACGCAAGGCCTATGAAGGAGCCGTCGCCGATGACCTGGATAGTCATCTCATGCCCTTGGGTTTGAAGGATGTAGTGGGTTTGGAGAATAAACCCTCCACCATTTTGGAGTCCTCGCGTTTCTTTCCGTTTTCTCCAAAGAACACTGAAGCCGGATACCCGGAAAAATTGCTAGCCAATCTAAAATCCATCGGAGTGGACGCCGTCCTGTCCACGGGTGGAAACGACACCATTAAATCCGGTATGCATTTGTCTGCCATGGATTTCCCCATCGTCTGCGCACCCAAAAGCATCGATAACGATGTGTCGGGCACCGATACGATGTTAGGGTTCAAATCCGCTGTTTCTTTCGGTGCTGAGGCCGTCAAGAGCACTGTGGAATCGGCTAAAACCCATCACCGAATCTCCCTGGTGGAGATTATGGGACGGGAAGCAGGCTGGTTAGCTCTGGAGATTGGGATCGCTGCCGGGGCCGATTTCATCATCATCCCCGAGAAGACAGTGGATCTAGGAACGGTCTGCAAATCGGTGCAAGAACGATATCAAGCCCAGGGTTATGCTAATATTGTGGTGGCAGAAGGCGCACGCTTCCGTCGTGATGATCCGGCTCTGTTGAAAGCAATTGAGGCAAGCCCTGTTGTTAAAGCCCTCATCGAAGAGGATTTGGGCAAAGACGCTCACGGCAATCCGAAGCTTGGCGGCGTCGGACAGATCCTGCGACGGATCATCCAGGTCAACCTCGGGTTAAAGAAACTGGAGGATGTTCGCTGCACCGATCTGGGCTTCAGTCTTCGCGGCCTCGATCCTGTCGCCGATGATGTGGTGCTCGGAACACGGTTGGGACATGCCGCCGTGGATCTGCTCTTCAAAGGAGAACAGGGCGTCATGGTTGGGCTTCAAGGTGAGAGGATTGTTCCTGTTGCGTTCGAAAAAGCGTTGGTCCAAAAGACCGTCAATTGGACCGACGATCAACTGCGAGCCGTCGGGGTGTTGTTCTAAGAGCTATGAGAGGACTGCGTCAGCAAAACTCGATAAAAAAATAGGATAACGGTTGACAGTGACGCCGGATTCCATTAAACTGCTTGTGAAAGGTTTAACAGATCGGGTGTCATGAGTCACAGAACTTTTTGATATCAAAAGCGAAATGGAGGAGTAAGAATGCTCGTAACGTCCAAAGCCATTTTGGAGGCCAGTCTCCAAGGCTACAAGAACGGTAAACCCTTTGCCGTTGGCGCTTATAACGTCAACAATATGGAGCAAGCTCAAGGTATTATGAAAGCTGCGAAGGAGACCCTGTCTCCTGTCATCCTTCAGATGTCCCGCGGCGCGCTGAAATATGCCGAAGACAAATACTTAAGGAATATCATTATGGCCGCTGCCGAGGTTAACCCCGAGATTCCCATCGCCATGCATCTGGACCATGGGAACAGTATGGAGACGGTTAAGCGTGTTATTGACCTGGGATTCACCTCGGTCATGATCGACGGATCGCTCATGGAAGACTCCAAGACCCCGTCGACCTTTGAGTACAACGTCAAAATCACCTCTGAAGTCGTTAAATATGCCCATGATCGCGGCGTCTCCGTCGAAGGCGAACTGGGTACCTTGGGCGGCTTTGAAGATGGTGTGGGTTCCGGTAAAGAGCATTTAACCAATCCGGACGAGGCGGTAGAGTTTGTGGAAAAGACCGGTGTGGACGCTTTGGCTATCTCCATTGGCACTTCCCATGGCGCTCATAAGTTTAAAGGCGAAGCCAAGATCGCTTACGATATCATCGAAGCCATCCGCAAAAAGCTTCCCGATACATACTTGGTGGCCCACGGTTCCTCCAGCGTTCCTGCGGAGCTGGTGGAGATCATCAACCAATACGGCGGCCAAATGGAGCACACCGCCGGCGTTCCCATGGATATGCTCCTAAAGGCCACCCAATACGGGATCAACAAGATCAATGTCGATACCGATCTTCGTTTGGCAGCGACAGCTGCGGCGCGGAAGTTTATGGCGGAGAATCCGTCGAAATTCGACCAACGCGATTGGTCCGGCGCTGCCCGCGAGGGTATCTATCTGGAAGTATTAAGCCACATGAAAGCCTTTAAGACCGCTGGGCATGCACAGGAAGTCCCCAATTGGGATCTGGAGTATATGAAAGCCCAATATCGTTGATGAAAAAAGGGCTGTTCGATGGAACAGCCCTTTTTTTGTAAGATTTGTCCATTGTTACCGGGAGACCAGAGGACTAGGCTGCAAAGTATTGGAGACCAATACATAGAAAATACAATTTTATCTGAAGGAAAAGGTTTTCCTATCGCGAACATTGTAAGGATATTTTTTAGGGGTCTATAAGAATAGGACCTTGGGGAGGAAGAGAGGATAGAATGGCACAGCGAAATGATATCCATAAAGTGATGATTATTGGCTCTGGACCAATTATTATCGGACAAGCCTGTGAATTTGACTACTCCGGAACGCAAGCCTGTAAAGCCCTGCGTAAACTCGGCTATCAGATCGTTTTGGTCAACTCTAATCCGGCGACGATCATGACAGACCCGGGTATGGCGGATATCACATATATCGAACCGCTTAATGTGAAACGTTTGGAAGAGATCATTGCGAAGGAACGCCCGGATGCACTCCTGCCAAATTTGGGCGGTCAGTCCGGACTCAATCTCTGTTTGGAGTTGGAAAAGGCGGGTGTGTTAGAGAAATACAATGTCAAGGTCATCGGTATTCAGGTTGATGCCATCGAGCGTGGCGAGGATCGGATTGCGTTCAAAGAGACCATGAAAAATTTGGGGATCGAGATGCCCAAGAGCAATCCCGCATACAGTGTGGAAGAGGCAGAGAAGATTGCTGCGGAACTCGGTTATCCCGTTGTCATCCGTCCTGCTTATACCATGGGCGGAACTGGCGGCGGCTTGGTTTATAACGTGGAAGAGCTTCGGACGGTTGCCAGCCGGGGTATTGCCGCCAGCATGGTTGGGCAGATCCTTGTCGAAGAATCCGTTCTTGGCTGGGAAGAGTTGGAGCTCGAAGTGGTACGGGACGCGAAGAACCAGATGATTACCGTCTGTTTCATTGAGAATGTGGATCCCATGGGCGTCCATACGGGAGACTCGTTCTGTACGGCTCCCATGTTGACGATCAGCGAAGAGTTGCAGCGAAGGCTTCAAGGCTATGCCTATTCAATTGTTGAAGCCATCGGAGTTATTGGCGGTACCAACGTTCAATTAGCCCATGATCCCAAGACCGACCGGGTGGTCATCATCGAGATCAATCCTCGGACATCGCGCTCATCGGCGTTGGCATCAAAGGCAACGGGGTTCCCCATCGCATTGGTCTCCGCCATGTTGGCCGCTGGGCTAACCCTCGATGAAATACCGTATTGGCGGGATGGGACTTTGGATAAATATACGCCCTCCGGCGATTATGTGGTTGTAAAGTTTGCCCGCTGGGCCTTTGAGAAGTTTAAAGGCTCCCAGGATAAGCTGGGCACACAGATGCGTGCTGTGGGCGAAGTTATGAGTATCGGCAAAAATTACAAAGAAGCCTTCCAAAAGGCGATTCGTTCCTTAGAGAATGGCCGTTTGGGATTGGGTTTCGCCAAGGATTTTAATACCCGTTCTCTAACGGAACTCTTGAATATGTTGCGCGAGCCCTCTAGTGAACGTCATTTTATCATCTATGAAGCATTGCGCAAAGGCGCCAGCATTGAGCAGATTCATCAAATTACCAAAATCAAGGCCTGGTTCTTAGAGCAAATGCAGGAATTGGTTCAGCTTGAAGAGGAGATTCTTCAGTACAAAGGCGGACATCTCCCGGACCAGCTTCTCATTCGATCAAAGAAAGATGGGTTTGCCGATGGCTATCTCGCCAAGCTACTGGGAACCCCTGAAAGCATCATTCGCCAGCAGCGTATCTCCCTGGGTATCGAAGAGAGTTGGGAACCGGTTCCCGTCAGTGGTGTAGAGGATGCGGCGTATTACTACTCCACCTACAACGCGCCGGACAGCGCGCCGGTTAACGAAGGCGATAAGATCATGGTGCTGGGCGGCGGTCCCAACCGGATCGGGCAAGGCATTGAGTTTGACTATTGCTGTGTCCATGCCGCGTTTGCCCTGCGTGATGAGGGTTATAGCACGATCATCGTCAACTGTAACCCCGAGACGGTCTCCACCGACTTTGATACCTCGGATAAGCTCTACTTCGAGCCTTTAACAGTGGAGGATGTGCTCAGTATCTACCAGAAGGAGAAGCCGAAGGGCGTGATCGTCCAATTCGGCGGGCAGACTCCTTTGAATATCGCCGATGCGTTGGCCAAGGCGGGCGTGCCGATTTTGGGCACGACGCCGGAGACCATTGATTTGGCGGAGGATAGGGATCGGTTCCGCCAGGTCATGGACGAATTGGGCATCCCCATGCCCGAAGCCGGGATGGCCAGCAATCTGGAGGAGGCCATGGCTGTAGCGGGACGCATCGGATATCCCGTCATGGTTCGTCCCTCGTATGTTCTGGGCGGCCGCGGCATGGAGATCGTCTATGACGAGTCCCGCCTCAAAGCCTATGTGGAGGCGGCTGTGGATGTCACGCCGGAACGGCCGATCCTCATCGATAAGTTCTTGGAGAATGCCGTGGAGGCTGAGGCGGATGCCATTGCCGATGGCGAAGACGCATACGTCCCTGCTGTTATGGAACATATTGAACAGGCAGGGATCCATTCCGGAGACTCGGCCTGCGTGATACCGCCCGTCAGCATTCCTGAACGTCATATTCAAACCATCATCGAGACGACCAAGACTATTGCCAAAGCCCTAAATGTAGTCGGCTTAATGAATATCCAGTATGCCATCGCCGGAGATAAAGTCTATGTCTTGGAAGCCAATCCGCGGGCGTCTCGAACAGTCCCCTTGGTCTCCAAGGTTTGCGATATTTCCATGGCGCGACTGGCAACCCAGGTGATGCTGGGTAAGAAACTTAAAGATCTCAACCTATCCCAAAAGCCCATCCGACACTACGGCGTCAAAGAAGCTGTCTTCCCCTTCAACATGTTCCCTGAAGTGGATCCACTGCTTGGCCCGGAGATGCGGTCAACCGGTGAGGTTTTGGGATTGGCCGACAGTTTTGGTCTGGCATTCTTCAAGGCGCAGGAGGCGACCCAGCAGCTATTGCCGACGCAAGGCGCCGTCCTCATCAGCGTGGCGGAGCAGGACAAGGAAGGCGTGCTTCAAGTCGCCCGCGACTTCCAACAACTGGGCTTCGTAATCAAAGCAACCCAAGGGACACAGCGTTTCTTGGCGGAGCATGGAATCTCCTCGGAGAGTATCTTCAAGGTCAATGAGGGTCGGCCCAATATCGTCGACGCCATGATGAACGGCGAGATTCAATTGGTGGTCAATACACCCTTGGGTAAACAGAGCCAGCAGGACGATTCGTATCTGCGAAAAGCCGCCATCAAGTATAAGATACCGTATATAACCACAGTCGCTGCAGCTTTGGCGACCGCCAAAGGCATTGCCGCTTACCGCGACCAGACGCAGGGCGTCAAATCCGTCCAGGAATATCACCGGGATCTAGCTTAAGGAATTACTAAAAAACAGTGCGACCCATAGGTCTGCACTGTTTTTTTGTTTTTGGACCTCGAAGTTTATGTTTTGGGTGGTGAATGCAAGTAGTCGGGCCACCCCAGCAAGCTGGGGCACGTGAAAGGATGAAAATGGGGAGACCTCTCTCTTGCTCTCTCCGACACGGAGAGAGTAAGGGATTGTGCCAATGTATTTGGTCAGAGTTAGACGTATTTTCTAAGTAGTCGCCCACCCCAGCAGGGCTGGGGCACGTGAAAGGATGAAAATGGAGCCAAACCCTCATCCCTTGCCCTTCTCCCAACACCTTGGGAGAAGGGGAACTGCCAAATTATCAAGC
>OBJA01001307.1_pt1 | contig 17640 bp, 9 predicted proteins | sample 1519751 | NCBI WGS metagenome assembly OBJA01 (sample SAMEA3881238, study PRJEB22517) | soil metagenome | biome: lake sediment; feature: soda lake sediment; material: sediment, water from around vicinity | place: India | collected 2013-12-23 | depth 3 m | reverse complement strand
GTCCTTCCTATCGCGGCTCGCGCCGCTCCTACCGCCAGGGTTTTACCCTGGAAGCCGTCGGATTTTCAGGAATGCTCCTGGTTAGTGCTCGCCCTTGACCCGCAGCAGCCCGGCCAGACGATTGCCCTGCTTCTGTGGCCCACCGCGGGGAAAGATGTCGTGCAGGTAGTGGTTGCTGCCCCGTTCCGGTCCCCAGGCGACCCGGAAATGCTTGATGATCTCGCGCACGTTGGCCTGCACGCCGCGCTTTTCGTAGAAATCACGCAGGAACCGGATGATCTCCCAGTGTTCATCGGTCAGTTCCAGCCCCTCGTATTCCGCCTCGGCGCGCACGAAGGCCTCCGACCAGTCGTCCAGGTTGACCAGGTAGCCCTCGCTGTCGGTGAGCACCTCCCGGCCGTTGACCTGCAGGCTGCGGGTCCTCATGCCCGGATAGGCGGTACTGCCACCGGAACTGCCGTCGGGCGTGCCGTGATCGTAGACGGAATCCCCCTCGGTCAGTGACCACAGGCTGATCTCGATATCCCCGTTCAGCGGGCCGTGGTAGCGGATGGCGTTGCCGATGACCACCTTGCCGCTGGCCGGCGGGATGTCGAAGGTGGCCACGCCTTCGCGGTCCGTGGCCAATTCCACGGGATGATCCGGATCGCGATCCAGATACAGTGAAACGGGCGTGCGTTTCGCCGGTTCATTCTTGAATTTCATCGAGACCTTCACACGTACCATGCAGCACCCTCTTTGCTTGCGCCTTGCAAATTTATATATCACGGGGATCTAATATAAACAATATTCAGGATACATGTTAACGAAAGCATGAATAGCTCACTCAGGCATTGCCGATATGAACAAGAAATGTCAATCGGAATGCAAGCTTGGCGATGCGGGGCGGGCGCGGCTTTGGTATATACTGCGCTCTTCCATTCTTAGACCGGGATGAAAACGGGATGCGCATCGGTGTACCGAAGGAAATCAAGGACCATGAATTTCGGGTGGGACTGACCCCGGCCGGGGTCCGGGAACTGGTGCAGCATGGGCACGAGGTGCTGGTGGAACGCGCCGCCGGCCATGCCATCGGCCTGGACGATGCCCTGTACGAGGCCGCCGGAGCGCAGATCGTCGGGGATGCCGCCGGCGTCTATGAACGGGGCGAGCTGATCATCAAGGTCAAGGAGCCCCAGCCCGCGGAATGCCGCCAGTTGCGCCAGGGCCAGACCCTGTTCGCCTACCTGCACCTCGCGGCGGACCCGGGACTGACAGAGGCCCTGCTCGATTCCGGCTGCACGGCCATCGCCTACGAAACCGTGGTGGATGCCCTGGGCCGCCTGCCCCTGCTGGCGCCCATGAGCGAGGTGGCCGGTCGCATGGCCATCCAGGCCGGGGCCCATTGCCTGGAAATGGTACACGGTGGACGCGGGACCCTGCTGGCGGGGGTGCCCGGGGTGGAATCCGGGCATGTGGTGGTGCTGGGGGGCGGTGTGGTGGGCAGCAACGCCGCGCGCATCGCCATGGGGTTCGGCGCCCGGGTGACCCTGCTGGACCGCTCCCTGCCCCGCCTGCAGGAGCTGGATGACCGCTTCGGCTCGCGCCTCACCACCCTGCAGGCCCACCGGGAGCACATCGAGTCCGCGGTCCTGGCGGCGGACCTGGTGGTCGGCGCCGTGCTGCTGCCGGGGGCCTCGGCGCCGAAGCTGGTGGGCCGCGAGCTGGTACGGGCCATGAAGCGTGGCTCCGTGGTGGTGGATGTCTCCATCGACCAGGGTGGCTGCGTGGCCACCAGCCGCCCCACCACTCATGCTGAACCGACCTATATCGAGGAAGAGGTGGTGCACTATTGCGTATCCAACATGCCGGGAGCCGTGGCGCGCACCTCCACCTTCGCACTCACCAACGCCACCCTGCCCTTCGCCCTGGAGCTGGCGAACAAGGGCGTGGAACGGGCGGTGGCGGAGAACCGCATGCTGGCGGACGGTCTGAACCTGCACCGCGGCATGGTGACCCATCCCGCGGTGGCGGAGTCCCTGGGCCGGGACTACGTGCCGGTACAGGATCTGCTCTAGCCTGAATAGCACTTAGGTAAGGCGGGCGTCCATTTTTTCGTCATCCCGGCTTAACCAAGTACCATTCAGGCTAGTCCCAGCGGGCCTGGCCCCGGCCAGCCAGCCAATCCCCCCTCAAGCTTCGAGGTTATTCGCCGATCTACCTGAGACTCAAGACCTCAGGTCCTCAGGATCTCATGGGCGGGCTTGAAGTCGCTGAATCACAAGACGGAAGGTGCCGATGAAATTTCAGGTGCGCGGTACCTGAAGCGGGCGGCTGTGGATAATATGTGGCGATGTACGATATTTGCAACGAAAGGGGATATTCAATGAATTGGATCGCGAAAGTGGGTTTGTTGGTGCTGATTCTTTTTTCTGTGGGCTGTGCGACCGTCCAGCCGCCGGTAAGCCTCGGGACGGATTTCTACGAATCCGGCAACAAATCGGTGGGGGTGGTCATTCAGCACAAGGATGCGCCGGAATTCTATATGGAAGGCGATGTGCGCCTCCTCGACCTGGCGATCATTTCGGCGGCCACCTCGGCACTGTCTTCCCATATCAAGACGCTGGATGCAAAAGACCTCGACCTTGTCGTCGATGAAGTACAGGCGGTGTTGAGTCAGGAAGGTTTCGCTGTGGCGCGGATCGATCGTCCGCTGGACGTCAAGGCGCTGAAGGAATTCGCGGACCCGGATCCGAAAGATGAGATTTACTTCGCCGACCGGGACTTCAGGCAGTTGCGCGGCGAGTTCGGGGTCGATTATCTCCTGATGCTGACCGTGACCCGTATGGGAGTGGCGCGCGCCTATCACGGTTTTATCCCCATGGCTGACCCGCGGGCGATTTTCGAGATGCGGGGCCAGGCGGTGGATCTGTCCAGCAACCGGCTGCTCTGGAACCAGCATATCGCTGCTGCCAGCAGCCCGAGTGGCGCGTGGGACGAGCCGCCCGAGTTCCCGGGGTTGACCAACAGCTTCTATGTCGCCCTGGAAAATGCCAAGCAGCGTGTCGTGGACGAGGTTAAGCGTAAATCCGACGCCGCTGCGTCCCTGAATACGTCCCGGGCGCTGGTCGAATAGGTCGGGTCATGAGGACAGGGATGATCGCGTTTGCGCTGGTTGTGTTTGGATTGACGGGGTGTACGCCGAAATCCAATTATCACATCAGGAAGGTGGAGGCCGCGGATTTCGCCGAATATCGCTATATCTCCATTGCGTGCGCCGCCAGGGAAGAGGATGTCATGAGCGTGGATATGCAGATCGACCCACAGGAGGCGATCAATGCGTCCAACGCGCTGACTTCGGCGCAAAGCAGTGCGCCCGTGCCCCCGGGAACCGGCCCGGGGGAGGCCGCGGCCGGCAGCCTGGTCGCGACCATGATCGTCGCGTCCCACACCCAGCGGAGTGCCTACAATGCGGCGCAGGGGAAAGCCGAAAACCTGAAAAAGGCATTATCCGAACACGGCTTTGCCGGGCTTCTCAGCGACACGGCCGGGCGCGCCTTCGCCGAGTTCGGGGCGATTCCCCAGGTTGACGAACAGGCTGTTACGCCTGAAATGCGGCGGCAGCTGCTGATCGCGCAGGTGGAGCCGAAGATCATCTTTGACCATCGCCTCGCCAGGGTAAGGGTCAAGGCGGATATTTCGCTTGCCGATGCCCGCGCCAGGAACACCGTTTACGCGAATACGTTCGAGTACTGGAGTGAGTCGGTATTGCCGGACGCCGCCGAGGCCGATAGGGAAAATTATTGGTCCGAAAACCGGGCCGAGCGGCTGAAAGCGGAGGTCGAGGCGGGCATGGCCGTCATACGCGCGGCATTCGAGCGGGACTTTGCGGCGGTCATGGCACCAGGCGGGGCTCCATCCGCCTACAGGACCCTCCGGTACGAGGATGCGACGGGGAGCTATTTTATTCGTGGAGAGTTGCTGGGGCGGGACGATTCCCGGTTCCTGGTCAGGGATCTGCGCGGCAACATCAAATCCATTCACGGGAAGCTTCTTTAAGGGCGGTAGTGATGTCGGTCCGTGCTCGTAGGAGCGACGCCAGTCGCGATAAATGGCTGGATTCGCCATCGCGGCTTGCGCCGCTCCCACACACGATAAATACCAACTCCTGACCAGGTGCCGTTGGCTCTAGGCTTCCAGCGCGCGCAGGCGCTGGATGTGCCGGTACAGGGTGCGCTCGCTGATCTCCAGCATGCTGGCGGCCAGTTGCCGGTGGCCACGGGCCCGTTTCAGGGCCGCGAGTATGGCCTCGTCCGGGAGGCGCCCTCCCCGCCGGTTCAGCAGCTGATCCAGCTGGGTATCGTCCAGCGGGTCTGCTTCCTCCTGGGCCGGGCCTTCGGCACCCGCCCGGTTCTCCACCGGGTCCGCCTCGCAGACGATGTGCTCGGTGCTGATGGGGCTGCCTGCAGCGAGGATCGCGGCGCGCTCGATGATGTTCTTCAGCTCGCGCACATTGCCGGGGTAGTCATGCACCAGCAAGGCCTCGATCACCTCCGGGGTCAAGGGCAGGTGCCGATCGCCATCGGGAAGCTGGGCCAGGAAATATTCCGCCAGGGCGGTGATGTCGCCCTTGCGTTCCCGCAGCGGTGGGACATGGATCGGGAAGGCCGACAGCCGGTAGTAGAGATCCTGGCGGAAACTGCCCTCGCGCACCATGTCCTGCAGGCAGCGGTTGGTGGCGGCGATCACCCGAACATTGGTTTCGATGTATTCCGTGCCGCCGATGGGGCGGATGCTGTTGGTCTCCAGGGCGCGTAGCAACTTGGTCTGCAGGGCCAGCGGCAGCTCGCCGATCTCATCGATGAACAGGGTGCCGCCATGGGCCGCTTCGAAAAGACCCTTCTTCTGATGGGTGGCGCCGGTGAAGGAGCCCTTCACGTGCCCGAACAGCTCGCTTTCGATCAGGGACTCGCCCAGCACGCCACAGTCGACGACGATGAAGGGGCCGTTCATGCGCTCAGAGTAGCGGTGCAGGTACTTGGCGACCTGCTCCTTGCCCACCCCGCTCTCACCTTGCAGCAGCACCGTGGTCTGGGTGGGCGCCACGCGCTGCAGCAGGCTCACCATGCGCATCAAGGGGGGTGAACGGCCGACCAGCAGGCGGTTGTCCTCGCTGGCAGGGCGCAGCGGCTGGATGTACTCGCCCATGTACATCGGCACGCCCTTCTCGTCGAGGATGGGATTGGCGGACAGCTGCACCCACTCCTCGCGGCCATCGGAATCGTAGTGGACATGCATGACCTGGCTGGCCTGGCCATGTTCGAACACGGCATCCATGGGGCAGTGTTCGCCATGCTGGCTACAGGGCACGGAGGAATGATGGGAGATCTCGTGGCAGCGGCGGCCGATCAGCTCGCCCGATTCCATGCCGTAGTGGCGCCGGTATTTTGCGTTGGCGGCCACGATCCGGTAGTCGCGGTCGATGACCACGAAGGGGTCCGGCAGCATGTCGATGAGCTGCTCGCAGGAAGGCATGATGTTCTTCTTTTTCATGGCTGCGCGGTGTCCTCCGGTGCTGACGGTTTCTGACGGTCATGACATTCTGTCATGACCGCCGTGCCATTGTTATGATCCAGGTCAATTCAGCTTCTCGATCCCCATGGCCTTGAGGATGACTGTCTCGTAGAAGGGTTCCGAGGTACCTTTTTTCATCTTGCGAATGAAGTACTTCTCGAAGGCGACCTTGGCCAGGTGCACCCATTTCCCCTTTTTCATCCACTGGGTGTTGCGCGGCGGGATCTGCGGCATGGCCACGAAGGCGATGCCCGTATCCCCCATGTCCGCCAGGCAGATGGCATTCCAGGTGGCGGTGGCGCTCACCTCGCGGCCTTCGATGCTGGCCTGGATATTGGCTACCGTGGCCTTGACCATGGATTCGATCATGTACCCGGTCTTGGGGGCACCGGTGGGCACCGGCGTGGCTTCCACGGGCGGGATGGCGATGCAGACCCCGACCGAGTAGATGTTGTGCCACCTGGGGTTGCGCTGGAAGGCATCGACCTTCACGAAGCCGCGCGGGTTCACCAGGTCCTCGCCCACCGCGGCGATGGCATCCACACCCTTGAAGGCCGGCAGGATCATGGAATAGTGGAAAGGCAGTTCGTGTTCCTGCAGGGTTTCACCGCCGGCCTTCTGCTCGCTGACGAACATCCTGCCTTCCTCTATACGGTCGATGCGGGCGTTGGTGATCCACTGGATATGCTTGTTGCGCAACTCCGATTCCAGCATGCCGCGCGAATCCCCCACCCCGCCCAGGCCGAGATGCCCGATATAGGGTTCCGAGGTGACGAAGGTCATGGGCACCTTGTGCCGCAGCTTGCGACGGCGCAGCTCCGCATCGAGGATGAAGGCATACTCGTAGGCCGGCCCGAAGCAGGAGGCCATGGGTGCCGCACCGACGATGATGGGGCCCGGGTCCTCGACGAAGGTCTTCCAGGCCTCGTGGGCGTGCTCGGCATGATCCAGGGTGCAGATGGACTGGCTGTGACCCTGTGCAGGACCCATGCCCTGCACCTCATCGAAGGCCAGCTTGGGACCGGTGGCGATCACCAGGTAGTCATAGCCCAGCACCGTGCCGTCGGTCAGTACCACCTCGTTGGCATCGGGGCGCAGCTCCGCGGCGCCCACCGAGGTGAACTCGATCTGTTTCTTGCGGAGGTAGGGCTCCAGGGGGAAGCTGACGTCCGTGCGCGAACGCCAACCCACGGCCACCCAGGGGTTCGAGGGGATGAAGGTGAAATGTTCGGTGTTGGACACCACGGTGATGCGGTGCCCCGAACCCAGGGCCTCGCGCAGTTCATAGGCGGTGGGCAAGCCGCCGGTGCTGGCCCCGATTACCAGGATGCGTGCCATGGTCAGACTCCTTCAATGGTCTTGAGTGATGGTTACCCCCTTGCATCGCAGCATTCGTGCCAAGCCCGACATAACCAAGAAATCACTGGAATAAACAACTATATCTATAGGATACTACTGCTAATATCTTGTATATTCCTGGGCTTGGCCAGACTCCCCTCCGATGCCACTGGCTGCCTGGGCCGACCCGCCATGACTGCCATGTCTGCCTATTGTAGTGGAGTTGGCAGACATGGCAGGTCTGTCCCGAAACAGCTCCAGCCTTGACAGCCCCGTCACCCATGACCTATTTTTTCCGCGCAGGGATGCTTTCACAAGAACGACCAGGGATGTGGTTCGTCTGTACTTCCCCCTTTGTGTTCCCGCCACACAGACCTCCTTGAGCACGGCGCCCGCCTGGATGACGGGTGCGGTCCGGCCCCATGGCGCCGGCGCGAGGAAGGCCGTAGAACAATAACCTGTGATTCCAGGGAGGGATCGACATGCAGGCACAGGGAAGGTGCGGGTGCGAAACTCACCCGAAAACGAATTGTCCAGCGACACGCGCGATTCAACCGCTTTCATTGACCTGGTACAGAGGTCCGGGCCTGTGGCTGCTGGCGCTGATCCTGCTCAGCGTCGCCCTCACCCACTCCTCCGCCACCCCGCCTGCCTTCGAGTACTACATCCTCAATCCCGCCATCCAGGGCAGCGACCTGCAGATCATGAGCCTCGAGGACGGCAATCGGATCCGCGTCGGCGCAATGGACATCAGGCTGGACCGGTATGCGCACAGCTCCATCACCGCGGGCGTAGACCTCGCGCCGGGAACCCGCATCACGGGCACCGGGCCCTTTACGGTTGGCAGTGAGGCGAGAGGAAGCGATCTTCCGGTGCCGGGGTTGTTCGCCGGTACGGAGTTCGTGATCCCGCACCAGCGGGGCGACCATCTGTACTACCTCCTCAGCCCGTACGGCGATGCCGTGGTGGATATCGATCTGGGTGAGAGAAGCTGGACACAGGACCTGCCGCAAGGGGTTCCGGTAAGGGTCGTCGCGGGAAGCGACAACACCGGCGCCGGGATACTGCGCGCCAGCCGGCCGATCCTGGTCGAGCACGTCGCGAACAACGGCAATGCCACCAGTGACGTCTACCCGGTGCCGCCGGCAGCCCGCGACCTCTGGGGAATCCGTTCCAACACCGCCGTGGTGGCGGCCCTGGAGGATGCCACCACGGTGTGGGTGGATGCCAGCGACGGCACCCGTGGCAGTTATACCCTCCAGGCGGGCGAGAAACGCACCCTCAACGTCGGCGCCAGTGGCGGGCAGGGAACGGGCGATGCCCTGCGCATCAGGGCCGACAAGCCGGTGGCCGCCATCCAACTGGGCGATGGCGACGGGGTCGAGGCGACGGCCTTCATGGGCGAGGCCTACCTGGGGACGCGCTTTGCATTTCCCGTGGACAGCCAGTACCTGGCAGTGGCCTGCCCGGAGCCCGATACGCGGATCACCCTGTTCCACGCATCCGCCCCGCCCGAGCAACAGTTGTGCTCCGGGTCTGGCCTGGCACCAGGCAAGGCGTACTTCGGCTCCGAGACCAATGGCGCCCACATCCCTGCCGGCGCCTACCTCGAGAGCAACCGCCCGGTGTATCTCTATCACGAGGTCCAGCTCCCCAATGCCGAACGCAATACCCTGGGCCACAGGTACAGCTATTTCCTCCTGGAGGGACGCACCCAACAGAAACCGCTGGCGGTCCTCAGCCTGGAGGATGACAACCGTATCCAGGCGGGCCGTATCCTGCTGGAACTGAATCGTGATCAGCGGGGCTTCATACCCGAGGGGCCCAGCTTGCTGCCGGGTACCGAGATCATCGGCAGCGGCCCCTTCACGCTGGGCAGCGAACTAGCTGGCACGGACCTGCCGGTACCGATCCAGTTTGCCGGCACCGAGTTCGTCGTCCCGCACCACCGCAACCGCCATGTCTACTCCCTCCTGAGCCCCTACGGCGACGCCAGGGCAGAGATCGAGTTTGGCAGTGTGGTGGAGACCGTGGAACTGCCCCAGGGGCGTGTCGTGGAATTCGAGACGGGCGATGACAACAGCCTGGCGGGAATCGTCCGCGCCACCCGCCCGATCCTCATGCTGCATACCGGCTTCAACGGAAGCGCACCGCGCGATGTGTATCCGGTGCCGCCGGCCAGCCGGGAACTGTGGGGGATCCGCAGCAATACGGTGGTGGTGGGTGCCCTGCTGCCGGACACCACCCTGCAGGTGCAGGCCAGTAACGGTGGCAGTGGCAGTTTTACCCTGCAGGCGGGCGAGAAACGTACTGTCAACGTCGGCACAAGTGGCGGGCAGGGCACGGGCGATGCCCTGCACATCCTGGCCGACAAGCCGGTGGCCGCCATCCAGATTGCCGACGGCGATGGGGTCGAGGCCACGGCCTTCCTGGGCGAGGCCTATCTGGGGACGCGCTTCGCACTGCCCGTGGACAGCCAGTATCTGTCCGTGGCCTGCCCGGAAGCGGACACACGGCTTAGCTTGCAGGACGGCACGTCACACACGACTCAGGTCCAGGACTGTGGCGCGGGCGACACCATCCCGGGCAAGGCCTATTTTGGCGCGGCGGAAAATGGCACGCACATCCCGGCCGGCAGCATCCTGGAAAGCAACCGCCCGGTCTACCTGATCCACGAGGCGGCCGGCGCCAATGCCGAGCGGAACCTGCTTGGGGCACGGGTCACTCAGAGCCATGCGCCCTGGCTTGCCATCACCGCCCCCGTGGACGGCACGTCCACCAACCAGCCACGGCCCTTGATCAAGCTGGGCTTCGGCCCGCCAGCGAGTGATCTCGACACCAGCAGCCTGGTGCTGTTCTTCAACGGCGAGCCACTGGCGGCCAGCTGCGAATTCACCACGGAAACGGCCGGCTGCGTGCCGGAGGTTCCACTGCCCGAGGGCGAGATCCAGCTGGAGGCCAGGATTGCGGATGCGAGTGGCGCACTTGTCGAGGCCGCTCCGGTGGTGTTCACCCTGGACCGCACCCCACCGGAGCTCCAGCTCGACAGTCCCGTGCATGACAGCTGGGTCAACCACGCCACATTGCTGGTTACGGGCCGGCTCAGCGAAGCGGCGGACCTGTACATCAACGGTGTATCGGTGGCGCTGGACACGGAGCACCGTTTCAGTCATGCCCTCGAGCTGGTGGAAGGAAGCAACGGGGTATGGGTCAATGCATTCGACCCGGCCGGCAACTTCGGCTGGCTGTACCGGACCGTGTACCTCGACACGGTCGCACCGGCAGCGCCCGTTGGGGAGATGATCGAGATCGCCGAGCCCGTCGACGGCCAGACCAGCATCACCGGGGATCCCGGTTCCGTCGAAGCGGAAAGTCAGGTGCGGATCATCAACCTGGACACAAACGAATCGGTCACGGTGGAGGCGACGTCGGAGGGTGGCTTCAATGCGATCCTGATCGCACAGCCGGGCGAGATACTGGGTATCCGCGTGATCGATCGGGCCGGAAATGAAAGCGAAATCCGGGAAGTGACGGTGCCCGGCGGGGTCGATGATGCCCTCCCCCCCGATCCCGCCACCGTCGCCCCACCCCTGGATCCCACGGTGGCCACCACCCTGTATGCCGCCACCGGTTTTCTCTATTCCGGCCCCGATCCCATCCAGCGGGGCGTGGCGCCCGGCACCATCGAGGAACGCCGCGTGGCCGTCCTCCGTGGCCGGGTGCAGACCCGCGGCGGCCAGCCCCTCTCCGGTGTGACCATCACGATCAAGGACCACTCCGAGTTCGGCCATACCCTCAGCCGGACCGATGGCATGTTCGACCTGGCCGTCAACGGAGGCGGCTGGCACACGCTGCGCTACGAGCGCGAAGGCTACCTGCCCGTACAGCGCCAGGTCAAGACCCCCTGGCAGGACTACGCCTGGCTGCCCGACGTGGTCATGATCGGGCTGGATCCGCAGGTCACGACCGTGGACCTGAACGTTCCAACCCCCATCCAGACCGCGCGCGGCGGCACGGTAACCGACAGCGACGGCACCCGCCAGGCCACGGTCCTATTCCCCCAGGGCACCCAGGCCGAGCTGGTGATGCCCGACGGCAGTACCCAACCGCTCAGCACCCTGAACGTACGCGCCACCGAGTACACCGTGGGCGCAGATGGTCCCGCCGCCATGCCCGGTGAACTGCCGCCCACCTCCGGTTACACCTATGCCGTGGAACTGTCCGTGGACGAGGCCATCGCCGCCGGCGCCCGCGAGGTGCGCTTCGACCGTCCCCTGCCCTTCTACCTGGAGAACTTTCTCGATTTTCCCGTGGGCGGCATCGTGCCCGCGGGCTGGTACGACCGCGAGCGCGCCGCCTGGATTCCCTCCGACAACGGCAGGATCATCCAGGTGCTGTCGATCAGCAATGGCCTGGCCGAACTCGATATCGACGGCAGCGGCAGCCCAGCCGACACGGTCGCATTGGCCGGGCTTGGCATCAGCGAGGATGAGCGCCGCGAACTGGCCCTGTTCTACACACCGGGCCAGAGCCTGTGGCGGGTGCCGGTGGAGCATTTCACGCCGTGGGATTGCAATTGGCCTTTTGGTCCACCACCGGGTGCGAAACCACCTAATGTACCCAGTCCGAAAGTCTATAAAAAGGAAGAAAATCCGGACTGTGAGAACGGTTCGATTATAGAGTGTCAAAACCAGGTTCTCGGAAAGATGATACCTGTTGCTGGAACACCATTTACCCTAAATTATCGCAGTGACCGTGTTCCAGGGCGAAAAGAAGCCTATATATTGGACATCCCGCTGAGTGGCGAAACACTTCCTAATAACGTAAATCGAATTGATTTGATAGTTTCTATTGCTGGACGGATTTTTACCGAGACTTTTACGCCACAGCCCAATCTGAACCATGCCTTTATTTGGGACGGGGTAGATGCATACGGTCAGGCCATTAAAGGAGTTCATAATGCCAGGGTGAGAATTGGCTATGTGTACAAAGCGGTCTATTACGAAGCTTCTGCGGAATTCTATCGCAGTTTTTCGCAGCCAGGTACGGGATTGATCACAGGAGATCGCACGCATAATGAGGTCATCTTATGGCGGGAGTCACTTCATGCGCCTGGTATGCTTGACGCTAGTGGAATGGGGTTCGGTAGCTGGACTCTATCTGAACAACATTCATTCGATATAAATGATGCCATTCTCTATCGTGGAGATGGGATTCGTCGTAGTGGTCAGTTGATGGCAAGAACAATCACGACTTCCGTAGGCACTGGTTTGCGTGATTTTAATGGCGATGGCGTGACAACAGAAGTGAATACCAGCCCAAATGGATTTGCATTCGACCCAGAAGGTAATCTCTATGTTGCAGAGGTTCGATATGATCGTGTGCGACGAGTTGATATGGATGGAAATATCACAACGATTGCGGGTACTGGATCACCAGGATTTAGTGGCGATGGTGGCCAAGCTATAACAGCACAGATTAATCAACCTCGTCGTCTGGCTTTTGGGCCGGATGGTAGCCTCTATATTTCTGATTATGCCAATCATCGTATACGCCGCATTATGAAAAATGGCATTATCACAACCGTGGCGGGTGTTGGGACGCCAGGTCATAGTGGTGACGGGGGCTTGGCAACAATGGCGGAGCTTTATGGTCCTAGTGGGATTGCAGTTGGGCCTGATGGAAGTATCTACATTTCAGAGACATTTAACAATCGGGTACGTCGCGTTTCACCAGATGGCGTCATCACGACCGTAGCGGGTAATGGATCTTACGGAAATTATGGAGATGGTGGGCCGGCGATAGACGCCAGCTTTAGAGATCCGCAGAGTATTTCTCTGGGCTCAGACGGTAGCATTTACATTGCAGATTCAACTAGCAATAGCATCCGCCGAGTGACTCCGGATGGCATCATCGACACTGTGTTTGGCACCGGAATTAGAGGATCTGGCGGTGATGGTGGGCAATCTGCGGCAGCTCAGTTTTACAGTCCAAGAGATATTACGCATGGTTATGATGGAGGTTTTTACATCGCAGATACACTTAACCATCGTATTCGACGGGTGGGTCCTGACGGAATCATCACAACAGTGGCGGGCACTGAGGAGGGATTTGGTGGTGATGGAGGACCGGCGACTTCTGCACAGTTAAACCAACCGAGAAGTATTGCATCTGGACCAGACGGTGTCCTTTATATAGCTGATGGGAATAACAATCGTATTCGACGGGTAGGCCTGCCGTTCGCTAATATGACAGAAGATGAGTGGCTTATATCATCCTTAGATGGCAAAGAATATTATATTTTCCACCATAGCGGACGTCACCTGCGCACCCTTGACGCTGCCACTGACTCCCTGCTCCATAGTTTTAGCTACGATTCTAATGGTTATCTATCCGGCATCAAGGATAGAAATGGAAACACAACTATATTTGAACGTAGCACAGATGGTGCACTCCTCGCCATTATTGCTCACGACGGCCAACGTACAGAGTTCACACTGGATGCGAACGGTTACCTTGCCACTATCACCAATCCAGAAGGCGAGACAAACCGTATGTTCTATACCGAGGATGGACTCCTGACCGAGTTCATCGATCCCGGTGAAAATATTTCACGCTACAATTACGACAACCTTGGCCGACTGATCCGGACAGAGCACGCCACCGGTGGGGGCTGGACGCTAAACCGTACCAACCTGCCAGACGGCTACGAGGCCAGCATGACTTCTGCCGTGGGTCGCACCACCCGCTACCGAGTGGAACACCTGTCCACCGGTGAGAAACTGCGCACCAATATCCAGCCCGACGGCACCATGGAGATCACCCGCTACGGCACAGGAGGCCAGCGCAGCCTCACCGCCGCCGATGGCACTACTACCGATCTCAGGCAAGGACCTGATCCCCGATTCGGCATGAATAGCCCGGTGCCGGAGCGCAGAACCATAACCACCCCGTCCGGCCGGGCCTTTGAGACCCTGACGGAACGGACCGCCGTACTTGCCGACAGCGATGACCTGCTGAGCCACACGGAACTGGGCGAGACCGTCACCCGCAACGGCCGGACATCAATGAGCCGCTATACCGCCGTAGACCGCACCTGGCGGAGTATCAGCGCCGCGGGGCGTGAGCTGTTGACCGTCCTCGATGACCGTGGTCAGCTGATCCGGAAGACCCTGGTTGGCCTCGCGCCGCTGGACTACGGCTATGATGACAGTGGGCGGCTTGAGGAACTGGTGCTGGCAGCGAATACGCCGGACGAGCGCCGGTTCGGGTTGAGCTATGACGAGGCGGGCTGGCTGGCCAGCATCACGGATCCTCTCACCCGCACCCTCGCCTTCGACCACGACGAAGCCGGGCGCGTTACCCGCCAGACCCTGCCCGATGGCCGGGAGATACAATACCAGTACGACCCTAATGGCAACCTGACCGCACTGATTCCGCCCGGTCGCGATGCCCACCTGTTCAGTTACACCCCGGTGAACCTGGAATCGGAGTACGCACCTCCGGAACTGTCGGGCGTTGAGACCGTCACCCAGTACAGCTACAACCTCGACAAGCAGCTCACCCGCATCGATCGCCCCGATGGCCGAAGCCTGCAACTGGACTATGACCCGGGTGGGCGTTTGCAATGGTTGACTCTGGACCGAGGCCAATACCACTACGACTATCATCCGGAGACCGGTCGTCTCAGTCGCATCACGGCTCCCGATGGTGGCACCCTTGACTATGCCTGGGATGGCTTCCTGCCGCTGGGCGAGAGCTGGGCGGGAAATATCACCGGCACCGTGACCCTGGACTACGACGACAACTTCTGGACCACTGGCCTGTCCGTGAATGGCGACAGCGTGGCCTATGAGTACGATGATGACGGCCTGCTGACCCGTGCCGGGAACCTGACGATCGACCGGGATTCGCAGCATGGCCTGCCCGTATCCACTCTCCTCGACTCCATCGCCACCACCCGGGAGTACAACGATTTCGGGGAGCAGGCTCGGGACACGGCAGCCATTGACGAAGCAACCGTGCTGGATATCACCTATACCCGCGATGCACTCGGGCGCATCGAGTCTATAACGGAGAACGTCGATGGTGTCGCAGCCGCGCGTAGCTACAGTTACGATCCCGCCGGTCGCCTCGTCGATTCTGTCCATAATGGCGTCACCACCAGCTGGACCTACGACTCCAACGGCAACCGCACCCATGTGAATGGCATCCAGGTGGCGACCTACGACGAGCAGGACCGCCTGCTGAGCTACGGCACGGCCAGCTACGCCTATACGGAGAACGGCGAGCTCAAGAGCCGGACCGAGGGCGGCGCCACGACCGGCTATGACTACGATGAGCTTGGCAATCTGCTCCAGGTCACCCTGCCGGGGGATCTCGTCATCGATTACCTGGTCGACGGCCGGAACCGCCGCATCGGCAAAAAGGTCAACGGCACCCTGGTACAGGGGTTCCTGTACCAGGACCAGCTGAACCCGGTTGCCGAGCTCGACGGCGACGGGAATATCATCAGCCGTTTCGTCTACGCCGACAAAGCCAACGTGCCGGCCTACATGGTCAGGAACGGTGTCACCTACCGCATCATCTCCGACCACCTGGGCAGCCCGCGGCTGGTCATCGATGCCGCTACCGGCGAGGTCGTCCAGAGGATGAACTATGATGTATGGGGAAATGTCCTGCAGGACAGCAACCCGGGGTTACAGCCCTTCGGGTTCGCGGGCGGGATCCATGACCTCCATACCGGCCTGGTGCGTTTTGGGGCGCGGGATTATGATCCACAGACTGGAAGGTGGACGAGCAAGGACCCGATACGGTTTGACGGTGGGGATACAAATTTATTTGGGTATTCCTTCAAGGACCCTGCAAACCACATAGATGTAAATGGAGAAAATCCTGCTTCAGTAGTGGGAGCTTTTCTTGGTGGTGCTTGCGCTGCAGCAAATGGTGGTGACATTGGCGACATTGCTGTTGGTGCGTTATCAGGAGCTTTGTATTTCGGCTTGGGATTGGGTTTGGAGCTTGGTTACGAATATTTCAAAAATCAAAATATCAATTCAGGTTGTGATAATAAAATGGGCTATATATCTATTGGTATTTCGAAGGCGTCAGAGAAGCTATCTAGTGATTTAGTGTCAAATCGAGATGCTTTAGATAAAGTTAAAGATAGGCATTGGATGGGTTCGCCTGACAAGGTTGCAGGTGCTAGGGCTGGAGGGATAATCGGATGCATAATTGGAAGTATGCTGAAATGACCATTCCTTTGATTTTATGAATATTAAATATTTTTGGCTAACTATTGTGCTTTTATCGTTTTTTGTTTTAGCAAAGACTCTCATTGAAAGAGGTAATGAAATTGTTGGTTTCGTAAAGTCATCTAAGATTCAATATATAGAAACTGAAGGAGAGATTGTTTTATCCGATATAAAGCCTGGATATAAGTTCATCAAAGAATATAACATTATCTATGTTTATATGATTGATGGTGAGTTATACAGCTCTAGCGTTATAAACTTCATGGCTGAATATTCTAAGGTTGATAAATATTTGTCGAAATATCCTAAAGGAAAAAAAGTTAAAGTCTATTATGATTCAAATAATCCCAGGTTTTCTGTTCTAGAGCCAACGAAGAAGAGATATTCTTTATTTGCGCTCCCTGTATTGTTGTTTTTTTTATTTATGTTTTCTATGTATTCTTTTTTATCTTCTATTACTGTCGGATATGAGCGGTGATGAACAGTGATGGTATTCACCTGACAGTTGGCCAGAATTTACGGTAAATTGGCCTGCAACTCCTGGTTTGACCATGAATGATGTTCAATGTCTACGCCGTTGGGGCCTTAAAGCAATGATGAGGTTTCCTTCCCCCAAACATATGCTCATCATCCTGGCTGTATTCCTCACTGATCCCGCATCAGCACAGCCCGCGTCCTGGTCCGACTGGCGCCATGGCGCATCCGGTCACGGCTCTGCCATTTCCGCTGCTGAGCGATCCGGAACCCCGCTGGTGGTGTATTTCCACACCGATTGGTGTCCCTGGTGCAGAAAGCTTAATGAACAGTACCTGCGCAAGGGAGTGGTACGGGATGTCCTTTCACGCATGGAAAGGGTCGAGGTCAATCCAGAAATAGCAAAGAAGGAATCCGCGTTATTCAGGGAATATGGCGGTAATGGCTACCCCTCCTTCTATGTGCTGGTGCCGGGCAGCGGCGAGAAGCCGGTGAAACTTTCCCCATTCAGGAAATCGGGTGCGCAAGCGCCGGACGAATTCTCCAGGCGCATACAGGATGCCGTCAGCCGTCAATATGACCGCTGGGCACATCGCTTATACAAGACTGGCGATCGGGTGGGTGCAACAGATGTGCTGCAGAAATCACTGGCGTTCAATCAGCGCAATGCATTTGCGCACTACCTGCAGGGGATGATCCATCACCAGGATGGGAATGATCGCCGTGATCTGGCTTTGATCGATAAGGCGAGGGCTTCGTACACAAAGGCTCTGGAACTGGATCCTTCTCACGTGGGCAGTCGCAAGGGCCTGGAGGCCTTGCGCTTGCACTAGTTCAACCAGGCAGGGACATAGAGCCTATGCCGCCTGCCCCACCGGATCGCAGCTGATGCGGTTGCGTCCCGCCGCCTTGGACTGATACAGGTACTTGTCCGCGGTGGAGATCAGGCTGTCCAGCGTGGCATGTTCGGTCCTCCGCTCCGCCACCCCGAAACTGGCGGTGACCGTGATGATATCCTCGT
>OBJA01001306.1_pt1 | contig 17666 bp, 19 predicted proteins | sample 1519751 | NCBI WGS metagenome assembly OBJA01 (sample SAMEA3881238, study PRJEB22517) | soil metagenome | biome: lake sediment; feature: soda lake sediment; material: sediment, water from around vicinity | place: India | collected 2013-12-23 | depth 3 m | reverse complement strand
CAAGAACGTTACCGGCAAACCCATCAAATTCGTCGGCGTCGGCGAAGGACTGGATGCCCTGGAGATCTTTCATCCGGAGCGGGCCGCCTCGCGTATCCTCGGCATGGGGGACATCCTCACCCTCATCGAAAAGGCAGAAAAGGTCGTCGACAAGGCCGAAGCCGAGAAAATCGCCAAGAAGCTCAAACGCAACCAGTTCACCCTCGAGGACTTTCTCGACCAGATCCAGCAGATCAAGAAGATGGGGTCCCTGGAAAAGATCCTCGACATGGTTCCCGGCATCAACAAGCTGAGACAGTTGAAGGATGCGCCGAAACCGGATGAGAGGGAGCTGATCAAGACGGAAGCGATCATCCGCTCGATGACCACCAAGGAAAGAAGAAACCATCAGATCATCAATCCGTCGAGACGGATGCGTATCGCCGCCGGCTCGGGAACGACGGTCGCGGACGTCAACAGGGTGTTGAAAAGCTATTCGGAAATGCTGAAGATGATGAAGAAGATCAGCGGCAAACCGGGTGCGATTGCCGGCATCAAGCGAAGAAAATTGCCCAAGGGCATGAGAAAGAACTAACTCCTTGGACACGAGGATCACTAGGAGCCCGTAAGATCATATATCGACAGACTCCTCGCATAACCATAGACATCAACCGGAGGACTTACCGGAATGGCAGTACGTATCAGATTGACCCGATTCGGCAGGAAGAAGAAACCGTTCTATCGTATCATCGTTGCCAACAGCGAGAACAAGCGCGACGGCAAATTTCTCGATGTGGTAGGCACTTATGATCCGCTCCAGAACCCGGCGGCGATCTCCATCGACAACGCCAAGCTTCAGGAATGGCTGGGCAAAGGGGCGCTCCCCACTTCCACCGTCAAGAGCCTGATCAAGAAAGCCACAGCGTCCGTTCAATAGAGATGGAAGAGCTCATAGCGGTTGTCGCCCGTTCGCTGGTCGATCAACCTGAGGCCGTGAAGGTCACCAGGACCGATGACGAGGAGAGCGTGACCATCGAGCTGGCTGTCGCTCCGGAAGATCTGGGCAAGGTGATCGGCAAGCAGGGGCGGACGGCCCGGGCACTGCGCTGCCTGCTCTCGGCTGCAGCCGCCAGGGTGGAGAAAAAGACCAGGCTCGAAATTGTCGAATAGCCGCAACAGCCTTGATAGTTGAAGATTATCAATATCCTGCCGACGAATTTCTGCTGCTCGGCAGGATTACCAGGGCTCACGGTTTACGGGGCGAGGTGAAGGTTTTTCTCCATTCGGGTCAGCCGGAAAATATCCGGAGCTATGGACATCTGTTCCTGATCGATCGGCATGGAGAATTGTCCGGGCCCTGGCCCGTGCTTCGCAGCCGGAACCAGGGCAAACTTGCCATAGTGCAGCTCGCCTCCCTCACCTGCCGCGACCAGGCGGAAGCGATGGAGGGACGGGGGGTGTTGCTGGCGAAGGCGGATCTGCCGGAGATCCCGGCGGATGAGTATTACTGGCACCAGTATATCGGCAAGGAAGCGGTCGATGTGGCCGGAAGGATTCTCGGCAAGGTGGAGCATATCTTCCGGAACGGTCTGCAGGATGTACTGGTGTTGAGGAAACTTGGTTCGGATGAGGAAATCCTCGTCCCGATGACCAAAGAAATCATTGTCGGAGAAACCGCCGGGAAACTGATCGTCGATCCGCCCCCGGGGCTGTTGGAACTCAATGCCGGCTCTTGATGGCGGTATGGTTGCCGGAATGATTTTCGATGTCCTGACAATTTTACCCGATCTCTTCGAATCCCCGCTCAAGGAAGGGATTCTGAGACGGGCAAGCGCCAAGGGCCTGATCCGCACGAATATAATCAACATCAGGGACTTTGCGGACGGTCCCCAATCCATGACCGACGATCGGCCCTTCGGGGGCGGGGAAGGCATGGTAATGAAGCCCGAGCCACTCGCGCTGGCGGTGGGAAAGAGAAAGGCGGCGGCACCTTCGGCCAGGGTCATCCTCCTTACACCCCAGGGTCGAATATACACGCAGGACGTGGCCGAGGAACTCGCGAAGGAAGAGCACCTCATCCTCGTATGCGGGCGCTATGAAGGGGTCGACGAACGGTTCAGGGCCGGGTATGTGGATGACGAAATCTCCCTCGGGGACTTCATCCTGACCGGCGGTGAACTGGCGGCCATGGTGATCATCGATTCGGTGACGAGACTTTTGCCCGGCGTACTCGGCTGTGCCGATTCTGCCGCCAAGGATACCTTCAGCAGGAACCTGTTGAAGCATCCGCAATATACGAGACCGCGGGTTTTCAACAACCTTCCGGTCCCTGAGGAGCTGCTCTCGGGCAATCACGAGAAGATCGAGGAATACCGGTTCATCGCCTCGGTACTTCGGACCCTCGAAAGACGGCCGGAACTGCTGAAAAATGAGACATTTTCGGCAGGGGAGATAAAACTGCTGCGCCGGCACGGGCTGTACGAGCAGGTAAGCGCTGTCAAGGAACCGACGCGAAATGACGTATCAGGGTGAAAACTCGCTCTCCATCGCCCTCGTCCATTATCCGGTGGTAAACAAGAGAGCGGAAATTATCGGGTCTGCCGTAACCAACCTGGATATCCACGATATCGCCAGGACAGCCAGAACCTACGGGGTGTCCCGTTATTTTATCGCGACTCCCTACGAAGACCAGCGGCAACTGGTTGAGGAACTCCTGGCCCACTGGGAGACCGGCTACGGCGCCAGCTACAATCCGGCCCGGCGTGAGGCCCTGAGCATCGTCCGGCTGGTCGAGGACCTGGATGCGGCGGTGGATACCCTCAGGGCCAGGTACGGAAGGTTCCCGCTTATCGTCGCAACCAGCGCGGTCCAGCGGGAGAAGACCCTGGCTTACCGGGAACTCGGCGGCAGGATCAGAGGCGGGGAACCGGTCCTGCTGGTCTTCGGGACCGCCCATGGTCTTGCCCCGGAAGTAATCACCCGGGCGGATGCAACACTTCCCCCGATCAAGGGCGGAACGGATTATAATCATCTCTCGGTTCGCTCGGCGGCATCGATCGTCCTTGACAGGCTGCTCGGCTCCTGAGTAAATCGAGGCAACCAACAACTGGATCTCATCCTAATAGATACTCAACCAACTAAAGACGTCATGAGCAAAATAATCGAACGAATCAATCTGGAGCAAATGCGGCAGGACCACCCCGACTTCCGCCCCGGTGACAGCGTAAAGGTGCACATCCGCATCATCGAGGGCAACAAGGAACGGATCCAGATTTTCCAGGGCATCGTCATCAAGCGCAAGTACGGCACCATGAATGCCACCTACACCGTACGAAAGATCTCCCATGGTGTCGGCGTGGAAAAAACCTTTTCCCTGCACAATCCCCGGATCGAAAAGATCGAGGTGATCACCAGGGGCCGTGTTCGTCGCGCTCGTCTCTATTATCTGCGCAAGCTCACCGGCAAGGCGGCACGTATCCGCGAACGCGGACTGGTTTGATACCCGTTCACTGAATAATCCCGGACGAAATCTCCATCACTGGCAGCGGGCAATCCGGCTGCCAGTGATGTTTCCGGAGCCGCGACGACAGCCACTGCCAACCGGCCGGGATCTGCTGGACTACCTTCCGGGGTTTGCCCCTTGAAAAAGACTGGGCATTCGGATCAGACAACTCGCTTCCGTCAAGGCATGACGTGAAAGGTATCTTTGCCCGTTGCAGTGAGACGGACAACTTCAGGTTCGAGCGGCACCTGTACGAGAAAGGCTACCGTTGCGTCGGCGGCTGCGACGAGGTGGGCCGCGGGCCGCTGGCGGGGCCGGTGGTCGCCGCCTGCGTCGTGCTGCCCGTAAGCTGTCGGCATGCTCGATTTCTCGACTCCAAAATCCTCTCCCATTCGCAGCGACTCGATCTGAACAACCATCTCCGTGAGATCGGTGCGCTGACAGGGGTCGGCGTAGTCTCCGCCCTGGAGATCGACAGGATCAATATCCTTCAGGCATCGCTTCTGGCGATGCGGCTGGCAGTCGAAAACCTGGTGGAATCCCTGCCCGATTTCATCCTGGTCGACGGCAGGTTCGAAGTGCCTGTGGCCATCCCCCAGGCACCGCTCATCAAGGGGGAATCGAAAAGCGCCTCAATCGCCGCCGCCAGTATCGTCGCCAAGGTCGAACGGGACCGCCTCATGGAGAATTTCCACCGGCAGTACCCGGTGTACAGTTTTCACCGGCACAAGGGATATCCCACCAAAGAACATCGCCAGGCCCTCCGCCTCCACGGCCCGTGCCCCATCCATCGCAAGACCTTCAACGGAGTGAACGGAGATGACTATTGAACGACTGCGCCTCGGCAGCTCCGGAGAGGAGCTCGCCGGAAGGTTTCTGGAGAAATCCGGCTACCGCATCGTCGCCAGGAACTTTCGCTGCAGGCTCGGTGAAATCGATATCATCGCCCGGGACGGCGAGACCCTGGTCTTCATCGAGGTAAAAACCAGGACCGGCGCCGCCTTCGGCTCCCCCGCCGCCGCGGTGACCATGAAAAAGCAGCGGCAGATCGGCAGGGCAGCCCAATGGTATCTGGCCGAAAATGGCCTCTTCGAGACCCCGGCCAGGTTCGATGTAATCGCCATAGTGCGGGGAAAAGGCGGCCGCCACCGGGTGGAACATCTCCCGGATGCATTTGAACTTTGCGAATGAATGATCATAATTTTTCGCATAACAGGTGTCTGGCACCGGTGCTTCGGATATCGCGGGAACTCTCCGCATCCTTGCATAATCCTGGATTGAAGGTACACTGTCTCCTATGACCATAATCGGAATCACCATGGGATGCCCCGCCGGGGTAGGCCCCGAAATCATACTCCGTTTTTTCGCTGAGAAGCGGCCGGCCTCGGTGCACCCGGTCGTCATCGGCGACCGCGGTGTCCTGGAGAGATGCGGGGAACACCTGCGACTGCCCGCGCCGTGCATCTCCTGGCAGCCGGGAACGGAACTCCCGGCGACGGGGATTCCGGTCGTCGAGGTATCGAAGCTTACTCCGGCCGAGGTGGTCTACGGCTCCCCCTCGCAGAACACCGGCCGGGCCATGGCGGAATATATTACGACCGCGGCACATCTGGCGCAAGCCGGCATGGTGCAGGGGCTCACCACCTGCCCCATTTCGAAGACAGCCTTGCAGGGCGCAGGCTACAGCTTCCCCGGCCATACGGAGATGCTCGCCAGCCTGACCGGCGCAACTTCCTTTGCCATGATGATGGCCGGCGCCAGGCTGAAGGTGACCCTCGTCACCATTCATCGGCCGCTCCGGGAAATCCCGGCCGCTCTTTCCGTCGACAGGGTCCATGAGCTGATTCAAATCACTCATCGGGCCCTGAAAGTCGACTTCGCGCTGGCCCGGCCGCGCATCGGGGTGGCCGGGTTCAATCCCCATGCCGGGGAGGGCGGCCTGTTCGGTCACGAAGAAGCCCGGGTCATCGCCCCGGCGGTGGCCCGGGCCCGTGATCTGGGTATAACCGCCGAAGGACCCCTCCCCCCGGACACGATCTTTGTCAAGGCCGTGTCGGGATCCTATGACGCGGTGGTCTGCATGTACCACGACCAGGGGCTCATTCCGTTCAAGCTCCTGCATTTCGCCGACGGGGTGAACGTCACCCTCGGCCTGCCCATCGTCCGCACCTCCGTCGATCACGGCACTGCCTACGACATTGCCGGCAAGGGCCTTGCCGATCACCGCAGCCTGACGGCGGCGGTTGCTCTGGCCGGCATCATCAGCGGCAACAGATCAAGAATCAGCAGAAGTGGAACGGCTCTATGAATGAGAGGACACGGCGCGGCAGACTGATCGTTTTCGAGGGCACGGACGGCACGGGAAAATCCACCCAGCTGAAGCTTCTGCACCGCGGCCTGGCGCAGCAGGGCCTGCCTGTGGTGAGCACCAGGGAGCCGACCGACGGCGCGTTCGGCCGACAGATCCGCAATCTCTATGTCAACCGCCACCAGTACAGCCGCGAAGAGGAACTTGAACTGTTCCTCGCCGACCGCCGCGAGCATGTCCGCGACTTCCTCCAGCCGAACCTCGATCTGGGCAAGATAATCCTCTGCGACAGATATTACTTTTCCACCGCCGCCTACCAGGGGGCCCTGGGGCTGGATCCCGAAGAGATCCTCCGGCGGAACGCTTTCGCCCCCGAGCCCGACCTGGTCCTCCTCTTCCAGGCACCCTTGTGGTTAAGCATCGAACGGATTACCAACGGCAGGGGAGACACCTTGAACAGATTCGAACAGCGGGAATTCCTGGAAAAGGTGGCTGCCATCTTTGCCGCCATCGATCGCCCCTGCATCCGGAGAATAGACGCTTCCGGTCCGATGGAAGAGGTCCGCCGGCAGGTCCTTGCCGCCGTCGCACCCCTCCTCTCCCTGCATCCCCGAATTCTTTCCAGTCTCAATGAGCCCTGCCTGCCATGACCCGCACATATGTTGCCCTCGCCATCTGCAGTTGTTTTCTTCTCGGTTCGTGCAGGGCGGCGGTCTCCCCTCCCCCCCCGCCCCGGGAGGTCACGCAGCAGGTCGTTCAACCAAGGGCGGCGGAGGACGATCCTGCCGATCTCTCCTGCGCCTATTTCTATTTTCTCTGGGGGACACACTCGGAATACCACCAGAAGTACGAAGAAGCGCTCGAAGCCTATGAAAAGGCGGCAATCTGCGACCCATCGGCAAGGTATTTCAAAGAGAAGATCCCCCTTCTCCTGCTGAAGATGGGGGAACTGGAGAAGGCCGGCGACTGGCTGCGGCAGGCCCTGAACGAGGATCCCGAGGATAATTCAAACCGGCTTTTTCTCGCCAGCCTCTACATTCAACAGGGCGAGATGGACAAAGCCATCGAGCTGTACGATCAGGTGCTGGCGACCGATCCGGACAACGAAGGCGTCCAGCTGCGGCTGGGCCTGCTCTACAGCCACCAGGAACAGTTCGACGAGGCGGAGAAGATTCTTCGAACGCTGACGGAAAAAAACGGCGGCTCCTACTTCTCCCATCTCTCTTTGGCCCGCCTCTTGAAACAACTGGGACAAAACCAGGAAGCGGGCCGTGAATACGAAAAAGCCCTGGAGCTCAACTGGTCCAATGACCTGGCTTACGAGATCGGCTACTTTTATCTCTCGGAAAAAAAACACGAGGATGCCCTGCGCCTGTATACCGCCATCCTCGACCAGGATCCCTTCGACGAACGGGCGGCGCTGAGCCGGGTGCAGGTGCTGCTGGAGATGGAGAAAAACGATCAGGCCCTGGACGAGCTGAAAACGATCGGCAATTTCAGCAAAGACCCCATCGCCATCGACATCATCGTCAGCAAGGTGCTGCTCCGCAAGACAGAAGTGGCCAAGGCCAGAGAAATTCTGCTGCGCCTGGCCAGGGAAACCGGCAACTCCGAGGCTCGGTACATGCTCGCCCTGCTGGCGTACCAGGATAAGGAATATACGACAGCCCTGTGGTATCTCGACCAGATCAGGCCCGACAGCTCTGAATTCGAGGAGGCGGTCTTCCTGCAAAGCCGCATCTACAAGGAGACGGGCAAGATCGACAAGGGGATCTCCCTCCTGAAAAGGCACATTGTCTCGGAGACGAGCCGCAGCCCCCTCTTCTACGCCCTGCTCTCCTCATTCTATCAGGAGAAGAAAGACGATATCTCGGCAATATCCCTGATGGAAGCGGCGATAGCCGTGTACTCCGACAATCCCCAACTGTACTTCGAATACGGCCTGCTGCTCGACAAGAGAGGGATGTTCGAGCAGGCCATGGCCAAAATGGAAAAAGTGCTGGAGTTCCAGCCGGACCATGCCGATGCCCTGAACTATATCGGCTACACCTGGGCCGACAACAACGTTCACCTCGATCGCGCCCTGGAATACATCCGGCGGGCGGCGAGCCTTAAACCGGACAACGGATACATCATCGACAGCCTCGGATGGGTCCACTACCGGCTGGGCAACCTGGACCAGGCGGCCAGGGAACTGGAACGCGCCCTGGAGCTGGAGCCTGGCGATCCCCATATCCACGATCATCTCGGCGATGTCTACCGCGACCTGGGGGAGAAGGTCAAGGCTCTGAAGGCATACCTCAGGGCGTACGAGATGTTCGACGAGGATGACAAGAAAAAACAGGTGAGGGAAAAGATCGATGCTCTGGAAAAAAAGTGACATCCCCCGCAAATTGCCCCGAATTCTGATGCTGGCGGTGGTTTTTGCCCTCGCCGGCTGCGCCGTGCAGCCCTGGACAACCCTCCTCGAAGGAGACCGCTACGAAGAAGCCAGCAGCCTGATGGACACCCTGGCCGCGGAAAACAGCGTCTGCGGCAGGACCCTCGAAGGCGATCTCGGTCTCGTCTTCACGAGTGCCCTGGACAGGAATGCATTGAACGGCTTTCTCGAGTTTTCCCAGCCAACGGCTTACAGGTTCGTGGTCACCAACCCCTTTGGCCAGCCTCTTTTCGCCGCCGCCGGCGACCATCTGTCCTACCAGGCGATCAATGTGCCCGAGCGGCTGCATATGGCCGGCAGCATGCGATCATTCGTTCTTCGCCATAAACTGCCGCTGGAATTCCTGAGCAGGAGCTGGGGGGAATGGATCATGGCGAGAAATACCCGTCCCAGCAGCAGTGTCACCGCCATCTACGAGGATCGAGAGGGGCGGGGGGTGTGGATCACCTACCGGCATGACGAGAATGAACCGGCAGGCCGGAGTCATCTGCTGGTCGATCCGGTCGAGACAAGGATCATCGCACGGGTTCTCGAAGACGGCAAGGGCGAGACGGTTGCCGAAGTGACTTACGCCGATTGGCAGGATGGGGGAAGGTGCCGGCAACCGCGGGAAGTGAATATTTCAGGACTCAAATACGGCGCGCAGATCCGGTTGAAGTTTACCGACCTGCGGCTCTCGGACGAGGAGAAGCGGTTCCAGCTGCCCGTGCCGCCTGGTTTTACCAGGCAGCTGAGGCCGTAAGCGGGAGACAGGGGATGTCGGATTGGACAGCCTCCTAAGGCGCCAATTCGTTGACGATCAACACGAAGAGATTGTCGTTCTTGAAGAAAACCTGCTGCAGGTCATAGTCCCGGTCCGGAGAGAGCTCGAGGACAACCCTCACCGTGTCCGGTTTCTCGTGCTTGCTTGTGTGAATGCGCTGCACATATCGCCCCTTGGCGAAGATGTCCGTCTGGACCTTCGTCCCCACGCCCATCTCCACGAAATCGCAGAGCACCTTCGGCGTACCTTTTTCGACTGCGGACACCGTGGGAGGGTAGAAATCATTCAGGTGAAAGAGCACCATTTCCCCCTTGTCCGAGCTGTTGTCAAAGGTTATCTCGAGCAGCTGCGGATGTACGGCGCTCTTCGCCTGCTCCCGGGCTGGCGGTTCCTCCTTCGTTTCCCCCTTCTCCTCCTTGCGGTGGAGAACCGGGGGAACCGGTTTCTCATGCAGCGGCCTGGCGGCCAGCTCTTCCGGACTGGGCAGGCTTCCAGCCGACTTCCTGTGCTCTTCGACCGCCTCCTTCGCTGCCTTGCCGGCTTTCGTCTGTGCCGCACCCTCCTCTGAGAGGGTCACGGTGAGCGTCCCGTCAGCTTCGACATAAGCGCCGAGATTATGCTGGACGGCAACATCCTTCGCCAAATCCACCACCACCCTGACCTTCTGCTCCGGCGTCCGGTGCAGGCCTGTGCGGACCGCCGTCGCCAGCTTCCCCTCGGGGAAGGGCAGGACATTCTTGCCGCTGTAGGTGCTCCGGGGAAAATCGATGACCAGGCGGGGATTGGCATCCTTGATGGTAAAGACCTTCGGCACTGCCGGACCGCTCAGTTCGAAGGTGATGCTTTCCTTCGCCTCCGGTAGAACTGCATGGGAAATCGACTGAATTTCCACCTTATCCGCCGTCCGCGCGAATGTTGCCGGAGAATAAGACAAGAAGATACCGGCGAGGGCACCGACGAGGGCTATCATCCACTTCATGAGCAATTCCTTTTTGTATATGTAAAACGAATGGTTATCCGGAAATCCCGGAAAACGTCCCTTTTGATTACATCATGCCGGCTTGAAAAGTCAATGGATTTCCAGTAAATGATGGTACGGACAACGGTGAGAACTCACAGTGATACGGGGCAAGAAATCCCATACCCTGTCCTGTCCCCACATCGGCAGAGCCCCCCATTATAAGTTGTAATTACCATTCCCTGCGGCAGAGTGAATTGAGGTAGAATTACTCATGCTGCGATAGTCTCCGCGGGGGTAACCAAGCAAAAAAGAAATGATGACCGACCGATCCATTTTTTCCGCCATAGCAAAACCCGGCCGCTATCTGGGCCAGGAATATAATAGCCGACGAAAGGAATGGGACAGCGCCCGGGCCCGCTTCGCCCTCGTCTTTCCCGACCTCTACGAAATCGGCATGTCCCACCACGGCCTGCAGATTCTCTACCACCTCGTCAATCGGAGGGACGACATGCTGGCGGAACGCTGCTACTGTCCGGGGACCGACGTGGAACAACTGCTGCGGCTGAAGAAGAAACCCCTGCGCAGCCTTGAGTCGTCGCGCCCTCTGCGGGAATTCGACGTGCTCGGCATCACCTTGCCCTACGAGCTCTGCACCACCAACATCCTGACCATTCTCGACCTGGCCGGCATCCCCTTCTATTCCCGGGAACGGGACCAGTCCTTCCCAATCCTGCTGGGCGGCGGTGCGGGGGCGCTCAATCCCGAGCCGGTCGCCGACTTTTTCGATGCCATCCTGCTCGGCGACGGGGAAGAGGCCATCCTCGAGATCGGCGAAATGCTGGCCCGTCACCAGCCGGAAAAGCCAGAAAAAGAACGGTTGCTCGACCTCCTGGCCACAATCGAGGGCGTCTATGTCCCCAGCCATTTTCGGCCTGAGTACGACGAGGCCGGCAGGCTGCTTGCCATCCGCCGCATCCGCGGCGACAAGGACCGGATCAGCCGCAGGATCGTGAAGGACCTCAACGAAATAGAGCATCTGAAGAAGCCGCTCGTCCCGAACGCCAAGATCGTCCACGACCGGCTGGGGATCGAGGTCGCCCGGGGCTGCACCCGCGGGTGCCGGTTCTGCCAGGCGGGGATCACCTACCGGCCGGTGCGGGAGCGGCGACCGGAGAAGATCCTGGAACTGGCGGAATGCGGTATTGCCGATTCAGGCTTCGAGGAGATCGCCCTGCTGTCGCTCTCGACCGGCGACTACTCCTGCCTGCCGCAGACCCTGCCGGCCCTGATGGACACCTTCGCCGACCGGCTCATTTCGGTGGCCATGCCCTCCATGCGGGTCGGCACGCTCACCCCGGCGGTCATGGAACAGGTGAAAAAGGTCCGCAAGACCGGCTTCACCCTGGCCCCGGAGGCGGGCAGCGAGAGGCTGCGCCGGGTGATCAACAAGGGCATCACCGAGGACGATCTCCTCGCCGCCTGCCGGGACGCCTTTGCCTGCGGCTGGCGCAGCATCAAGCTCTATTTCATGATCGGCCTGCCCACCGAAACGGATGAGGATATCGAGGCAATCGCCGAACTGGCGCGCAAGCTGCTCTCGGAATGCCGGAAGGTCCCCGGCAAGGGCAAAAAGCAGATCAACATCAGCGTGGGGACCTTCGTGCCCAAACCCCATACTCCCTTTCAGTGGGAACGCCAGTTGAGCGAAGAAGAGAGCATGGTCCGCATTCAGCGGCTGCGTGAACTGCTGCCCGGCCGGGACTGCTCGCTCAGATACCACAGCCCGCGCCTGAGCTTTTTGGAAGGCGTCTTCTCCCGCGGTGACCGGCGTCTGGCCCCCCTGATCGTGCAGGCCTGGCGGCACGGGGCGCGTCTCGACGGCTGGGACGAGCACTTCGACCTGTCCCGCTGGCAGCGGGCGGCGGAAGAATGCGGCCTTGAATTGCCGATATATCTGCAGCCGCGGCCCGTCGACGAGATCCAGCCATGGCATCATCTTTCCACCGGGGTGGATCCCCAGTTTCTGGTCGACGAACTGGAGAAAGCCGGGAACGAGGCATATACCCCCGACTGCCGTTACCACGCCTGCCAGAAGTGCGGGCTCTGCGACTTCAGGACCATTCAGCCGGTGGTCTGCAACAGGTCGCGGCTGGCCCCACCGGAGCCCGGCAGCGCGCCGCCCGGAAGTTCCCGGCAGCTCGAGCCGAGTGGCGGCCACTTCAGGTACATCGTTCATTATTCCCGGCGGGGCAACATCAGCTACTTGGGCCACCTGGAGATGCTGCAGGCGATTTTCCGTTCCCTCCGCCGGGCTGCAATTCCCCTCAATTTCACCCAGGGGTTCAACCCCACGCCGAAGGTCTCCTTCGGTCCAGCCCTGGCCGCGGGAACCGAGAGCCTCGCGGAATTCTTCATCATGGATCTTTCCCGGCCCCTGCACAGTTGTTCCGAGACCGTCGCCCGCCTCAACGAGAAGCTCGTTCCGGGACTCCAGGTGACAGGCATCGAACTCCATTCCGGCAAGATGCCGCAGAGCATTCTCACCGCCTATACCCTTACCCTGCCGAGAATTCTGACCGACCTGGAGAAGGAGAAGGTTCGTCGGTTCATGGCCGCCGCCCGCTATACCGTGGCCAAGACCCGAAAAGGCAAAACCACCGAGGTGGATATCCGGCCGTTGATCAGGGAACTCGGCATCTCCGCCGCCGATGCCCTGCACATGGAACTGCTCGGGGTGAGCGCCCAGCCGGGAATCAAGCCTATCGAGGCCCTGTCCCAGGTGCTGGGACTTGCGGCAGCGGAGATCCTCTCCATCGGAATTCTCAAAACCAGCTGGCGGGCCGCCGATGACAACTAGAAAAATTCCTTCAATTCGCCGCATAGTGAAATCGGCGTTGCCAAAATCCCACCGGGCGGCCCAGTGGCTGCTGCTCCTCGGCCTTCTTGCCTCGGCAACGCTCTTTCAGCCGGGGTCGGCCCCGGCGGCGAACAAGCTTGCCAGGCTCATCACCAACGGCGCCTACCTGGTCGATGACGGCACCGGAACCCGGCAATACCGGGCCCGGGATTCCTTCATCCCGGCCTCGACCATCAAGGTGCTCACCAGCCTTGCGGCGGTCGAGACTCTCGGGCTCGATTACCGGTTCGAGACCCATTTTTTTCTCGATGCGGACCACAACCTGTACATCAAAGGGTACGGCGACCCCTTTCTCACCTCGGAAACCATCCTCGATATCGGCGGGCAATTGTATGGCCTGGGGGTGCGCCGTATCGACAACATCTATCTGGATGAAAGCGCCTTCGCCCTCGAAGGGCCGACTTCCGGAAGCGAAAACTCCGCAAATTCCTACGACGCGCCGAATGGCGCGCTGGCCGTCAATTTCAACGCCCTGCCGATACAGGTGGGCAAGGATGGCAGGATCGTCTCGGGAGAGCAGCAGACGCCGCCGCTGCCCCTGATGCAGGAAATCGGTCCCCGGCTGACCGCCGGCTCCCACCGGGTCAATCTGGCCGCCTTCCCCTGTATCCCCAACATCTCGCCCACCCTCCGCTATACCGGAGAGCTTTTTTCCGCCCAGCTGCAGCAGGCCGGCATTGCCGTGAACAGCTGTTTCGAGGCAAAACCCGTTCCCCAGCACCTGACGCCCCTCCTCGTCTACAGGAACAACCTGACGCTGGCCGAGGTGGTCCGGGCCTGCCTCAAGGGGTCGAACAACTTCATCGCCAACCAGCTCTTTCTGGCCTGCGGCGCAAAGGCTGCGGGACTGCCCGCCACCTGGAAGAAGTCACAGGATTTTTTTGAAGATTATATCAGGAACGTGCTGAGCATTCCCCAAAGCGAACTGCGGATGGTGGAGGGATCCGGGCTGTCCCGGCAGAACCGGATTACCGCCCGGGCGCTCGTTCAGGTGCTCCACCGCTTCAGTCCCCATGCCGATCTTCTCACGCCGAAGGAGGGCGTACTGCTCAAGACCGGAACGATGCGCAACATCTTCTGCTATGCCGGCTACCTCGAAGAAGAAAACCGGATGGTGCCGTTTGCCATCCTGCTCAATCAGGAGAAAAATACCAGAAAGGATATCCTGCAGTTGCTCCAGCACGGCACGGTCAAAACTGCTGCCTTGCCCCCCAAGGAAAAATCGACGGACGGCAGGCCGCAATAAAAGGCCGCTCCGGCCGAATCAATCCCTATCGCAAGAATTCAAGCGCAACAGGAAGCACGTCCATTCCCCCGAAATGTCCAGGTGACAAAGGAGAAAAAGCATGTCTGCGGCACCACTCAAGACTTCGTTGTTCATCATCCTTTCACTGCTGATTCTCAATGGCTGCAACGCCCCTGCCGGCGACCCGAATGCCGGCGAGAAATGGTTTGCCATGCACAACTGTGATTCCTGTCACGGCCCGAACGGCGATGACGGAGGTGCCGTGCCCATCGCCGGCCTGAAGATGAGTTTCGGCAGTTTTCTCCGCAAGCTGAGGGCGACGGACGCTCCAATCATGCCTGCCTTTCCGGACTCCAAAGTCTCCGAACAGGATGCGGCAGATATCTACGCTTTTCTCAAAGAGAAGAAAAAACCACTCATGTCGCAACAGTAGAAACTGGAAATTCGCTTTTGACGGATCATAATTGACTTTACTTTTATAATAATGATTACTATTAACTAATAAAACATGCCCCATCGCGTGGGCGATCGAGGGCTCGACCCGTCTCTTCTCTTTGAGTGCCTAGAATGATGAATTCGTGGTACTTATCCCCTCTGCTGTGGGAGGGGCAACCCTTGGGTTGCGGACGACAGACCGCTTTAGAAGGAGAATCCCATGATCGAAGGTCTCTATACGCTTCTGGCAAGCATCGGCTTTACCCACCCGCTCCATCCCATGCTTACCCATGTGCCCATGGGCATGATAATCGGCATGGTGATATTCGCTTTTTTCGGCGTGGTCGCAAAAAACAACACGCTCATGCAGACCGCCTTTCACTGTTCGGTCCTGGCCCTGGCGGCTATCTTTCCGGTGATCGGGGCCGGAATCCTCGACTGGCTCCACCTGCTGCAGGGCTCCTGGAACCCGTTCATAATCGCCAAAATGATTCTGGCCGGCTTCCTGACCGCACTGCTGATAACAGCAGTCATCTTCAAGAGGAAGGGGGCGACTCCGGCCAGGATGCTGCTCATCTACCTCTTTTGTCTCGCCTGCGCGGCCGGACTGGGGTATTCGGGGGGGGAGCTGGTTTACGGCTGAAACGCACCGGTTCTCTAGTAAATTAAGGAAACACCCGCAATAGCCATGCACATCGAGATCGACAGCCATACCCACACGATAGCCAGCGGCCATGCCTACAGCACGCTTGCCGAGAACGCAGCTGCCGCGGCGGCAAGAGGGATAAAACTCATCGCTCTCACCGATCATGGGCCGGCTATGCCCGGGAGCCCGCATATTTGGTTTTTGCGAAATATGCGGGTAATTCCCCGGGTGCTGAACGGTGTCGGCATCCTGCGGGGCGTGGAGGCCAACATCATCAACTTCGAAGGCGAGATAGATATCGATGACTCCCTGCACGAGCAGCTGGATATCGTCCTCGCCAGCCTTCATGAACCTATACTCGAACCGGCGAGCAAGACCAGGCACACCGACACGGTCATCAAAGCGATGGCCTCCGGCCGGATTGATGTCTTCGCCCATGGCGGTAATCCCTCCTTCCCCATCGAGGTAGACGAAGTGGCCAGAGCCGCTGCGGCCTACCAGGTCCTGATCGAGATCAATAATTCCTCCTTTACCACCTCCCGCCCCGGCAGTGCGGGAAACTGTGCCACCCTGGCGGAGGCGGTAGCCCGGCACAACGGCCGGCTGACCTTCGGCAGCGACGCCCACATTGCCTGTGACGTCGGGCGCTTCGATGAATGCATTGCCCTGATCGAAAAGATTTGCCTGCCGACCGACCTCATCATCAGCAGCAGCTGCACGGAGTTCCTGAGCTTTCTCCGGCAGAAGAACAAGAAGGACCTTGACGGACTCTTCACCGCCCTGAGCTGATGAACAAGACTATGCTCAATGCGCACAAGATCTCCTCTTTTGCTCGATCCGACCAAGCACCGGCAATCAGCGAATGCCGATCCTTCCTCAAAACCTGCCCGTCGCTCTTGTCAAGAGCCGCCCGAGCGGTACTAAATATATTCAGGTGTTATTTCAATTCATTGTCTGATTATTCTTAGACGCCCTGGGTCCTGGCAAAAATACCGGCTGAAAATTCCGTAATTGTTCCAATTGCCGTTTTTGTCAGGCCATGATACATTAGAACCTGCCTTGCCTTCTTCTGTTTGTCTGGCAATGATCAATTTGCACAAGACCTGCAAGGAACATGATTATTTCCGTTCAAGGCCATCGAAGGGGCAGTAAAACCGGAATTCTCACGTCACTCTTTTCCTCGGGGAAAGAAGTTTTCGATGCGTAATTTTTGAAAAATATCTTGGCACGCAGCGATGAATAAAAGAAAACAAGAACTTATCGGCTCATTTGCGGTTATCGACGACAAGCAGAATATCAGAAAAATAGTCGTCACTCAGGATATAATCACCCATTATTCCGGTGATGCGCGGCATACCAAGAACCTTCATCTCGACAGCATCGACGGGGCGGAAGTCTATACAACCCAGAACCCGGATATCTTCAAACTCTCCGACGGTACCACCCTCAGGAGGCGGGGATCGCTCCGCCCGCAACCTGACTGACAACCGGCATTGTTTGAACCGGAAACTGCCGGTTCTCTTGCTACAGCTTTCCTTGTTCTCGTCACGCGCGTGCACAGCGGGGCATCGGGAAGAGCTTATGACCGGGACTGGCGTGAGCGCAGACGGCAACACGGCTTCCTCCCTGTCATGCCACATCGGCAGTGCCACGGCATCGTCGTGGCGGGGGAGGGATCTTCATCCTCGAACTGCCGCCCCCGATCATGGCCGGGAAGTAGTGATATCCCCTGAAGATAGCGAAATCACAATTTGTTTGACATCTCTCCCGAATTCATCTAGCTTGATCGTGGGTATCCGCAGGAGCAGCCGCTACAGAATATCGGGAAGAGTATGAATCCATGCCGGACACAATTTTAGTCGTAGACGACCAGCCTACCTTCGCCGAAAGCCTCAAACGCATCCTCGTCGGCGAGGGATTCGCGGTCGATACCGCCCACTCCGGCAGGGAAACCTTCACCCACCTGGATAATTTCAGCTATTCCGCAGTCCTCCTCGACCTTCACCTCCCCGACCTGAACGGCATAGAGATTGCCGAGTTCATCATCGGAAGGGATCCCGATTGCGCCGTCATCATTCTCACCGGGGAGGCGACCCTCGACTCGGCGATCCGGGCGCTGCGCTTCGGCTGCTATGACTACATCACCAAGCCCTGCCGGCCGGAGCAGATCGTCCACACCCTGAAAAGAGCCACCGAGAACCGCTTCCTGAAGAAAGAACTGACCGCCAGCAGGAAGAAATATCAGCGGCTGGCGGAGGCAACCAGCGAGGGGATCGTCATCTTCCGGTCGGAACGGATCTGCGAGACCAACAGGCAGTTCTGCCTCCTCTTCCGAGCCCTGGAAGAGGAGGTCGTGGGGGTCCCCCTCAGCACCTTCATACCCGGTCTCGAACTGCCCGAACCCTCCTTGCACGACTCTTCCGAAGCCGTCATGCAGGTATCGGAAATAGAAGCCGTTCGCAAGGACGG
>OBJA01001305.1_pt1 | contig 17675 bp, 13 predicted proteins | sample 1519751 | NCBI WGS metagenome assembly OBJA01 (sample SAMEA3881238, study PRJEB22517) | soil metagenome | biome: lake sediment; feature: soda lake sediment; material: sediment, water from around vicinity | place: India | collected 2013-12-23 | depth 3 m | reverse complement strand
GTCGTATACCAGCCTGACAATCCCAAAGGCACCGGCTTTAACGACGGCTACCGCATGCAAAAGTGCGCTCACAGGAGCCGGGGCAACCATCGATACCGGCAACCAGCCGTGCAACGGAAATATGGCTGCTTTGACGCTCAGGCCCACCAACATAATGAAAAAAAGAATAGTCAATTGGGTCGGATATTCCGATACCAGGCCGGCGATTATATCTGTCTGGCCGAAGTAGATGGGTCCGGCGATCACAAACAAACCGACGACACCTAAAAACAAGACCGTTCCCCCGCCAATTGTATACCAAAGATAGGTTCTTCCCGCTTCCACAGCCTTATCGGTTCCCCGGTGAACAACCAGCGGATAGGTCGACAATGTAAGAAATTCATAAAATATGAAAAAAGTGAGCACGTTTCCCGACAGCGCAATGCCGGTACTGGCGGTTACACAGAAACTGAAAAAAGCAAAAAACCTCCTCCGGTGCTCTCCGCCTTCCAGGTAGCCGATAGCATACAAGGTGGTAACCAGCCAAAGTACAGAGGAAAGGGCGGCAAAAAAAAGACCCAGTTGATCCACCCGAAGGGTAAATGTCAGGTCGAGCGAAAGGCTGAAGGTATAGATGTACTCTTCGCCTTTTAAATAACCGGCAAAAACCCAGGCCACTAATCCCACTTTGGCAACCGCTCCGAAAAGGTTCAGAAAAGTACGCATGGCGGCCTGTTCCTCCCGCAACAATAGAATCAATGTGCCAGGCAGGAGGGAGCTGATGAGGATCAGCAAAGGCAAATAGCTAGTCGTTTCCAAAGGCACCTCCTTCCCCTATTGATTCGATGCCGGTTCCAAAAACTTCGCTGCTTTCCAGGAACTGAACCATACTATCGGCCGGTATAACAATCAAAAAGGAACCCACCGCCAGCAACAAGGCACACACCTCCAGACGTTTTGGGACCCGACGGAACGATTCTTTTTCACGGGCCGGGGCAAAAGCCAGACGCAGAAGCATAAATATGTAGCCTGCAGTAAGCAGACTCCCCGCCAGTACAACAGGTGCCCACCACCATTGACCGCTGAGGAAGATCCCTTTCAGAAGCATCCATTTGGCCATAAAACCTCCACTCGGGGGAAGCCCGATTAAACTGACTCCGGCGATGCCTATGGCCAGGGCGGTAATGCGCATATGCCCTACCAGATCGCGCAGCGACTCTATACGGTCGTGTCCAAGGGCCATTACGATGATTCCCGCGGAAAGAAAGAAGGAAGCTTTGGCAAAGGCATGGGCTAAAACCTGATAGACTCCGGCAGTCCAGGCCGGAGTGAGCCAGTTGGCTGAACCCGCCTCCACTCCGGGAGCAAGAATCAACAGCGGAAATATCATAAGCAAATAACCAAGCTGGGCAACACTGGAATGGGCTACAATCAGTTTTAAACTGGTCTGCATGAAAGCTTGCCAGGAACCCCAGATAACCGCTACTGCTCCGGCCAGTCCAATGAGTTGTCCGGCGGCATAGGTAAGAGAAACACCAAATACCTCGGTCCACAAACGGAGTAAAATATAAAATGCTCCCTTAACAACCAATGCCGAAAGAAGTGCACTTACCGGAGCAAGAGCCGAGGAGTGTGCCGGTGGAAGCCAGAAGTGAAAAGGAAAGCCGGCCATTTTGATCATGAGCCCCAGTGTGATTATCAACAGGGCAAATGTGGTTGTAGTGCCGGGTTCCAGAACCTGGCCCAGAAGCCCAAGATCCAGTTTCCCTGTACTTCCGTAAATAAGGGCAACCCCAAATAAATAGGCCATTGAACCGGCAATGGTGGCCAGCAGATAACGCAATGAGGCGAACAGGGCGGCTTTTTTTCCCGGGAGCACCGCCAGGGCTACTGCGCTGATGCCCACTACCTCAAGGGTAACGTATAGATTAAACAGATCGTTTGAGAGAAAGAGCCCGTTCAAGCCCGCCCAAAGAAAAAGCCACAACGGCCAGAACAGCGGGAATCCGCCGCCAGCAGTATCACGGGTTCGAAAATACCACCAGGCATACAGGCTGATGAAAATTCCTACTACGGCCGTCATCCCAATAAACAGGGCTGCCAGGGGATCCATTCTCAGCACGATACCCAATGGCGGCTCCCAACCTCCCAGGAGATGGATAACCGTTCCCCGCTGCGTAACTTCAACGAAAGCTGATATTGCCAGGCCTCCGGTGAGCAGACATCCCGTCAGGCCCACAACACCCTTTCCCCTGGCCCGGAAAAACAGGCTCAGTGTGGCCAGCAATACCGGTATTCCGACCAAAAGGGCAGGAAATGGAGATGTGGGCAGAAGATTCATAATTCGTCAGTAAAAGATTCCTCTCCGGTGAGCTGATAAATCCTACGGGCCACAGCAAGGGCGAAAGCAGCGGAACTTACCGCCACCACAATTCCGGTGATCACAAGGGCATGGGGCACCGGGTCAGCAAAGGTGAGGGCATCGCGTTGGGCAAAACTTACAAAACAAAGAAATACCCCTCCCCCCATAATAATTGTGGCAATTATTTTTTTTACGAAATGTTTCGCAGCAAATACTCCTCCCAGACCAACAACAAAGAGAACTACAGAAGTTAAACTGTATATCTGATAAGTTTCCATACTTTCTGATTAAGTTGTTAATTAAGTTTCGTGCTCTTCCTCTTTCCCTTGATTTAAATTGGCAAACATTGCAGTCAGGGTTGCCGCAATGCTTATTGCCGCCAGCGTTTCCATGATCAAAATCAGGATTCCGGCATAAGCAGGTGGATATTTAAACATGGCACCGCCTCGTGCCATGAAGAGAAAACCCAGAACGATGAAAAACAGAAGCCCCGTCGTCAGCAAAAGGGTACGCAGCCAACGGGGTATCACCGGAAAGACAGGCCATCCTCCCAGGTGAAGCAATATCCCGATTGCACCCCATAATACGGCGGCCTGAAATGCTCCCCCGGGTCCTGTTTTTCCGTAGTATAAAATAAAAGCTCCAAACAGAAACAAAACCGGCGTGAAAAACAAAATCACCTGTCGCAGCAAGGGGTCCCGGGTAGGGGTTCCTGGTTTATAGTAACCCTCATTTCCTCCAGCCCCCAGAATGGCCAGCAGGGCCATGAGAATTATCCCAATCTCCAGCCAGGTATCATAAGCGCGGAAATTCAGTAAAACTGCGGTGACAGGGTTCTCTACCCCCGATTCCGGAAGCAATGTTTCAGCGGCTGTGGTCAACCCTCCGCCCTCCGGAATCTCCCACACAGCTTCCAATGCAATAAGCAGGAAAAGCACCGATCCTGCCATAAAAATCAATCGGGGCATCAAAAGGGATCTGGCATTCTTTCCCGGCAGATCATTGCGAACAGTCAGAGTTCCGGGGCTTTTATGTTTTCTGAATGCCCCTGGAGAAAAGTCTCCTAAAGCATCGAGAAACAATACGCCCATAAAACCGGCTGCTATAGCCGCCTCGGCAATAGCCACATCCTCAGCCCCCAGGCGAATCCATGCCAGGGCAAGAGCCAGTCCAAAGGCAAAGAATAGAAAAACGCTCTGGGTCAGCTTCTTTGCTAAGAGCGACTGTAAAGCCAGGTAAACCGCAAGAATGGCCAGTATGCTGTCAATCAAAATACTCATTTTTGCTCCTTTCTTTTGTTGGATTTGTCCTGCTCTTTCTGGAAACGGGCAATCAGATAACAGGAAGTGGAACTGGCAAGCAGCGTGAAAAACCAGATTAATAAAATCTTTATTGCTGCCCAGGGGGATGCTATATGTACCGCCATTCCGGCAGCAATAAAACCCAGCCCCAGATTGTCGGCTTTGGTGAGGGCATGCAGACGGGAATACAAATCGGGGAAACGAAGCACCCCCAGGGTTCCAGCCAGGAAGAAAAAACAGCCCACCGCCAAAAGAATAACTGTTATTACATCTTTTATGATCATATGTTCTCTCCCTTCTTTTTTTTCCATACCTGGAACAGACAAATCACCAATATAATTGCCAGCACATTGAAAGTAATGGCGACATTCAGCAAAGTAAGCTGCTGCAAATAACCCGCAAGAACCAATAATATGGCCATTCCCGTTGTGCCGAAAAGCTGGGTGGTTAACACCCTGTCTGCTACCGTTGGTCCGCGCCATACACGAACCAGCCCCAGGGCTATGTTGAGCAGGAGGAAGACAATGACTATTATAAAAAAACCGTTCATAAAATTTCGTAAAAAGGTGGCTGTCCTTCCAGTGCAAACTTGCCGGAATTGATCAGAGGTCCAAGCCATGATAACCTATTCAAAAAAAAACGGAAGGAAGGTACAAGCCCAACCAATATTAATTGCACCAACAACCCAATCAAATTATTTGTTCAGGATTGATTCAAATGAAAACAATTGAAAGTTAGGGAACTATCTTTATGGGAAATTCCTGTATAGCCATGCCTTCTCCGGCAAAATCAGGAACCACCTCAGGCGCAGGAGTTGGGAGTTTTTGCCTGTAGGTTTTACGGGAGTTTTAAATAAATGATTTGAGACTTCAAAATTAAAATTTTAGACCCAGGATTCAGAAAAGGCGCAAATAAGCATTGAGTATTTTTAACGTCGGGTAACGCTTTTAATTAACCGATTGACAATCTGTATTCGTGTGTTCATTTTTCTGTAATGCACCGAAACGATTACATAAAACAAGAGACGGAAGGAGGTTGCAGGGTGCCAGTTGTTTATGATGAGAGGTTTATTTTTTACAAAAAAAAAGACACAGTTTTAATTAAAACTGTGTCTTTTTTAAAATTGGGATGAATATTTTCTAGTGATCTCTAAAATTCCATTTTGAATTATCACTGTTGAAATCGAATTTTGCAAGTGTTGGAGTGCTGTCGCCAATTGAATACAACACGTACTCTTCATCTGTACCGGGAACCTCTTTTGGCATAATACGGTAAGTGCCGTCGATAAGCTGATCGATTCTCCATAATTGTTCAGGAGCACCGGTATACCGGGGTACTGTAATTACCTCTTTCTCGGCAGTTGCAGCCAGAGCCCGGTTGGTTCCTTCAATGAGAATTTTATAGTAAGGTCCACCAAGGTAACCACCAGCTTCAGGCACCGATTTAATTGTCCATCTCTGGTGTGGACGGAACATATAATCACCGATTCTTACATCAATATCTCCTTCTGGCCATGTGGTAATTACTTCTGATAAAAGCTGTTCTTCAACTGGCTTTAAAGGTTCATTCGAATTACGTCCAAAACCGCGCATTCCGCCAGCCATACGTACAAAATCAACTGCTAATTCCAGAGCATAGCCTCTTCTCTCCGATTCAATTTCATAGGTTCCTTCCTTGAATTTTTCACCGGCTACCGGCCAGTCGTTTTTCCAAACCAGCGGACGGATTGCCAACACGCTGCGACCACCCTGATCGAAATCAGCTTCCCAATGAAATGACATTTTTTCAACGCCTTCTTCAACTACGTAACGGCCAAAGTGGCCTGCTCCGGTAGCTCTGTCTCCGGCAGCAATTACCATTTTACCTCCACCTTTTAACATGTCTCTCCCCATATTATCGAGGTATGGGCCTGTTACACTTTTTGAACGTCCAACAACGATATTGTAAGTTGAGTTTGTACCATCGCAGCAGGTTCCGTGTGTACCTAAAAGATAATACCAGCCATTACGGTACATTAAAGTTGTAGCTTCACAGTCGATAGCAACATCTATTGCTTTATTACCTTCAACGCGTGCACCTGTTTTCGGATCAAGCTCAATAAGGCGGATGAACCCAAAATAGGTACCGTATACACACCATAATCTTCCTGTAGTTGGATCTAAAAGAAGTCCCGGGTCAATTGCGTCGTTATCTTCCATGTTAGCCGATTCAGCAACAACGATGGGTTCTGAATATGCAAAATCAGGAGAGTTTGGATCGAGCGTTTTGTTCCACATTGTATTTATTTTACCATCATGTCCGCCTCCCAGTCCGCCACCGGTTGAACCATAGGCTATCAGGTATCGATCCCCAATTTTTATTGCATCAGGAGCAGCACCACCACCTGGCCTTACTCCGCCACTGTTCCAAACCCAACCGTCTTCGGATATTAATCCGCCTGAACCAGTTCCAAATGTGTAATATTTTCCATTGTCCTCCATTATCGTTGATGGGTCGTGAATAAATGGATTTCCCACTTGTGCCATTATTGTTCCTGAAAATAAAACCGATAACAGGACGGCTGCACTAAATATTTTTATTTTTTTCATCTTATAAAATTGTCTGTTTTTTATATTGCGCTATTAATAAATTCACAAGGTTAATTTATTCAGTAGTGATTGTAAGATTTTTAACCGGCTCACCGTTTTCATCAATAAAGCGAACGCAAAAATCACTCATTCCCGGGCCATTAATTACTGCTCCCCGTATTATATTTTTTCCTTTTTTAAGAGTAATACGCTTTGAAACTACATCATCCATCACCATGCGCCTGTCTCCTGAAAGGATCGCAGCCTCTTCACCGTTTAACCACCACATTGATGCTGAATTTGACCCAATTGCTATTCTTACATCTTTCATTTCTTCGGGACTGTTAACAACGGTTACCGCCCAGAAAATTACACCGTAATGAATTTTTTTCTGCTCAAAAGCGAAACGAAACAATTTAACATTGAATAATTTACTATCCAATGCCTGCCATTCCAGTACCTGATCTCCAACGGTTACTTTTTCACCATTTTTGGGAAGCACTGTAAACTGGTTTGGAAAATACTCTGTTGTAAAAGCTTCTCTGATGTAGCTGTCGGTAAATACTGTATTGCTGCGGTTTGGTTTGCTAATCGGATCCAATAGTAACCAACGTTGAATAAACCCTTGTTCATTGGGTGTCATTTTTTTTGTTGTTGACGGCGAGAAGTAATCTGCAAGACTTCGATCAGAATTGATTTTTGTTAAATAGTCCATTTGACGCCCTGGCATATCTTGTGCCTGTAATCCCAGCCCAAGCAAAATTACACAACCCAACGCCAGCAACATTTTTTTGCCTTTGATTTTCATAGTAGATTTTTACAGTTTTTACAATTATTAATTTTTATTGAATATAAGATTCATTACTTGGCAAAACTAAAAAAGTTTTTCTGCTTTGAGCTATATAGCTTCTAAATATTGCAACGAAACAGGCTGGGAGAGCGTTTGACGCTCCCTTGACAATGACTGTCGGAACCACAATTTTCCTGATATTGCTGATTTCCTGATAAGAAGAAACCAGGAATATAAATTAAACCTGTAATCCTGGTTCAGACAATTATTAGGAGGAATCAGCAAAACAAGATAATCCTGTAAATCATGGCTCAGACTATGACTGGAAAGAATCAGGAAATCAAGGTAATCCAGTGAATCACGTTTCAGACAAATTCGAAGTGCAATGCCTTACCGGAAGGCCGGTGTCAGCACACGTAATTTTCACTTTTTAATTTCTCCAGATATACCAATTCTACTTTATCTGATAAGGGTTCTCGTTTAAAAGCATTATACCCCAACTTTTTATACAGATATAAATTTTTCAGACTCTTTTCGCCAGTAAATAATTCAAATCTGTCGCAATCAGAAAACCTCTCCTCAATTGAGTTCATCATTTTAGAGCCAATCCCTTTGTTTTGAAAATCCTTATGAACAATTAAGCGCCCGATATAACAGGTCGAATTATCGGCAAAAGCCCTTACAGAAGCAACGATCTGTTTGTCCACCAATCCCTTTAACATTGTGGAATTTTCAAATTCTTTTGTTATCGAATCCAAATCCTGAGTCAATGGAGGAATCGTGTAATCATCAACCAATTTTGCTTCGGATATGTAACAATCTTTTTGCAATTCGAGAATCTGGGGTAAATCTGAAATTTCTACCGGCAGTATCTGCAATTCGCGGTTTATCATTCGCTCAACATCCACAGCCGGAACGAAGGTTCGCTCAGCTACCTGCTGAACTGACATTCCCTGTTTATAAAACCGGATAACGAATTGTTCCAGAGTCTCACCAATCTCAATTAAATGATTATCGGGATCAAAAAACCGAATTGTTCTTTGTCCCCAGATTTCTTCTGATAATTCATGTAAAAATTCTACATTCTTATTTTTTAAATCATTGTAAACCCTGTCAATATCCTGTGTCTCATAACATAACTCAAAGCGGGTTACTGATTTATCCTGTGTTTTATCCAATCCCAGTTTGGCAGGGATTATATGATTATCACTAATTTGCCAAATTGCAAATCCAGATTTATAAATAACATTTGTTCCAAAATCAAGACTTATTTGTTGCCTTAGAACATTTGAATAAAAATTTTTCGATACCTCTATATCTTTTACAAACAATACACTTAACAGGTTTTTCAATGTCATCTTACTTATGATTTTGAGTATTGTTAATGTTTTTGTTACCCGGTCAGTTTTAATCAATTCATCCGTAAAAACGGGCAACCTGACCGTTAATTTTTATTGAACTTAGAGATTGTAAAAATGCCCTGTTATTTAACTGTGGGGATCAATGATTCGGGGTTCCCCGGAGAGAATGCCTGGGGCTGCACAGGTTTTTTCCAGTAAGGTTTAATTACAATTCCCTTCTTATGGCACAAATATAAAAGTACAACGGTTGCAATCAGGCAAAACACATTGGCCTGTATGGAAGCCTCGGGTCCAAACTGCCCGCCTGTTAACAATTCAGGTCCTTCTATTCTTGTAGTTATCAATGTTTTCGGCATCTCAAACCCTGACACATTTGCTCCAAAAATACCTGCAAGCATAAAGTTCCATGCGAAGTGAATTCCAATAGGAAACCAAAGATTTCGCGTATACATATAAGCTGCTGCAAGTAATAACCCTGCCAGAATTGTCAGCAATATTCCGGAGGCCGAAATGTTTGAATTAAAAAGATGCATTAACCCAAAAATCAGAGCAGATACAGTCAGGGTTATATAACTACCAAGCTTTTCTTCCGTAATCCTGAATATTATGCCCCTGAATACCGTTTCTTCTAAAATACCTGATTGAAAAGCCATTGCAAAAGATGGAATGATATACAACACGGGATTAAAGGATATTACAGAAAATCCGCCATTCAGGAAAATTACAAGAATTATAAAAATCTGCAGGATTGCACCCACCGCAATTCCATATACCAGGTTTTTAGCAAATCCTTTTTTTGAGAATTCTGTAATTTTCCTTTTTTCATAAACCCGGTACAACAGGATGTAAAAGATTACTGACAGTACAGCCAATACTATTGCTACAATTAAATTCTGGAAATCTTTTTCGATACCAGTGAAGGTCAATGCTTTATAAACCGGCCATGTAAAACCTCCTGCGATTCCAACGCAAACAATAATTCCGGTTATTATTCTTGTAACAGGAAAGTAGAGAATTTTAAGTGCAACAGCTTTTTTTTCCATATTTGAAATTTTTAATTAACCCGGGTTCATCCGATCTTGTAAAAGTTTCAGTAATTCCTGCAGAAAATGAATCTGAATTAAAAACACAGCTTCCTGCAATTATTACAATTTACTTGAAGATGCTTCTCATCCGATAAGCGAAATATAGCATTATTAATAACACTTAAATTACTTATAGTAAAAGTACAAAAGAATATAATTAATAGCATTAGTTCCGAAAACATTTTTTTTTTGTGATTCGGAATAATTATCTGGGTTAAACCGCAGCTGTTTCAGTCAGGGTAATCCGGCTGTACTTCGCAGGGTTGTAGTTTTCGAATTCCGTGGAACTGACAATTCTCATATTATTCGTGGAGGAGAGGAACTAAGGATCTATAATATTATATTTTCTAAAGATTTTAATTCATTGTTAATTCGTAATTAATTCGCATTATATTCGTTATTTCCCGAATTAACCCCGAATTAACCCCGAATTTATCACGACTAAACTACAAATAAATAAATATTTTGATATATCTTTGGTAAAAAATTAAACTATTTAAAATGGCAATAATTGACAACTTATTCGACAACGGCCGGGGGCGGCTGGGCAACCTTGTTGTGTACAGGCTCAACGGGCAGGGCATCGTGCGTACAAAGCCTGCGCATTACAGCGACCGCAAATCTCCGGCACAGCTGGCCCAGCGGCAGCGGCTGCAGGCAGTGAACGGGTTTCTGAACCCTTTTTCCGACCTGTTAAAACTTACATTTCCGGCAGAAAAACCGGGGCGGACAGCCCGGGCGGAGGCGCAGTCGTATACAATGCGCAATGCTGTGGCGGGGGAATACCCTGATATTTACGTTGACAAGAGCAGGGCACTGCTGAGCAGGGGCCCGCTGCCAACGGCGGTAAGCGCAACTGTAACGGCACGGCCCGATGGATTGCTCATAGAATGGCAAAACGGCGCTGCGGCTAAAGGCAGCCGTGCCAGCGATACCATTGTTGTAATGGCGCTGTCGGGGCAAACCGGACAGACTGCTTACCGCTTTACCGATACGCGCCGCTCCGAAGGCCGTTACGTATGGAACCCTGCCCTGTCCGATGGCCCGCTGGCCGTTTGGATTGCCTTCCGCAACCAGGGGCAGACGGAGATGAGCGACAGTTTATATGTAGGAGTAATTGACAAATTGTGAAATTCAGAAACCGTTAAGAAGAAGAAGAGGGGACGCTGATTATTATAATTGAAATATTATTGCAAATGATAAGAAATTGACAAATGGATACATTGTCAGTTGAAAAAACCTAAAGTTGATAAACTGTGAGGAGGTGAAGCAAGACGCGGCGTTTTTTGATTGCGGATGATTGCAGAAAATGAACTCTCAGTACCAGGAACCCGGAAGTCTAACCTGCCCCCTTTCCCTTTCAGCAGATAAAAAACCTCATTGAATATGCAACAGTTTTACGCTTTCCGGAGTCTAGTATGAAAAACAAAATTAAAAAAATCATCATATGAAAACAGTACTGACCGCTTTATTCATTGTTTCTATCTTCACAAATATCTCAGGATTTGATCTATATAATAGTCGTTCAGATGAGAAAGATGAACGTCTTGCGGAAAAGGTTGACAGCCTGATCATGTCCTACAACAACCGGGTTACTCCGGGAGGTGTCATAATGGTAATGCGTGACGGGGCAATTATTTTTGAGAAGGCTTTTGGAATGGCCAACCTTCAACACGATGTTCCTTTTTCGCTTAATACAAAATCGAACATTGCCTCAACATCAAAGCAATTTACCGCATTTGCAATTGCCCTGCTTCAGAAACAGGGCCTTGTGAATTTATCAGACGACATCCGAAAATACTTCCCGGAGCTTCCTGACCTAGGGGAAAAAGTAACTCTTGCGCACCTGGTTTCACACACAAGCGGATACCGGGAATTGTACAATACAGTTATGATGTCAGGAATGGATATATCTGATAAGATACAGCGGCCTGATGTCATTACGCTTCTTCAGCGTCAGCCCCAACTTCAGAATGCCCCGGGGGAGGCATGGAATTACAATAACTCAGGTTACATCTTATTGTCAATGGTTGTTGAAAAAGTAACCGGTGAACCTTTCGATAAATGGATGAAGGAAAATATTTTTGAACCTCTGGATATGAGAAATACGGTAATCAGGATGAATCCCAGGCAGGTTATCAGGGGAAGCGCCCAGGGCTATATAAAAAATGACAGGGAAGATTACGAGGAATCAATCGATTCATATGCGTCTGCAGGAGCAGGAGGCATCTACACCACAACAGGGGATCTGGCAAAATGGATTGGCAACTATTTAGATCCGGTACTTGGAGATAAATCATTGATTGAAAAGATGACAACCCCATTTGTTCTGAACAGTGGAGAAAAGACAAATTATGGTTACGGATTGATAATCGACAGGTTGAATGGTCTTGAACGGTTTCAGCATGATGGTGCGGATATAGCACACCGGTCTCATTTTTTTGTATTTCCAACTGTAAAGGGAGCGGTTGTTTGTTTAAGCAACAATGCTGTCCTTTCCCAGGAGATCCCGGTAAAGGTGGCAGAACTATTTTTTGCCGATGTGATGGGAGTACCAAGTGACGATGGATTCAATTACCATAGGACATATGAAGCTTTCGTTCCTGAACGTTTTGATGAATTTGCCGGCCGGTATGCACTGGAAATAGCTCCTGATTTTATTATGGAATTCACACGTGAGGGCAATAAATACTTTACCCAGGCTACAGGACAACCCAGGTTTGAAGTATTTCCCGGGTCCGATTCCACTTTTTTTCTTAAAGTTATAAAGGCAGGTGTAACATTTCACATCGATAAGGAAGGTAAAGTGAACGATTTAACACTTCACCAGAATGGCAAGGTTAAGGCAAAAAAGCTAACCGATGAAATCTGGCATCCATCGGCCAAAGAAATAGAAATGTATTCTGGCAGATATTACAGCGAGGAACTCGAAACCTTTTACCTGGTTACTTCTGACAAGGATGCAAATCTGGTGTTAAAGCACCGGCGATCGGACGATAATGTTCTGCACGAAAGTAAACCCGATGTATTTAATGGCAAAATGCCCGTTTCAATGGTAACTTTTATCCGCGATAACAAGGGACAGATAACAGGGTTCAAGGCATCAAACGACCGCACCAGTAATGTTCTGTTCACAAAGCAGTTGTGATTAAACTTTCCCAAAGTACGTACTTTGGGAAAATTCACACCATACAGCTGCCGGTACTCCGATTGAGGTTGAAGCAACCATACAACCTGATTCCATTGCCGGTAACATGGTTAAGCAGGCGCTGGCACCTTACCGGAATGAACTTTCTGAGGTTTTTGGTTCGACATCCACAGCATCCAACCGGGGAACAAACCTGGAAACAACAATGGACAATATAATGCTTCAGGCTTTACTTGAAAGCTCTGGTGCCCGGCTGGCATTTTCGAATGGCTTGCGATACGGTACACCAATCGTTCCGGGACCGGTTACCCTGAATGACCTTTACAACATTCCAGATTCAAAAACTGTTTGCCGCCAATGAAGAAATACAGGCCGTCAATATTATCCTTCGAGATTCGCAACAATACAGGGTGTACTTCAAAAATATGGGCGCAACCTTGAAGATCATTCAGAAAGAGCCCTGGATGCGATGCGACACGAAGAACTTAAAGGAATATTTGTTGCGGTATAAAAGGTAAACCTGCAATCAGAGTTGTTTTAATAACAGATGTGTTGCTTCTTATCTATCTGAAGCCTTTTTGTACTTCGGGGCATTTAACAAAAACTTTACAAACTCTTAATCTATTGCTTAAACTGTTTCACCAATTGTAGCATTTATCATTTTTTTATTCCACATTTTATACATTGCCAATATTTTTATGTTATTTTGAATCAGTTAAGTGAAGCGACGGTTTATAAAAGTAACCCGTTTTAGCTGGTATTTTATGAATTTGAAGTCTAACATAAAAAATACAAAATGAGAACACTGAAAACCTTTAAATTAATCTTATTGGTAATGGTATCGGGAATTATTGCAAGTGGCATTTATTCATGTGGTAACAGAAGCACGGACAACAGCAGTAAACGGCCCGAAATTTCGGAAGCACTGATTGAGCAAGAAGTCGAAAAGTATATTTACCCGCTGCCTTCAACTTTTGAGGTAACAAATATGCTGAATGAAATTGAAGCAAGTTATATTTTTGATATTGCAAACGATCCTGACAAAGCCGGTAGTTATTTTACAGAAAAAAGCAGGGCGGTTAACCTGGGCATTTATATTGCAGACCTTGCCTACGCTACCACTTACAATCAGACTTCTGAAATACAAGATTATTTCAGGGCTATTGAACGGCTTACACGTGAATTGGATTTAACGGCAGCGTTGCCTGGCAATTTACCGGAGCAAATTTCTGAAAATATAAACAATAAGGAAGAGTTAATTAATATCGTCACTCACGTATTTCAAAATGCTTATTCCTTTTTAAATGAGCAGGGGCGGACGGAGCTTTCTTACCTGGTGTTGGCAGGTACCGTATACGAAGGATTGTACCTTACCACGAACATTTCTGAAAATACCTTTCAGAACCCGCGATTGATTGAGGTCATTTTGTTTCAAAAACAACATATCCGTGAATTGGGTGAACTGATGGATGAATACCAGGATTCAGAAATACTCAGGGAAACCCGGCAGGATATTTCAGCTATAAATAAAATTTATGCCCTCGAAGAAGGAACAACTTCGATGACAAGAACGCAAGTCAACCAACTGACTCAAACCATCACTCAAATAAGGAATAAGCACGTCGAGTAGTTATTCATACATCTCATTATACCTAACGGGTTTTCGTTACTAAAAGGGCGTTAAAAACCCGTTTTTACAATTCCTGGTTTATGTACGAAGAAATTATTGAAAGTCTTCTGAAATTATTTGCCATTGTAACCGATTACGATGACAATAAAACTTCCGAGCATGCCTCGCTTTCTGTGGTTTCTTACCTGGAGGAAAACTTTAGCCGTGAGCAGGTTGAAAAGTACATGGAATTGTACTACCACTATGTCAATTATTACCATATCGAGAACAAGGGGATACTTTACAAAGAGGAGGGAAATGGTGAAAAATTCATAAATAAAAAGTACATCCGCAAGATTTGCAAAGGGATTGTCGATCAGTTCGACCTGGGAACCCGGTTTATGATAATTGCCCAGCTTTTAAATTTCATTTATAAAGACAGAACCACAAGTGCCCATGACAGGCAGATCGTTGACGTAGTAGCAAAAGGATTAAAAATAAAATCGCGCGAGTACAACGATCTCGCCCGGTTTTTTCTTGAATCCATTCATGTTGTGAAAGATAAGAGCAACTTGTTTGTAGTGAATGGGAATCAGGAATATCCTGTCAAACAGATTAAACATCTTTATCGGGAAAATCAAAAAGTTGAACTCGAGATTATTCGTATAAGCAGCATCAATACCCTGTTTTTTAAATACTGGGGCCCAAGGAACATGTACCTTAACGGGCATCGACTGGTTCAGGACAGGCTGTACATATTCCCACCCGGAGGAATACTTAGGACCTCCAGGATTATCCCGATATACTACAGCAGCATTATGACGCGGTTCATCCAGGAACAGGGAAAACCCCAGATCATATTAAATGCTGAAAATATTGAATACCGCTTCAGCCGTAAAAATTACGGGTTACATCCTGTGAGTTTTCAGGAACGTTCGGGCGATCTGGTAGGTATTCTCGGAGGAAGCGGAGTTGGAAAAACAACACTGTTAAATGTCCTCAACGGAAAGCTAAAACCCCATAAAGGACAGATCGTAATCAATGGATACGATATTCATGATCCTGAAAATAAAGAATTACTAAATGGTGTAATAGGCTATGTGCCCCAGGTTGATTTACTGCTTGAAGAACTCACAGTTTATGAAAACCTGAAATACAACGCGCGTTTCTGCTTTGGAAACATGGATGAAGAACAAATCAGGGAGAAAATTGAGCAGACCCTGCACGATTTCGACCTGAATGAAGCCAGAGACCTTGTAGTTGGCAGCCCGTTAAAAAAGATATTGAGCGGAGGGCAGCGGAAACGGCTGAACATCGCTCTTGAACTGATGCGTGAACCCCCGATACTTTTTGTTGATGAACCAACATCCGGCCTGTCGTCGGCCGATTCGGAAAAAGTAATGTACCTTTTAAAACGGCAATGCCTCAAGGGAAAACTTGTTTTTGCTAATATTCATCAGCCGTCAAGCGACATCTACAAACTTTTCGACCGGATGATCGTGATGGATAAAGGCGGACGGGTAGTGTTCTTTGGAAACCCCATGGAAGCCGTTACCTATTTTAAGCACGAGGCAAATTATATAAATCCCGATGAAAGCGAATGCCTTGCCTGTGGAAATGTACAAACAGAACAACCACTCCGGATTATCCAGACCCGGATGGTCGATCCCTTTGGGAAAAGCATCCGCAGGCGGAAAATTTCACCCGAAGACTGGTACCAACGATATAAGGAGAAGGTGGAACCCCGGGTAATCGAATTCATGAACATCAATCCCAATACCCGGCAGAGTATTCCTGAGATTCAATTCAAAATACCGGGGTGGTTTAAACAACTTAAATTATTTATAAAACGCGATTTTGCAACAAAAAAAGCCAACCGCCAATACTTGACAATTGCTCTGCTGGAAGCCCCGGCTCTGGCCGTTTTACTAGGTTTCTTTTCAAAATACAGCAACACGGCCCAATACCTGGTCAGGTATAACGATAATATACCGGCGTTTCTTTTCATGAGCGTTGTTGTTGCCCTTTTCCTCGGGCTGAGCATCAGTGCAGAAGAAATCTTCAAAGACCGGAAAATAAGAATGCGCGAAGAGTTTTTAAACCTGAGCAGGGGAGCCTACCTGACATCAAAAATAATTATTCTTTTCTCACTCTCAGCAATCCAGATGCTGTCGTTTGTATTGATCAGCAACTACATGCTCGAAATAAAAGATGTTACTTTTTCTACCTGGGCCATTCTGTTTACAACCGCCTGCTTTGCCAATATGCTCGGATTGAACTTGTCGTCCGGATTGAACTCTGTTGTAGCCATATACATTTTAATCCCTTTGCTATTGATTCCCCAATTGCTGCTAAGTGGAGTCATAATCGATTTCAATAAAATGCACAATGCGCTGAACAGTTATGAAAAAACACCGCTCATCGGAGACGCAATGACTTCGCGGTGGGCTTATGAAGCACTTGCCGTGAACCTCTACAAAAACAACGATTACCGAAAACATCTTTTTGAAGAAGAAGTAAAAAAGAATGAGTTTGGATTTAAAGCATTTTATTTAGTCCCTGAGCTGGAAAAGTATCTGGCCTCCTATGCTGCATTCCACGCGAACAACCAACAGGAAAAGGCAGCATCGGTATTACCGCTGCTCGAAAATACATTTGAAGACCTTGTAGCCGAACTACCACCTGCAAACGATTCGGTGATATGGGCAATTGTACAAATGAATAAAGGCACTTTTAACAATGATGCCGTTTCATTACTTTCGGGTTACCTGAAGCACGCAGCTGAAAATTACAAGGAAGAGTTTAACAGGGCCAATACCGGGCGGGAAAAAAAATACATGCAGGTACTTTCTCTTTTCGGCAACGATCCGCAAGAACTGGAAAATTTCAAAGACCGCCACATTAACGAAAAGCTGGAAGAATTGACCCGTGATAAATATTCAATTAATAAAGTGCATATCATCAACAACCGGATTTACCAGGGCGATGAGCCGGTTTACCGGTACCCCGTTAACAGGAACGGAACAGCCCATTTTTACAGTGCCAGTAAATACCTGGGAAATGCCAGAATAGATACAATAGTGTTTAATATCCTTGTTATCTGGATTTTTACCTTGTTGCTTATGGTTACCCTGTATTTTGATGTACTGAACAAAGTACTTACTAATGTTGAAAGATGGAAGCTCAACCGTCAGGCCCAATTTAGAGACCGGATCTTCTATAATCCCATGTCGCTGATAAAAAAGGAACACAGGAAAAATAAGTAGGCCAAAAATTGCTTTTGCCACCCCTCAACGGTTTATATAACAGCGTACCAGTTACATTCAACCCTGACAATGAACTGGTAACAGGCTGATATATGAACTAATGCCTGTCAAAAGAAAGAACAGCACGCTGCAAAAACAGCGATACCCGCAGGATAATCGCATATACTTGTTCGGCCCGGACTTCAGCGCCGGCTATCCGCTGCTGTT
>OBJA01001304.1_pt1 | contig 17684 bp, 14 predicted proteins | sample 1519751 | NCBI WGS metagenome assembly OBJA01 (sample SAMEA3881238, study PRJEB22517) | soil metagenome | biome: lake sediment; feature: soda lake sediment; material: sediment, water from around vicinity | place: India | collected 2013-12-23 | depth 3 m | reverse complement strand
CTATATGGCTGAGAGCGGCTGGCAGGATCTGCCCGCGGAGGATCTCGGCCTGCTGGAAACCCGCACCGATGGCTGGATCACCGGCATCAAACTGGCGGGTCTTGCCCTGCGCAGCAGCGGCGATTCCACCGCGCTGCTGCGGGATTATTCCGGCAGTCATCAGAATGTCTCCGATTATTTTGCCGAGCAGGTGCTCTCCATTCAGAGCGATCCGGTGCAGAACTTTTTGCTTAAAACCGCCGTGCTGGACCGCTTCAGCGCCAGCTTGTGTGACTATGTGCTGGAGATTCGCCAGTCCCGCGCGGTGCTGGATGAAATCGAAAACAGCGGGCTGTTTCTGGTGGGGCTGGACAACGAGCGCCAGTGGTACCGCTATCACCCCCTGTTTCGGGATTTTCTGCTGCGGCGCTTGCAGGACAGCGGCTTTGACAGCGCTTCCGCCCTGCTGCTGCGGGCCGCCGACTGGTTCCGCCAGAAGGAGCAGCTGGTGGAGGCCATCGAGTGCGCCCTCGACGCAGGGCACCCCGGACGCGCAGCGGAAATACTCGAAAGCTGCTCTCAGGACTGGACCTACAAGGGCCGTATTCGCCTGGTGATGAAATTTGTCGAACGCATTCCGCTACAGGAGCTGCAACAGTATCCGACCATTTTGCTCACCTGGGCCTGGCACCTGATGCGCCACCTGCGTTTTGAACAGGCCCAGGAGTTGCTGCTGTCGGTGCGCCGCCGCATGGAGGACTGGGAAAATATCAGCACCATTCCCGCCGTGGATCTCGATCAACTGCGCCATCAGCTGCTGCACAGGGAGATCACCCTGGCGGCCGCGCTGGATCATCCCATCACCGTCGAACAAAAATGCCAGGAGTTACTGAGCCTGGCCCATCACGATTTGCACCCCTACCTGACAGGTTCTGTTTACGCCCAGTTGCTCTACGCCCAGCGCGAGCAGTTTCGTTTTGATGACATTGAAACGCTGGCGGCCAAGGCCAAAGGGGTATTACAGCGTTCCGGCTACGATTTCGCCATGATCGCCGCCCTGTCGGTGATCGGCACCTCCCTGTTCGCCATGGGCCGCGCCGATGCCGCCATCCAGACCCTGGAAGAAGCCATGGCCACCGCCGTGCGCTATGGCAGCGAGCGCTCCTCCCTGATGGCTCTGCCGGGCCTGCCGCTGGCCGCAATTCTCTACGAACACAACCGGCTTGAAGAGGCAGATGAGTTGCTGTCCCTTCATTCTGCCAATGCCACCGATTGGGGCATGGTGGATCAGTTCGTCGCGGCCACCATCACCCAGGCACACCTGCTGGTGATTCACGGTGAAGAGGACGAAGCCCTGCTGGTACTCGATGATGCCATGGCCATGGCTTTGGACCGCAATCTGGAGCGCCTGCGGCTGGCAGTGGTCCATGAACAGTTGCGCATTCTGTCCCGCTCCGCTGCCGGTTCTGCCAGCCGTATGCTCCAGCTGGCGCGGGCCAGCGCCATTGCGGAAAGCCGCGAAGCGGTACTGCCCAAAATTACCCGGTTAAGCACCGACGAGTTGCACGCCATGGCCTGGGTGCGGGTGGCCATGGTCAACGATCAGGTTCAGGATGCGGTCCATGTGGCGCGCAACTGGCGCAGCTTTTGCGAGGGTAGGGGAGCGCTGCTGTCCTGTGTGCGCTGGGGCATTCTGCTGGCAGAAGGGCTGCTACTGACGGAGGGTTCCCGAGCTGCCCAGCGGGTGTTGCGGGAAGCCATGACTCTGGCGGCACCCGTGGGCGCCATGCGCAGCTTTATCGACGAGGGCGCGCCCATTCGCACCCTGCTGGAACAGTGCTGCCAGGCGGAATCGGAAGCCACCACCAGCGCCGACAAGTTCGCCGTCAAACTGCTGGAAGCCGCCGGTGGTAACGTGCACAGCCCCGTCCGCCTGGACACCCAGGAAGGTATCTACGGCAGCCTCACAGAGCGCGAACTGGAAGTGTTGCAACAAGTCAGCATCGGCATGCGCAACCGCGAAGTGGCGGAACGCCTCGGCATGACCGAGGGCTCCATCAAATGGTATATGCAGCAGATTTTCGACAAGCTGGGAACCCGCAGCCGCCTGCAGGCGGTGGAGCGGGCGCGGCGGTTGGGGTTTATTCCTTGAAAGACTGGGTCTGACGTCGGACGTCTGACGCCAAGAAGATCGAGCGTAATGTCGCTTTCCCGCACTTCGGTGAGAACGACGATTATCGGCTTTTCGCTTTTTGGTCTGACGCCAAAATGATCGAGCCCAACGTCGTTCTCTCACCCCTTCTGAAAATAAAAAATGTTGGCTGTTTGCTTTTGCTTTTGCGTCAGACGTCAGACCAGAATCTCTCATACATCCGGCCTCTCATCTCGCGGATAAGCCTTCATAAACGCCTGCGCCACCCGGAACATCTTCGCCTCGCTGCCCGGCCTGCCAATAATCTGCATACCCACCGGCAGCCCGTCGACAAAACCGGCGGGCACGTTGAAGGCGGGGAAGCCGAGCCAGTTGAACATCATCACGTGGCTGACGTAGTTGCCCGCAAAAGTGCCGTGGGGGAATTTGGCAGTGTCTGTGGTCCAGCGTGCGTTCCACTCCTCGATCCTGGGGGCCAGCAGCTGGGCGGTGGGGGCAAGAATGACATCGTGATCCCTGAAGACTGCCATAAACTTGTCGTAGTTGCGGCCTCGCACGGTTACTGAGGCCAGATAATCCTCCTCTGATGGCATCTCGCCGCGACCCCGTCCGCCACTGCCGAAGGCCTGGTTCATCATCATAAAACCGCCAAAAAAGTCATCCCACTGCTCAGTGAGCACATCCACTTTTGCGCCAATTCTGTTGAAACCCATGGCGGCATTGCGGATTGCGGCGATCACTCGGGGGCTTTCTTCCAGGGCATAGATGGAGGCGTAGCCAAAGTCATCGGACCAGCCGAAACGCATGCCTTCGACGCCATCGTCGAGAGTGGTGAGGAAGTCGGGGTTCGGGTCCTGGAGGCTGAAAAAGTCGCGGCCATCGGGGCCGGACATGGCCTGGGTGGCGATGGCGGCGTCTTTCAGTTCTCGGCACATGGGGCCGGTGCTGGCGGACAGCGCCAGGGTCGGTGATGCCGGGTGAATCCAGGGTATACGACCGGGGGTGGCGGCAATACCCACAATGCCGGAATAGGCGGCGGGCAGGCGGGTGGAGCCGCCACCGTCGGAGCCAATGGCAATCGGCACCAGGCGCGCCACCGCCGCCGTGGCGGAACCGGAGCTGGACCAACCGGGCACTCGGCTTTGATCCCAGGCGCTGCGGGCTTCCACATCCCAGTTGAATGCGCGGGGCATTTTGGTGACATCGGAGCCGGAGCCCATTTCGGTATTGGTGCCCAGTATAATGGCCCCGGCCTTGCGCAGGCGCTCCACCTGCACATCATCGTAGGCAGCCGCATCGATATGACGCAGCAAACCCATATCGAACTTGGGCAGCCCCTTGATACCAATATGGTCCTTCACCGACACGGGGATACCGTGCAGGGGGCCGAGTGGCTCGCCATCGAGCACGGCTTTTTCAGCCGCTCTGGCCTGTGCGCGGGCACCTTTATGGTCAACGGTCATAAAGGCCTGCAACTTGCCATCCAGTTGCTCGATGCGGTTGAGGAAGTGCTCGGTCACCTCCACCGGGGAAATATCCTTGCTGCCAATCATCTCGCGCATGCGCCAGGCGGGTATCCAGGTCAGTTCATCGCCGCTGCTGGCTGCGGCCAGCGAAGAGTGCAGCACGCCGCCAGTGGCCGCCACCAGAGCGCCACCGGCCATACCTTTGAGCACGGTGCGGCGGCTGGGGTCGAGGGCTTGATTATCTTGGTTTGAATCGGTCATGGGGATTCCTTTTATAAGTATCTGTGTGTTTGCGGGGGGAAGGTTAGTCTGGTGTTTTATAGGGTTCGCAATTATTGCTCCACCGAGATTACTATAATTTACATAAATGACAAAATAAAATGGCAGAACGCTCTCCAGACAGGTGAGCAGATAATGGAGTAAGAACAAGGCTTCCAGTTGACAAAGTCATTTTGGGGGTCGACTATCCCCTTGGAGTGCATTGAGTGTAGACAGGATCCCTGCACTTCATGCAAGTTCAGGAGGGTTTATTGTCGGCAACTGGATGGCTGGCAGTATCAGGAGTCCTCTTTGAGAACCTATAAAACCAAAGGAGTGGTTTTGTGACAATTATCAGAGCATGGATTTCAGCACTAACCCTTTTCCTGCTGCTTTTTTCTCTCTCTTCCCTGGTACATGCCAATGACCCCTTGTATGGGAGTCAGAATCAGGCACGCCTGGCATGCGAAGCGGCTTTCCATACTGCCCCCTATAACAATTGGGGTAATTGCTATAACGCTGTTGTCTTTCAAAATTACAGATACACCCGTTACTGGCATGATAATTGTCCGCCCGGCTCTTTTCCCAACTGTGTTCCAGTGCGCGAATGGCGCCATAATGGAAATGGTCACGATGCATGTAGTATTTATCCGTATTCATCCGATTGCAGAACCTTTTATTTTCATTGGCAGCATTCCTGCCCTGTCGGCACTACACCGGATGCCGATGGACGATGCCTCTGCGCTAACGGTGCATATGCTGAATATGACGGAAACTGCCCCTCCTGCATCGAACCTGGCGATTGCCCAAGCAAAAATGCGGGTTCCGGATGCCCCAGTGGTGGCAGCAACCCGATAAACATCAGTGTCGCCAACAAGGTTCAGGTTGAAGTTGACTACCAGGGCCAGGGTAATTTCCCGCTCCACGTCACCCGCACCTACAACTCCATGACTGGCAAATGGCGGTTTTTTCCGAATATCGTGAGAACGGATAATCCCGGCCGGGTCAGGATGGTCCGCGCCAGTGGTGAAGAATTTTTGATCCATGCCGATGGCAATGATGGATGGCACGCGGATCCAGACCGTCCAGGCACGTTAACGCCTATCAGGCATAGTTCCGGAGAATTGCTTGGCTGGAAATATGTGACCTTGGACGGTGACACTGAGCAATACAGTTTTGCCGGGAATCTGACTAAAGTTACAAATTTGGCCGGGATTTCTCATACCTACAGCTATTCCACTTTAGCGATTAAAGTGACCCATTCGAATGGGCAGTTTGTGACCTACAACAGGAGCAGTTTTGGCCGTATCAATGGCTTCACCACACCGGATGGTCAGGTGTTCGATTATATCTATTCCGGCACCAGCCATACCCCGAAAGATCGGCTGGCAGGGGTGAACTACCCAGGCAATACGGGCTCCCGTATCTATCACTATGAAAAATCCGGTTTTCCCAACGCCCTGACGGGCATTACCGATGCCAACGGCAATCGCTATGCCACCTGGACCTACGACAGCCAGGGCCGTGCCAACAGCTCCAGACATAACAACGGCGCCGACAACATCGCCATCGATTACACCCATCTCAATAACACCACAGATCCCCGCACCACCGTGACCAATGCCCTCGGCAAGCAAACCACCTACCGCTTCACCACCCGCCACGATGTGCGCAAGGTGATCGCGGTGGAGGGGCACCCCAGCACCTACTGCGCGGCAGCCAGCCAGTACTACAGCTACGATGCCAATGGCTTTGTGGCCTCGGAAACCGACTGGAATGGCAATACCACCACCTATACCCGCAACGCCAAGGGCCAGGAACTGACACGCACCGAAGCGGCAGGCACTCCGCAAGAACGGGTCATCACTACCCAGTGGCATGCCGTCTTTAATCTGCCGATCAGTATTACCGAGCCGGGTAGGGCAACCACTTATACCTATGATCATAAAGGGAATCAACTGAACAGGGTGGTGGTCGATACCGCACCTTAATCCAGCTTGGCAATTATCCCCAGGCATGAAACAACAGGGACGACAGAGGTGATCAGGATGACTACATTCATCAGGCAACAAGGGTTAGCACTGGGGTTTTTGGCTGCCATCAGCCTCTTCTGCCAAGTTGCACAGGCATACGAAGCATGGGCCTACACCTATAACAGCAAAGGCCAGGTGCTGACCGCCAATGGCCCGCGCACGGATGTCAGTGACATAACCGCCTACAGCTACGATACAGCAGGCAATCTGGCTACCCTAACCAATGCCCTCGGGCATATTGCCCACCTGCAGAACTACAATGGCCGGGGTCAGCCCGGCAAAATCATCGATACCAACGGGGTCGAAACGCTGCTGGTCTACCATGCGCGTGGCTGGCTGTTGAGCAGCACGACCAAGCATCCAGGTGGCAACACGGCTCTGGATGCCACCACCGCCTACACCTACGACAATGAAGGCCAGTTGACCCGCATCACCCTGCCCGGCGGGGCCTTCCTCAACTACCACTACGACGGCGCCCGGCGCCTCAAGGCGATCAGCAACAATACCGGCGAGCGCATTGACTATGCACTCGATGCAGCGGGCAATCCCGTTCAGGAAACCATCAAGACAGGCAGCGGCACCCTGGTTAAAACCCTGACCCGCAGCTACGACGAGCTCAGCAGGTTGCGCCAGATCATCGGCGCCCAGGGCCAAACCACCACCTACGGCTATGACAAGAACGGCAATATCACCACCATTACCGATGGCAACAGCCAGGTATCCACCCAGGCCCACGACGCCCTTGATCGCCTGATCGCCCACAACGCCCCGCTCAACCACCAGGTGGACTACAGCTACGATGACCAGGACAACCTGGTGGGTGTGGTGGACCCCAAAGGGCTGGCAACCACCTACCAGTACGACGGGCTCGGCAACCGCCAGGCCCAGACCAGCCCGGATACCGGCACAACTACCTACACCCATGATGAGGCCGGTAACCGTATCAGTCAGAGCGACGCCAACGGCATCACCGTGAACTACAGCTATGACCCCCTCAACCGGCTGATCGGCATTCACTACCCCGACACCAGCCTCAATATCGGCTATGGCTATGACATGGGCCCCTATGGCAAAGGCCGACTCACCAGCATTACCGACAGCACCGGCACCACCACCTTTGACTACGATCAGCGCGGCAATCTCATCAGCCAGACCGTCAGCCTCACCGCGGGTCCCACCTACAGCCTCGCTTACCGCTACACCCTCGCCAACCAGCTGGCCGGTATCACCTACCCCGATGGCCGGAGCATCGACTACAGCCGCGACACCAGCGGGCGCATCACCCAGGTGGACACCACCGCCAGCAGCATCACCCACACCTTGGCGGGCAATATCGCTTACCAGCCCTTCGGCCCGCTGAAGCAACTGGACTATGGCAACAGCCTCCAGCTAACCCGGGACCACGACCTGGATTACCGACTGGCCCGGCAGACCCACAGCCTCGTCAAGGACAGGGGGTACAGTTACGACAACAATGACAACATCATCGGCATCAATGACAACCTCAACAGTAGTGCCACCCAAACCCTGGGTTACGATGCCCTGAATCGGTTGACCGATGCCCAGGGCCTCTACGGCACGCTGAGCTATACCTATGACGCCAGCGGCAACCGTCTCACCGTCACTGCCAACACAGGCACTGACCACTACACCTACGACTTCAACAGCCACCGGCTGCTCCACACCAGCCAGTGGACCTATCAATACGACGATAATGGCAACCAGATCAGTAAACTCGATAGTCAGGGCAGCGGACTCTTGTACCACTACAATGGCCAGAACCGACTGGTGCAAGTCATTGCCAGGCAGAGCGGCACGCCTCCAGCGACGGGGCCGGGCAACAGCGCCAACACCCCGGGGGCCGCCAGGGCCGCTGCCGCCCCCGGACTGAACAGGCAACAACAAAAACCTAATGGACCACCAGGCCAGCAGGCAACGGTTGTCCAGGCAGATATCCTGGTGGCCAGCTACGAATACAACGCTTTGGGGCAGCGCATCCGCAAGACCACCCAGACAGCCACCACCTACTACGCCTACAATACCACCGGGCAACTGATAGCCGAACTGGACAGCACCGGGCAGGTCCAGGCCAGCTACCTGTATCTGGAGGATGAACCGCTGGCGGTGGCCAGACAAAGCAGCCTGTACTACAGTCACAACGATCACCTGGGCAAGCCCCAGGCGCTGACCAATCAAGCCGGACAGGTGGTCTGGTCAGTGCACTACACCCCTTTTGGGGAGACACAACCCGGCATCACCACCATCGCCAACAACCTGCGCTTCCCGGGACAGTATTTTGATGAGGAAACCCACTTACACTACAACTACTTCAGGGATTATGATCCGGCAGCAGGCAGATACATTCAGTCTGATCCGATTGGGTTATTGAGAGACTATTCTGATCCGCAGCTACAGTTGGCCATTGCTGCTGGAGTGCTAGAAGAAACTGGCAATGCGGGTGAAGTTTTAAACCATCTCTATGGTTATGTCGGCCAAAATTCCTTGATTTGGTATGACCCTTACGGCTTGGCTAAAAAGAAATACGAAAAACCTGAAAATCCCAACAAGCGTAAAGGCGCTGAGAAAAGGCAACAAAGCGGTGCGAGGGAAAGAAATAAAGGTCACCCCGATGCGGAAGAACATTCGAGGCGACCAAAAGGTGGGTTCAGACCTAGGTTACCTTTTCTGCCAGTCATTAACCTATGTTTGTTGAACGCTGGATTACCCGGCTGTCCCAATTATTGCGATATCAATCCATTAGCAGAAGGTTGTTTGCCCGATTGCTAGTGAACCGTGACGGGTGGCAAGATGCATGAAAGATATATTTGACGACATACATAGGCTTCTAAAAAAAGCAGAATATGAGAAAGCTCTTGGTGAATTGCTTGCCTCGGACGGCGGGAAGATCAATTCACCTTATGATCAAGACTTGAATCATGCTTGGTACACTGTTGGTGATGCTTTTTACAAGCTCGAGCAATTTGAGGATGCAATAGCGGCCTTTAGAAAGGCATTGGAAAACTGGCCAGAGGACAAGGAAGCAGCGCTAGCGCTCTCTAATAGTTATTCTGAGAACAAAATGCCGAAGGAAGCTGAGCTGGCTCTGAAATCTTTTCTAGAGAAAAATCCTGCGAATGAAACGCTAATATACAATTTAGCCAATGCCCTCTTTGATCAAGAAAAATGGGACGAGGCTATACCTTTATATACATCGATCAAGCGCGACACGGAGTTGTATGGCCTAGCTCAAAAAAACTTGAAAATGGCTAAAAAACTTAAGACGGGGAAGTAGCGCAGGAAAAGGGACACCACCATTGTTTCTATGTCACCCTCCCCGAAACATTTTCACCTTTATGTCCCTTGCGAATAGAGCTGTCTTGTAAGCGGTCGATAAACCTCATCTAAAACTGTCTATCTGTTCCCTATATGCTCCGGGTTTTCCCAGCCTGGATCATCCCATCACACGAGACCAAAAACAGCAGTTCTGGAAAGAGCACTTCACTGCCTGGCAGTGCAGCGGTCTGTCGCAAGCCGATTATTGCCATCAGCACGGACTCAAGTTCAGCAACTTCGCCTACTGGCGGATGCGCAACAACAAGACATCATCCAGGCTCATGCCGATCACAATCCTGTCGGCGCCCCGCCTTGATCGGGTGGTGATTGATCTGCCCTGCGGCGTCCGTATGGAGCTTGGCGTTGATAACCTGCTGGAGGTGCTGGGCACGGTGTTGCACACCTTGAGGGAGCCGTCCTGATGTTGCGGCCCTCGCCCAGCGTGCCAGCCATGCCTGTGCATGGAGCCGGTGAATATGCGCAAGTCGATCAATGGCCTCGCGGCCCTGGTGGAAAATAAATTGGGTCTGTCACCGATGACGGCGGCGCTGTTTGTGCTTTGCAATCGCGGGTAAAACAAGGAAATCGGGTAAAACAAGGACACCCACAGATAAATGATGGACGCTACGGCACGCTGAGCTACACCTATGACGCCAGCGGCAATCGTCCCGGAGATGAGCCTGGATGAGACCAGAGAATCACGGCTCTCCCATCTCCCGTCTCCCATCTCTCTTTTCTCAGTCCCCATTTCACCTCTCAACCCAACTTCAAAAGATGCTTCCCCACGCCCTTGCCTTCCAGCATATTGAGATAGGCATCCGGGGCACTGGCAATGCCATGGCTGATGGTTTCAATGAGGGAGATATCGCCGCTGATCACCATGGCTTTCAGTTCAGCGCTGGCCTGTGGTAGGTCGGCGGCAAAATCCGGCAGACGAAAGCCGCGCAGGGTGATGCCGCTGATCAACAGGCGGCGGAATTCCTTGAGGGCGATGGGGTTCATATCCTGGTAGTGGGCGATCAGGCCGCACAGGGCGATGCGGCCGCGATCGGCAATATTGGCCAGTACCGGGTCGAGGGTTTTGGCGCCGACGTTTTCGAAGTGGGCGGCGATGGGGCTGCCAGCGGCGGCAGCGAGATCAGCTTGCAGGTCATGGCTGTGGTGATCGACGCAGGCATCAAAACCGAGGCTGTTGACCACGTGTCCGCATTTTTCCGCCCCGCCTGCAATGCCGACGACACGGGCGCCGATTTTTTTGGCGATCTGCCCGGCGATGCCGCCCACCATGCCGGCGGCGGAGGAGACAGTGAAGGTTTCACCGGCCTGGAGTTTGAGCACGCCGTTGACCCCGGCCCAGGCGGTGAGGCCGGAGGAACCCAGCACGCTCAGGTAGACACTGAAGGGCACACCGGGGATGGCTTCGATCTTTTGCAGCTTGTCGCCACGGATCACTTCCGTTTCCTGCCAGCCGCCTTCGCCCTGCACCCAGTCGCCGGTTGCAAAACGCGGGTCACGGGATTCGATCACCTCGGCGACAAAGCGCCCCACCACAATGCCCTCACCCCAGCGCGGGTCCGGCCCCTGCCAGCCGCGCATAAAGCCGGTGAGGTAGGGGTCGAGGGAAAAGAAGCGCGCGGCGACAAGCACGTCACCGGAGGCGGGCGCCTGGAAGCTGATGGTTTCGACACTGAAGTCGTCGCGGCTGAGGTTTCTGGCTGGTTTGGCCTTCATGCGAATGCGGGGGGTGCTGATCATGCCTTGTTACCTGTCAGGAATGGATGTGGCGGGGGGGTGTTGTTATCCCGCAACCCTACCATATTTCGCTCCAAAGCCTGAGATCTTGTGTTTTTGAGGGGCATAGTGGTGTCTATGTGCGGAAAAAGCGCGGAAATATGGGCCGGTTTAACGCCGCCGTAGTAGATCAGTCCTAAGCCCGACAGGTTGCTAGAGTCCGGCCATTAACAAGAAGGCCCTGTCAGTGGTACATTGATGGCCCTTGGCGCCACTACCAGAGCTGTTAAATCCGATGGATTCCGATCACAAGCCCAGCAATACCGACCAGCCCCAGGAACACCCTGAAGAGGTGCGTGCCCGCAGAAGGGGTATCTACCTGCTGCCCAACCTGCTGACCACCGGCGCCATGTTTGCCGGGTTCTATGCCATCCTGGCGGGCATGAACGGCAATTATCACCACGCTGCCATGGCCATCTTCGTGGCCATGTTTTTTGATGGGCTCGATGGCGCAGTGGCGCGCATGACCAATACCCAGAGCGCCTTCGGAGTTCAGTACGACAGCCTGTCCGATATGGTTTCCTTCGGGGTGGCGCCGGCAGTGGTGGCGTTCAGCTGGATGCTTGAGGATCTGGGCAAGGTGGGTTGGGCGGCGGCGTTTATCTACGCCTCCTGCGCGGCACTGCGTCTGGCTCGCTTCAACACCCAGGTGGAGGTGGCGGACAAGCGCTTTTTTACCGGTCTTGCCAGCCCCTCGGCCGCAGCCTTGGTGGCGGCCATGGTGTGGAGTGGTTACAACGAACCCCCCTCCACCTGGCTTGCGGTGGTGGCGGCCCTGGTGACCTCCATGGCTGGTTTGCTGATGGTGTCCAACCTGCGCTACAAAAGCCTTAAGGGGCTGGATCTCAAGGGCAAGGTGCCCTTTGTGGTGATCATTGCGGTGGCGATGATTTTTGTCGTTATTTCCATTGATCCGCCACGGGTATTGCTGCTGATGGCGCTGGCCTATGCGCTGTCTGGCCCGCTGGTGTGGCTCTATGCCCACTATGGCAAGGGCGCCACCAAAACCAAGCCCAAAACCACAGCAGTGGCGGAGCGCAATCGCGACTTCGATAATGTGCCCGGGGACACTATTGCTCCCGGCGATACCATCAACACCAACGACAACGATCGCCTGTAGTGCTGTTGTCAGTTCAACCTTGAACATTCAGCAACATTCAACGCCCCTCTGCGGGGCAATGGGGAGCCAGTGAATGAGCGCCAAAGACCGCCTGATTATTTTTGATACTACCCTGCGGGATGGTGAGCAAAGCCCCGGCGCCTCCATGACCCGGGATGAAAAGCTGCGTATCGCCAAAGCGCTGGAAAAACTCCGGGTCGATGTGATCGAGGCGGGTTTTGCCATTTCCAGCCCCGGGGATTTTGCCGCTGTCAAAGCCATAGCCGATACCGTGAAAGACAGCACTGTGTGCAGTCTGGCGCGGGCAGTACATGCGGATATCGAGCGCGCTGCCGAGGCACTCAAAGGCGCCAGCAATGCCCGCATTCACACCTTTATTGCCACTTCACCCATCCATATGGAGTACAAACTCCAGATGACGCCGGACCAGGTGCTGGAGCAGGCGGTCAATGCGGTGAAACTGGCGCGCAACTTTGTGCCCGATGTGGAATTCTCCCTGGAGGACGGCAGCCGCTCCGAGTTTGATTTTATGTGCCGCATTATCGAGGCGGTGATTGACGCAGGGGCAGGCACCATCAATATTCCCGATACCGTGGGTTACGGCGAGCCGGAGGAGTATGGCCGCATGATCCGCCGGGTGATCGAGAATGTACCCAATTCCGACAAGGCGATTTTTTCGGTGCACTGTCACAACGACCTGGGCCTGGCGGTGGCCAACTCCCTGTCGGCGGTGCTCAACGGCGCGCGCCAGGTGGAATGCACCATCAACGGCCTCGGCGAGCGGGCGGGCAACGCCTCCCTGGAAGAAATCGTCATGGCCATCCGCACCCGCAAGGACCGCTTTCCGGTGGAAACCGGCATCGAGATCAGCCATATCGTGCCCACCTCGCGCCTGGTGTCGAGCATTACGGGGTTTCCGGTGCAGCCCAACAAGGCCATTGTCGGCGCCAACGCCTTTGCCCACGAGTCTGGCATCCACCAGGACGGCGTACTGAAGCACCGGGAAACCTACGAAATCATGCGCGCCCAGGATGTGGGCTGGGGCGCCAACCGCATTGTGCTGGGCAAGCTGTCGGGCCGCGCTGCGTTTTCCAGCCGCCTTGAGGAGCTGGGTATCATTTTTGACAGCAAGGCGGACTTGGGTGCGGCTTTTGCGCGCTTCAAGGAGCTGGCGGACAAGAAGCGGGAAATCTACGACGAGGATCTGCAGGCCCTGGTGTCTGAAATTCAGATGGGTGAAGGCCAGGAAAAATTCAGCCTGGTGACCCTGGAAGTGACCACCAAAACCGGTCGCCTGCCCCATGTTCAAATGGATATTCGCGTCGATGGGCAAGATCACCCGGTGAGCGCCGATGGGGATGGTCCGGTGGATGCCATCTTCAAGGCCATCGAAAAACTCGCCCACAGCGAGGCCAACCTGCAATTGTATTCGGTGAATGCAGTGACGGAGGGCACTGAAGCCCAGGGCGAAGTCACCGTGCGCCTTGAAAAGGGTGGTCGTATCGTCAACGGCCAGGGGGCGGATACGGATGTGCTGGTGGCCAGCGCCCGCGCCTATCTCAATGCCCTTAACCTGCTAATCACCCCTGGCCGTCTGCACCCGCAGCTGGAAGGGGTGTAGAGCCGGTGGCCAGCCTGCGTCACGACTGGTATCTGGCCAATCTGGGGGTGGTGCGCTATATCCCACTGGACCAGATTGCTGCTCTTGCCGATTCTTCCCTCGCTGAACAGCGCCACAGCGGGAGTGATTCCAGTGTCGGGAGTTCACCACAGCCAGCTGCGGGTCAGCCTGCGGGGATGGTGGACAATCCGGCGCCAAAGTTCTCCATTGGGCTGGATATGCCCAGGCCGTCCCGACAATCACCGTCTGAAGCCGTTGCGGCGCAAAGGGATGCGCTGCCTCCACAGGTGCTTTCTACACAGACGCCTGCTGCACAGGAGCTGTCCCCTTCGCTTCCCTTCGAATGTCGTCTCGGTTTCTGGCAAGCGTCGCAACGGCTGGTTGTGCTCAGCGCCATGCCCCCAGGCCAGCGCCCCACGGCGGCGCAGGTGGCCATGCTCACCAATCTGCTCAAGGCCATCAAGGGCCTCGACAGCGCCCTGCCGCCAGTGGACCTGATCGATTGGCCGCAGACTGCCGCCATCGGCCTGCAGGGGATGGCCAGGGATCTGCAAGGGGCGCGGGATTTTGTCTCTGTCTTTCTGCATGCCAAGGCGCAGCTGCAGCCCTTTAGCCATGTGTTGTTGATGGGGGAGGAGGCAGCCAGGATCGCCACCGACAGCAACAGCGTCGAATGCGGCCAGCAGTTTGACCTGCACTGCGGTGCCAGGGGCATTGTCACCCGCTCACTCCACGAGATGGAGCACAACCCCGGCCTCAAGGGTGAAACCTGGCTGGCCATCAAGTTTCTCGCCAATGCCTGATAATGGACTGACGATGAAGGGGAAGGCTTTCACTTTGATACGCCCGGCCTCATCCGCTGATATTTGCGCCATCGCGTTGCTGGATGCCCAGTCCACCGCGTTTCCCTGGTGCGAGCAGCAATTCTCCGAAAGCCTCGCCAGCCACAGAATGTTTGTGCTGGACATTGACGGGGCCATAGCGGGTTACCTTGTCTACAGCCTGGTGCTGGATGAGGCGGAGCTGCTCAACATAGCGGTGGCCCCCGCCCTGCGCGGCAGGGGTCACGGAACCCGGCTGCTGGAGTATTTTATCGAGACCAATCGGGGAGTGGCCACGCGCCTGCTGCTGGAGGTGCGGCACTCCAATCGCGCTGCCATTGATCTTTACAACACCCACGGTTTTGTCAAACAGGGGGTCAGAAAAGGGTACTATCCCACCTCTTACGGTCGCGAGGACGCCTGGATGATGGTGTATGAATACTGAAGAAAAAATGCCTGTGGCAAAAATCCCCGTTGGTGTCAGCAGCTGTCTGCTCGGCAACGAAGTGCGCCACAACGGTGGCCACAAGCGCGATGCTTATATCACCGGCACCCTCAGTGATTATTTTGAATTGCGGCCCTTTTGCCCGGAAGTGGGCATTGGCCTCGGTGTGCCGCGCCCCACCATTCGCCAGGTGGAGCGGGAGGGTGTGCTCCGGGTGGTGGGTGTAAAAGATCCTGCCCTCGATGTCACCGAAGCCCTCCACAACTACACTGCAGCCCAGACCGACGCCATCGCTCCCCTGTACGGTTTTATTTTCAAAAAAGACTCCCCCAGTTGTGGCATGGAGCGGGTCAAGATCTACAACAGCAAAGGCATGCCGGAAAACCGTGGCACCGGCATTTTTGCGGCGGGTATCAAGGCCCGCTTTGCCAATCTGCCCATGGAAGAGGAAGGCAGATTGGGGGATGCCCGCCTGCGGGAGAATTTTATCCAGCGGGTATTTATCTACCACTACTGGCGCACCAGAGTGGAACCCTCCCTGTCAGTGGCGGCCCTCACCGGTTTTCACGCCATTCTCAAGCTTACCCTGATGAGTCACGACCAGACCGCCGCCCGCAAGCTTGGCAAGCTGGCGGCCACAGCGCGCCCCGACAATCTCGGCCCTGTGGCCAGCCAGTACCTGGCGGATGCCATGGTCACCCTGAAAAAAGTGGCCACCACGAAAAATCATGTCAATGTGCTGCAGCATATCCAGGGTTATCTGAAAACAGATCTGGACAGTCACGACAAGGCCGAGCTGGTGGAAATCATTCAGCAGTATCTGCGTGGCGATGTGCCATTGGTGGTGCCCATTACTCTGCTGAAGCACCATTTTCGCAGAAATCCCGACCCCTACATTGAACAATCCTGGTATATGTCGCCATATCCAGCCGAGTTGAAACTGCGTAATATGTTCTAGAGGACCCAACCCCATGGCCACAACCCGCAAACTCACACTCCCCTGGCAACTGCTGGTGCTGGATATTATCGGCGCTCTGCTGGTGGCACGGGGAATCTATCTCTATATCGGCAACCAGGGCGGCGTCCTGTTTGTTGTTGCAGGCTTTCTGCTGATGGCCCCCTTTGCCGTGCATATCGTCAATCAGGCGGTGGGTAAATCCCGGGCAAACACGTCAGCCAGTATTTCATCGAAAAAGGAATGATCATGGACGTGGTGAATGTCGATCTGGTTTTCTGGCACTGGATACTCTTTGGTGTCGCCCTGGTTATAGCGGAAATTTTTCTGATCAGCTTTACCTTTTTGTGGTTTGGCATTGCCGCCATGGTGATCGGAATCCTCCTGTGGTTTGTGCCGGATACCCCGGTTTTTTTGCAGTTATTGCTGTGGTTACTGTTATCCTGCGGCCTGGCCATTTTCTGGTTCAAGTATTTCAAACCGCGTATGACCGACAAGACCAAGGCGGGCATTTCCCGTGAGGCTGCCATTGGTGAATCCGGTACAGTGATCCGTATTCCCGGCGACAGCCGCCGCGGAATGGTGCGTTTTACCACCCCGGTTCTCGGGGACGACGAATGGGAATTTATCTGCGAGCAACCTGTGCACCTTGGCGACCGGGTGCACATCAAAGAGTTTTCAGGCAACGCTTTAATCGTAATCAAACTCTAAGGAGATCAGAAAATGGACGGTATTTTTGTCATTCTTGCCCTGCTGGTATTAGCCCTTGTCACACTGCTCAAAGGTGTCAGGCTGGTGCCCCAGGGCAGTAAATGGGTGGTGCAGCGCCTCGGTAAATTCGACCGCACACTGCCACCAGGACTCAATTTCACCATCCCCTACGTGGAGACCGTCGCCTACAGGGTCACCACCAAGGATATCGTTCTCGATATTCCCTCCCAGGAAGTGATTACCCGTGACAATGCAGTGATCATTGCCAACGCCGTGGCCTATATCAATATCCTGACACCAGAGAAAGCCGTATACGGCATCGAAAATTACGAAATTGCCATCCAGACCCTGGTGCAGACTTCCCTGCGTTCCATCGTTGGCGAGATGGATCTCGATGATGCCCTGTCGTCCCGCGACCATATCAAGGCAAAACTAAAAGGAGCTATTTCCGACGACATCGCCGACTGGGGTATTACCCTCAAGACCGTCGAGATTCAGGATATCAACCCCTCCAAAACCATGCAGCACGCCATGGAAGAACAGGCGGCAGCAGAGCGCCAGCGTCGCGCTACGGTGACCCGCGCCGACGGTGAGAAACACGCCGCCATTCTTGAGGCCGAAGGTCGCCTGGAAGCGTCGCGCCGCGATGCCGAGGCGAAGGTGGTACTGGCGGAGGCCACCAAGGAAGCTATCGAAAAAGTCACAGCGGCTATCCAGGACAAGGAGCTGCCCGCCGTTTATCTGCTCGGTGAGCGCTATGTGGAGGCCATGAAGGATGTCGCCAAGTCCCAAAACAGCAAGTTGGTGATACTGCCAGCCGACTTGCCCGCAGCGGTGCGCGGGTTGATGAACGCCAACCGATAAGCAGTATGGGTTTGCCCGCAAAAAAGCCGGTTAACACCGGTTTTTTTGTTTAAGCTAGCGTCTGTTTCAATCTGATTTTGCGTAGATACTCTGTTCCACGTCAATTTTTCATGTGTTCGTCACTGAAAAGCAGCG
>OBJA01001303.1_pt1 | contig 17685 bp, 16 predicted proteins | sample 1519751 | NCBI WGS metagenome assembly OBJA01 (sample SAMEA3881238, study PRJEB22517) | soil metagenome | biome: lake sediment; feature: soda lake sediment; material: sediment, water from around vicinity | place: India | collected 2013-12-23 | depth 3 m | reverse complement strand
GCAGGGGTGTATCAGACCTTTGGTTTATTGGAGAGGATTACAGCTACGAAAGCCCCATAGTTAATAGATTTACGACATTTCATTGGGGAATCTCCTTTAACAGAAATCTCTCTGAACACTCGGTTTTCAATACTAACCTATTGTATATACAAAAGGGGCGTGGTGGTCGCGAATCAAACCATGTAAATTATTGGACTTATAAGAATTCTCCCTTCGAACCAATAATAAATGAATACCTGGTTTTGTCCTCGTCAGTCTTCTTTAATACAAAAGGAAGAATTGCTGTCTTTGCAGGTCCGGGGATATACCAAGCCATCCTGGTTCATTCACAATCGAATATTACATTAGGTTGGGCGTTGAATCCAAGACCTCGAAGATTCGACTTGGGGGTTGGTCTTACGGCAGGGATAGGTGTTCTGTTGGATCCATCCATCTTAGCAAAAATTGAAATCAATGGAACGTCCAGTGTCATCCCTGTATTTAGTAAGTCAGAGATTAGAGCAACCGGCGTCGAGAAGTACGAGGGAATCATTGCTCTGAATAAAACCCTGGCGGGGACACTATCTCTGAGTTATCGTTTCTGAGTTTTGGGGTGAAGACGGGGTTTAGTTTGTAGTTAGTAGTGATTGGTGTGTAGTTGAACTGTTTGTAGCGTGTAGTTCTTTCACGCAAAGATGCATAAGGTTGCAAAAGACGCAAAGTTTTAGCGCCCGATGCTTTGCGAACTTATGAACCTTTGCGGCTTTGCGAGAAATAAAACCCGGATGCCATAAAATAAATCCGCTATATTTACACCTGAAAGAATCCCTTACAATATTAGTACATGTGTAACACCGATCATATTGATAAACTTGCATCACTTTACAGGTCGGCATTTGGAGAGGAGCCATCCGACATCGAACCTGTTGTCACAGGGTCTGCATCCACAAGAAGATATTACCGCATTTCCGGAAAAGAAAGGAGTGTTATCGGTACCTGCAACAACAACCGGGCTGAGAACAGGGCATTTTTCTACCTCACAAAGCATTTTCTGTCGCATGGGTTGAAGGTACCCGAAGTATATTGTGTTGATGATGACGAAGTCAGCTACCTGCAGCAGGATCTAGGCCACACCTCACTCTTTGATCTGATGGCCGGAGGGTTCCATCCGGAGCATGAACCTTTTCTGTCCGACGTGCTGGAGCAACTTGTAAGGTTCCAGGTTCAGGCATCTTTCGGCATCGATTTCAACAACTGCTACCCGCAACCCGACTATGACAGGCAGTCGGCACTGTGGGACATGCACTACTTCAAATACATGTTTCTGAAACTTTCGGGCGTGGATTTCGATGAGGCACTTTTGGAGGCTGAGTTCAGTGGCATCCTCGATGGTCTGTTTCACGACAACATCTGCGGGTTCATGTATCGTGATTTCCAGTCAAGGAACATCATGATGCAGCATGGCAGTTTATGGTTCATCGACTACCAGGGTGGACGTCGGGGGCCCCTCGCATACGATGTGGCTTCACTACTGTACCAGTCGAGGATCGCCATCCCTGAAGAAGTACGCATAAGGCTGACAGACGGGTATTGTGATTCCCTGAGTGAGCTGATTCCATTTGACAGGAAGGATTTTCACAGGGAGGTTAGAGGCTTTGCACTCCTGCGGCTGCTCCAGAACCTTGGCGCTTATGGCTACCGGGGTATCTTTGAAGGCAAACCCAGGTTCATTGAGCCCATAGTTCCTGCCATCAAAAACACTCTTGAAACTATTGGTTCACTGCCCGATGAAATACGTCCTGAATATCTCCCAAACCTGTTAAGCAAAATGCTTCCTCTCTTCACAAAGCAGGAGACGAACACCAATATCCTGACAGTAAGCGTCAACAGCTTTTCATATATGAAGGGACTCCCAAAAGATGCATCGGGCAATGGCGGTGGCTTTATCTTCGACTGCAGGGCACTGCCAAATCCGCACCGTGATGAAGCACTGAGGCCTCTGACTGGCAGGGATGAAGCTGTGAAAGCATGGCTTGATCAGAAACCGGAGGTGAAAGCTTTCCTCGAGAGCTGTGAAGCCCTGGTGCTCGCATCAGTGAAAAGATATTCTGAAAGAGGCTTCACCAACCTCCAGGTGAACTTCGGATGTACCGGAGGCAAACACCGCTCGGTCTATTGCGCAGAGAAGCTTGTTGAGAATTTATTGCCCCGGCTGGACGATTTGAAGGTTTGCATGGTGGTGAAGCATTTGGGGGGTAGTTTGTAGTTTGTAGTTTGTAGTTATATTTGCTTTTTGTTTATTGTGGGGTTTATTTTTTTTGATTATTTTTCTTTTTTAAAAGAACTTCGATATGGATGGAAGGAAGGGCTTGATTTTGAAAAGGAGTTTTAATTATGCCTCTGATGTTATAAAGACTTACAAAGTTATATCTGTTTCTGCGAAGGAGTATGTAATAAGTAAGCAGTTTTTAAGGTGTGGCACTGCTGTCGGAGCATTAGTCCGCGAAGCACAAAATGCTGAGAGCCTGGCAGATTTTATCCATAAAATGGCCATCGCTCAAAAAGAGTGCGACGAAAGCAGATATTGGCTGGATCTTTTGTTTGACAACAAATACATATCTCAGGATGTTTATAATTCTTTACATGATGAAGCAACATCTATCCTGAAATGATCAAAGCCGCAATAATCACCTCAAAGAAAAAAACACTAAAAACAAAATGACACACTACAAACTACAAACTACTAACTACTAACTAGCAACAACCTGTTTCCCTGTGAGTAAAAAGTGTAAACCCACCAAGCCCAAAAACCCTGATAACGCACATTTTGCGTGCAGCAGGTGTGGCAATCTGGCGAAGAAGAAGGAGAAGCTTTGCAAACCGGAAAAACTTAAAAAGAGATGAAGGCTTTTATTCTTGCTGCGGGTATTGGCAGTCGCCTTTCACCGCTGACGGATGACATTCCCAAGGCGATGGTACCGGTTGCCGGGAAGCCTATGATCCTGCATCTTCTGGAGAGGCTTTCAGGATTTGGGATAACAGAATTTGTCGTCAACCTGCATCACCATGCCGACCTGCTTCAGGCATACCTGGAATCTGTCAGCATTCCCGGAATTACTATTTGGTTCTCTGACGAAAAGGATGCCCTCCTTGACACTGGAGGAGCGTTGAAGCGTGCTGCCAGCTTTTTTGCCGGAAGCTCTCCGTTCCTGATACATAATGTAGATGTCCAAACAAGCCTTGCTCCCGGCACGCTTCTGACGACACACAGTCAAAGGGATGCACTTGCCACTCTTGCAGTTAGGAAAAGGGAGTCGTCACGCTACCTCCTTTTCGACAGCGGGATGCGTCTTTGCGGCTGGAAAAATGTAAAAACGGGTGAGAAGATCATCGTCAACGAACCGGAAGAGGAGCTTACTCCTCTCGCCTTCAGCGGCGTTCAGATAGTAAGCCCCGAGCTGTTTGAACACTTTCCCTCCGCAAACAGGTTCAGCCTTATAGAACTCTATCTCTCTGCAGCATCAACAGGAAGGATCACCGGCTACATTCACGATGAAGATGAATGGCATGACCTCGGAACCCCGGAGAGCATCCGACTGATAGATGATCACTGAATATCTATCTTTTCGAAATTGTAAATTTTATAGTTGGGTGCAATCTTCGCATACATATAACTTTTCTCTCCGCTCTTCGCAATAGTGTTAGTTATCATCATCGGCTTTTTAGGTGTCAGCTCCCTGTGAACATAACTCTTCTCAATCTTACCAACCCCGGAAAGTCTCGCAACAATCGTTTCCCCCAGAATTGTCTTATTCTTGTACTTCTCCTGCCGTGGTAAATTATTGTAGATAAAACAGAGATCCTCTCCTCTCTCATCAACAAAAAATGAGTTGAAATAGATGGTGTTTAAAAAATATTGCCGCTTCTCAACCCTGTGTGCTGTAAGACTTTTCATTTCCGGATCTACAAATACCACAAACAGGTCATAGTGCATATGTATCCTGTGAGTGACAGTCGTATTACCCTGGCTCTCATGCTTCTTTCCGGTCATGTGTTGCTCGGCTATGAAATATTTTCCTCCATTATCCCGGTCTGCAAGATCCGTCAGCAAATAGTTGAAGGGATCCCACTCACTCCTGCTTTTCATACTACGCTGAAAACGACTCATCTCCTTATCTTTGAACCCCTGCTCAATCATGCTGGTGCTGAACTCGGCTTTAGAGAGAGCTTTAGCCTCTTTTGTTGAAATATCATACTTAAAAAGAAACGCGCCTTTGGCACTTATGGTTCCCGGCTTTGAATAAATCCCATGACAAAGTATCTCACCGGAATTTTCAACAGTGAAGTTCAGGCTCCTGATGAACATGTCAGGAAGCTGAATCCGGGCATAATTCTCCGACTGGCCGGATTTGGTAAAATGATAGATATGATAAGTGTAATTCGGCTTGTCGGCATAAAGCACCTCCCTGTATCTTATATTTCTCCTTTGAAAACTACCCTCATCGAAATAGTTCTCCCTGTCTGCATAATGCTTGCCGAGAAGGTAAACCTCACCGTTATTATCAACCTTGAACTTTTCATAGCTGAATATTCCCTCTGCATGACGGGGGTTGATATTTTCGTTCTTCCATAACATATTCAAACTCTCATCGAAAACAAACAATCCAAATTTTATCACTTCATCATTTCGCGACACAAATGTGTGAAACACAAGAATCCTGGATTCATCATCCGACAGTTCGAAAGTGAAGAGTGTGTTGTTGTATCTGTTGTGTCCGGAATAATCAAGTTCTCCGACAAGTTTCATATCTCCCTCAGGTTTTAATGTTTCAGGATTGAGGTATCTGGAAAAAAGAAAATGCTTCTTGATTTTGGTATTCTGAAAAGAGACAAAGAGAACCAGCTTGCCATTTATCACAAACAGCCCTTCAAAATTGAGTTTGTTCTCTTTGTGAGTAAGGTCTATCTTATCCTTCTTCACAAGTTTGAGGTTCTCATCATAAGCAGAGATATAATAGGAGCTCTTCATGCCGATAGCCTTCTCTCCTGTTACCTCACTGTATGGCAAATGTATTAAATAGGTAGTGCCATTTATCACACCGGCTGCTCTGAACCCCATAGTTCTGTCGCTGATTTTGTCCTTGAACGGAATTGAAGTTGACTTACTGAATTTTAGAGTTTGCGATTGTGCAAGATAAAAACTCATTAAAAAAACCATAAAGAAAATGTTCTTTTTCATCTCTCGGATATTTTAGTTAAACTATCAATGATCAAAAAACATAACATAATTTGAACTGCATAGGGAAATAGGATCTTACGTCATCACCGAAGAAAGGATTACCTTGTAGTGATTCCATATCTGCAAAACGAATACCGATACCGGAGCTAATATCAAAAAGAAGCCGCCCTTTAATTGGGCGCTGGTAGCCGAAAGCCACAAATGCGATATCTCCGTACATCCTGCCGTCAATAATTGTTATCCTTGGCATTACCCCAGCGTACAACCTTTCAAAATAACCCATTTTGTAAAGCCTTAAAAATGTCATTATGGTGATGAGATTTCCCGATTCAGGGAGAGTCTGAACAGGAAAATTAGGGAATAGCTTGTGCAGACGATCAACATCCGAGAAGCCAATGGTGTGCTCCAGGGAAACGTGAACAAACAACCTGTGTTCGAATGAGACCAGTTTTTCATTGTAAAGAGCATCATAACCAACTTTTATCAGTTTGCTGGATCCGGAGAAACTGTCATCCTCGAAATACCTGTCAATATCCTCCTGTGCCAGAGCAGGAAGATTGTATAACAGAATAACTGTCAATGCAAATAATCTGAGCGTTTTCATATCTGAGTTAATACATGCAAAGTTATTAATGCTCTATTGTTCGATATATTTTCAGGTATCACCAAAAATAAAGACAGATATCCGATTGAATCCGGTTTCAAATTTAATCAATAATACTTCATTTTTTATCCCAAGCTGAATATTTTTTTTTGTAGGGTTTATAATTGTTACTTTTACACTTCGAAACAGAACCGTTAGCAGAAAAACACAGACATGACAACACCACAGGCAAATGAGTCAGGGCAGGGATTTCTGGAGAAGCTGGCGGCAGAAATGCTGGAGGATTATTCTGATCATCCTGAAGAGTTACTTATTGTATTGCCGGGAAAGCGTGCTCGCATATTTCTTTACCAGGCGCTGGGCAGGTATTCCGGCAGGCCTGTCTGGGCACCGGAGGTGTTGACGATGGAGGAGTTCGTATACAACACCATGTCTCTTGATTCCGCCGACGAGATTGCTCTCTCTCTTGAGCTGTGGGAGGTGTGTCGTGAGACGCATGGCTTTGAGATCACCTTTGAGCAGTTTGCGGGGTGGGCAAACATTATTTTGAAGGACTTCAACGATGTAGACCTTTTTCTGGCTGATCCGCGCCAGGTGTTTACAAATCTTTTGCAGGCCAGGGAGCTGCAGCTCTGGACCCCTGGCGACAGGCAGCAGCTTTCGGAGTATGAGCAGCAGTATATTGAATTTTACCGGCACCTGCTACCATGGTATGAGTCGTTCAGGTCGCGGCTTCTGGCACAACGCAAGTCCTATCAGGGACTTGCCTTCAGGCTTCTGGCGGAAGACTCTGGAAGGCTCCGCGACAGCACTTCCGGCAGAAGCATCATCTTCGCGGGCTTCAATGCTTTCACGCCTTCGGAGGAGAGGATCATCAGCATCCTGGAGCGAGCCGGAAGGGCAAGCCTTCGCTGGGATGCCGACTCATGGTACCTCAATGACCCCTTGCAGGAGGCCGGCCACTTCATCAGAAGATGGAATAAGGATCATCCATCGGCAAACTTCAGATGGAGGAGTGACAACCTTGTCGCAGACAGCAAAAAGATAACCGTTTACGGTGTTAACGGCAACAGGGCTCAGGCACGTCTTGCTGGTGACCTGCTGTCAAAGGTGGAGGATCCTGACACAAGCACTGCTGTTGTTTTGCCGGATGAGTCTCTGCTGCTGCCGGTGCTGAACTCCATCCCGGAGCAGATCACAAAGTTCAATGTCACTATGGGTTTACCATTCCGTCATACGCTTGCCTTGTCGTGGCTACAGCTCAACATGCAGCTCTTTGTCAGGCCGGGCAGCAAACCCTCTCCGTGGGTCCGGGTGGCACATCTGCTGCCGGTCATCAGGCACCCCTGGTTCAGACTGCTTATGGGCGTTGAGGGGAGAGCCAATGTTGCCGACACGGCACTTCTTAACCTCAGCAGGCGTTTCTACAGTTTAGAGGAACTAACAGAGATCTTTACCGATGCCTGCCCCGAGACCGGCGGGCGCACAGAGGCCTTCTTCAAGCCTGTGGTGTCGCCGGCACATTTCCTGGAGATGGCGGAACAGAGTGTGCGGCAGCTCCTGCAAACGCCGGAAATAAGCGGGCAGCCGTTCGACAAAGGTGCGTTGCTGGAAGCACTGCGCGTGATCAGGCTCACTGAAGGTGCGCTGATGGCAGCCTCAGCAACAAACGACACCCGTGCTGGCTTCACGATGCTGAAGTTCATCATGAACAGGCTGCTGACATCGGCAACTGTGCCCTTCACCGGCGAGCCCCTGGAAGGAATACAGGTGCTCGGGCTCCTCGAAACCCGAAACCTCGACTTCAAAAATGTCATCCTCCTCTCAGCCAATGAACGCATACTGCCTTCCGGGCGCAGGCAACCCACACTGATACCCTACGACATCCGGACAGCTCACAACCTGCCGGGAGTACAATACCAGGACGCAATATACGCCTACCACTTCTACCACCTCATCCAGAGAGCAGAGAATGTGCACATAATCTACAACACCGACCTCTCGTCAGAACTTACCGGCGAGATGAGCCGTTTTGTCAGGCAGATAGAGACAGAACTTGTGCCGGCAAACCCTTCAATCGCGTTTTCACACCACAAGGTCCCTGACAAAGTAACCGGTATGACAAACTACCGGGAGATCTCCATCCCAAAGAGTGATGCCATCTATGATTCTCTGAAGTTATTGCTGACGACGCGAGGGTTATCACCTTCACAGATGATCAATTATGTAAAATGCCCTCTGATGTTCTATTTCACCTTCATCGCCGGGCTGAAGGAGCCACCATCCTTTGAAGAAGCTCTCGACTTCCGTGAACTTGGCACGGTTGTCCACCACTCACTTCAGAAGATCTATGAATCTGTTGCCGGTACAAGTCTTAACACGGCAGGTTGTAACCCTTTGCTGCTTACCCAAGAATTCTTCCCTGCAGCAATGGAGATTTCAGACAGCACTGTTATTTCAGAAATGCTAAAACACCTGGGCGGCGGCGGTGCAATCACCGGCAAGAATATGATCATTGCCGAAGTAGCACAATTCATGGTAAAGCGTTTCCTTGAGAATGAGCACAGGCTGACAGAAAACCACAGGATAGAAGTGCTCAATGTAGAACGGCCGATGGAAAGGAGTATAGATATTCACACAGACACGAAGACTCTGACTGTTAAATTCAAGGGATTTATTGACCGTATAGACAGATTTGATGATTTGATGCGCATTACGGACTACAAGACCGGCAAAATTGAGGAGAAGGATCTGAAGTTTTCTGCGATGGAGGAGGTCTTCAGCAACCCCAAATATGACAAGGTGCTGCAGTTGCTCTTCTACAGCTGGATATTCGCCAGAGAGGAGAAACAGTACAACATCACTACAGGAATCTTCACTCTGAAAAGTCCGGCCTCTTATTTTATCAGTCTGCCTGCAATGAAGGATCAGCCCGAAAACAGCATCAGCAGCATCATTGATGAGTTTGAAGCTGCACTGGTAGATTTTTGCCGTGTTCTCCTTGACAGGGATATACCATTTTCACAAACTACTGACCCGAAGATCTGCGAAAAATGCACATTCTATCCGATCTGCCTGACCGACAGCAAAGATACTGAAGAGGAGTAAGCTACTCCTTCACACCATAAAAACATCTCACCGGGGAGTGAACCTTACCCTCCTTAACGAGAGCCTTAATACTCTTGTCCACCTCCTTCTTGTCGATGCCGGCCGCATCTGCAATCTCACCGGCTTTCATAGGCTTGCCGGCTGCCTCCAATGTTTTGTAAACTGCGTCTTTTGTTTCCATTGTATTATTTATTTAAGGGTTAGATTTCCAAAAAAACTTTTCATCTGATGCCTTTCGTAGTTCTTCTATAAACATATGCATGTTTGTTGAAGGATTCGCATACAGGGTCAGCTTCTTTGCCCTGTTACAGGCATCATGACATTTTTCTTTCAATCTCATTTTCAACGCTTCATCAATAATCCCTTTCCTGTAAGAATTCCTGTTCCTCTTACTCAACTGCTGCATACATTCATCCTCGGAAATACAGACTGTTTGGTTCTTGTAATGCAACAAAAACCAAAGCTCAATGCCCGGGTTTGAAGCAATAAATGTTGCTGGCGTTATCCTTTTTAACCTATTCAGTACTTCTGACACATCGGCATCATATATCAAAAAATCTTTGTCCTTTTCATGCGTAGGTTTACCCTTTTTAAATGATTTGATGTAACGGTAGCTTATGTCGCAACCGGCAATTTTGGGGACAATTTCGATGGGCAAACGATATTGTGAGCGGAGGTAGCAAACGTATGCTTCCTCAGTTTCGCCTTCGCAAAACACCCAGAAATGGGGGTTAATCTTCTTCTTAAAGGATGCCTTTCGTTTGCTTTTCATCCAGCAAATATTTTAAATGTTCGGGTGAATCATTTACAAAAGGCACTGCATCAAAACGTCCTTGCAGATAGGCTTTTTCCAGGTCCATGGTGTCGCGGAAATCGCTGTAATCGTAAAGAGAATAGAGATCGGTGGAACCGTCCTGCTTCTTATCTGCAAAATAAATCTGGTCCTTTCTGAATTTTTTAAGATTAAGAAACTGAGTATTGTGTGTCGTGCATAACAATTGTGCTTTTTCGCCGGCTCTGAACATATTGAATATATACTCAATAATTTTCGGATGCAGACTTTCCTCTATTTCATCAATAAGCAATACCTTATTGTTTGCAACCACATCAAGCAAAGTTAGCATGATAAAAAACAGTTTGATGGTGCCTTGTGATTCTTCCGTTAAAAAATCAAAAGCAACATGAGGGCTATTCTTATGATACGTTTTTATCTGCAAATGGTCCTGTACCATGTCTTCCTCTTTCAGTGTCATTTTTGTAAGATCGGCATGAATATTTTTCACCGGCCTCTTCAGCACTTTTATTTTTACATCTTCTATATCGCTGTCTGCAATCTTCAGCGCTTCAATCAATTGCTTTTTGTTCTTGTTGCTTATATTTTCTATTGCCGAAACACCAAACCCCATATAATCAAGAATAAAGGTTCGGTGGAAATAGTTGAAAAGATCTTTTGCAATATCTCTGTCAAGTTGACTGGCACGTGAAATAAACAAAGTTTTTTCTGAAGTATTTTCCGCAACATCCATAGGACGCTTGAGAACATCTCCAAATGTGTATTTTTCTGCCTTTGTTCTACCTCTGCTTTCATCACGCGTGAATATCTCCTTTATTCTCCCCTTCGGATAAAAGTGCAAACTTTCACTGTGAATACTGTTTCGTGCCAATGAAAAAGAATACTCATATTCAATTTCATTAAGAAGAAAACGGATAAAATATGTACTGGGCTTATTGGTGTAGTTTTCAAATTTGAAGGGAGCATAATTTAAACTATCATTCAAATTGTAATTGTGTGACTTTAAAACCAGGGAATGACAAAACCTGATCGCTTTAATGATGTTGCTTTTACCCGAAGCATTGGCCCCGTATATCAAAAGAGTTTTCAGAAATGATGTTTTGTCCTGCTCAAATATGTTGTTCTTCAAAGCCTTTGCATTAGCCGATTTGATGTTGGCGGCTCTGAAATCAAGCACAACCTCCTCCTTGATGGAGAAAAAGTTACTAAGACGAATTTCTAGTACCATTTTATCTGGCTATTTTGTAATGTTTTTGCAAATATAAGCATTAAAATGAAATAACATAATAAATAATTGATATTTTGCTTACCATCTTCTCTCTAATTAACTTTGGCGCTCTCTTTTCAAATGAATTGCCAACGGACGAAGATACACTATCTTTGCAAACTCGTAAGAACAGAGAATAACAAACCTGGGAAAATGCGGCTGGAATCGGGAGAAAAGAGAGCATTCCGTTTACACTTCATCTATTCACTCATTGAGGGGATCATCCTTGGGGTATTCACTCTTAATGAGTTCATCTTCCTTACTTCAATGATGGGTTCAAACTACCTGATGGGGTTCATCTTCACCTTCAGCATGGGTGTATTTGTGTTTCTGATAATCTTCAATGAGTTCATCCGCCGCCATACAAACAAACGGAAGATGCTCCGCCGTACTGCCATTCTTACACGCATACCAATGCTGCTGGTCATACTATTCCCTGTCACAGCCGATGGTTATGCCGACACCAATATTGTACACTTCATTTTCCTTGGTGTTTTCCTGATATATTATCTCGGGACGATGATCATCTACCCTACCATAAACCTGCTTCTGAAAAACAACTACACCCATAAAAACTTCGGATACCTCTACAGCGTTGCAACTACGGGCAAGAATGTGATCATGCTCCTTGCCGCTCTCGCTTACGGCATGCTCCTCGACATACATCCTTACGGATTTGTTTATGCCTACCCACTTTCAGGAATCCTGGGAATCATCGCTCTGTTCCTTCTTTCATGTATCAGCAAACTGCCGGCCGGAGAGATTACCCAAATCAAAAAGCCATTAAGAGAATCAATAAAGGATTCTGTAAGCAGGCTGACAAACATCCTCAGAAAAAACAAACCATATCTCGACTTTCAGATCGGGTTTATGTTGTATGGCTTTGCATTTATGCTGTCAGTGAATGTAATACAGATCTTCTACAAGGATGTTCTTGAACTTAACAACCGGAGTGTGGCCTTTTACAGAAATGCATATTATATCATCAGCATCTTTCTGCTGCCATGGTTCGGGAAGCTATTGGGCAAATCCGACCCCAGGAAGTTTGCTGCACTCAGTTTTGCCAGTATGTTGCTCTATATATTCTTCCTTATGCTCACCGGATATTACCCCAGCCATTTCGAGATTGCAGGGTACCGCATCTTCTACCTCATGATACCCTATATCCTTTTTCATTCACTCTTCGCTGCAACCATGGGCATTCTATGGAGCATTGGCTCAGCATACTTCTGCAAGAAGGAGGAGGCAGGAGATTATCAGGCCGTACATCTCTCTCTGACAGGCATCAGAGGGTGGGTCGCACCACTGCTCGGCATATTTTTCTTTGAGCTTTTCGGATTTACCTCTACCTTTAGCCTCTCAATGTCAATGCTGCTTGCTGCTGTGATCTTCATGCTTTACTCAGCAAATAAGTATCGAACAAAACCTTTGGCTTAGATGTTACTCAATAATAAAATTAACATGAACGTCACGATGAAGAGAGTATTTGTATTGTTTCTGTTTTCTATGATGATGCTGTATTTACCGGCACAAAACAGTCAGATCACACTCCATATTGAAGGATTTGGCAACAAACAGGTGGTGTTGGAACATTACAGCCAGAAAGCCAATGTGATTTTTTCCGGTCCTGCAGATGAGCAGGGGAAAGTGACCATCAACACAGTTTTGCCTGAGTATGGCTTCTACCGTTTCAACCTTGACAACGGTAAGACAACATTTTTCATTATTGCCGGACCGGGAGAAAAGATCACATTCACCACACATGCTGATAACATCATAGGACGGATGAACATCAAGGGTTCCAGTGTGAACGAAAAATATCTGAAGGTGAAGTATCACGCTGACAGTATCAGGGCGATACAGTCACAACTGGAGCAACAGCACAAGCAACTTAGTTCTGCATCAGGCAATGATGCTGCTCTGAAGGATATTGTTGAAAGATACAATCAACTGCAGAGTGAGCGTCTTTCAGCCATACGGAAATTCATGAATGACAACCATCAGTCGCTGGCGGTTCTGTTTTTCACAGAGGATATCAAGCTTGAGGATGAGCCTGTGTTGTATGACAAAATATCGGCAAGTCTGATAAAGGAGTATCCTGACAACTTTTTCGTAAAGGATCTTAACTGGAAGGTTGAATCCGACAAGCGGACGCGTATAGGTTCTGTTGCACCGGACATAGCGTTGCCTAATCCTGACGGAGACACGATCAGGCTTAGCAGTTTACGCGGCAACATTGTTTTGCTGGATTTCTGGGCGGCCTGGTGCGGCCCCTGCAGAAGGGAGAACCCGAATCTCGTCAGGATATACGAAAAGTACAAGGATAAAGGCTTTGAGATCTACGGTGTTTCGCTCGATCGTGACAGAGCCTCCTGGCTCCGGGGAATCAATGAGGATAAACTTACCTGGACACTGGTCAGCGACCTGAAATATTGGTCGAGCGCCCCAGCGCAACTCTATGGGGTTAAAAGCATCCCCTACGCTATTCTGCTCGATCGCGACGGGAATATCATTGCCAAAAGGGTAAGGGCTCACGAACTCGAAAAGATGCTCGCCGATATCTTCGATGAAACAGAAAAGTAAACAGCCCCCCTACTCCGCACCTGCTATAATTACCCGCTCGGCCGGGATGAGTTCCATGCCCAGATAACGTCTGAATAGTTGTACTATCGTTACAACATCCTTCTGACAATACTCAACAATCCGTGGCAGATCATTATCCTGCCAGAAAACCTTGTGCACCTCGCTGCCGTCAATATCATCTTTCGGTGTTGGTATGTCAAAAACAGCTGCCAGAAGCTCCAACGAGGTGTAACTTTTGTAATCGCCAAACTTCCAAAGCTCCATGGTGTCATAGTGCTTTATCTCCCACGGCTTCTTTCCGGCAAGGTTCAGTATCGACGGAAGTTTAATACCGTTGATGATCATACGACGGCAGAGATAAGGAAAGTCGAACTCCTTTCCGTTATGAGCACACAGATAGTGCTCATCCGAACTGAATTTGTCGGCAAGCAGCCTGGCAAACTCCGCCAGCAGTACATACTCATCATCACCGGCAAAAGACTTAAGCCGGATATGATCATCGATCACAATTCCGACCGAGATGCATATCACCCTGCCAAACTCAGCATATATGCCGGCACGGGAATACAACTCCTCAGGAGCAACCGGTTCCTGACCTAATGGCTGTAAACGTACTGCCTTCTTATCCCATAAACGCTGCATCTTCTCAGGCATATCAGAATAACCGGAATATTGAGGGACAGTCTCAATATCGAGAAAGAGGATGTTGTTAAGGTTTGGATTTTCTATCATAGCCTTTGATTTTTACAGGGCTAAGATACCCGATAATTCGCTATCTTTACAAAATAATTTCTATGAAAAACATCTTTCACATACTGCTTTTACTGATAATACTCTGCTGCTGGTCGTGCCGGAAGGAGGCTGACGACAGGACCCCTGTTGTAGAGATCTGGCAGCCCGCTGATAATGCCATTTTCACTGTTGGCGACAGCATCCTTGTTGCCGGAATGGCTTCTGATGAGACTGCACTTCAATCACTTCAGATTACGCTTACCGATGACCGGTTCATTGTGAAGGATTACTTCCTCAGCATCCAGGCCGGGAGCAACCCTCTCTACTTCAGCGAGTGGTACGTTCCAACCAACATGCAACTGCCCGATGGGGATTACTATATCCAGGTCAGAGCTACCGACGGTGTCAACACAAAGTACAAATACAAACCAATAAGATTGACCAGGGGATCTGCAGATCTCAAAAACCTGCTTGTGATAATCAGCGAAGCACCGGGCAGCTTCTCGCTGAACACCCTGGATGCGACCGGGCAGGATTGGCAGCATCTGGAAACCTGGCAGCATCTTTATGCGGGGTCAGGGGTCTCTGAGGTTTCGGAACAGATATACTTGATTGGCCGGGGATTTGGCGAGTGTTACGCCCTTGATATGGAAGATTACACCCTTGACTTCAAATTGCAGCAGGCCGGAACCCCTTCGCTCTTTTACCACGAAAATCTGATTGCAGGAGGGCACCGTTTCTATATAGGTCTTACCGATGGGTATATCCACGGGTTCAACAAGCTGGGAGTGCAGCAGTTCTCCGCATCACTCACAGAGCACAGGAAGCCGGGATTGATGGCTCTCCACAAACAGGAGTACCTGATTGTCGCTGAAAGGCAAACTGCCGGCCCAGGCTCCTGGATCGCATCATACTTCCTGAATACCGGAGCCAAATGGGCAGAATACAAATTACCCGATGGCTCAGATGTCACCGCAATAACATCACCTGACAATGACAGGATCCTGATTTCCTTAAACATCAACGACACCGGAAGGCTGACAGAGTGGAACATCGCCGCCAGCTCCATCAGCACCCCGTTGCAGCTTCAGGATGGAAGGATCAACGATATGCTGCCGATCAGCTCAACAAATATCCTGCTGGCTCACGACGATGAGATCCTGATCTATAATACCATCTCACAGACAGCAATGCCGTTCCTGCAACATCAGGGGACAATTCGCCTCCGGCATGACCCGAAGTCACAAACGCTATTCGCCGCAACAACCTCTTCCATAAGTGCATTCAACCTGAACACCAAAACAATGCTCTGGCAGAAAACCATTGCCGGTGCGTTGAAGGATTTTCATTTGAGAGTTGAGAGGTAGAGAGTAGAAGAGAGTTAACTAAGTGCACCTAAGTCCTCAGTGCCTTAGTGGTAAAAAGCGAATGCTTATCTGCGATTTTTGCGTATTTCCGCGGGAACCAAAAAAAACTTGAAGTTTGTATTTACTTTTGCTGAATGAAATCAAGGCAACAGAACAGAAAAACAGGATCGAAACTGAAAATAGTCAGGACCGATGATGGCAGTCACACCATAGGGCTTGAAAATGTCGACGAACACTACCACAGCACTTTCGGAGCATTGACGGAATCCCGGCATGTGTTTGTGAAGGCGGGTTTTGATGCTGCTGCTCAGCGTTTCGGAGAGATATCGCTACTGGAGGTCGGTTTCGGCACAGGGTTGAACTGCCTGTTAACGCTCATCCGTGCTGAGCAGCAAAGAGTAAAGCTTTCCTATACGGGTATTGAGCCAATGCCACTATCTGATCAACTCCTTTCTGGTCTCAACTATCCTGAGATAATTTCTGACCAATCGTCTCACAGATGGTGGAACTTTATCAATTACGGGTCGCAATGGAACAGCCGGACAAACTCCGGAACGGAAATCTCATTGCTGAAGTGGGAAGGACGGTTTGAGGAGTTTCATGCAGAGGGGTCCCTTTACAACCTCGTATATTTTGATGCCTTTGCACCTGACGTTCAGCCGGAGTTGTGGCGCAGTGAAGTGTTTCAGAAGCTTGCCACTATGATGGCTGACGGCGGCATCCTGGTCACCTACTCCTCAAAAGGGATTGTCAGGAGAGCACTTGCTGAGGCAGGGTTTACAGTGCAGAAGATACCTGGCCCTTCAGGGAAACGGGAAATGGTAAGGGCTGTTTATAACGGAAACAATTCATAAAGATGAGAGAGATGTTCACAATCAGGGTTTACGGTATATTGATCAACGAGAAGGAAGAGGTTTTGCTGACTGATGAATTCCGTATGGGAAAGAGGATGACAAAGTTTCCCGGTGGAGGCCTTCAGTATGGCGAGGGTACTATAGATTGTCTGAAGCGTGAGTTCATCGAAGAACTTGGTCAGGAACCTTTCAATATAAAGCATCTCTACACTACTGATTATTATCAGTCTACAGCACTTGTCGATCCTCCCAGGCAGCTTATCAGCATATACTACACCCTGGATGTGGAGGCACCCGGACGGATAGAAGTCACTGAAAAGATCTTTGATTTCGAAGATGTAGAAGGAGCGCAGACATTCCGCTGGGTGCCGTTGATAGCGTTGTCGCCCGATGATGTCACCTACCCTGTTGACAAGAAGGTTGCCGGGATGATAAGAATCACCTCACGATAAATTCCTCATCCCCTTCAGGTGGCATTTCCAATTTCTGCACCTCAACGACACGAGCCCAGTTCGGTCCCCGTTCGGCAAAAACCATAAACTGCTTAAGCTGAATGCCGGTGCCTTCAGCTTCGATGGTGACACTGCCATCAGGGTTGTTCTCTACAAACCCCTTTATCCCGAGAGTACAAGCCGACCGTTGCGTGAAGAAACGATATCCCACGCCCTGTACCTTGCCATAAACCATTATTCTGAATCTTTGCTTTTCCATGACCTGATAAAGATACGAAAAAGAGTCGAGAGTCAAGAGTCGAGAGATAAGAGGCAAGAGGTTGAGTGTAAGAGGCGTGAGGCGAGAGGCGAGAGGCGAGAGGTTGATCAATCCCGAAGGGATGGAATTATTATAGCAAGGGAATCACCATCCACGTCTGGAATCCCGAAGGGATGAAATTTTTCAGGCGAGTGGCGGGGTTTAGTTTGTAGTTAGGAGTGATTAGTGTGTAGCGTGTAGTTCTTTCACGCAAAGATGCATAAGGTTGCAAAGACGCAAAGTTTTAGCGCCAGCTGCTTTGCGAACTTATGAACCTTTGCGAACTCTGCGTGAAATAGGAGGCGAGAGGTAAGAGGCGAGAGTCGAGAGTCTGATGAGGTTGCCTGAAAGAGCCGCATCACACGCATGCAGGATGCTTCGGGAGTGCAGGAATTTTTTTACGGAAAAC
>OBJA01001302.1_pt1 | contig 17687 bp, 22 predicted proteins | sample 1519751 | NCBI WGS metagenome assembly OBJA01 (sample SAMEA3881238, study PRJEB22517) | soil metagenome | biome: lake sediment; feature: soda lake sediment; material: sediment, water from around vicinity | place: India | collected 2013-12-23 | depth 3 m | reverse complement strand
GAGCGCGAGCGCGGACACCTCGCCGCCGTCGGCCACCTGGCCGAGGGCCGCTGGCGCCAGGCCGGCCGCGCGCTGGAGGACGTGGCGATCGCCTTCCCGCGCGACATCCTCGCCCTGCAGGCGGGGCATCTGGTCGACTTCTACGTCGGCAACAGCCGTATGCTGCGCGACCGTATTGCCCGCGCCCTGCCCGCCTGGTCGCGGCGGATGCCCGGCTTCCACGCCCTGCTCGGCATGCACGCCTTCGGACTGGAGGAGACCGGCGACTACAAGCGCGCCGAGGCGCAGGGCCGCACCGGCGTCGAGCTCGAGCCGCGCGACGGCTGGGCGCAGCATGCCGTCGCGCACGTGATGGAGATGCAGTGCCGCCCGCGGGAAGGCATCGCCTGGATGCGCGGCAATGCCGAGGCGTGGTCCGCCGACAGCTTCTTCCAGGTGCACAACTGGTGGCACCTTGCGCTCTATCACCTGGAGCTCGGCGAGGTCGAGGAGACGCTGGCGCTCTTCGACGGTCCGATCCACGGCGCGCGCTCGGCGGTAGCGCTCGACCTCGTGGACGCATCCGCCCTGCTCTGGCGTTTGCACCTGCGCGGCGTGGACGTGGGCCCGCGCTGGCAGACGGTGGCCGACGGCTGGATGCCGCTCGCCGCCGCGGGGAACTACGCCTTCAACGACGTGCACGCCGCCATGGCCTTCGCGGGCGCGGGGCGCCGCAAGGCGATCGGGACAGTGCTGGACGCGCAGCGCGAGGCCATGCGCCGCAGCGACGACAACGCCAGCTTCACCTATGAGGTCGGTCACGCCGTGACGCTCGCGATCCAGGCCTTCGCCGAAGGCCGCTACGCCGACACCGTACGCCTGATCCGCTTGGTGCGCGAGATAGCCCATCGCTTCGGCGGCAGCCATGCGCAGCGCGACCTGCTCGACCTGACGCTGATAGAGGCGGCGCTGCGGGCCGGTGAACACGGACTGGCCGCCGCGCTCGGCGCGGAGCGCCTGAGCATGCGGCCGCAGAGCCCGCTGGCGAGGCTGCTGGTCGAGAGGGCCGAGGGTCGGATGGCTGCGTGAAGAGACTTGCGCTCAGGTGAGCATCTGGAAGGTGCGTACTATTCGCCGGCAAGCGATCTGCCAAAGGAAAACGTCATGTTCGCCTCCATCAGGAGAAATCAATGGAGACGGGCGTGACGTCCTTTCGATCCCTCGGACTCCAGATCAGACACCACCTCAACCCACTTCAAGTCACCCGGGACTTCCCGAGCATCTCACCGGCTGCTGACATAGGCATTCGAACAGCCGTATGTCTCACACCGCTTGACTGACGGACATAATTGTCCGAAACTGACAGGGCCCGATGCGAGGGAACGAGCTCATCCGCCGTGTGCAGAGGTACGCCAAGGCACAGGGCCTTCGCTGCGAATGGCATCCCGAGCTGGGCAAAGGCAGCCATGGCCTGCTGATACTCGGCGGCCGGAGAACGGTGGTCCGCAATCCGCGAGACGAGCTCAAGACCGGCACCCTGCAAGCCATGCTCAGGCAGCTCGGACTATCGGTCAGGGATATCCAATGAGGTAGCGATGCGCGAATTCGTCTATCCCGCCCGGTTTACGCCCGACAGGAAGGACGGCGGCTTCGTCGTCACGTTTCGGGACTTCCCGGAGGCAATCACCCAGGGAGAATCGCTGGAAGACTGCCACGAAGCAGCCGCCGGTGCGCTGCAGGCGGCGCTCGAAGGCCGGATCATGGATGATATGGATATCCCCAGGGCCTCGCGGATCAGGCCGGGCGAGCACCCGATCTCCGTCCCCATCCAGACCGCCCTCAAGACCGCGCTGTACCTGGAGATACGGCAAACCGGCATCACACGGATGGAACTCGCCCGCAGGCTCCACGTCGACGAAAAGGAAGTACGGCGGATGCTCGACCCTTATCATCCGAGCAAGGCCGACCGGCTGGAGAAGGCGCTGGCGGTATTCGGCAAGCGGATCAGGCTGCGGGTAGCTTGAGACGGAGACCCCCTCATAAGGATCATTGCGCGCCGGATACGACTAGAAACGGCCCAGTCTCCAGGCCGCAAGCCACGCCGCCAGAACCGGAACGCCGAACAGCGCCAGGTGCACCATCAGCTCCTCGCGCAGGCCATAGCCGTGCGACAGGCCGACGCTCAGGTTCCACGCCGATACTGCCAGCCAGGCTGCCGAGAATATCCAAGCGGCCAGCGCGCGCCGCGTGGCAGACGTGCGCCACATGACGATGGCGACGACGGTCAATCCGAGCAGAATGAAGATCAGCGTACGCACGTCCCCTCCTCCGATGACAAGTGTCCGGCCCCTGGATAAAGGCCAGCATGGCAATCTCCCATTCAGAGCAGCGCCTTGATATGCGCCTCGACGCAGCGGCCGAGCGCGTCCAGCGCATAGCCGCCTTCGAGCATCGAGACGATCCGCCCGCGGCAATGCGTCGCCGCCACGTTGCGGAGCTCCCGCGTCACCCATGCATAGTCGTCCTCGACCAGGGCGAGACCGGCAAGCTCGTCTTCGATATGCGCATCGAAGCCCGCCGATACCAGGATCAGCTCCGGCCGATGCGCGTCGAGCGCGGGCAGCCAGTGCCCGACGACCGCGTCGCGGAACGCCGCGCCACCGCTCCCCGCCCCCAGCGGGACGTTGACGATATGCGCGCTCCGGCCACCGCCGGCGCCGGAATGCGGATAGAACGGATGCTGGAACGTCGAGCAGAACAGCACGCGGGCGTCGTCCTCGAAGATGTCCTCGGTGCCGTTGCCGTGATGCACGTCGAAATCGACGATCGCTACGCGCTCGAGGCCGTGCGCATCGAGCGCGTGCGCCGCCGCGACCGCGATGTTGTTGAACAGGCAGAAACCCATTGCCCGGTTGCGTTCAGCGTGGTGGCCAGGCGGCCGCACGGCGCAGAAGGCGGCTCTCATATCGCCACCGATGACCAGATCGACCGCGAGCACCCCGGCGCCGGCAGCGCGCAGCGCGGCGCTCAGGCTGTGCCGATTCATGCTGGTATCCGGGTCGAGGAAGGCCCGACCCTCGCCTGGGGACACGGCGAATATCCGGTCGACGTAGCCGGAGTCGTGGACGCGGCACAACTGCCCGCGCTCGGCCAGCGGCGCATCGTAGTGGCGCAGCGAGGCGTCGAGCCTGGCGGCGATCAGCCGGTCGGAGATCGCGTGCAGCCGCGCCGGGCGTTCCGGGTGCAGCGGGCCCATGTCGTGCAGGACACAATCGGGGTGGGAAATGAAGGCTATCGACATGGAACCGGCACTCCCAATGGGGATTTCCCGCGCAGCGATCCGATGGCGCAGGTTCGGACTCAGGTCTCTTCGAAATCGATACTGACGCGGTCCGGGGCCGAGGGGCGGAAGCGCTCGTCCGCGAAGGCGACGTGGGCGGGGTGGTCGCGATAGCTATCGATCACGCGGGGATGAACGAAGCGCACCAGCCAGCAGTGGCGATAGCGCGCATCCGGTCGCGTGGCGTTGCCGACGAAGACCTTGCGCACGCCAGGGATGGCGCCGAGGATGTCACGGCCGTCGCGCATCATGGACTGCGCGAGACGGTTCCCTTCCTCGCCGTCGGGCAAGGCGTTGAAGAGGATGACATGCTCAACCGGCGCCCACCGCCGGCAAGCCGCCAGCGCGGCATCGGCCTGCCCTGCGCCGCCCGCCACGCGGATGCGGCGCTCCGCCTCGGCGCTTGCCGATTTGCGCAGGCCCGCCATCAGTGAGACGTAATCATCGGTTGCCGGCACGTCCGCTGCGTCCTTCAGCCATGCCGTGGCGATCTGGTCCAGGCGCTCACTGGCGACAGGCACAGCGTCCCCATCGCAGGAAGGACAAGAGACCGATATACCGCAACCTTCAGCGATATCGGCGAGGCCATGCATCAGATCCGAATGGTCGAACGACCCGTCTGGAGCCGCGGCCCCGATGCTGTTGCAGCCCAGCCCGATGGCGCGGACAGCCGATTCGACGGAGGTAACATCCCCGAAGCGAACGACCACCGGGACGGAAGCCGCCTGCCCCGCGGCCTCCATCGCCGGCAGGAAATGCCCGGCGTCGAGGTGACCGAGACGGCGCTCCGAAAGCGAAAGGATGACGGGCGCGCGGGCGCGCTCGGCGGCATCGATTGCCGCGGCAAGAAGCTCGGCGCCGGGCACGTCGAAGGCGCATACGACGTAGCCGTGGCGGCTAGCGTGGTCCAGCAGGTCCTTTTCATCGACCAAGGGCATGGCGGGATTCTAGCATTGCGGACGGCGTCGTTGCAGTTGCAATAGGCGGTAACGCTAACCTACTTTCGCGGTTGGAACGGCATCGGAGTCTGGCTGAATTTGCGAGCGTGCAATGGTGACCGCAACCCCACTACCCGTCACAGGCATGGCCTCAAGGACAGTTATCTGGTCGACCTCCTGGAAGTCCCGACCGGACATGATCAGACACTCTTGACCTGCGAGCGCGCAGACTAAAGCCGGCATCCAGACAGCCGGCCGTAGGCACTAGCCTTCTTCGAGAAGCCTGCTCGCGAACCGCCCGTCGCGGCCGTCCGGATCGGCGCCGACGCTCAGCCCCAGATAGCGGCGGTATCCGGCTTCATCCCGATCGCCCCGCGCAACCAGCGCGGCGGTCATGTACACCGCAGCCCGGAAGCTGCCCGCCATCTCCTCCCCGTCGAAGCCGGGGTGGGCGAGGATCTCCCGCAGCAGGCGCCTGCCCTCGTCGTAGCGATTGAAGAAGGATGGGACATGGATGGCGACGCAGTGCATGTGCTGCATGCGTTTCAGAAGAAATCCAAGTCCGGCATCGCCACGCCGCGACCGGACGTGGACCTGATTGAGAAGCGGTTGAAGACAGCGCTCGCCCGCCACGGGGCATGGCAGGAGATCATGATGAAACGCAAAAGCCATCCTCAAGGCATCGACAACGTGCTGGCCGACCTCGGGTTCGACGATGCGGAAGAGCTATCGGCGAAGGCCGTCCTCGCGGTCAAGCTGAACGAGCTGATCGACAGGCGCGGCCTCAGCCAGACTGAAGCCGCCTGCATCATCGGCATGACGCAGCCCAAAGTGTCCCAGGTTCGACGCTACAAGCTGAAGAACATCTCGCTTGAACGCCTGATGCAGGCGCTGGTGTCGCTCGACCAGCATGTCGAGATCGTCGTGCGGCCAGCGCGCCGGGCGCATGCGGCCGGTATTACGGTGGCTGCATGAGGTACCGGTACGGCCATTCAGATCGTGGATGGCTCCGGGAGATTTCTCGCAGCAGTGCTGCGAGTTTTTCGGAATCCGATTCTAATCAGTCCGGTTGGACGCCACCTGCTCAAGCCGCTCTGCAAGCCAGATCTTGATAATCGACTGGCGTGTTACGCCAAGCCGACCGGCCTCCCTGTCCAGAGATTCAATCATCCAGTCCGGGAAATCCACATTGACCCTTCTCTGCTGCTGCAGGGGACGGCGCCTCTTGGAGAGATCCAGAGCCGAAGTAATATCCTTGCCGCTATCGAACTCGGTATCGAATTTCTTAGCCTTCATACAAAGCCACCTCCTCAGTGCGAGCACGACGAACGGAAATGATCCGGATGCTCTCACTCCGGTATGTGATAGCCGCTGACCAATGCTTCCCTTGGATCCGGCCGATCACCAAGAATCTCGGCTCATCGATCGTTCTGGCTGGAACTTCCAGCAGATCCGGATCGCCCCAGAGCGCCTGGGCCTGAACGAAGTCAATCCCATGCTTCTCCAGATTGGCCTGGCTCTTATGCTCGTCGAACTCAAACGAGAACATGGTATAAAAAATATACCATTATTGGTGTACTTGCAAGTTGTTTGCCTTCATTTAATTGCCGCCTCGAGCATTCATGCTCGCGAAACGAACGCGTAAGTCGTGATCCTCTTGGGCATTGAATGCGATCAACCTGGATTCGGAAAAAGCAAGTAAATCAGGGCTTCCAGATGTCAGAAGCTGATGTATATTCCTTATCAGAGGCTCACCTATGAACACGCTGCCCGAAACCATCCTCCTGCACGCCCGCTCCCTCCCGGAGGAAGGCGTGCTGTCGCCCAAAGAATTCCTGCACCTGGGCAGCCGGGTTGCAGTCGATCAGGCATTCTCGCGCCTGGCCAAGGCCGGCAAGCTGCTGCGCGTGGCGCGCGGCGCCTACGTCGCCCCGGTATCCAGCCGGCTCGGCACCCGCGCACCCGCCCCCGAGAAGGTCGTCAAGGCACTGGCCGACCAAAGCGGCGAGATCGTCGCGCCGCATGGCGCCAGCGCCGCCAATGCCTTGGGACTGACGCAACAGGTGCCTACCCGCGAGGTCTATCTGACTTCCGGACGCACCCGGAAGCTGAAGCTCGGCCACTCGGAAGTGCTGGTCAAGCACGCCCCTCGCTGGATGCTGGCCTTGGGTACCGGGAAGGCGGGCGCTGCCGTGCGGGCGCTGGCCTGGATGGGGCCGACTCACGCAAGCAAGTCGCTGGCCTCGCTGCGACGTACCCTGACCGAGTCGGAATGGCGCACCCTGATCGCCGCCCGCGCAGCCTTGCCGTCCTGGATGGCACAGGCGATCGGCAAGGAAGCCGCGGGGGGCTGAATACTTTTTCGACCTGAGTCAGGAAGACCAACGCGAAGCGCTCGAATACGCGCGCACCGAATCCGGATCTGTGCTCCCGGCCGAGCCCGGCGTCGCGCCTCACCCGGGACGCCCTCTTGGCCCGCACGATGCCGCCATGGCGTCAGAGTTATCGAAGCACCTATCGCCGACTCCCGCCCTTCCAGGGGTCTCCCGGCAGAAGCGCTATGAGCCGTGATGAAACGATATCCGCGGCCACATCGACATCCCATGCATACGAAGCCGCCAATAGAGGCCCGATGTCGGCCGCAAATTGCGGGTCTCGTAATTTTTCTTCGAAATTCCGTTCAAACACGGCACGGGTGACCCGATGTCCACCCCTCTCCATGTACTCAGCGAACGCCCTGACAACGCGGCGCGGATCGACTGTCGGACCTGCCAGCGCCGCAGCAAGGTCGAACAGATCCCGCCCTTTCTTGCGCTGATATAAGGCACGCAGCTTTGTCCCGAGGAGCTCATCGAGCTCGTAGGTGCTGACCCGACAGGCGCCCTTGAACCAGCGGGACGATACCGAAAAAGGAACCCGGCGGAGTCCGTAAACGGAGAAATGCTCCCGCGATTGATCTCCACTTTCAATTTCATGGGGAGATGCGGCGTATCCTCGGAATCGAAACGATACGTGATGGTCACGCGATCCCCTGTCTGCTTCCAGCGCGGCCTCCGAGCCAGGGGTCCAGGACCGTTCGCAAGGCATCCATGACAGCCCCGGCCGGTTCGGCGCTTATCTGCACAAGGTCTATGTCTTCGGAATACCGGGCAGCGTTGAGATGAAGCTTGTAAAGCGCCGTACCGCCGCGAAAGGCAAGCGCATCTTCAAGAAGCGGGTGCGAGAAGATCTCGACAAGCGCGCGGCTGATGACGAGGTCCTGCTCGACCTGGAAATCCTGTATCCACGGGGCATGCGATCGCCATTCCGTTATATAGTCACGGGGGATCATTCCTCCACTCCGACGTCGGCATTCACACGCACCTTCCAATCCTTGTCACGCCGCGCATATTCCCGCGGCCCTGCCGGCAACAGCCATGCTGATCCCCTGGCATGCTCACGCACATGCGCCTTGAGAAGGAGGGCCTGTTCACCAGCGCCCGCCCGCTGCAGCAGATAACCCAGGCGCTGCGCCCAGGGCAGGGGAGCAGTCCCGGCAGCCGTCACCAGCTTCTCGGGATCAATTCTCTCCGCGAGCTCGGCGAGAATCGTTGCGACGTTATCGAGTCCCCCGGCATGATGCTGATAGCCGACAAGGTCAACCGCCGTGGCCTCCGGCGTCGAGACCCGAATGGTGCCACGCGGCGTATTGAAATCCTGGACCGGGACTTCTGCCAGGCGCTTGCGGGCCATGAACGCCACGCGTACCGCGCCGCAATGGAGAGGACGGCGGTTCCTGTTGAGCAAGACCTGGAATTCCTGCGGACGATGATGCGCCGCGCCGTGATACTGCGCCGCGGAGAGCAAGCCCACGTAATAGGCAAGGCCCAGTTGCTCCATCAGCGCCGGGATAAACTGATCGGCAGGGAGACAGCCGAGAGCGCGGTATTCCGGCGGGACGACAACGTAGTGGCCTCGCGCCGGAGAAGCCACCGCGCCTTGCCTGGCCAGCCTGTTCAGGGCGAGCTTCGCGGCATCCGCGGAGACGCCGAGCGCTGAGCGGGCTTCGCCGGAAGTAAAATGATAGCAACCGCCGGCAGCCAGCCGGGTGATGAATTCCTTGGCGCTGAGATGACCTTTATTTGATATCACTTGCGTAAAGTATCTATTTTTAATACTTTATGCAATCAATTTCGGATAATGAGCCCTTCTTACAGCGAGCTTGGCCTGGGCGCGCTGCCGGGGCGTCAAAGCCCGGTCAAAATTCGTCTGGCCGAGCAGCGTCTTCTCGTAGCTCTGGTTCTCGATCTGGTGAATCAGGACATTCCTGGACCAGCCGAACTTCCGGCTCATGCGGATATAGAATTCGCGCTTCTGCGCATCCTTGCAGCTCTGCAAAATGACGAGGTTATGCGACCAGCCGATTTGTGCAACCAATGGTTGCACTTCTGGCAGATCGCGGCAGGCAAGGTGGAACTCCCTCATATCGAAGACATTCCGGCGGGAAAAGCCGCTGATGCCGGGAAACTCGCGCTGGAGATCCATGGCCAGACGCTCGGCAATGACTACGTATGTCTAGCATCGGCTACCGGCTGTACTCTATCCGCCAGAGCAAGGCGATTGTGGCCTGGAAACCCATCGTACCGTCGAAGCTGTTCAGGCTGTTGAGGCAGCTAGTAGCCGCTTTCCTTGAGATGCCGCTCATAAAACTGTCGCGGCGTCAGAATCTCCAATCCCTGCCACCCTGAAATCCGCAGCAAGCGCTTATCTCCGGAGACGATCACGTCAGTGTGCGACGCCACGGCGCAGGCAAGAAATTTGTCGTCATCCGCGTCTTCACACACCGGCTGCGCGAGTGGTTGGGCATCAACGATGATTGCGTTCAAAGAAACAAGCGCCAGCACCGGTTCCAGGCTGTCTTCCAGTTCCGGGTGCCGACGCGCCAACTCATGACCGACCCGGCGATACTCCTCGAAGATATCCGGGGACAGGACAAGCGTAAAACTTTTGTCAGTCCATGCTGACAGCAGTCGTCCAGGGATACCACCGAAGAAGACCGCCGACATCAATACGTTCGTATCGAGAATAACCCTCATCGGGACCGACGGACTTTAGATATGGCCTTCCCGACGTCAGCCTTTTTCAGGCGCGCCTTTTTGGCCGCCGTTCTGGCACGTCCAACCAGCGCGTCAAAATGATCAAGGGTCGGGGGTTCCAGCACCTTGAAGATCACAACGTCCCGGTCACCGATAACGACGAACTGGGTACCCGGCTTCAATCCCAGCCTGGAGCGGATATCCTCCGGGATGACGACCTGACCCTTCGAGGAAAGCGTGGTAGTTGCAGCAGTGCTCATGGACGTGTCCCTCATCATTGTCTTACCAGTAAGACTATGTGGAGACGCCATGGTTGTCAAATTAGAAGCGCAAGCCCCTCCGATACCTGGAAATTCCCTGCGCAGATCCCCCGATAGCCGTTTGACCACCGCCTTTCCCCATTTGTCGCCGGCCTGCCATTCCACGATCAGCCGCCTAGTGTCCCATACAGGTTTACTCGAATCCGCGGATCGATGGCCGGCAAGGTAACAAACAGTGGACAGGAGAAATATAGGTGCTCGTCTGAACATTCAGGGAATATCAGCCCTGGCTACCGGCTGTATTTCACTCGCCGGCAGAAGGCAACCGTGGTAATGCTGATCGGCGGAGATAAGTCCACCCCACGTGCGGGACATCAAACGAGCACGGCAGATCACCGCATGATTCTTGCGGCGGAGCGACTCCCCCGACCTTTCATACCCCCCACTCAAGCATGGTCAAACACCACACCGGCACAGCGAATCGCCCATAATGCTCTTATGGGCGATGTCTCGCGTATGTAATGAGAATAGAAGGCAGGCAGCGCGGCGTTGCCCTGCTAAAAATTACCTAAGCTAGAAAACATAAGGCACATGGAACTGAGCACACGTGAAATAGCCCTATTGATATGGCTCTGCATCGCAGCTTCATTCTGCCTTATACACCCTACTGTTCGCCCCTCCACCCTACGACTCGTGAAGGCGTCTTCCCAACGACAGATAGTTGTCGTTATCACACTACTATATGTGTATCTAGGATTTGTTGTTTGGGGGCTATCCTTAGCTGCCCTCTGGGATTGGGGACAGCTCAAAAATACGTTCATATGGTCGATTGCTGTCGGAATAGCGTCGCTGTTCCGCATTAACGAGATCGAGGACGAGCCTCATTTCTTCCGAAAGTGGATACTTGGCCACCTCAAAGTGATCGCAGCGGTGGAGTTTATCATCACGTTTTACACGTTTCCGTTGCTTGTAGAGCTTATCCTCTTCCCATTGCTATTTATCGTCGCTAGTGCAATCACTATAGGCGAAGATCAGGAAAAGTATCGTCCCGCTGTATCATTCTTGAATGGAGTCCTAGCTCTATTCGGCCTGATGCTTATCTCCTATGCGGTATATATGATCGTTATTGATTTTCAGAATTTTGCATCCGTCAGGACGATTAAGGATTTCTACACACCCATTGCACTGTCTTTCGCCTTTGTTCCGTTTATATTTGTGCTGTATGTTTATTCTTCCTACCGGCGGGTATTCGGCGTCCTTGGTATTTCCATCAAGGATGACCGCCTGAGGCGATACGCCAAGTTCAGATCAGCACTGGCTTTTGGATTGAATGTGGAGTCGCTGCGGCGTTGGCAACGGAACATTGGAATACATAAGCCCAGCAATAGGGATGACGTTCGGAAAGCGATACGAGAGGTCAAGAATGGCCGACACCGGGAGCGGAAGCCTAATCCGGTTCCCGCAGAGCAAGGATGGAATCCGCATGTAGCCAAGGATTTCTTGGTCGAACACGGACTGCGTGTTCGAGAGTATGGGCGCGTATTCGATGAGTGGTTTGCCAGTTCGGTTCCGCTAAAGGTCGAGGGAAAGTGGGCAGCAAACATTTTAACGTACTACGTTTCCGGAAATGAGCTTGTGGCTGAACAGCTGGCGCTAGACCTGGCTATCTCTAACCCGGAAATTTCTGATGAGTCAGATCAGAAATTTTGGGAGATTGCTAACGCCCTGACTCAAAAGGCAGTAGGCAAAACCATCCAGCTACCCGCAGGAGACGACAGCATCATTGTTGAGGGATGCTATAGAATAGCGATTGAGAAAACTATATGGCCAAATGGCCTACCCGGACGCTTTGAGAGAAAGATCACCATTACCCCGGTTGGGCTTGGTGACGCACAGGAACCATCCGGAGCATGATGAGAGTTTCAGCCTCCTCATTGCGTCGAACCCTGCGGCAATGCACGAGCGAACGAACGCTGAAGCTATAGAGTAAACATAGTTCTCGTCATCACCTGCGACGGCGCGCCGCCTCACGGACGACAAGGTGATCGCCGAATACATGACCGCCGCCCTGGAAACCGGCGACCCGGAGTACTCATTCTCCAGCCCTCAATCTCTCAATCTGCCGACGAATCTCCCCCACCGGCAAGCGCCTACGCGCATCCTGCATGGCTTGATACGCCGATTCCATCAGATCGAGAGACAGCAGCCCAGAGCGATACATCTGTTCCATCAGCCAAAGCAACCCGAAGACTTCAACATGCTCCGCCTTAGCCGCCTCCCGTAACAGCCTGTCACCCGTCAACAACGGGCAACTCTCATCCTGAGCCAGAACCAGCGCCATCAGATCGTTCAGACTCAGCAAGCGATACGCACTACGCAATGCCATCGTCCTGTCAATGAGCTCGGGCGACAGCTCCATCACCCGCAGGCCCAGGCCTGGCAGTTCTCCGTGACGCTCCCTCAGCTCGGTATCGTAGAGAATATCCGGCACCGCGAAATCGATCTCCAACCGGAACATCAGCGCGGTGAGACCCGCGCAATCCAGATCGATGAAGATATTGGCATCACTGATAATCAGATTCATCGGCAAAGTCCATTTGCCTCCGATCAGCCAGTGCCGCGACCGAGAGACCGAGCAGTTCCGCCGCTCTGGATTCGCCGATCAAGTCTTCAGCCAGCGCTCGGAAGACCAAGCGCTCGAAACGACGGGGCTGCTCTCCCGGATACTGTCTGCCAGGTTCACGCTTATCCCATCCCCGCGCACGCAGCATCTGCCATAATCGGCTCATGATGGCCCGGTTGATGATGCCAAGGTCCAGGGCACGATAGGTCCACCCGCCCATGCTGAGGCCCCATTGCTGCTTGAGGATCCAGAGCTCCTTGGGTTCCAACCAGGTACGGCGCTCGCCCAAGGCCCTGCGAACCTCGACATCCGGCACGAGGAACGCGCCTGCAAACCGGTTGCAGGCCGCTTCTTCATCCAGTCCGGGCCCGAGCCGTCCCTTGAGCACGAAATGGCCCAGCTCGTGCGCCATCGTGAATCTCTGACGATCGCCCGGCAGATCCTTACCGACCAAGACTATGGTGTGGCCATTCGCGACCGCCGCCAGCCCATCGAACCGGCTGGCATTGGCGAATTCACTCAATAGAACCTTGAGACCGAACTCCTCCAGGACATCCACCAGATCGACGATAGCCTCGGTTCCCAAACGCCAGGATTCGCGCACGGCTTGCGCAACCTGCTCGATACCGTCATAGGTCGTGACCCTTTTGGGCAGGCCCTCGGGCACCCGGAACGAAACGGCCCACTCGCCGGGCATCAGCTCCTCAAGGACCAGCCACCGCTCCACCTGTTCACGAGCGTCGGCCAGCACACGCTGCTGCTGTTTGGCGGGAAGCTGCGGATGTTTGCGGAATTCCAGCGACTTCAGCTCGACCTCCGTCGAGCGAAAGAAATACTCGACCTGAACCCCGAACGCGCGCGCGAGCGACATCAGGACGCGGGAAGACGGGGTCGCCTCGTTGCGCTCGTACTTCGAGATGGCCATCGCGGACACGCCAACCCGCTCAGCCGTCGTGCGCTGGCTGAGGCCGGCGGAAAGACGTGCCTGGCGGATACGGTCACCCAGCATAAAGGGCTCCAAGTGGGTTTACAAAAAACATTTACTAATTAATTTTTGTAAACTACACTAAATATCGACTGAACGCAATTAACTTGAACCCGGGAGATGCAAATGAGCAAAGGGAGAGACCGGACCATATCCAGACGCCCTGACGGCGATTGGGAGAACAAGCGGAACGACGCCAGTAGGGCTTCCAGCATACATAGCACGCAGAAGGAGGCTGAACAGTCCGCCAGAGAGATGCTGAGAAACCAGGGAGGCGGTGAACTGACCACAAAAGGTCGCGATGGAAGGATCCGCAGCAAGGATACTATCGCGCCGGGAAATGATCCCTACCCCCCGAAGGACAGAGAGCATTAACAATTAAGAACTAGGAGCTTAGTGCCATGGATCACTACTACGTCAACAATATCGCTCAAAGCACCGGCGAACGTGAAGTACACAAAAGCGGCTGCGACTACTTCCCGAGAGACAATACCTACCTCGGGTACTTTTCAAACTGCCGGGACGCTATGCAGAAAGCAAGAACGATCTATACCAAGGTGGATGGTTGCTATTGGTGTTCGCGGGATTGTCATACGCGATAGCCAAAACGGGGCACCCGTCGCCAAGCAGTTTTATACTAAACCAAAAAAAGACCTTTATACCCCTTACAACGTCCAGATAGCCAATCTGAAAACACTAAGGGTTTAGCACTCATTATTCATCAATGAGCGCTGGCACTTAGCTTCATAGTGCGGGAGTTCTGTCATTAAGAAAAACATCCGAGCCAAAAGTGTCTAGAACAAGAAACAATCACTACGTTCCTGAATGGTACCAGAGGGGATTCTTATCTCCATCCGAAAACCGGCTTCACTATCTAAACCTGTCTCCTGACAAGAAAAATCTTTCTTCTGGAGAGACAATAAACTTACGCGCATATCAACTATGGCCAGTCTCCAAATGTTTCCGTCAACGTGATTTATACACGACGTTCTTTGGACAATATATCAATGATGAGATTGAAAGGAAGCTTTTCGGCCAAATAGATGATACGGGGTCAAGAGCAGTTCGCGCCTTTATTGGTGGAAATTTCTCTGAATACCATAACCGCTTTCATGATTTTTTCTCGTATTTTGATACTCAAAAAATTAGAACGCCTAAGGGACTAGATTGGATCAAGTCACACTATCCAGGGCTTAATCAGCTTCAACTCATGCTTGAAATGCAAGCATTGAGAAATATGCACTGCACGATCTGGTCAGAAGGCGTCCGCGAAATAGTATCTGCCGAGCGATCTAATCTGAAGTTTATCATTTCAGATCATCCTGTAACGATCTACAACCATGCTTGCTCTCCTGATAGCACCTACTGCATATACCCAAACGACCCCTCCATTGCCCTTAAGGGAAGTCAAACAATTTTTCCTTTAGATAGAAACCACTGCCTGATCATAACGAATTATGAGTACGCAAAATCTCCAAACACAGAAGATCCAATTTCGCCGCGCACAAATGCGCGCAACTTCAGAAATACCCTGGTACGTACAGATGCTTTTATTCGAACACGATCCTTAAGCGAAGAAGACGTAAGAATAATAAACTTCATCATAAAGAAAAGAGCAAACAGATACATTGCCGCCGGTGAGAAGGAGTGGCTATATCCGGAAAAAGAAGTGCAACTTCCTTGGCTGATGCTGCGCGAAACGTTACTTCCCCCAAAAGATGAGATGTTTCATTTTGGAGGAGAAGTATATGCTGGATTCAAGGATGGCAGCACTTACTATCAGGATGCTTTTGGCCGCACTGCACCGGATAGCCCTTACCTAAAAAAGAAGAAGAAAGGTAACCCCCGCCCAAACGAGCCCTGCATATGCGGTAGTGGCAGAAAATACAAAAAATGCTGCCGAAATAAAAACCCATCACAGAGATCGGCGACCGATGTGCTTAGCATCCGCGAACGAAATCTACTTTTCTGCAGAGGGGTAAAAAACATCTTAGGCCTGTCTAATGGTAAAAGTTGGGACGATGTTCGAAGGGAATTAAGCAACGAGCAAGTGAAAAAAATTCATGAAGGTGTTGGCGCGCTATGGCCAATAGACACGGACGTTATAAGCCTTCTCCCAAAGCCGGATAATACTCTTAGAGCCCTATATACAGGCTTAGTAGACCCGATATGTATATCAAACTTTGCAATAAGCGCAACCCTTCATTTTAATGAGATTCTTATTCAAAACCCCTTTATTAATCCTGCCACCGTTAGACCCGAATATAGCCCTACTCATAACCCACATCAACATAAGCAGCAAACATTAAAGAATGTCTTTCTATTACTCCTGCTAGAACCCTTTATTGAAGCAGGATTCATTAATTTTATCCCTGACCCTTGTATTTTCGATGGGCATCTCAGAACACAGGTGTTTAGCATGGCAGAAGAGCGCACAAGGGATAACAGCGCCTTCAAGGAAGAGGTGGAAAAACTTCGGAGATTAAGCAGAGACGACATTGAACGAATACAGTGGACTCTACCTAAGGAAGTGCAGACAACACAAATTCGAAGAGCTATTCCCGATATATCCGAAGAGATGCTAGCCCGCATGCTCAACCACTTGGATTCAAAAAAGCGTGAAGATCCATTCGCACTACTACAGGATGACATACACAGAGACGGGCAATTAATCATTATGAGTATGGCGCCGAACTTCGAGATGTCTCTCTTTATCGCGCAAGCAACTGGATCTTTAATACTTACTGACAGCCTAATTCGCTGGAGTGAAATTACGCATTCACAACATGCGGAACAGGGAGTCATAGAGTATGAATGGCACGAATTGGCCAGCCACCTCAATGCACTAGGTCATTATTTTAACCATAATCCAGAAACAGTATATTTGTTGCGGGCATCAGGAAGACTGGGCGCGACAAGAAAAGCATTGGCAAGCGTATACACCGAAATTCAGACGGAGACCGAAACAGCAAGAATAGAACAATTGACAGGGATTCTAAAAAAGGAAATCAACAGTGCCTTTGAGATATCTCAAAAAGAATTAAAGAATCCGAAAGACTTAGATGGAAAACAAATTCAAGTTGACAGACAGCATAGCTTTCAAGGAAAGCTCAATTATCTCATCCCAACTGGAGGCATAGTCCACAATAACGTACAAAGACTGCTTCTATCATGTGGACTAAGAAATTACCTTAGCAATGTTCCAATGGCAATACTCATGAGCCACGGCGGAAAGTACTAATGCTTGAGCACATTACAGCGCCAGTACTGACTGCCGACAGTGTCTCTCAATACTCACGGAATCGCCCGCAACGATTGCGTCATAAAGGGTAGTCATCAACTCCCGCGGCGCATCCCTGTCAAGGAAACGAAAGGCGGAGGCCGCTACATACTCAGGCGACATCTCGAAAGCCAACCAGCGTCGCCCGTTTGCCTCCGCTACCTGGCCAGTGGTGTTGGATCCGCTAAAGATATCCACGACAAGATCATCCGGATTGGTCAGCATCTGTATAAAGAACTCCGGCAGCTTCGCGGGAAACCTCGCTGGATGCCCTTTCACGCCCACCGCTTTGCAACCCGACAAGTACTGACCATTGGACTCGGAATTGGAAATCTGCAGCAGGTTTGGCGGGATCGCGCCACCGTTATCCTTGGCGAACCCTTTGCCGATGTCGTGCCCCGATGGCCGTATCTTGGGTGTGTAGAACTTATCCGGGTCCTCGATCAGTTTCTTCATACGGTCGCTATATGGCGCCAGAACCTTGGTGATATCCGCCTTCGGCCACTCTGTCTTACTCAGCCACCAGACGGTATTGACGGAATCCTTGACGCGCATCTTGCGCTTGTTCACCCACTCGATGGGACTGGGCAACTTTGATGGGTTGAACCAGTAAAAGTCCTCGGCGAGGAAAAACCCCAGTTCGTCGACCATCCTGATCAGAACGCGGAAGTTGTACAAGCTCCGCGTGGGGACACCCCTCATGTACGCTCCACCCAAATCGACGACGAAGCTACCGTCGTCCCTTAGCTTCTGATGCACAATCCGAGCGAATTCCAGGAACCAATCGATATATTCGTGCTGCTCAAGATTGCCGTATTCCTTTTGGCGCTGTAGCGCGAAAGGCGGGCTGGTGATCACAAGGTTTATGGTTCCATCAGGCAGTTCCGCGAGCAGCTCCCGCGAATCACCAATATATGTGGCACCTTGGCGGGTGTAATAGGCTGGAGCCGTCTTCTTAATCAGCATGAGTGCTACTCATAGTCTGTAGATTCATCGTCATCATACCCGCATCATCCCGCGCATGGCAAAAAAGTTTAACCCTTCGGCGACGAGAAAGCACTTTGCCGTTAATCTGAGGAAGATACGGGAACAGCGCGGTTTATCTCAGGAGGCATTGGCCGATGCGGCGGGGTTGCATCGGACCTACGTGGGCTCAGTTGAGCGCGGCGAACGGAATATCTCCATCGATAACATCGAACGACTAGCA
>OBJA01001301.1_pt1 | contig 17691 bp, 19 predicted proteins | sample 1519751 | NCBI WGS metagenome assembly OBJA01 (sample SAMEA3881238, study PRJEB22517) | soil metagenome | biome: lake sediment; feature: soda lake sediment; material: sediment, water from around vicinity | place: India | collected 2013-12-23 | depth 3 m | reverse complement strand
GCGCGGGCAAAGCCCGACTTGCCCACATATTTTTCAATAGTTTTTTTACAGTTTGAAACCTCGATAAACACTATGTTATTGGTGTAATATAACCGTATATTGCGTGTATATTGCGAGAAATGTCAGCATGTACATAAAGGTATTCAATGGCGCTCCACATTTCTTTCGATATGAGACTGGCCAGCGTCTGCACTCTCTATAATTGCACTTCGTTGATCAAGAAACCCAGCAGTCATCAAGAAAAATTTTTTCGTCAGCCTATTGACCTTTACGCTGCGTCATAGTCTATATTGAATAAAGGATCATTCAGTGGCCAATGGGTGATCGTTAAATATCGTCAAGCAGTGCGGCTATTATATCCAAACCAAGAAGGGATGATCATGGAGCATCGTATCAATAAGCTGGCAAAGATGGCGGGAGTCAGCACCCGCACCCTGCGTTACTATGATGAAATCGGGCTTTTATCGCCGGAACGGTTAAACCACAACGGTTACCGAGTGTATGGTCAGAACGAAGTTGACCTGCTTCAGCAGATACTGTTTTACCGCGAACTTGGTGTATCGCTTGATCAAATCAAAAATATCGTTGGAGCGAAAGACTATGATGGGGTAGCGGCGCTGCAAGGACATTTGGCGGCTCTTAAAACGAAAAAGGAGCAGATAGAGCGGCTAATCGCTAATGTTGAAAAAACCATTGCCGCATCGAAAGGAGAGATAACAATGAGCAACAAAGAAAAGTTTGAAGGTTTCAAGCACAAGATGCTTGATGAAAACGAGAGGCAGTATGGCAAGGAAGTGCGTGAAAAATACGGTGATGCCATTGTAGATGATAGCAATTCCAAAATGATGGGATTGACAGCGGAGCAATATGAGAAAACGCAAGAGTTGTCCCGTCAAATAAACGATACGTTAAAAGAGGCTTTTGAACAGGGCGATCCGTCCAGCGCGCTTGCGCAAAAGGTGTGTGCTTTGCATAAAGAGTGGCTGGGGTATTTTTGGAGCCAATATTCAAAGCAAGCCCACCTTGGATTGGCACAGACGTACGTTGATGACCCGCGATTTAAAGCGTATTACGATGCCATTGCTGTTGGCTGCGCTGAATTTTTACGAGATGCGATAGAGATTTACTGCCAACAAAACTGATATAATGGTGAAGGTTTCAAAGCAATCAAAAAGCGCCCGCTTTCTTGGCAGGCGCTTTGCTCTTTGTGGTCAATACTTGTCTGCGTACATTTTCAGCGTGCCATCGGCCACAGCGGCGTCAACCCACTCCTTGGACAGCTCAGACCATTTGCTTGAAGTGCGGCGAGACAGTATCGAATTATAAAGCTCGTCACGCACATTTTCATAGGGTATTGCGCCGCCAAGCATCTTCTCGCAATAGACAATATAGGCGCCGAATAACGCACCGAAAGGCTGCGCATACTGGCCCTCCCGCGAAAGCGTTGCCGCCGCTTCCACATAACCCGGAACACCAAAGTTTGAATACGGCCCCACGAATACGCCTGATGCGTTGGGCTGATTGAACGTGGTTTCATCACTGAGCTCTTTCATTACTTCAAAAAAATCTTCGCCTGCGTCAAGCTTTTGCATAATTTCATCGATCTTTGGCTTCAGCGCCAGCATGCCTTGCGCGACAAGCGTCTCAAACTGCTCCATTTCGCCCGAATCATAGGCGGCACGCACTGCGGATATGGTTTCGGCATCTTCATATCCAACAAAAATGTGCTTGGCATACATATAGCCTTCGGGATAGTAGAATATCTTTGAGCCAAGCGCCGACTGCATTTCGATGATGGACGGATCTAATTCCACATTGTTTTTCTGCATCTCTAAATTGATATCGTATTCGGAACGCACGTCTTCTTCCGCAACGACGACCTGATCGGTATAGTAAGTCTTCACTTTATTCAATATATACTCGCGTTCAATTTCTTCGCGGTATGTGGCGGCTGTATAACCGAACTGAGAGAGATACGCATCAAGCTGACGCGCATACTCCGTATCATAATCAAGAGACGGATCTGCGTCAACGGCTGCGCCGACATTGCCTTCAACGGCGATATTCGCAACCATTTTGAACGTGGAATCAATTTCCGCGATTTCGTCATCGGTAAGCGGCAAAAGTCCAAGCTCTTTCGCTTTTTCTTGCGCTATCTCAATTACGGCCAGCTCTGAAACGATGCTGTTGCGAAACGGCAGCCATCTTTCAGCATCATCTTTAATATCAGCGATCACCATGCCCTGCTCGGACAGCACAGCTTCCATACGCATGGTGACGGCTTTTTTCGTGACAACCTTGTCTTTGTACTCAATGAGCACTCTTGCGTTATCGAGCTCCTCATCCACTTCAAACAGCGAACAACCGCTCATAGCAACAAGCAGAACGCAAATAAGGAGCGCCGCGATTCGTCTTTTGTTCATACATATCTCCTTGCAGCCGGTGTTGATTACATGGCGTCCGGCAAACAACAAAATTCTAACACCGATGCGCGGATACGTCAACGCCGCTTGAAAAAACAAAAAAAAGCGAGACAGAATCATGGTTTTATGATAAAATGTTATCGTTTATCAGAAAATATATGCGAATTTGAGCTGCAGTCAAGCAGACCACAGTCGGGTTGGCGTATGCTGCCAACCAAAGCTTATATAAGGAAGGTCATCAATGCAAGACATGAACACGGGTGAACGCTTATACCATCAAATGCTGCTGATGCGCTATTTTGAAGAGAGGATAGCCACGCTTTTTTCGGCAGGTCATATACACGGCACAACGCATCTCTACATTGGAGAAGAGGCAGTGGCTGCCGGTGTGTGTGCTGTGCTCGAACCTCAAGACATTATATTCAGCACCCATCGCGGACACGGCCACTGCATCGGCAAGGGCATAGACTTGGGTGCGATGATGGCTGAGTTCTTGGGCAGAGACGCGGGCTGCTGCGGCGGCAAAGGCGGATCGATGCATATCGCGGATTTTAATGGCGGTAACTTTGGCACAAACGGCATCGTGGGCGGCGGCATACCGTTAGCTGTGGGTGCGGCGCTGAGCATCAAGATGCAGCGGCAAAACCGTATGGTCGTCTGCTTTTTGGGAGATGGCGCGACCAATCAGGGCACGTTTCATGAGTCGCTGAACCTTGCATCCGTTTGGCAGCTGCCGGTGCTGTTTGTCTGCGAGGACAATCAATACGGTTTTTCAATGGAAAAGAGCGTATCCATGAAGGTGGAAAATATCGAACGGCGTGCGGACAGCTACGGCATGCCGGGCGTATCGACAGACGGAAATGATGCTTTCGCTGTTCTGGAAGCGGCGGCAAAGGCGCGGGACTATGTGATACGCAGCGGGCCGATGCTGCTGGTGTGTGACACATACAGGATATCGGGCCATTCGAAAAGTGACCCAGGCGAATACCGTACAAAAGAAGAAATCGTGCGGTGGCAGAAAAAAGACCCGATCGAGCGGATGAAAAAGCAGCTGCTTGAAGCCGCGCCCGAATGCAGGGGTAGGCTGGCAGCGATTGAGAAGGATGCCATGCAGGCCATCGATGAAGCGGTTGCCTTTGCGCAAATGTGCCCGTATCCGACCGCTGAGGCCATCTACAGCGACGTGTACGCTTAAAGGAGAGCATATAGATGAGGGAATTGACATACGCACAGGCGGTTCGTGAGGCGATGACGCTTGAGATGCGGCGTGACATGCGGGTGTTTCTGTTGGGAGAGGACATCGGCATCTACGGCGGCGCATTTGGCGTCACAGCGGGCATGGTTGATGAATTTGGCACAGAGCGCGTGAAGGATACGCCGATTTCCGAGGCGGTGATTGCGGGCGCGGCAGTTGGCGCCGCGATGACGGGTATGCGGCCGATTGCGGAAATCATGTTCAGTGACTTCTTGACGATCACGATGGATCAGATTATCAATCAGGCAGCCAAGGTGCGCTATATGTTTGGCGGTCAGACGAAGGTGCCGATGGTGGTGCGTGCGGCGGCAGGCTCGGGCACAGGTGCGGCTGCTCAGCACAGCCAAAGCCCCGAAGCATGGTTCTGTAATGTGCCGGGATTAAAGGTGGTTGTGCCATCGACACCATACGACGCAAAAGGGCTGCTGATTGCAGCGATACGCGATGATAATCCTGTGATATTTTTAGAGCAAAAGCTGTTGTACGGCACAAAAGGTGACGTACCTGAAGAAGACTACACCGTGCCGCTCGGCAGCGCGAAGCGGCATCGGGAGGGCAGTGATGTCACCATCATAGCCTACGGGCGCATGCTGCCCATGTGTTTGGAAGCCGCCACACAGGCAAAAGCGGAAGACGGCATCAGCACAGAGGTGATCGACCCGCGCACGCTTGTGCCGCTTGACAGAGAGGCGCTGATCGGGTCGGCCAAAAAGACAGGCCGTGTGCTGATCGTGCATGAGGCAGGCGAGACGGGCGGCTTTGGCGGCGAGATCGCTGCGGTGATTGCGGGCAGCGATGCGTTTTATGCGCTCAAAGCACCCATCATGCGTTATTGCGGTGCGGATGTGCCGATGCCCTTTTGCGCCGCACTCGAAAAGGCCGCCGTACCTGTTAAGGATGGCGTGGTGGAAAGGCTTAAATCGCTCGTGCGTTAATAAAATAGCAAAAGCATAAAAGCGGCTCAAGACCGCTTTTGTTATGCGAATGATTATCAGCTTTATCGTATCAGGCTTTTCGTGACCGGCGCGATATGCGAAAGCGTGTCTGCTGCCGTCATAGAAAGCTCACCCAGATCATGCGCCGCCGCTTCACCCGCTTTGCCGCAGATGTAAGCGCCCAACAACGCTGCTTCAAAGCCCTCCATGCCGCCTTGCTGCCCGCCGCACATCAAGCCGCCGACGACGCCGGTCAGCACGTCGCCGCTGCCGCCGCGTGCCATGCCCGGCGAGCCAGCCGTGACAAGCGCCGTTTTGGTGCCGTTGGTGATCAGCGTTGTTGCGCCTTTGAGCAGCAGCGTCAAGCCGTGTGCCTGCGCGAATTCCTGCGCGATGACAATGGCATTGCGCTCGATTTCGTCAACCGGGCAGCCGCACAAACGCGAAAATTCGGATAGGTGCGGTGTCAATACGATATCGCCCTTTGCATCGCGCAGCATCGCTTTATCGTTGGATATGATTGTAAGCGCGTCCGCGTCAAACACCTTGCGGATGTCATGATGCGTGAGCATATGGCGTACCGCCGCCGCTGCCCCCTCGCTTGTGGAAAGACCAGGGCCGGCTGCCAGCGCCGTTTTGCCGCCTAGCAGGCGCTCAAGCCCGGGTATACAGCTGTCGGAAAGGCTGCCCGAAAAATCATCGAGCGCAAAAGTCATGCTTTCGGGAATGCGTGATGAGAATATGCCCTGCAGACTGGACGGGATACCGGTTGTGACAACGCCCGCACCTGCGCGAAGTGCCGCCGATACACACAGCAGGCCCGCACCCGACATGCCCTGACTGCCGACAACGCACGCCAGCCTGCCATAGCTGCCCTTGTGCGTGTACGCATCGCGCTTGGGCAGATATGGGGTCTTGGTAACGGCGAATAAGCCGCCAAGGTCAAAGCCGTCAGTTGTTCCGATTTCTTTGATTGTTAATGTGCCGGTATGCGCGCGCCCGGGATACAGGAAATGGCCGGGCTTGGCGCACTGGAACGTGACTGTTTCGTTTGCATGAACCGCCGTACCGCGCACGGTGCCTGTATCGGCATCGATGCCCGAGGCGATATCGCACGCAATGACATATGCGCCGCTTTGGTTGAGCAGGTTGATCACAGCGGCATGAAGCCCCGTGATATCGCGGCTGAGCCCCACACCGAAAAGCGCATCGATCACCACATGACCGCACAGTTTGTCAAGCTCGGCTTTTGCCTGTGCTTCGTCGGTGACTTCGATGATGCGGCCTTCAAAGAACGCCGCGTTTGTGGCCGCGTCGCCGCGCAGCGCGTCCGTTTTGCCCACAAGCAGCACGCGCACATCACAGCCCTTGGCCGCAAGCTGACGCGCTGCCGCAAAGCCATCACCGCCGTTGTTGCCTGTGCCGCACAGCGCGATCACCTTTGTGTCTTTGCCATTTTGACCAAACACGGCCGCGGTCAGCCCGAAGGCCGCGTTCTCCATCAGCAGCAGCGATGGGATATGCAGGTTGTCTGACATATGCGCATCAAGGCTGCGCATGGTAGCGCTTAGCAATACGGGTATCATATCAATCTCCTTCCGCGACTGCCTGCGCAATAGCGATACCGGCATCGTGCGATATCGATATATGGATGCGGCCAACGCCGAGCGACTGCGCGCGTTCATGCGCCGCACCGCAAAGCGCCACATAAGGCTGGCCGCTTTCGCCGCGCAGCACCTCGATCGCCGTCAGCGGCACATCGTATAGGCCAAGTCCCAAAGACTTGAGTATCGCTTCTTTGGCGGCAAACCGTCCGGCTACCGTTTGCAGCCGAAAATGACAGGCTTCAAACAGCGCCATTTCACTGTCTGTAAACACGCGCGTAAAAAAACGGTTGTTCTGCATCAGTTTTTGTATGCGTGCAATCTCCACGACATCGATACCGGTGCCTATGATCATGGTGCAGCCTCGCTGACTGCGTTAATGATGGCGCGCGCGGCAACCTCTGCGCCCGCAGCCAGTATCGCGTGGAAATCGCCGAACACCTCGCCCATGCCAAAAGCAAACACCGTGTCGCCGTCGAACATCGTGTGCGCAGGCCTTATGCAAAGTGCGATGCCGTCCTGACCGATGGCAGCCAGCTTGTTTGCCTGCTCCTTGGTGAGCACGGCATTGGTGCCGATGATGCCAAGTGTGGTGTTCTGTGCGGCAAAATCAGCCGCGCCGTTTTGCATCAGCGCATCGGATACCGTGCCGCCGCGCATGCCGCGAATCTTCTGTCCCGTTTGATGGCTGTACACATCGCCAAAGGCATTGACAGCAAAACCCGCCGCGACGACAACGCCGCCCGGCAGCGTGACTGACGCTGTACCAAAGCCGCCGTCTGCCGCATAGTCAAAGCCCGCTGCCTTGCCCACGGTAGCGCCTGTGCCCGCTCCGAACCTGCCTTGCAATAGGGGCGTATAGTCCGCCGCGCGGCATGCCGCATAGCCCGCGTCCGCGTCAGGCCGTATATCCGCATTGCCCGCATTCAGATCAAAAAGCACGGCTGCCGGTACAATTGGCACTCGGGCCACACCGGCATCAAAGCCGATGCCGTGCTCCTCAAGCCAGCGCATCACACCGTCCGCGGCCGATAGGCCAAATGCACTGCCGCCGCACAGCAGCAGCGCATGCGCCTGCTGTACCGCGTTGCACGGACGCAGCAGATCGGTCTCGCGCGTGCCGGGCGCACTGCCGCGCACATCCACGCCCGTTACCGCCCCTCCGCCCAAAATCACCACGGTGCAGCCCGTTCTGTTTTGCTTGTCGGTATAGTGTCCGGCAAGCACGCCGCTTATGTCGGTCAAGCATCCGCTATACATAGCCTTTTTCTCCCCGCAGCGAGATTTCTCCCGCCACAAATCGTTGTGTATCAGATCCTGTTTTGATCAGTATCGCGCCGGTATCGTCAAAGCCCAAAAGCTTGCCTGCCACAATGCCCTGTGCGGTTTGCAGCGTGACATTCCCGCTTATCGCGCTGCGTTCACGAAACGCAGGCATAAAAGACGCCACACCGCTTTGTTCAAAAACGGCGTATGCATCGGCAAACCGATCAATCACTGCTGCCGCAAGCAGCGTGTTGTTGGCAATCACGGCACAAGCGGTTTGCGTCAAATCAGGGTTGAGCGTGGCTGCATCCGTATTGATGCCGATACCGCATACGGCAAAATCGATGCCGTCCATGTGCATCATGCTCTCCGTCAATATGCCTGCCGCCTTTTTGCCGCCGAGGATGATATCATTGGGCCATTTGATGCAAGCGCGTACGTTTGTTGTTTGTTCGATGGCTTCGCACACGGCGACTGCTGCCATCAGTGTGATGCCGGATACATGCTGCGGCTCCACCTTTGGGCGCACGAGCATTGTGATAAACACGCCTTGTCCCGGCTTTGAAACCCATGTGCGTCCTTTTCGCCCGCGTCCGGCTGTCTGCTCGCCCGCAATGAATGCCGCGAATTGCAGTGCGCTGTCCTGCGCGGCGGCTTTTGCCATATCGTTGGTGGAGGTGGCGCTCATTTCAAAGAACACCGGTATATCACGGTGCAAATGTGCACGCACATACGCGGCGCGCGGCAGACGCGGCGGCTGCACCAGACGATAACCCTTGCCGGTAACGCTCTCAACAAGCGCACCATCGGCCTCAAACGCCTTGATATGCTTCCAAAGAGCGGCTCTAGTCACGCCAAAAGCCTCTCCAAGCTGCCCGCCCGATACAAACCCGTCTGCGGCAATCAGCCGTTGATAGATGGCCTGTCTCATTCGTCGTAACCGGAAAGCAGCGTATTGATGATGCCGTAGTCAAAGCCGTGGCGCGCCAGTGCGGCGTAGGCCTTGCGTTTCTTGTCAGCGCCCGCATTGCGCGAGAGCAGCAATCGCAACATCTTCTGAGCCGCTTCTTTCTCATCTTTTTCGGTGTACAGCTCCATAGCCTCTTCGATCACCTCGCGCGAAAGCCCCTTTTCGCCAAGACGGTATTCCACCGCACGGCGGCCAAGCCGCCCCTCGGCCACAGCGCTTCGCACATACTCGGCCGCGTACGCCATATCGTCCACATAGCCGTACGACTCGAGCTTTTTAAGCGCTGACTCAATTGCTTCATCGCCGATACCGCGATCGGAAAGCCTGTGTGCCAGCTCGCTGCGCGTGCGCATTTTGTGTGCCAGCAGTGCCGCCGCGCTGTCGAACGCATACTGTATGTTGTCTTGCAGCACCGCATTTGCCAGCGTTTGCGCATCAATCTGCGTGCCCGTTTGCAGCTTGAATGTCACCAGTGTTTGCGCACAAAGCGAGGCAACATAATCACCGTCTGCATAAATATTAAATCGCTCTTTTTTTCTTTTTTGCGGCTCAACCGCGCTGATCGTCAGTTTTTCTTCCATATTTTCGATTATATATGAAAAGGCGCGAAACATAAAGTGCCTATTTTTTTGGCGCAGCTTCAGCGCATATTTTGATTGAGTACGCGCAAAATAGTCTTGAATAAAAAACAGGGAGGGGACATATGCAAAACAATATGGGCAATATGCCGGAGATTGAATCCAAAAACCTAACGATCATTGAGGATCAACTCAAGCACGAAGCGCTTGCCGCCAAAAAAAGCGAGGTATACGCACAGTATTTTGCGGATCCGGCGCTTAAAAGCTGCGCGCAGCAGTTGGCCAACCACCATCGGGACAATTTCAACAACCTGTTGAACTATCTTGACACACACAGGTAATTAAGGAGGCAATACCATGCATCAACAGCCAAATTTGTCGGAACAGGATCTGCTAAACGATATTCTCAATCAGGAGAAGCAGCTGATGTCGTCGTACGCAACGTATATTCAGGAGGCCTCGTGCCCGAATCTGCGCAAAATACTGACCAATCAGTTCAACCAGACAAGTCAGGATCAGTATCAGGTTTTTGACCAGATGCGCCAAAAGGGCTATTATCAGCCTAAGGACGCGGGCGATCAGGAAGTGCAGCAGGCGAAGCAGAATTTTAAGACCATGCAAAGCGAGCTCTGGTAACAAGCAAATACCCGCATAATAACACAGACGCATTGACCCTAGCAAAAAACGCATTATAATGGTGGGGGAGGTGTGTCTGTGTTTTTTTGGCATAATCAATTCAAGCGAATGGGTTGACACACCAATAGAACTGTATCGTTATTCGGATAATGGGCTTTTTTGTTTTGCAAATAAAATGAGGGATAAAGTGCATGAAAACAGCGATATTATACGCTTTCTCTGGAACGGGCAATACAATGACTGCGGCGAAATTAATCGCGCAGCAGCTTGAAAGCATCGGATACCAGACCAGAGTCGTACGTATATTGCGTATATCTCAGGATATACCTGATCCGCGCGAATACGATGTTGCAGGCTTTGGTTTTCCTGTTCATGCAATTAACGTACCGCGGTTGGCGCTCAGCTATGTGCGGCGGTTGCCGAACGTATTTGCAATACCCGCATTTATCTTTAAAACGTGTGGCGATCCTTTTTGTGCAGATGTTTCATCCTATAAGCTTTACCGTACACTCAAGAGGCATGGATTTGACGTATGCATAGATACATGCTTGGTGATGCCAAACAATATTTTGACCCGATGTCCCGATGCGCTTTCCAAACAAATGTACTTGCATACAAGGGCGATGAGCCATCTTATTGCGCTGCGTGTGCATGCCGGTGAACGTGACTGCTTGCAATATCCCTTGCGGCTGCGTCTTTTTAGCGCGTTTCTTCGTATCGAGTGGCTCGGTGCCTATATGAACGGGCTTCTGTATCATACAAAAAAGAAGTTGTGCACTCTTTGCGGCCTATGCGTGAAAAGCTGTCCGGCTCAAAACATTCGTATTGATAATGGGCAGGTGCGCTTCTTAAATCATTGTACGATGTGTATGGCATGCAGTATGTGCTGCCCGAACGATGCCGTGCGCCCGGGGCTCCTATCGCCTATTCGTATCAACGGATATTATCATTTTCCATCGCTTGTGGTGGATAAGCGTACTGAGGACAGGTTCAAAGACGAAAACACAAAGGGGCATGCTGGGCTTCGCAAGTATTATAGGCAAACGTACGCACAGCTTGAAAGCCATGGCATCACTGTTTAGCCGCCAGCTTGTTTGCGTTCTATGAAAGCAGAAATGAGGTGTGTCTGTGTTTTTTATCGGCATTTTTGGCATCGGGAGCAAAGAAAAGACACTGCGAGAATGGGGTGCTGTGGCCTGCCCGCAATGCGGGCAGTTATCGCGCGCCGTGCTGACACATAGCTACAGCTATTTTCACATTTTCTTCATACCCACGTTTCGCTGGAATAAGCGCTATCTCGTCACGATGCGCTGCTGCGGCGCTGTGTATGAAGCGGATGCGGCTTACGCGCAGATGCTCAAAAACGCGTCGGATATCGATTTTTCACGTCTGAAGAAGATAAGCGGCGGCTTTGGCGATGCGTATGGCGGCTCTGGCGCTGTGTGCACCCATTGTGGCGCGCGGATAGATTCCGGCTTTGCGTGGTGCCCGCACTGCGGCACGAAGAGGGGATAAGGCGCAACGCTTATGCTTATCTATACAGTGCACGCGCGCTCACGGGGTTCCGCTTTTTCATAGTGCCCATTCGCCATAATAGATACGGTATCGCATAAGGTTTCGACATCTTCAGGTATATGGGTTGCGATCAGCATAGTCTTGCCTTGTGATTTAATGTTCAGCAGTATTTTGCGGAATTGAATCATGCCCTCCTCGTCAAGCCCGCTTAATGGTTCATCGAGTATAATCAGTTCGCTATCGTCCATCAAGGCTTGAGCCAATCCGAGCCGCTGCTTCATCCCTGTGGAGTACTTCCCTGCTTTTTTGCGCATGTGCTCTTTTAACCCAACCAACTCAAGAAGCTCTGCAATCTGTTTTCTGTCCGGCTTTCTTGTCAAACTTTGCAGATATAACAGATTGTTAAAACCGCTTTCACCTGATAGAAAGCCCGGAGATTCAATGATGCAGCTCATGCTTGGAGGAAAGTCGAAATCTTCACCCAAAACCTTATTGTCAATTATGATTTTTCCGGCAGTAGATGGTGTCAGCCCGCTAATTATTTTGAGCAGCATGCTTTTGCCCGAGCCATTTCGCCCGATAATGCCATGGATTTTTCCCTTCTCAAAGGACGCATTTATGTTTTTGAGTATCTCATGCCCTTTAATTGTCTTGCTGACGCCTTCAACTATTATATAAGGTTCATTCATCAAAATCGCCTCCTGAAAAATTTAAAATATCGCTTCTGCGAACAAAAATATGTGAACCAACAGCAAATACAATACTGAGTATGAGAAGTATCAAACCAGAGACGGCTGCATTTGCCATTCCTCCCTCTGAAATTGTGTAAAATTGATGCTCGCTGTAGGTTCCATGGTAAAGTGGCGACAGCCAAGACAACACAATAAAAGCATCGTCTCCTGGTATAAACATATGTGTAAGCCAATGGATAGCATTGAGCACCATCAGTATGGCTGGCGCGATAATGCGGCTGCTTCGCAGGTTGACAAATACAGCCAGTGTACCGTAAAAACAAAACAGCATAAACTGAAGTAAAAAGGTATACACCATGGCGCTGAGAGGCAAGTCGTTGTTGATAATATACTTTGGTATGACGGAAAATAGCTGGCCGAATCCAAGAGATGTTTTTCCGCTATTTGAAGATATCATCGTGGCTAAGCTCCACTCGTTAGACAAATACGCGTTGGGCGCGCTTATTAATACATTGAAAACTAAGATAACGGCACACAGCACGAAAGCGCAGATTGTTATATAAAGCCATTGTGCGGCCAACCACTTGCCAAGGCCGCCCCGCGTCAGCGCAAGGTCGAACCCCTTGTATCTGATCGGCACATCGGCCAAAATAAACACCACGATAATACTGATAAGAAAGGAAGCGTGCGCGCTCGAAAATACAGCAATATATGTCTCGAAAATATGCAGCGGATATTCGTACCCCGCCGCATTCTGCATGTACGGCAATGCATACATGACCTGCAGAACGGTAAGCACCGTCAGCAGCATGATAATGCGGAGCGATGTTTTCCATCTTAGAAAACTGAGCCTACACACGCCTCTGATATAGCGCATATCATTCACCTGCCAATCTTTTTTTGCTTAGCCAAAAGAAAATGCCACCCAAAGCCGCACAAGCCAGACCAAATATGGAAATGATCTGGTATAACGAAACTTTATTTTCATACGTCATTAAAAGGTTAAGCGGCGTGTAGAATGAACGCAGATAGCTCATTAGAAAATGAATGCTGGTAAACAGTAAAAGCGGTGCAAAAACAGCCACATAGCGGTTGGGCACAATGGCGCTGATGGCAAGGCCTGCACCCGCAAGTGCCATACCGCCGAAAAAATAGGCCGCAGCGACCTTGAATACATAGCCCCAGCCGCCCAGTATCAGCACCGCATCATCCGGCATCGAACTGGTTTGCATATGCAAAGACAACGTATGCGCGGGAAAAACGAGACGCAGCAAAATAGCAGACAGCAGTATGATGGCAGCACCCGCTATACCACCCGCAACCACGCCTGATATGAACCGTGCGCCGATGTATGCTTTTTTTGAAATGCGGGACAGAATGGGGCGAAAGAAATGATGTGCGGAATCCTCACAGAAGCCAAGGCTGCCAGCAAGTGTACAGATGGGCGCGAACACAAACGGAAACACAGTGAACGAAAGGCTTATACCCAGCATAAATACAAAGGAGTAGTCCTGCGGAGCTGGCTTGCCCGCTATGCTGTCCGCAAACTCGCCCATTCTTTCGCTGAGCAGTATGCACATGCCGATTAAAACAGACAGATAAAACTTCGGGCTTTTCAGGTTGCGCGCTAGCGAGATCAGAAAAAGCTTGAACGCACGCATCAACCGATCACCTCGCCTGTTATGGCATCAATGACCATCACAAATGCCCAGTTTGTATGAATTCTTTCCCCTGAGGCAATGCACCAGACCGGGCGGTAGCTTGCATAGGCTCTCTTGCCAGCGTAGGATTGAGCAATTTGCGCATCCTCTATTAAAACGGGGTAATACATCAGTTCAATACGATTGATGTCGAATTCGGATTTATCACTTCTGCCTTCGATGTAATCCATTGTAAAAGCATTGACAGTATCAAAGAAAAGCTCCAGCGTACCTAGCGCCTGCTCAAGAGATATCACCGGCGAGCTTTCCCTTTTTTCAATATCGCGGATGATGGCCGTGGCATAAACAACTTTGCCGTCAATAACCCACACCTCTCCGCCATCGATTCGAATTGGATCTGGCTTATCCGTGCCCGAAGCAGCTGCATCGAGCAATATGGGGAGCGATTCTATTTTTTTGTGGTAATAAGAAACGTAAACCTCTTTCTTACCATCATCTGTTTGCTCAACGCCGCAGGAAGTTCGCTCAAACCTGTCGCCAGCCGCAAAGTGCATGATCTCATCGCTGAGCAGCTCCGCTTGTTGCTTATCGGCCTGGTTCTCAGAGAGCGTATACTCATATTCCAGATTTAAATCGTATGGCTCACCAAACGTGTATAAAAACAAGGCTTGATTGTTGAGATAATAAGCCTGCAAGGCAGGCTGATTCTTATCGCCATAATAGTACGCAAAAGTATTCTCAATTTCTTTATCCGTAATCTCTTGGCGATCAAGATATGCCTGTCCCCAACCTGCATAGTAATGCGTCAGTTCTTCTCTTGTCATACCGCTAAAAAAGAACTCATACCACATATCATGATCCACTTCGATTGGCCGTGCATCGTATACGCCAAATTGCCTGCCGGGGTATTCGATAACATCAACATCAATGCTGAGCTTGATGGTTTTTCCCTCCAAGGTTTTTTGCACGCGCGTGGTGACCGGTGTGTGTGGCATGTCGTCCGTTGTGGTGTCGGCTGCATCCGGCGTTGTGATGCTTGTATCGGCAAGCCGCTGCTCCAGCATTTGAGAGGGGGGGAGCTGACAGGCCGACAAGGCTAGCATAATAATAATGAGTACACACAGCCATACTCTTTTTCTCATATAATATCCTCCTAAAAAATAGATTTAATATTCGTTTGTAAAATAATAAAGGCGCTGAGTTTTTCAAAGTACTAATAGCCTTTCGAATTATCTATGACGCTACCGTCTATGGCATTGATGGTCATCATGCTTTCACCCGTTTTTTCCTCAACATGTACCTGATCATTCACAATGGATCTCTCAATCACCTTTCTATAAAAGTTCCATGCCGGAATCAGCAAGCCATATTCGTTCGCATTTTGCTCAGTGATTCGGTGCAGCGATAGTGTCACACGATTGATTTGAAACTCAAGCATGTTGTTTTTCGATGCTTTCGCTGCATATGTGACGTTCATCATTCTTTCAAAAGTCTGCTGAATCGTTGTGAACGACAAAAGCTGCGCGTCTTCATTAACCATTTCCAGCACTTCGATTGGGGATGACCAGTTCATTCCGGCAATACCGTTTTTATTTATCGAGAATTTCATTGATTCGTACCACCAGGGCGCAGCCATCATATCTTGAGACGAACTCGCTTCATTAACATATGAGCAGTGAAAGCCATCCACCGTTCGTACGCAATAAACCAGATACTCATAATATTGAGCAGACTGCTCATCGCTGTTGTTGTTCCAAATCTGCGCATCGCTTGAAAGATATATGCTGTCCACTGCCATATCTGTGCTTGTTTTATCCAAGAAAGCCTGCACCATAGCCTTTGCTTCGCTGGATGAAAGCCCTGCCTGAGATATTACCTCCGAAGAGATATCATTATCATCCAGCACAGGCAAAGCGGGTGAATTGTAAGTTGAGAGCTTTGAGCAAATGTTCATATTAGCAAAACCCATATGAAAGGTATTCCACATTGCATCATTGTTGACAAAAAAGTATTTTCCCCAGTTTGATGAATAGAGCGATCTTTCAAATGCTGTAAAACCAGTTGCTGATGTGTCCGAATCAAAGACTGTTTCTATGAGCATTCCATCCGCTTTTACTCTTTCAACAGTATCAGGGGCGGTTATGAACTGCTGCTCTAGCTTACTCAAATCTGCCTCAAGCCACATCTGATCATCTGGCTCTTTTGCCAGTTGCGGATTGGCCTCAAGCTCGGCAATTCGGCTTTTGACACGGATGATTGCTTCCTTTATTTCATTCTTTGTCGGTTCTGCCTCAAGCCACATGTCGGTGTCCCCGCACAGTTCATAAAAGTAGTTTTTGACGATTTCTTGTGAAAACTCTATCCCTTGCACTCGGTAAATCAGCATCCGGCTGCCTTCCGGTACGATCACGTCCGCATCCACCTTCACGCTTAGGTTCCCGTTTGAAGCTTCCATCTCAAATTGGTAGCGCTCGGGTATATCGTATTGCTCGGAGAGGCTCTGGTCGCTTTGCGGTTCGCTTTTTTGAGCCATCTCCAGCAAAGTAGCGGTGTCTTTCTTAATCACGACGGCGGTTTCGGGCGTTTCGTGACAAGCTGCGAGTGCCATAGCAAAAATTATAATTGCCCATGTGAGTAAAAACCTTTTCATAGCGTTCTCCTTTGGTATGTGATATGCATCAGCCGATCACCTCGCCCGTTATCGCGTCAATCACCATCACAAACACATCGGTGTTGCCGCTTCTTTCTCCCGAGGCAATACACCAAGCGGGACGATAGGTGGCGTAGGCCCTCCTGCCCGCAAATGATTTGAGAAGCTCGGCATCCTCAATCAAAACAGGATAATAAGCAAGCTCAATTTTGTTGATGTCGAATTCGGATTTTTCTGTGATGCCGTCAATATAATCCTGCGTGAATGCGCTGACTGTATCCACATTTAGTGTGAGGATATTGAGCGCTTGCTCTAAGGGAATGATTGGGTAACTCTCCCGCTTTTCAATATTGCGAACAACACCATGAGCACAAACCACCTCGCCGTCTATTACCCATACCTCAACACCTTCAGCGTCAATCGGCTGTTCATATCCCGATTTCCAGACAGGCTCGTTAACAAATAGCGGTATTCCGTATATAAACCGGATATAGCGAAAAATATATACTGTTTTTTCGCCTTCTCCTGTTTGAGCCATATCGTATGAGGTACGGATAAGCTGATCCCCTGCGACAAAAGCCATAAGAGCATCGCTTTTCTCCTCAGCATTCCTCTTCAAGCTTTGATTAACTAACAGTTTGTATTCTTCCGAAAGATGATGAACATGGTCGCCTTGTTCAAATGTAAACCACGAAATCGTCATGACATATGCAGCCAATTTTTCGATCTCGTCTATATCGCCTAAATAATAGGCAAAGGTTTCGTTGCTTAACTGAACTGTCAATTCGTCGTTAAAGGCAAAATCCTCAGGGTTCATACCTTCATACATATGAGTCAAGTCGCTTCTGTCAATACCGGGAAAGAAATAGTCAAACCAAGCATCATGGTCGACTTTGAGCGGCCGTGCATCGTAAACGCAAAACTCTTTATCCGGGTATTCGGTCACGTCTATATCAATATTGAGCTTAATCAGTTCGCCCTCGATTGCTTTATTAACGTGCGAGAGCACCGTGCCTTCTGGCGCCATTTGTTCTGGAATTTGCGATGGAGAAAGTTGACAGGCTGTCAGCCCCAGCATAACGATGAGCAATACGGCCAGCGATAATTTTATTTTCATGTAATATTATCCTCCTCATATTTAAATCAGAATCATCTGCTAATAGCCTTTTGAATTGTCAATCACGCTGCCATCAATGGCGTTGATGGTCATAAAGCTCTCGCCAAGGAATTCCTCTGTTTGTTCCCCTTCCTCAAAATCAAAATAGGTTACGGTGAGCTTGCCGTAGAAGTTCCATGCCGGAACCAAAAGTCCCGTTCGAGTGGCGTTTTGCTCTTCAATTCGGTGAAGCGAGAGCGTGACGCGATCGATCTGAAAATAAAGCTTATAGTTTTCCGATGCTTGCGGCGCAAATTTGACGCGCATCATTCTTTCAAAGGTTTGCTTAATGTCCGAAAAGGGCAAAAGCTGTGTGTCTTCAATGACAGTATCAATCACCTCAATCGGAG
>OBJA01001300.1_pt1 | contig 17691 bp, 14 predicted proteins | sample 1519751 | NCBI WGS metagenome assembly OBJA01 (sample SAMEA3881238, study PRJEB22517) | soil metagenome | biome: lake sediment; feature: soda lake sediment; material: sediment, water from around vicinity | place: India | collected 2013-12-23 | depth 3 m | reverse complement strand
ACTGAAGTCCGACCTACAGTCCGACCTACAGTCCGACCTACAGTCCGACCTACAGTCCGACCTACAGTCCGACCGGCAGGGTGGTACGGCAGGGTGGGGGAAGATAGGTAGGTCGGGCTTCAGCCCGACAACCCCTCAGGCGCGCAGCTTCTTCCTGCCTTTCGGCTTGCTGCCGGCGGCCCGGGCCAGCAGCGGCTTGAGGAAGCGCCCCGTGTGAGAATCGGGGTGGTCGGCGATGTCTTCCGGCGTGCCCTCGGCCAGGATGCGCCCGCCACCGCTGCCGCCCTCGGGACCCAGGTCGATGACCCAGTCGGCGGTCTTGATGACATCCAGGTTGTGCTCGATGATGACGATGCTGTTGCCATGGTCACGCAGGCGATGCAGCACCCGCAGCAGTTGCTCGATGTCGAAGAAGTGCAGGCCGGTGGTGGGCTCGTCGAGGATGTAGAGGGTATTGCCGGTGTCGCGCTTGGACAGCTCGCGCGCCAGCTTGACGCGCTGCGCCTCGCCGCCGGACAGGGTGGTGGCATTCTGCCCCAGGCGCAGGTAGGACAGGCCCACGTCCACCAGGGTCTGCAGCTTGCGCTTCACCACCGGCACCGCCTGGAAGAATTCCAGCGCGTCCTCCACCGTCAGCTCCAGCACCTCGTGGATGGTCTTGCCCTTGTAGCGGATGTCCAGGGTCTCGCGGTTGTAGCGCTTGCCGTGGCACACGTCGCAGGGCACGTAGATGTCCGGCAGGAAGTGCATCTCCACCTTGATCACGCCATCGCCCTGGCAGGCCTCGCAGCGGCCGCCCTTGACGTTGAAACTGAAGCGCCCCGGTGAGTAGCCGCGCGAGCGCGCCTCCTGGGTGCCGGCGAACAGGTCGCGGATGGGGGTGAACAGGCCGGTGTAGGTGGCCGGGTTGGAGCGCGGCGTGCGGCCGATGGGGCTCTGGTCGATGTCCACCACCTTGTCGAACTGTTCCAGGCCCTCGATGGCGCGGAAGGACGCCGGCTCGGTGGCGGCATTGTTGAGTTCCCGTGCCGCGTGCAGGTACAGGGTGTCGTTGATGAGCGTGGACTTGCCGGAACCGGAGACCCCGGTGACGCAGGTCATCAGGCCCACCGGGATGTGGGCGTCGACATCCCGCAGGTTGTTGCCGCTGGCGCCGAGGATGGACAGCAGGCGCTGCGAGTCGCGCGGCGTGCGCTGCTGAGGAATCGCGATGGAACGCTGACCCGACAGGTACTGACCGGTGAGGGACCGGGGGTTGGCCATGATCTCCGCCGGCGTGCCCTGGGCCACCACCTGGCCGCCGTGCACCCCGGCGCCGGGACCCATGTCCACCACGTGGTCGGCACTGCGGATGGCATCCTCGTCGTGCTCCACCACGATCACGGTGTTGCCCAGGTCGCGCAGGTAGTGGAGGGTGTTGAGCAGCCGCTCGTTATCACGCTGGTGCAGGCCGATGGAGGGCTCGTCGAGGATGTACATCACCCCCACCAGGCCGGCGCCGATCTGGCTGGCCAGGCGGATGCGCTGCGCCTCGCCGCCGGACAGGGTGTCGGCGCTGCGCTCCAGGGACAGGTAGTCCAGGCCCACGTTGACCAGGAAGTTGAGCCGCTCGCCGATCTCCTTGAGGATCTTGGCGGCGATCTCGCCGCGCCGGCCGGGCAGGCTGAGTCCGGCGAAGAAGCGCTGCGCCTCGCCCACGGGCAGGGCGGTGAGGTCGGGCAGGCGCCGGTCGGCCACGAACACGTGGCGGGCGGCCTGGTTGAGGCGCGTGCCGCCGCAGTCGGGGCAGGGGTGGGTGCTGAGGTACTTGGCCAGTTCCTCGCGCACGGCGTTGGATTCGGTCTCCCGGTAGCGCCGTTCCAGGTTGGGGATGATGCCCTCGAAGGGGTGGCGGCGGGTGGAGAAGCCGCTGCGCTCGTTCAGGTACTGGAACTCGATCACCTCCTTGCCGCTGCCGTGCAGCACGGTCTGCTGCACCCGCTCCGGCAACTCGTCGAAGGGGGTGTCGATGTCGAAGCCGTAGTGGTCCGCCAGCGAGCTGATGAGCTGGAAGTAATAGGCGTTGCGCCGGTCCCAGCCGCGCACCGCGCCGCCCGCCAGGCTCAGGTGGGGATGGGCCACCACGCGCGCGGGATCGAAGCTCTGGCGCACGCCCAGGCCGTCACAGCTGGGGCAGGCGCCCACCGGGTTGTTGAAGGAGAACAGGCGCGGTTCCAGTTCCGCCAGCGAGTAGCCGCAGAGGGGGCAGGCGAACTTGGCGGAGAACACCAGTTCCTCGCGCTCGGGTTCGTCCATGAAGGCCACCCGTGCCAGTCCGTCGGACAGGCGCAGGGCGGTCTCGAAGGATTCCGCCAGGCGCAGCTGCAGGTCCTCGCGCACCTTGACGCGGTCCACCACCGCCTCGATGCGGTGCTTCTTGCGCAGGTCCAGGGTCGGGGGCTGGTCCAGCTCCACCACCTTGCCGTCGATGCGGGCGCGGATGAAGCCCTGGGCGCGCAGTTCCTCCAGGATATGTATGTGCTCGCCCTTGCGGTCCTCCACCACCGGCGCCAGCAGCATCAGCCGGGTCCCCTCGCCCAGGGCCATCACCTGGTCCACCATCTGGCTGACGGTCTGGGCCTCCAGGGTGGTGTCGTGCTCGGGGCAGCGCGGCGTGCCGACGCGGGCGAACAACAGGCGCAGGTAGTCGTAGATCTCGGTGATGGTGCCCACGGTGGAGCGGGGGTTGTGGGAGGTGGACTTCTGCTCGATGGAGATGGCCGGCGACAGGCCCTCGATATGATCGATATCGGGCTTTTCCATCATGGACAGGAACTGGCGTGCGTAGGCGGACAGGGACTCCACGTAGCGGCGCTGGCCCTCGGCATAGATGGTGTCGAAGGCCAGCGAGGACTTGCCGGAGCCCGACAGTCCCGTGATCACGATGAGCCGGTCGCGGGGCAGTTCGAGGTCGATGTTCTGGAGATTGTGGGTGCGGGCGCCCCGGAGCCGTATGGTGTCCATGCCGAATGTCTGCTGCAAATCGAACCTGTTACTATACGGCGTTTCCACACCCGGCAGCAAAGGAAACCCCGCTTGAATCCAGGCCGCGCCCAAGACCCCGGACGGATGAGCCCCACCGAGATCCGCGCCGCCTTCTCCCTGGCCGGGATCTATTCCCTGCGCATGCTGGGGTTGTTCATGATCCTGCCGGTGTTCGCCCTCTACGCCGAACACCTGGAGGGCTTCACTCCCGCGCTGGCGGGCCTGGCCATCGGCATCTACGGCATGACCCAGGCCCTGCTGCAGATCCCCTTCGGCCTGCTCTCCGACCGCCTCGGGCGCAAGCGCGTCATCGTCGCCGGCCTGCTGCTGTTCGCCCTGGGCAGCGTGGTGGCGGCCCTGGCGGACAGCATGTGGGGGGTGATCCTGGGGCGGGCCATCCAGGGTGCCGGGGCCATCGCCGCCGCGGTCATGGCGCTCACCGCCGACCTCACCCGCGAGGAGCACCGGGTCAAGGCCATGGCGGTGATCGGCATGAGCATCGGCCTGTCCTTCGCCGTCGCCATGGTGGCCGGGCCGCTGCTCAACACCTGGATCGGCGTGCCGGGTATCTTCTGGCTGACGGCCGGGCTGGCCCTGGGCGGGATCGCCGTGCTGCTCTGGGTGGTGCCTGCGCCGGGCCTCAGCCGGGTGCACCGCGATGCCCAGCCGGTACCTGCCCAGTTCGCGGAGGTGCTGCGTGACCTGGAGCTGCTGCGCCTGGACCTGGGGATCCTGGTACTGCACATGATCCTGACCGCCACCTTCGTGGTGCTGCCCCTGGTGCTGCGCGACGAGCTGGGCCTGGCGGGGGCGGAGCACTGGAAGCTGTACCTGCCGGTGATGCTGGGTTCCATGCTGGCGGTGCTGCCCTTCATCTTCGTGGCGGAGCGCAAGCGGCGTCTGAAACCGGTGTTTCTCGCCGCCATCGCCCTGCTGGGCCTGGCCGAGCTGGGCCTGTACGGGCTGGGCAACGGCCTGGGTCTGCTGGCCCTCTGGGTGTTCCTGTTCTTCCTGGCCTTCAACCTGCTGGAGGCCAGCCTGCCCTCCCTGGTGGCCAAGATCGCGCCTCCGGACAGCAAGGGCACGGCCATGGGCTTCTATTCCAGCAGCCAGTTCCTGGGCGCCTTCCTGGGCGGCCTGCTGGGCGGCTGGGTCCACGCCCGCTTCGGCCTGCAGGGGGTGTTCCTGTTCTGCGGCCTGGCGGCAGGAGGCTGGCTGCTGCTGGCCCTGGGCATGAAGAACCCCCGTTACCTGTCCACCCATATGCTGCCCATCCTGCCCTGTGACGCCCAGGAGGCCCAGCGCCTGGCCGGCCGCCTCACGGCGGTGCGCGGGGTGGCCGAGGCGGTGGTGCCGGCCGGGGAGCCGGTGGCCTACCTGAAGGTGGACCGCCACGCCCTGGACGAGGCGGCCCTGGAGGCCTTCGCCGGGCCGCCCAAGGACTGACAGGGGGCGAGCACTGCGGGTATGATGGCCGCCTGGGTGGGGAGTGCCCTTGCGTGCCCACCGAGATTTTTCATGGCTGCCAGGGATGGGCAGCCGTAATCTGAACAACAGGAGAAAAACTATGGCACGCGGAGTGAACAAGGTGATTCTGGTGGGCAATCTGGGCAAGGACCCGGAGGTGCGTTACATGCCGAGCGGGAGTGCCGCCGCCAATGTGACGCTGGCCACCAGCGAGTCCTGGAAGGACAAGCAGACCGGCGAGCAGAAGGAACGTACCGAATGGCACAACATCGTGTTCTTCGGCCGCCTGGCGGAGATCGCCGGCGAGTACCTGAAGAAAGGCTCGCAGATCTACGTGGAAGGCAGCCTGCGCACCCGCAAGTGGCAGGACAAGAGCGGCAACGACCGCTACACCACCGAGATCGTCGCCAACGAGATGCAGATGCTGGGCAGCCGCGGCGGCAGTGGTGGCGGTGGCGGCTACAGCCAGGAGCCCGCCAATGCGCCGGCGTCCTCGTCCTCGGGTGCCGGGATGGATTTCGACGACGACATCCCGTTCTGACGTTTACCTGTAGGAGCCCGGTCCTCCGGGCGAATGGTGTCTGGCACATACGTTTCGCCCGGAGGACCGGGCTCCTACAGAGACTGGCGCACAAAAAAGGGAGCTTACGCTCCCTTTTTCGCGGGGCTGACCAGGGGCCCGATCAGGAGGCCAACGGCAACTCCACCGGGGCCTCCAGGCCATGGATCTTCAGGGCATGGGCCGCGGCGAAGCCGAGGATGTCCCGGTAGATCTCCGGATGGCTCTGGATCAGGGAACGGTCCATGCGCAGGCCCTTCACGTTGTTGACCATCACCGGTACCAGCAGGCTGGAGAAGGACAGGCGCAGGTGGCGGTCGTAGCTGGCCAGATTGCCGGCAAAGCGCTCGGCCCAGTTATGGGGTCGGATGGGGGTGTTGCTGGAGGACGAGCCCTCCACAATGACATAGCGGTCATCGCGCGACATGGTGGTGTCTCCTAAGGATTTTAAAATTAAAAGCTTTGAAATCATTGGCTTGTGATTATTCTTTGTGCGCCATCAATTCGGCATATTGTAATTGACTAATTGACTTCCATCAATATTTTTATAGCCGCCCATTAATCTTCTTTATTATGGAGGGGCGGCCTGGACCCGGATCGCAGCGTCCCGGCGCACCGGATGCCGGATGTGACGTGCGGCGGGCAAGATGCCCTGCTGTTCAGAAGTCGTTCGAACTACCCTCACCAACTCCCTGATTTTCCATTCCTTCGGCGCCCGTCCCGCCGCTCCCTTGGTTCCGCTAAGTGCCTGTCGGTAAAGCAGGAATTTCCGGATTCCCCTTGACAATGGAGGGAGGGCGTTCCTATAGTGTCGAAATGTGGGAATAAGTGGAACAAAGTGGCTAAAAGGGATGGCCAAGGGGGAATGAGTGTTCATTGGTGGTAGCACCGTCAACCTGGATGCCAAGGGGCGTCTGGCACTGCCGACCCGCTACCGGGGCGTCATCGCCGACCGGTTCGAGTCGCGCCTGGTGCTCACGGTGCACGATGACGGCTGCCTGCTGCTCTACCCCCTGGCCGAGTGGGAGGACATCCAGCGCAAGCTGGTGCGCCTGCCCAACCAGAACAGGCGCGCCCGTACCCTGCAACGCATGATGCTCGGCTACGCCACCGAGGTGGAGATGGACGGCAACGGCCGCATCCTGGTGGCACCGCGCCTGCGCGACTTCGCCAAGCTGGACAAGCGCGTGGCGCTGGCCGGCGTGGGCAACAAATTCGAAATCTGGAACGAGGAGGCATGGGAGAAGAACTGTGGTGACTGGGTGGAAGGCCCCGAGGGGGATGCCGACCTGCCCGACGCACTCGAATCCCTGACCCTCTAGTACCCGATGCCGGATGAATATGCGCACCGCCCCGTTCTGCTGGAGGAGGTGCTGGCCGGACTGAGTGTCCGCCCCGACGGGGTGTACCTGGATGGCACCTTCGGACGTGGTGGCCACAGCCAGGCCATCCTGGAGCGGTTGGGCACGGACGGCCGCCTCATTGCCATCGACAAGGACCCGCAGGCGGTCGCGATGGCGGAACGAATCGCGGCGCGCGATGCGCGCTTTCACATTGAACGGGGTACGTTCGCCATGCTGGGGCAACTGGCCGCGAAACTGGGCTTGGAGGGGAAGGTCGACGGCATTCTGCTGGACCTAGGCGTCTCCTCCCCGCAGCTCGACGATGCCCGGCGTGGCTTCAGTTTCCTGCAGGACGGTCCCCTCGACATGCGCATGGATCCCGACAGCGGCATGAGCGCCGCCCAGTGGCTGGCGCAGGCCGAGGCCTGGGAGATCATGCAGGTGCTGCGTGTCTATGGCGAGGAGCGTTTCGCCCGGCGCATCGCCGAGGCCATCGTGCGCCAGCGTGCCGAAGCCCCGCTGCAGACCACGCGGCAACTGGCCGAGCTGATCGAGGCAGCGGTGCCCGTACGGGAAAGACACAAGCACCCCGCCACCCGGAGTTTCCAGGCCATCCGCATCTTCATCAATCGCGAACTCGAGGACCTGGAGGCCGTGCTGCCGCAGGCGGTGGACGTGCTGGCGCCCGGCGGGCGCCTGGCGGTGATCAGCTTCCACTCCCTGGAGGATCGCATGGTGAAGCGTTTCATCCGCCGCGAATACCAGGGCGAGGCGCCGCCGCCGGGTCTGCCGGTCATGGGCTACGGCCACGAGCCGCGCCTGCGGCCGGTGGGCAAGGCGATCTTCGCCGGCGAGCAGGAAGTGCGCGACAACCCGCGGGCGCGCAGCGCCGTGTTGCGCGTCGCGGAGCGTGTGGCATGAGCCCCTCCTGGGTGCTGAACCTGCTGCTGGCGGGCCTGGTGGTGCTGTCCTCGCTGGGCGTGGTGTACGCCAAGCATGAAAGCCGGCGCCTGTTCGGGGAGCTGCAGGCCCTGGAGGTGGAACGCGACCGCATGAACACCGAGTGGGGGCAGTTGCAGCTGGAGCAGGGCACCCAGACCACCCATGGCCGGGTGGAGCGGGACGCCCGCACCCGCCTGGGCATGGTGATTCCCGATCCCGGCCGGGTCGTGATGGTGCGTCCATGAGTCGCGATACCGGCAGCGGCGCATACCCGGGGCGTCGCCGGCTGTTGCTGGCGGCCATGACCTGCGCCTTCACGGCCCTGGTATGGCGCGCCGTCGACCTGCAGGTGATGGATCGGGAGTTCCTGCGCGGCCAGGGCGATGCGCGCCACCTGCGCGTGGTGGCCATGCCGGCCCATCGCGGCATGATCCTCGATCGCCAGGGCGAGCCGCTGGCCATCAGCACGCCGGTGCAGTCGGTGTGGGTCAATCCCCAGGAGATCATCACCGCCCGCGAGCAGCTGCCGCGCCTGGCCAACCTGCTGGAGCTGGACATGGACTACATCCAGCGCACCCTCGCGAGTCGCGCCGGCCGTGAATTCGTCTACCTGCGGCGCCACATCAGCCCCGACCTGGCCAGCCAGGTGCGTGCCCTGGAGATCCCGGGCCTGTACCTGCAGCAGGAATACCGCCGCTACTACCCGGCCGGTGAGGTGATGGCCCATGTGCTGGGTTTCACCGATATCGATGATGATGGCCAGGAAGGCCTGGAGCTGGCCTACAGTGAATGGCTGCGCGGCCTGCCCGGCGCCAAGCGGGTCATCAAGGATGGCCGGCGCAATATCGTCGAAACGGTGGAAAGCATCCGTCCGCCGCAGCCGGGCCGCGACCTGCGCATCAGCATCGACCGGCGCATCCAGTTCCTGGCCTACCGTGAGCTGAAGGCGGCGGTGCAGCAGCATGGCGCGCGCTCCGGTTCGGCGGTCATCCTCGACGTGCAGCGTGGGGAGGTGCTGGCCATGGTGAACCAGCCTTCCTACAACCCCAACAACCGTGAGCAGCGGCGCAGTGACCGCTTCCGCAACCGCGCGGTCACCGACGTGTTCGAGCCGGGCTCCACCATCAAGCCCTTCACCGTGGCCGCGGCCCTGGAGGCGGGTCGCTACCAGCCCCATACACTCATCGACACCAGCCCCGGCTACATGACGGTGGGTCGCAACACCGTCAAGGACATCCGCAACTTCGGCCCCATGGACGTGACCGGCGTGATGCGGAAGTCCAGCAACGTGGGCGTGGTGAAGATGGCGCTGTCCATGCCGCCCAAGACCCTGTGGGGCATGCTGTCCAGGGTGGGCTTCGGCACGACCACCGGCAGCGGCTTCCCGGGCGAGGCGGCCGGCCTGCTGGTGAACCACCCGCGCTGGCGCGACATCGAGCTGGCCACCCTGTCCTTCGGCTACGGCCTGTCGGTCACGCCACTGCAACTGGCCGAGGCCTACAGCGTGATCGCCAACGACGGCCTGCTGCGACCGGTGTCCTTCCTGCAGCAGGAGCAGGTGCCCGCGGGGCAGCGGGTGATGTCCGCACGGGTCGCCCGCGAGGTGCGCGCCATGATGGAAGAGGTGCTGGGTCCCGAGGGCACGGCACCGCGCGCGCGGGTGGCGGGCTACCGGGTGGCGGGCAAGACCGGTACGGTGAGGAAATCCGTCGCCGGCGGCTATGCGGAGAACCGCTACCAGGCCCTGTTCGCCGGCATGGCGCCGGCCAGCCAGCCGCGCCTGGTGATGGTGGTGGTGATCGACGAGCCGAGCCGCGACGAGTATTACGGCGGTGCGGTGGCGGCCCCGGTGTTCTCGCGGGTGATGACCGGGGCCCTGCGCCTGATGAATATTCCGCCGGATGACATTCCCCCGCCCCTGCAGGCCTCGCGCGCCGGAGGGGCCTCATGATGGCGCTCCGCACCCAGCACATCGGTTTCCCGCTCGTGGCCCTCCTGGAGGGCCTTTGCGCAGTGGAGGCGGACATCCGGGTGACGGGACTGGCCACGGACTCGCGCCAGGTGCGGCCCGGCGACCTGTTCCTGGCCGTGGCCGGGCAGCAGCACCACGGGCTCGATCATGCCGCGACGGCCGTCGCGGCCGGCGCCGTCGCCGTGCTGTGGGAACCGCTGGCGGAGCGCCCGGAACTGGCGGACGCCGCCGCGACGCTGGCGGTGCCGGCCATGGCGGTGCCCGGCCTGCGCCAGCGCCTGGGGCTCATTGCCAGCCGCTATTACGGGGCGCCGAGTCGCGACCTGTTCGTGGTGGGTGTGACCGGTACCGACGGCAAGACCTCCTGCAGCCATTTCCTGGCCGAGGCCTTCAGCGAGCCGGGGTGTCCCGGCGCCCTGCTGGGCACCCTGGGCTACGGCCCCTTCGGCCAGCTCAAGCCCGCCACCCACACCACGCCCGATGCCCTGGTGATCCAGCGCGAGCTGGCGGAGCTGCGCGATGCCGGCCTGCGGCGCGTGGCCATGGAGGTGTCCTCCCACGGCCTGCACCAGGGGCGGGTCAACGGTGTCAATTTCGATGTGGCGGTGTTCACCAACCTCAGCCGCGACCACCTGGACTACCACGGCGACCTGGTCGCCTACGGCAAGGCCAAGCGCCTGCTGTTCCAGGCCCCCGGCCTGCAGGCGGCGGTGATCAACGGCGGCGATCCCTTCGGCCGCGAGCTGCTCGGCCAGCTGTCCTCCGGCCTGCGCACCATCGCCTACGGACTGGAGGAGGAATTGGCGGGCCTGCCGGACGTGGAGCGGGTGAGCGGGCACGACCTGCGACTCGGCGCCAGCGGCCTGTCCCTGCGGGTGCGCAGCCCCTGGGGCGAGGGCGAGCTGCGCGCCGGTCTGCTCGGCGGCTTCAATGCCGGCAACCTGCTGGCGGTCCTGGCGGTGCTGGGCATTGCCGGCATGCATCTGGAGGAGATTCTCGCCCGCCTGTCCCGGATCCATACCGTGCCGGGGCGCATGGAGCGCTTCGGTGGCGGGTCGGCGCAACCCCTGGTGGTGGTGGACTACGCCCACACCCCGCGTGCCCTCGAACAGGTGCTGCTGGCCCTGCGCGGCCACTGCGAGGGCAGGCTCTGGTGCGTGTTCGGCGCCGGTGGCGATCGCGACCGCGGCAAGCGGCCGCTGATGGGCGCGGTGGCAGAGCGCCTGGCGGACGAGGTGCTGCTCACCAACGACAACCCGCGCAGCGAGGCGCCGGAGGCGATCCTGCGGGAGATCCAGGCCGGCATGCGCGTGCCGGAACGGGCGCGGGTGATCGCCGACCGCGCCGAGGCCATCCAGCAGGCCATTGCCGAGGCCGAGCCCGGCGACCTGGTGCTGGTGGCCGGCAAGGGACACGAGGACTACCAGCAGATCGGCAGTGCGCGCCGACCCTTCAGCGACCGTGCCCAGGTGCTGGCCGCCCTGGCGGGGGGTGCCGCATGATCCGCATGCGCCTGGCGGAAACCGCCGAACTGCTGCAGGCCCGGTCCTCGGCCCCCGACGGCTGGTATACGGGTCTCAGCACCGACAGCCGCAGCCTGGAGCCGGACAACCTGTTCGTGGCCCTGCGTGGCCCCCGTTTCAATGGCGAGGACTACCTCGAACAGGCCCAGGCGCGCGGCGCCGCCGCGGCCCTGGTGAGCCGGGAATGCCCGCCGGCCGGCCTGCCGCTGCTGACCGTGGAGGATACCCGCCTCGCCCTCGGCCGCCTGGCGGCCCACTGGCGCGGCCGCTTCAGCCTCCCCCTGGTGGGCATCACCGGCAGCAACGGCAAGACCACCGTGAAGGAGATGACCGCTGCCATCCTCGCGCAGCGCACCGCCACCCTGGTGACCCGCGGCAACCTCAACAACGACATTGGCGTGCCCCTCACCCTGGCGCGCCTGGGCCTGGAGCATGGCGCCGCGGTGATCGAGATGGGCGCCAACCACCCGGGCGAAATCGCCTACCTGACCGATCTCGCCCGGCCCACCGTGGGCCTGGTGAACAATGCCGGCCCGGCGCACCTGGAGGGCTTCGGCAGCCTCACCGGCGTGGCCGAGGCCAAGGGCGAACTGTTCCAGCACCTGGCCGCCGACGCCGTGGCGGTCATCAACGCCGAGGACCGCTTCGCCCCGCTGTGGCGGAAGATGGCCGGCGACCGGCCGCAGCTCAGCTTCGGCATCGAGGGCCGCGCCGACGTGCGCGCGGCCTGGCGCGGCGACGGGCGCGGCAGCGAGCTGGAACTCCATACCCCGCAGGGCGAGCTGTCCCTGCGCCTGCCCCTGCCGGGCCGTCACAACGTCATGAACGCCCTGGCCGCCACCGCCGCCTCCCTGGCCGCCGGCGCCAGCCTGCAGGAGGTGCGCCAGGGGCTGGAGCGGCTGCCGCCGGTGCAGGGCCGCCTGCAGCGCATTGCGCTGGCCGGCGGGGCCCTGCTCATCGACGACACCTACAACGCCAATCCGGCCTCCCTGCGCGCCGGCATCGAGGTGCTGGCCCTGGCGCCGGCACCGCGCTGGCTGGTGCTGGGCGACATGGGCGAGCTGGGCCCCGAGGGGGAACGGCTGCACCGCCAGATGGGCAAGCTGGCGCGCGAGGCGGGCGTGGAGCGGCTCTATGCCCTGGGCCAGCTGGCCGCCGTCGCCGCGGAGACCTTCGGTGCGCACGGCACGCGCTACGCCGGCATGGAGGACCTGATCGTGGCCCTGGAGCGGGACTGGTGCGCCGGCGTGCAGCTGCTGGTGAAGGGATCGCGCAGCATGGGCATGGAAGCGGTCGTCCAGGCCCTGCGGGCCCGCCACGGAGGAACACACTGATGCTGGTCTACCTCGCCGAGTACCTGAGCCAGTATCACACCGGCTTCAATGTCTTCCAGTACCTGACCCTGCGCGGAATCCTGGGCGTGCTGACGGCACTGCTGATCTCCTTCGTGGTGGGTCCGGTGATGATCCGCCGCCTGAGCTTCCACCAGATCGGCCAGTCGGTACGCGACGATGGCCCGCAGAGCCACCTGACCAAGGCGGGCACGCCCACCATGGGTGGTGCCCTGATCCTGGTGGGCGTGGCGGTCGCCACCCTGCTGTGGGCCGACCTCGGCAACCGCTACGTGTGGGTGTTGCTGGTGGTCACCCTGCTGTTCGGTGCCATCGGCTGGGTGGACGACTACCGCAAGGTGGTGGCGCGCAACAGCAAGGGCCTGTCGGCGCGCAGCAAGTTCCTCTGGCAGTCGGTGGTGGCCCTGAGCGCGGCCCTGTTCCTCTATTACACGGCACAGACGCCCGCCGAGGTGGAACTGCTGGTGCCCTTCTTCAAGAATTTCTACGTGGACCTGGGTTGGGGCTACGTGCTGCTGGTGTACTTCGTGGTGGTGGGTTCCAGCAATGCGGTGAACCTCACCGACGGCCTCGACGGCCTGGCCATCCTGCCCACGGTGATGATCGCCGGCGCCCTGGCCGTGTTCGCCTACGTGACCGGCCATGTGCGCTTCGCCGAGTACCTCGGTATCCCCTTCATCCGCGACGCCGGCGAGGTGATCGTGTTCGCCGGCGCACTGATGGGCGCGGGGCTCGGTTTCCTCTGGTTCAACGCCTATCCCGCCCAGGTGTTCATGGGCGACGTGGGCGCCCTGGCCCTCGGCGCCGCCCTGGGCATGATGGCGGTGCTGGTGCGCCAGGAGCTGGTGTTCTTCGTCATGGCCGGCGTGTTCGTCATGGAAACCGTATCGGTCATCCTGCAGGTGGCGTCCTTCAAGCTGACGGGAAGGCGCATCTTCCGCATGGCGCCCCTGCATCATCACTTCGAACTCAAGGGCTGGCCGGAGCCGCGCGTCATCGTGCGCTTCTGGATCGTTACCGTGATCCTGGTCCTGATCGGGCTGGCGACACTGAAGATACGTTAGGGCCTGTTAACAGGCCCTAGGAGGTTGTATGGACGTACGCAGTCAGATGGCGATCGTAGGTGTAACCCTGGCAGTAATCTCGCTGGTGTTGCTGCTGGTGGTGTAGGGATCAACGGAACAGACATGGGCTTTGCCGCGGGAATCGTGCCATTGGAAACGCCAATCACCGGAAGCAGGACGCTGATCGTCGGTCTGGGAGCGACGGGGCTGTCCTGTGCCCGCTTCCTGGCGCGCCAGGGCATCGAGGTGGCCATCACCGACAGCCGTGCCCAGCCGCCCGCCCTGGACCAGCTGCACAGCGAACTGCCGGGCATCCCCCTGTTCGTCGGCGGCTTCAACGCGGCCGCCTTCGACCGTGCCGAGCGTATCGTGCTGAGCCCCGGCGTGTCCCTGGCGGAACCCTTCCTGGCCCGCGCCCAGGCGCGGGGCGTGGAGGTGATCGGCGACATCGAGCTGTTCGCCCGGGCCGCCACCGCGCCGGTGGTGGCCATCACCGGCACCAACGGCAAGAGCACGGTCACGACCCTGGTGGGCGAGATGGCCATGGCGGCCGGCCGGGAGGTGCGTGTCGGTGGCAACCTGGGCACCCCGGCCCTGGATCTGCTCGACGCCACCCGGCCCGATTTCTATGTGCTGGAGCTGTCCAGCTTCCAGCTGGAGACCACCTCCAGCCTGCACGGCCACATCGCGGCCCTGCTGAACCTGAGCCCCGATCACCTGGATCGCTACCGCGACCAGGCGGACTACGGGGAGGCCAAGCGGCGCATCTTCCTGGGCGCCGCGCTGCAGGTGGTCAATCGCGACGATGCCGCGGTCCTGGCCCTGGCCGACCCGGCCCGGCCCGTGCTCGGTTTCTCCCTGGAGATCCCCGCCGCCGGGGATTTCGGCCTGCGCCGCCAGAACGGACGGGAGTGGTTGGCGCAGGGCGAGACGCTGCTGCTGTCGGCCGACGAGCTGCGCATGGCCGGCCGCCACAACCTGGCCAACGCCCTGGCGGCGCTGGCCATCGGCAGTGGCATGGGGCTGGCCATGGAGGCCATGGTCGCAACCCTGCGCCGCTTCCCCGGCCTGCCGCACCGTACCCAGTGGCTGCGCGAGCGCGAGGGCGTCAACTGGTACAACGATTCCAAGGGCACCAACGTGGGCGCCACCGAGGCGGCCATCGCCGGCATGAGCGGTCCGGTGGTGCTGATCGCCGGCGGCGAGGGCAAGGGCCAGGACTTCGCCCCCCTGGCGCGGGTCATGGCCGGCGCCGGTCGTGGCGCGGTGCTCATCGGCCGCGACGCCCCTCTCATCGAGCAGGCGCTGCAGGGCGTGGTGCCGGTGGTGCATGCCGGCAGCATGGAAGAGGCGGTGGCCTGTGCCGCCGAGATGGCGGTGCCCGGCGACTGCGTGCTGCTGTCCCCGGCCTGCGCCAGCTTCGACATGTTCGAAAACTATGTGCAGCGCGGCCACGCCTTCGCCGCCGCCGTGGAGCGTCTGCCATGATGGCCGTGGCGGCCCGGCTCGGCGCACGCCTGCGGCCCGCGGGCCGCTGTCCGCGTCTCGACACCGGCCTGGTGCTGGCCAGCCTCGCCCTGCTGTTGCTGGGCCTGGTGATGGTGTCCTCCGCCTCCATCACCATGGCCGACCGCCAGCTGGGGCAGCCCTTCCATTACGTCATTCGCCAGCTGGTCCACCTCGGCCTGGGCCTGCTGCTGGCGGCGCTGGTGCTGCAGGTGAAGCTGTCGGTGTGGGAGCGGGGCAGCTTCGTCTGGCTGGCCCTGGGCCTGGCGCTGCTGACCCTGGTGCTGATCCCCGGTGTCGGCCGCGAGGTGAACGGCAGCGTGCGCTGGCTGGTGCTCGGGCCATTCCGCCTGCAGGTCTCGGAACCGGCCAAGCTGCTGCTCATCCTCTACCTGGCCGGTTACCTGGTGCGCCGCGGCGAGGAGGTGCGCACCCAGGTGGCCGGATTCCTCAAGCCCATGGCGGTGCTGGTGGTGGCGGCCATCCTGTTGCTGCTGGAGCCGGACTTCGGCGCCATGGTGGTGCTGATGACCACGGTGCTGGGCATGACCTTCCTGGCCGGGGTGCGGCTGTGGCAGTTCGCCGTGCTGCTGGGCATGGCGGTGAGCGCCTTCGCCCTGCTGGCCATCACCTCGCCCTATCGCCTGGCGCGCCTGACCGCCTTCCTGAACCCCTGGGCCGACCCCTTCAACAGTGGCTTCCAGCTCACCCAGTCGCTGATCGCCATCGGCCGCGGCGACCTGTTCGGCGTGGGCCTGGGCGCCAGCATCCAGAAGCTCTTCTACCTGCCCGAGGCGCACACCGACTTCATCTTCTCGGTACTGGCCGAGGAACTCGGCCTGGTGGGCGTGCTGGCGGTGATCGCCCTCTATGCCTTCCTGGTGTGGCGCGCCTTTGCCATCGCCGAGGTGGCGCGCCAGGGCCAGCAGCCCTTCGCCGCTTACCTGGCCTACGGCATCGGCATCTGGATCGGCCTGCAGAGTGTCATCAACATGGGCGTGAGCATGGGCCTGCTGCCCACCAAGGGCCTGACCCTGCCGCTCATGAGCTACGGCGGCAGCAGCCTGCTGGTCATGTGCATGGCCATCGCCCTGTTGCTGCGCATCGACTACGAGACCCGCTGCAACGTGCACAACATCCGGCCCACCGGCACGGGGCCGTCCCAGCGGCGGAGGGCGCGCCCATGAGCACGCGGCCCATCCTGGTCATGGCCGGCGGCACCGGTGGCCACGTCTTCCCGGCGCTGGCCGTGGCGCACGTGCTGCGCGCGCAGGGTGCCGAGGTGATCTGGCTCGGCACGCGCACCGGCCTGGAGGCGCGCGTGGTGCCGGCGGCCGGGTTCCCGGTGGCCTGGATCCGCGTGCGTGGTCTGCGCGGCAAGGGCCTGGCGCAGCGCCTGCAGGCGCCCTTCATGCTGGCCCTGGCCCTGCTGCAGTCCCTGTGGGTGATGCTCAGACTGCGTCCCGCGGCGGTGTTGGGCATGGGCGGTTTCGTCACTGGCCCCGGCGGCCTGATGGCCTGGCTGCTGCGCCGGCCCCTGCTCATCCATGAACAGAATTCCGTGGCGGGCATGACCAATCGCTGGCTGGCGCCGCTGGCGCGCCAGGTGCTGATGGCCTTCCCCGGCGCCCTGCCGGGCGGGCGGCTCACCGGCAACCCGGTGCGCGCGGACATCGCCGCCCTGCCGGCACCGGAGACGCGCCTGGCCGGACGCGCGGGCGCGTCGCGCCTGCTGGTGCTGGGCGGCAGCCTGGGCGCGCAGGCACTCAACGAGGCCCTGCCGCAGGCCATTGCACGCCTGCCGGACGGCATGCGTCCCGAGGTCTGGCACCAGACCGGCACGCAGCACCTGGCGGCGGGCCGCGCGGCCTATGCCGCCGCCGGCGTCGCGGCGCGGGTCGAGGCCTTCGTGGACGACATGGCCGCGGCCTACGGTTGGGCCGACCTGGTGGTGTGCCGTGCCGGCGCCCTGACGGTGGCGGAACTGGCAGCGGCGGGTATCGGCGCCATCCTGGTGCCTTATCCCCATGCCGTGGACGACCACCAGACCGGCAATGCCCGTTACCTGGCGGAGCAGGGCGCGGCCCTGCTGCTGCCGCAACCGGACTTGAGCGCCACGCGACTGGCGGAACTGCTGCAGCCGCTGCTGTGCGATCGTGCGCGCCTGCTGAACATGGCGCGCCGGGCGCGCGCCCTGGCACAGCCCGATGCCGCCGAGCAGGTGGCGCAGGCCTGCCTGGCGGCGGCGGGCCGGGAATGGAGGGCGGCGGCATGAGAAAGATGGCACACAGCCCCGCCGTTCCCGCCGCCGGCATGGGTCGCATCCAGCGCGTGCACTTCGTCGGCATCGGCGGCGTGGGCATGGGCGGCATCGCCGAGGTGTTGCTCAACCTGGGCTACGAGGTGAGCGGATCCGATCTGAAGGAAAACGCCGTGACCCGGCGCTTGAGCGAACAGGGCGCGCGCTGCTGGGTGGGGCACGACGCCGCCCACGTACGCGACTGCGACGTGGTGGTGGTGTCCAGCGCCGTGCAATCCGCCAATCCCGAGTTGCAGGCGGCGCGCGAGTTGCGCATTCCGGTGGTGCCGCGCGCCGAGATGCTGGCGGAGTTGATGCGCTTCCGTTACGGCATCGCCGTGGCCGGCACCCACGGCAAGACCACCACCACCAGCCTGGTGGCCAGCGTGCTGGCCGAGGGCGGGCTCGATCCAACCTATGTCATCGGCGGGCGCTTGAACAGCTCTGCCAGCCATGCGCGCCTGGGCGCCGGCTGGTATCTGGTGGCCGAGGCCGACGAGAGCGACGCCTCCTTCCTGCACCTGCAGCCCATGCTGGCGGTGGTCACCAACGTGGACGCCGACCACCTGGCCACCTACGAAGGCGATTTCCAGCGCCTGCGCCAGACCTTCGTGGAGTTCCTGCACCACCTGCCCTTCTA
>OBJA01001299.1_pt1 | contig 17696 bp, 11 predicted proteins | sample 1519751 | NCBI WGS metagenome assembly OBJA01 (sample SAMEA3881238, study PRJEB22517) | soil metagenome | biome: lake sediment; feature: soda lake sediment; material: sediment, water from around vicinity | place: India | collected 2013-12-23 | depth 3 m | reverse complement strand
GAAGTTCCTGTGGTTGCCTTTTCGGACGGGGGTTCGACTCCCCCCGCCTCCACCAAAAAAACGAACAATTATTGATTACCAATCGGCACAAACCGATAAAACGGGTCTTCCTTTCGGAAGACCCGTTTTGACATGCAAAGGGTTCTGCTTTATTTATATTTCTTGCGGTGATCAAAGATATTGCTAAAGAGCAGGAAAAGAATGATCAATGGCAGAAGGCCACCTCCACCAATAACACCCATCGTTATCACCTCCAGAAGGCGTAATATTCTACGCCAACGAGAAGCTAACGTGTTTACGATAATGTCATCTTATGTCAGACCACCGACCTCTGGCATATAACCGCCACTCGTAGCTCGTTGGTCGCTCGCCGCACAGAGAGAAGGCCGCTGTTTAACCCCCCATTCTCCTCTTTTCACATCGTCTGTGGGCTGACATTGCTCAAATTTCACCTCGGGCCACCTTTGCCGGGTACCAATCCGCGAACCATTTGGTAAAGACTCCAAGGAGCATGGGGACCATCGTGTTAATGCCTCCGCTAACAGCGAAATATCCCGTGTCGATCAAGCGATATGTCCATAGGAAAGTTAACAGATAGAACAATCCCCATACCCTTGTCAGAATCCGGTTAGTGCGGATAAACAAAGCATTGCTCAGCGCATCTCCTCCATAACCGTACTGGGAATACCAGGCCGTCAACGGAATCTTAGCAAAGCCGGAGAGTAGCCATATCCCCCCAAAGACAGGGTAGGAGCTGGCGACGATAAGCTTTGGTTCCAATGAACTGAAGACCGTTAGCGTAAAAAGTCCCGAGATGACCAATGGATTTGTCAATTCGTAGGTGGTCAACTCCCAGCGAGTCCGTGCGAAAGCCGCAATCAAACAGGCGGTGAGCATGGCAGCGGCCACTCCAGCCATCAGGTTAAACGGGCCAATGATCCACAAAAGAATCCAAGGCAACAGAAAAAGCGCCATGTTTGCTTTTTTGTCGTTAGCGATCACCGCTGTTTTTTGGGCCTTGCGGCTGCCACCAAAGAGATCGTTCATCTTAAGCATGATACTGAAATCCCCATGAACCCGATACTTCCCCTCCATCATGGCAACCGTTCCATCCAATTCCCCGCTGGAGATCGCCAGCCAATTCCCATAGGTTGTGGTTATCCGCGTGGTCGGCGTCTTTGTGGCTCCCACCAGCAAATTGCAGTGATTTTCCCCAATCTCCAATTGATAGATCTCTTCAATGTCGGTGAAATCCATCTCCACAACAGCATGAACTCCCTGTGCAGCCCGGGCATTGAACGTCGCCCGCATCTGCCGCATAAAGTTATAGGCCTTGCTCTGCGGATTCCCGTCTTTCTCCACCAGGGGTTCTCCGGCAATCTCCCAACTGGCATCAGCCATCTCCACAAATGCCTCTACTGGATAGAGCAGTTCATTGAGTTCTGCCCGTGTTGCTTCGGTAAAATCACCATCTGCACAATATTCTCTTCCTGCCCGTCGAACGGCCTCTAGATACTCCTCCATCCGCCCTTCAAGCTGTGGAACAGCGAAGAGTTCCCCCTCGGGACAGAGAATACATGTCAGTTCGTCACCGTAAAGGATGTCAAATTGTTTTATCAATGCTTCGTAGTTGTTCTCCTTGTAAGCAAAACCACATGTGCTGATCAGAATATATCGTTTGCCCGTCATATCATAGCGCGGGGGATGTCCATATATCCGCTCTCCATCGCGATAATCCGCCATGAACGGCAAGTTCGTCGGGAGCAACCGATCCATAAAGGCCTTGATCTTCGAGGGCATTCCAAAGTAATAAAGGGGAAGGCTCCAGATGACCAAATCTGCTTCGAGATACTTCCCAATGAATTCAGCCATGTCATCCTTGATAACACATTGACCCGGCGACTTCGTCCAGCAAGAGAAGCATCCGAGACAAGGCTCAATCTGACTATCCCTAATCGTAACCGCCTCAATGATATGGTCGCCTGTTTCAGACAAACCCTGGAGAAAAGCCTCGGTCAGGCGGAGCGTATTACTTCGCGATCCTTTAGGACTCCCGTTTAGCACCAGAATCTTCATCGTTATCCAGCTCCTTTAGTAGGCTAATAACCTCTTCCGCCCAGCGGAGGCAGATTTCCTTATAGTACTGTCCAAAGAGCACTGTCGCTCGCCAGTAAACCGTCCTTTCCTTATCGATCCCTTCTTCTTGGCGATAGAAATCAATATTCTCGTTGGCCTGATCCATCCTCAATGCCTCTGCCAAATGCTGGCGATAGCGGTGAAGCGTATTGATATTCTCTTCCAGTGACAATTCGCCACCGAAAAAGACCCGCATAAGGAATGCGCTCTTGATAAAGAGCTCCTGCTCCAATTCGGGTTGTTTCAGCCATTGGATCAATTCAGCTCGACCATTCTCTGTAATGCCATAGATCCGCTTATTCGGGCGATCCGTCTGGATAACCGTTTCCGATTCCACCCAGCCATTCTTCTCCATTTGGTTTAGTTCGCGGTAGATCTGAGTGGTCTGTGCCGTCCAAAAAAAAGCCAATGAATCTCTGAAGACCTTGTCGAGTTCATAACCGGTCATGTTGCCATAGTTTAAAAGACCGAGGATACCATGTTTTAGAGACATGTTACGCCCCCTATATTAAACTTGTTTAATATTATATTAGTTTAATATTAATTGGATGTCAATAGTCGATTCACAACTCACTCGAAAAGACCCCCTCCCAATCAAGGGAAGGGGTCCAGCGCGTTAAATAGGTCTCAGGACTGTGATGATGCGATTTGTTTCAGCGTCTCACGGTTTCGATCCCCATCATTTCGGTTGAAGTCTTGCCGATTCTGATCGACGATACTCAGTGCCGTACAAACGATCTCTTCACCTTTTGCGGTGAACTCTTCAATGATCGCCGATATACTCATAATGGCTTGACTCATCTCATTCATCTTATTATCCAGTTCCGAAGAGATCCCGCCAATTTGGTTGATCAACTCAGCAACAAAGCCCTCGCTTTCAATGGTTCGTTCTGCAGAAAGCTTCGACTCATCGGCCAACTTACGAATCTCTTCAGCCAAAACTTTAAACTCTTTTCCAGATTCACCGGCTCGCGCGGCTTCAATTCCTGCATTGAGCGACAGCATATTGGTTCTTCTGGCAATATCCACGATATTTCGGGAAGACTGAGAGAACAGCCTGAAGGTCTCGTCCATTCTATTCATATAGTCTCTTAACGAAGCTGACATCTGGGAGACGTTTAGAATTTGATAGGATACGCCTTCGATCTCACTGGCTGCTCGATCGTTCCCCAGATGGACTTCTTGGATGGACGAGGTGATCTCATTGACCCGGACAACGAGTTCTTCGGCTCGTTGGCGCTGAACTTCACTGAGCTTGTTCACCTCATCCAACATACCTTCAATCTCTTTGCTTTTTTCCTCTAACAATGTCTTTTCAAGGAGTACTTCATGGCGATTATAGTAGATACAGTTATCATGGTGATCAAACCCGTGAACAATCGCATTCACCATCTCTTTGCAGTCTTCGTACCCACAAGCCGAACAGTTAACCATACGGGATTCAGTCGTTTTCTTATGCAGAATGGTAAAGATCTGTTCTATCTCATTTTCAGTGGCATCCCGCAAGGGTTTGTACAAGTTTTGCGTATAATCCCGATAAAAATCGTCGAGCTTCAATTTCCTGTCAAAACTCCGGTACAATCGGTTTGTCGCCTTGGAAAACGCCTTTCTCTCCCGGCGTTTTTCCTTCTTCAATTTATTGAAGAGTTGATCTGTCTCATCCATACTTATCCCAGAGAGTGTTGCCGTCCCTTGGTTGCATCCCTGAGTACAGTTGAGAATATCGATCAATTGGGGCATTGCTTTCTGACGTTTATAATTGCAACTTACTTCCTGAAGATATGAATAGGCATGATCCTGCCCTTCGATCTGCCGAATCCATATATCTTTAATTCGCTCTTCCACATTCTCTCGCAACCCGCCCGGTCTGCTAAAGAGCATTCCGAGACCACAGCCGGGATCATCATATTGTCCAGGGCTAAACCGGTTAAGATCGATGCCGTTGGCCCTAATATAATCGTTTAGCTTTTGAAATGTTACATTGTACTTGATATGCTCCTGAGTATCCGGGCTCGCAATCTCATCCCCTTTGGCGATGCACGGCGAGAGAAAAGCGATGTCGTCATTGATCTTTTGGTACTTCTTGAGGTAAATCGCGCTACACATCATGGGGCTATGAACCGGCGCCAACAACGGCTTTAATTCCGGTTGATAAACCAAAATATAACGGACAATGGCCGGACATGGCTGAGCAATAACCGTCGTCAAATCCTTTTCCTTCATTGCCTTTAAATAAGCCCATGTCGTGATATCGGCTCCGAATGAAGCGTCGAATATGAGATTGACTCCGGAAGACTTCAAGAAGCCCATCAGCTTGTAATAGTCTGAAAAATTTGCCCGCAGAGAAGGTGCAGCGATAATCGTAATTTTCTTTCCACCCTTTAAGTCGTTGAAGAAACGCTGAGTGTCATCGTTAAAATCCCTCGCTTCATGCTGACAGACTTGAATACAACGCCCACATTGGATGCAACGGTCCGCATTGACCCGAACCTTATTACCGTCATCTGTCTGATATGATATGTTGGCGCCGAAGACTGGACAATTCCGAATACATTTATTACATCCCTGACAGTTCTCTTCCCTCGTATATATCGCTTCTCTCATTGGCCATTCTCCTTTCCGACATCATAAGTGTTTTCGGGCCAGGTTGGTCGTGAACTTTAAACCCATGCGAGGGATTTCGCAAATGAATCTCAGCTCACTCCATTTTCATCATTTGACAATGTATCAATTCTGCAATATTCGGTGATATCCTTTAATATTAAGGATTATTCTGTATACAATAATCAATCATTCAATGGTTCCCACGTGTCTTGGGGCATAATTCGTACGGTTTCCATGGTTCGAAGGAAGACCAACACCCCTTCACGGACGGGCAATCCTAGTTTTTCATGGAAAAACCGGATGTATTGCGTCAATTGGGGAGCATAATAAGCAGTTAAAGCTTCCCGGCGGTTCTCGGCTCCAATATCCGTCTTATAATCGGCAATCACCCAGCCTTCATCCTCAAGAAAGGCTAGATCAATAACGCCCTCCAATAGTATCTTCTCCGGACCGGAGTCATCAGCTAAGCCCAGGTCTTTTCGGGAGACTCCTAGCCCAAAAGGCACTTCACAAAGGATTTGCCGAGATGCTTTCACCCTTTGGCCAAAGGGTGAGGCCCAGAGCCGTCGAGTCGTCTCAAGTAAAGGATCGATCAGTCCCAAGGAGAGTCCTTCTTCACTCAGGATCCGGCGTCCCGTCGTCTCCCACCACGCGGGTTCCAATCCAATAGCCGTAATAGCCAGCATCCGATGGACGGCTGTACCCCAAGTCGAACCCGATGTGCCGGATTCCGGCGATTCCTCGTTCGTCTCACCATCCATCGCTAAAGGCATATCCTCCGGCACGATTTCACCGGCAGCCGCTGCCTCACCATGATGAGAATCATTACCCGACCGATTCAATTCGGTAACAGCCATGGCCTGATAACCCGGATTTGCGCAGGCATCAATCTGATCTTTGCTTCGGCTAATCTCCATAACAATCTCCGTCGGGTCGATCGATATTTCCTTCGGAGGAATACTCTCTCCTAAGATGGCGGGTATCTCGGGTAGATCGGCAACTGCATTATGAAGCTCTGCCCAGAAATCCCCCTCAGGCTGTCCCGGATATCGACTGATGATCAAAGCATGCTTTGCCCGAGTTGCTGCCACATAAAGAAGACGGTTGTGCTCGGCTTCTTGAAAAAGCTCCTCCTCCGCCTGGGCATCATCCCATTTAGGAGGCTGCCCCAGACGGTTCTTTGCAAATCCCTTTTCGCTTTGGAGCAGAAAATATCCCTGAGGCCTTGTCCCATGGCGTTCGACATGACACTCGGGATGATGTTCCGTTCGTCGGGTAGGATTCGCCAAAAAAACGACGGGAGCTTCAAGGCCTTTAGCTTTATGCAGGTTCATGAGGCGAACGCCTCGATTATCCGTGGGTCTCATGGGTAACCCATCGGCTTCACCGGCCATGATACGCTTTGTCAACCGTTCAACCATCGTTTGGAATCCTCCGCCGGTCCCATCTTGTGTCGCCCTTAATCTTTCCAGAGCAGCGGCGATCGCTCCAACCTCTCTACTGCCATGAATATCACATGCAGCCAGCGGCCAAAGACCCAGTTCCTCTAAGATCTCCTCCAGTGCCGTTAAAATCGGTCGGGTACGCAAGAGTTGCCAGTAACTGAAGATTCGTTGTAGTGTCCGGCAGACCTCATCGTCGGTATTTCCTGGAAACAGAAAGGAGAATCGTCCGCCTGCCACTTTGTAAGCATAGAGTTGATTATCGCTTAAGCCAAAGAACGGTCCCCGAAGACAGGCCAAAAGCTTTACCGGATCCTCCGGATCAGCCAAAGCATCGCAAATCGCTAAAAATCCACGGAGATATGGCGAATTACCCAAAGCATTGCCACCGCTGATCTCCACCGGAATTCCAACAGATTCCAATGCATGGGCATAGATCTCCATATTGGCTTTGTAGGGTACCAAGATCATAAAATCTCCAGGTTTAGCCGGAGCTGCAGCACCGTTCTTCTGCGGGATGAGCAACCCTTGCCGGCAGGCCATCCCTATCCATCCAGCGATTCGTTGCGCATCCATGGCAATGATCAGATCTTTTTTATTCCGATCCACCTTCGGCAGGGATATCTTCCACACACCCGCTAACGCTTCACCAGACGGCTGGGATTGCGTTGACAGTAACGGTGCATAAGCCGCCTGATATGAATTCTCGCCGGCGGGCAAGATGGATTGGAATGCTTCGCTAATCCACTGGCATACCAGGGGATTGGAGCGAAAATTAGATGTTAGCCGCAAGACCTCTCCCCCGGATGCTCGGATCAACTCCTTCGCCTCTTGATAAATGGAGATGTCCGCCCGGCGAAACCGATAAATGGACTGCTTGGGATCGCCCACCACAAACAGACTGCCGGGGCGGGGCGTAACCTTCCTCCAGTTTCGCTCCTCCACGGGCTCTCCCGCTAGAAGAAACATCATCTCCGCCTGAACAGGGTCGGTGTCCTGAAACTCATCCACAAAGAGATGGGTTATCCGTTCTCCAAGACGGCGGCGAACCCTAGGATGCTCTCGCAACAGCTTGGTTACTCCAAGAAGGAGATCGGAGAACCCTACCCGCGCTCCAAGTCTCCTGCGCTCGGCGGCAAAAGCCACGGCAGGCGCCACCCATTGAGTGGCTTGTCCATGACAATATTCGCGCCAGGCTTTGAGCCAAGGGCTACCGTAGGCCCTGATGAATTCGTTCAATATATCTCGTGCCTGTTGGCCACAGGCTTTATCTGCCCATCGATTGAGAGTGACTTCGGCTTTTTCAACCGACTCCAATACCTCCCGTAACCTTCGATGGTCTCCCGAACCGGATACCGTCAAACGTTGCCTGCCTTTGATAACTGCCGATTGCAATGAATCCCAACCATTCTCTGGGCGTTGTTGGGGAAAAAGGCGACCCAATGATTCAAAGAATGCCAGCGCAGCACTGTGGGTTGGCTCAAGTTCCGGAGCGGTTTGCATGGAAACGACGGGCTCCACCTCGGAAAACTCTGCCAGACGCTGAAAGAATCTACGCAAATCCGTCGCAGATAGGCCCATCAACTCCAGTTTTTCGGGAAGTTCGGGCGCTTCGGATTGGAGCTTGACCAAGTAGAGTTCCCAAGACTCCTCATCAAAACGTTCCGCTTCATCCTCTTCAAGTTCGATGAAGTCCGGGTCAAGTCCGGCTTCGAAGGGATGCTCGCGAAGCAAACGCGCACAGAAGGAATGGATGGTTCCAAGAAAAGCCTCTCCCAGGCTGTCCGCGGCTTTCTGCAGTCGATCCTGTCGAACGGGATCCAACTCCTTCACCGCGGCTTCCTCCAGCGTCTCCTGGAGTCGCTCTCTCAGTTCGGCCGCTGCTTTACGAGTAAAGGTAATGGCAGCGATCCCTGATGGAACCGCCAATCCCGAAGCAAAGAGAGCCAGTATGCGTAGGATCAGGCTATGGGTCTTGCCTGAGCCGGCTCCAGCCTCAATAAAAAGATTCATCGTTAAATCCGCCGCGATTCGCTGGCGTTCTCTCTCGTCGGTTACTCTGAGGTTACTCAATCTCTTTCACCTCCATGAGCGGCGCTAACCACGGGTCGTTGGCCTCCATCTTCCGTCGAATCGCCTTGGACGGTTCATCTGTACAGACGCTTTGGTAATCACAGCTTCGGCAGCCATCGCCATCCTCAGCCGCGGGGAAAACACCTGTATTCACCATCGTCAGCAAGGCACAAAGCGCCTTATCAGCCAAGGAACGCGCATCGCCTTCCGCAAGCCAAACAGGTTGTCCCTCTCCTTGAACTGTGGAAAACCGATAGCCGGAACGCGTTACCCTGGCCAACGGATCGACTTCTTGCTGGAGGAGAATCTCAGCAGCCATGGCATAGAGGGCATGTTGCAATCGGCGACCACGCCGAACCACGCCATGATCACTATAGGGTCGACCTGTCTTATAGTCCCAGACATGGTACTCGTGGTCATGGGATTCATCGATCCGATCGATTCGTCCAGCGAAATGAAAGCTTCGTCCATCGGTCAGCCGAATCAGCACCGGATCCTCGCTCCCCAATTGACCTTCCTCCACCGACTCCGGGCCGAAGCCAAAAGGAACTTCAAACCAGCGCGGCGTCGCAGCAGACATGTCCTGCCGTTCCAGCGCAAGAAAGGCCATGGCGGCTGTTGTAATCCCTATGCGTTCCCGTTCAAAGACCGCCTCTGAAGGCGGAGGCAACACTTGACGTTTTGCCAACAATACGTCTTCATAGATCTGCCATAGGATTTGTTCTTCATCCGATGAGCCGTTGACCCGCCGTCCTAATCGTTGATAGAAATTGTGATAGATATCATGCAACACGTCTCCCCGTTCCAGCGCATCCAGCCAAATACTGGGGTCACGGATGGGCTCTCTCGGCGGACGGACTCCGAGAACATACCGGAAGAAATAGCCAAGTGGACAGCGCCCCAACATCTCCAGACGGGAGGCCGAGATGATCATGGATCGTTGACAGCAAGGGTCCAACCGTTCCGGGTCCGCATCGATGCGTCCATCATAGACGGTAAAGATATCCGAATTCCTCGCTTCCATCATGCTTCGTCCGCGAGCCAGATGGGGATAACTCTCCAAAACGGCGCTCATTGCAACTCCCCAGTGGGGTTCCATAGCAAGCCGCCGCATCCAGGCCTCTTCCACAAACAAGCCGACTTTGCCATCACTAGGTATCTGACCTATCGGCGTTCCAAGGAAATTTAAGAGATCGCGATAGCCCTTATGGCAATCCCCTGCAACCCAGCGATATATGGAGAGTAACAACGGAGATGGAGATGACTCCCGATCATTCTCTGGTGAAATGGCGCTATAGCTTAGCGTCATGTGCCCTGTCAAGTGTTGAAAGGACCATGCGATCGCCGCCTGTTGAGGCGCGATCCGGTCCATTCCCGTCGGCAGTGACGGGTTCCAATGAATTCTCTCTTCATCCAGCAATAAGGGATCCGGCGATGGTCGGAGGGCGGCATTTGCCTCATCGAGACCGATCATAAAGAGTCGCGGACGACCCACGGTCCAGCTGGAACTCCAAGAGGAGAGATGAACCGCTCCTGGCCGAGGTCCCGACGCACCCCAGCGAATCTCCTGGATCAGCGCCATCAATCGATCCACTGCATCATGGGGCGTCAACCGACCAGTTCCCCACTGAACCGCACGACGCATTAGTTCCGCGATCGCAGTCCTCGCCGCCGCGTCATCCTTCGTTATGACTGTGGAAAACTCACGAGCAACCCGCTCTACAGCTTGACAAAGCTCGACAAATCCCAGACAGCCATCGGCATCGGGCGTTGGCGTGATTTCCAACAGGCGGCTTATCCAATCCTTCAGCGCCTGCCACCGCTCATAACGTTCCTTACCGTTCTCGCCCTCCAACTCCTCCGTTGATAGTCCCGAAGCTTCGGCGAGTTGCACAAGGGCTGCCAACATGGGCATATAGCGTTCCCGACCCCAACCAATCCCGGAACTTCGCAGTAACCGCGCTGCGGATGTATAGCTCAAGGATGTGCCATCCCTTCGAATGGGTGGAAGGAGACTGCCGGAGACCCATGCAGCCGATAGGTCACAAACGGGGTAATCCCTGCGTATCCACTGCAAATATGCATATACGGCTTGACCCGGACGCGTCTCCATAATCGGCCAGCCGCGTCCAGAGGTTAACGGAATTCCCAAGCGCGTGGCTGTATCTTTTAGAGCCTGTTCGTAGTGGCCATGACTCGGTGTGATAATCGAAACAGACTCTAAGGCGTGCCCTTCGTCAACGATACGCCGAAAGATCTCACGAACTTCAGCGGTTACTCCCGCCGCTGCAAACCCGTCGACCGCTAGAGAATCTTGATCTGCATAGACATGCTGCATCCTCCTGGAAGGTATATCTAAGCCTGTCCCTCCATTATTCCCTAAGATCAACGTTTTTTCCACCGGCAACACTTCGAAGAACGCCCGTTCCAGGCCTTCGCTTCGTAACCAAACTCCCCAAGGTATAAGAAACCATGGACACTCTGGGATCCCATCTTTGAGCCGTCGGGTTCCCTGGCGGAGAATCTCCGCTTCATCCAACCATCTTCGTTTCTTTAGCGCTTCTTCATAAGCAAACAATAGCGCAATGAGCGCCTTTCCTTTGGAAGGATCGATAAAATCCGTTTCATCCATGGACTCTGCTGCGACGCCATGGCGTCGCAGAGTAGAAAGGGCTGCATAGATGGACCGTAGCACACCAGGGCTCTCTCCAACACGCCCAAAATAGGCTTGAGCCTCTGGGATATTGGCGCTCAACTCCGCCACAAGCAGAAAGACCATGGTGGCATCGGCCGTTTCCCATCCCTCAAACGCCCAATCTTCCGATAGCATACGGCCAATGTAATCCGTTACGGTTAGCGGAGAGAGGTTGATCCAATGTTGTCCCCCAAGCGCCAATCGCGCCAGCAGAGCCCTGCCTTCATGATGGGCGCCGACAAAGAGGCATTTCTCATCCAACATATGTTGCTGAATAAAAGAGACCAACTGTCTCTCCATGGGTTTGTCCACCGGCTTCACACTCCCCAATGAACAGTTTTTGGATATCACAGAGGCGGACAAGCAATGGGATAAAATAACCGTTCACTTTATGCGTTTAAATTCTGATACCTGCTGGGTTAGTTCCTAACCTAAAAATATATGCCGCTTTGAAGTTGAGTATTCCAGGTTAATCCAGTTTTTCCTGCCGGGTTACTCTCCATCCCCGAAAACACTTGTTTAGAGAAAGCGCAGCAATGGAAGGTATACGCATTGTTTTTATGGAATTATTCTTCATCGCAAAGGAGGCTCTTTGATGTACGACATCGCCATTATTGGAGCAGGCCCTGCGGGAGCCACTCTTTCCCGGCTCTTGGCTAAAGACTACCGTATTTTGCTGCTGGATAAAACCTCTCCTGCCGGATTAAAGAGTCAGGGAAAGTGCTGTGGAGGTCTTTTGGCCCCCGATGCCCAGGTTGCCTTGGCTCAACTCGGTTTAGGTGTTCCACGAAGCGTTCTTGTGGGTCCCCAGCTCTTTACGGTAGAGACTTTCGACCTGCAAAGCAAGGTCCAACGGTATTATCAGCGGCATTATATCAACATTGACCGGTCCTCCTTCGACCATTGGCTGCGTTCATCGATCCCGTCCTGCGTTGATCTTCGATATCGGGCTATTTTTCGAAGCGCCAACCGAATCCAGGACGGTTGGGCCATTCGCTTTACCCTAGACGGGCAGGAACATCTGGAGAATTCTCGCCTTCTCATCGGTGCTGACGGCGCCTTCTCCGCCGTAAGAAGAAAGCTCTTCCTCCACTCTAAAGTCCCTAAGACTTACGTCGCGATCCAAGAATGGTTTGCCATCGAAGCTCCTCCTCCATCCTTCTCAGCCATCTTCGATGAGGAGATCACGGATTTCTATGCATGGACTATTCCTAAGGAACAACACCTATTGCTTGGGGTGGCCCTCCCCATTGGCCCCAGTGCGCCTGAACGATTTCGCCTTTTAAAAAAGAAGTTGATTGAACGGGGATTCCCTTTCAACCAACCGTTTAAGAAAGAAGGCACATTCATTTACCGCCCTACACACATGGATCAAATTTTGCTTGGAAGCAACGAAGTAGCTCTTGTTGGGGAAGCAGCTGGGTGGATTAGTCCAAGTTCTGCAGAAGGATTCAGCTATGCCTTCCGTTCCGCCATCGCTTTGGCAGAAAGTCTCTTATCGGGAATTGAGGGATTTCACCAACGTTATCATCGAGCCACACGCTCTCTTTGTATAAATATACTGGGGAAAAATCTAAAGTCTCCGGCAATGTATTCCCCCCCATTGAGAAGGTTTGTGATGGCAACAGGGATCCATAGTATTCACATACTCCCGCGCCAATCCACTTACAATAATAATCTTATTTCGCCATAAATCTTCCGGTCTAAAGAAGGATTCTATGCAATTTAAAAGAAAATAATAACAAACGTTTGTGATTCTTCGCTACAAGGAGGTCCCGATGACCACCATCAAAGACATCGCTCGCCAAGCCGGCGTTACACCCGGCGTTGTATCCAGGGCATTGAATAATAAATATGGCGTTAAGCCTTCCACCAAAGAAAAAATTCAAAAAATCGCTCTTGAGCTAGGATATTATCCCAACACAGCCGCTCGGAGTCTGGTTACGCGACGATCCGATACCATCGGCATCATGATGGCCGATATATCCGAGCCATTTTACGCCCAGATCATTAAAGGCATGGAATATGTGGCTAATCAAACGGGACACACTTTATTGTTCTCCAATTCATACGAAAGTGTTGAACACAATCGTGTACTGCAGAAGATGATCTTCGCCGAACGCGTAGACGGTTTGATTATCGTCGGCAGCAATATTCAGGAGAAGAATTTTGTCTTTTCCTTACTCGAGGAGAAGTTCCCCTTCGTCCTGATCGAACGTAATTTTTCAGATCCAAGCGTCAATTGCATTTGTGTTGATAATGTATACGGAGCCTATTTGGCAACAAATCATTTGATCGAACGAGAACATCGGAAAATTGCTCATCTGGCTGGAAACTTCTATAACCAAGTCACACTGGATCGAATCGAAGGTTATAAGAAGGCGCTGGAGGAAGCGGGAATTGGATTCTCGCCGGAATGGATCCATCCCGGCAATTTCAATATACCCGACGCTTACAAAGCGACCAAGGAGATCCTTCGACAAGGCTGCACTGGTATCTTTGCGGCCAGTGACACTATGGCTTACGGAGTTTTGCGTTCCCTAGCCGAGGAAGGCTTATCAGCCCCCGAGGACATCGCTGTTGTCGGCTACGATGATTTGGACTTTTCCGAACTGTGTCACCCTCCCCTAACTACCATTCGCCAACCCCGACACGCCATGGGAGTGAAATCCATGGAGCTTTTAACGGCTATTCTCCGTAACGAGCACGAAAACGGAGCAAAAATCTGTTTAACCCCGGAGTTGGTGGTTCGTAACTCCACATAATTTTTGTTGTGTTTTTCACAAACGTTTGTTATTAAATAATTTCATATGGTTAAACGACTCTCCATATTCCTTTTAGTTTTACGCTGGAATATTCCATCCCTTAGCCACTTGATTTTAAACTATTTATCTGCATTTTTAGCGTGATTGGTTATAATTTCATTAAAACAATTCGAATAGTATAATGATGGCTTAATCTCCTTTCATATCAATTTTTCTTTCCAATATGTACTATATAGCTGGAAGTTTATGATAAATTATAACAAACGTTTGTCAATCGCATAATTGCACTGTGACTCCAACGCCGGAGGGAGGTGGCCTTCGAAAGCATTTAAGCGGTCTCTTATTCCATTTCACGTGTTCCATCAAACAGAGGAGGGAAAAAAATGCTTCGAAAAGTCGTATTGCTGGTCTTAGCCCTATCCTTACTTACAGGTCTTGTGCTCACTGGTTATGCTGCTCCAGCCAAGAAGGAGATCACCGTCTGGCATATCTGGTCGGATACCGAAGGGAATAAAGGTATCTTTATGAAAGAATCGGTCAAGGCCTTTGAAAAAGCAAATCCCAACATCAGAGTCAAACTTAATCAGACCGAGAATAATGCTTACAAAACGAAGATCCAAGTTGCCATGACCGGCGGCTCCCCCCCCGATGTCTTCTTCAGCTGGGGATATGAGAGCCTCTTCAAGTTTGTCAATGCAGGCCTCGTCGTGGATATGACAAAGGATGTCGCTGCGCAAAAGAATATTTATATTCCCGCACTCCTCAAAGGCGCTACTCTCAACGGGAAGATCTATGGTTTACCGTTGGAATCCGGTGTTGGCGGCGTTTGGTACAACAAAGCCATCTTTGCCAAGTATAATCTAAGTGTTCCCAAGACCTGGGACGAATTCCTCAATGTCTGTGAAACCTTGAAGAAGAATGGCGTTAGCCCGTTAACAGGCTCGATGAGAGACTCCTGGACCGGTCTGCAGCTCTACATGTACTTAGTCGATCGAATGGGCGGAGAATCCGCATTTGATAATGCTGCAAATCGCAGAGGAAGCTTCTCCGACGAAGCGTTCGTCAAAGCCAATCAAGTCATCTTGGATATGGTCAAAAAGGGTTACTTCAACGAGAACGCCCTCGGCGTGAACTGGGGCGAAGGCCAACAATTGATGGCATCCGGCCAAACCGCGATGTACGTCATGGGCTCATGGCTCTATGGCATCCTAAACAGTATGAATGCAGATATCGAATGGGGCTTCTTCCCCTTCCCAACCATCGAGGGCGGTAAAGGCGATCCCAGCAACCTGACGGGTGGCCTCGGTGCAGCATTCTCTGTTAGCGCCAAGTCTAAAGCTAAGAAAGAAGCCGTTCAGTTCGTTAAGTTCCTCTGTTCAGAGCAGAACCAAAAAGAATTCTTCAAAATGACCAATACCTTCGCAGCAACCAAGAGCTTTATGCCCGACAACGCCCCAGCCACGATGAAAGAGGTCTTAGGCTACATGTCAAAGGCCAATAACATGCAGATGTGGCACGATCAGGTTCTCCCCGCCGCAGTAGCCAGCGCCGAGTTGGAGATGATTCAACAGCTCTTTGGCGGTGTAGTCAGCGCAAAAGATGCTGCGAAAAAACTTGAAGATGTTGCCGTTCAAGAAATGGGACCGGTTAAAAAGTAAGATTTAAAGTTGTAGAAATGTCATATCGCGTAGGGAACGGCAAACCGTATGAGCCGTTCTCTACGCCCTGTCGCAACGGTAAGATCGTTTTTTAAGGAGGTTTCTCCAATGATCGGCCGCAAGAAAAACAACCCCCTGGCCACCCGATGGCCTATTGCCTGGTTCAATCCATCTCCAAAGTTCGGCCGTAAAAAAAACAACCCATTCGCCACGGGATGGCATATTGCTTCGTTCTTGGCGCCGACACTGATCCTCATCATCGCTTACATCTACTATCCCATCATGAATACCTTTCAGTTCTCCTTCTTCAATTGGGATGGAATGGCCAAGATCACCATGCGATGGGTTGGTTTGCAAAACTACCGTCAACTTATGACAGACCCGATCTTTTGGGGCGCTCTCAAAAACAACCTTCTCTTAGTTGTTTTCTCCATTTTTATCGAGTTGCCGTTGGCTTTCATTATCGCCTGTACGCTTAAGAATCTCTCCCGCCGATGGGCTAGTTTTTTTCGAAGCGTCTACTTTATTCCCTCAGTCCTTTCCCTGGCGGTGGTCTCACTCCTATGGACGATGATCTATAATTACCAATGGGGATTGTTAAATAAAGGGCTGGGCATAGTGGGTCTCGGTTTCCTGCAGAAAGGCTGGCTCGGTGATCCCAATTTCGCGCTCTACGCTGTCTTCGCGGTCGTGGTCTGGATTTATGTCGGGTATTATATGGTTTTATATATGGCGGGATTAAATGCCATTCCCAATGAAATCTACGAAGCCGCTACCATCGACGGAGCCAATGCGTGGCAATCGCTGATCCATGTCTCGGTTCCCCTTATGCAAGAGATCATTAAAGCCACCGTTCTCATGTCGATCATCGGTTCGTTTAAATATTTCGACCTTGTTTTCATTATGACGCAGGGCGGTCCATTCCGCAAAACCGAACTCTTAGCCACCTATATGTACGAACGAGCCTTTGCAGCACGGAAGATGGGGTACGGCGCCACCATCGCCATTATGATTCTCGTCGTGGCGTTGATCTTCACCATCATCCAACACCGTATCACCAAAAAAGAGGCCATCGAATTATCATAAGAAGGGTGGCAAAACCATGCGAAGAATGAAACTATCACAACCCATCATCATATTAATCCTACTTATCCTCGCTGTATTAACGGTTTATCCTTTAGTTTGGCTATTTACGCTATCTCTAAAAACGCTATCCGAATATATGCAGGGAAATATCTACGGTCTGCCTAAGTCTTTGAATTTGGCAAACTATGTCGACCTAGTGACCAACACTGTTTTCTTTCGAAACTTCCTTAACTCCATCGTCGTCGCTGTCCTATCACTATTCATCGTGATTCCCGTCTCCGCCATGAGCGGTTATGTCTTTGCGCGCTTCCGTTCCCGCTTGGTTGACACGTTATTCTATATCGTCCTTATCGGGATGATGATTCCGGTCCATATGTGCCTGATTCCACTCTTTATCTGGCATTCCCGATTGGGTCTGCTTAGTACCTATTGGGCTTTGATCGGGCCGTACGTCGCCTTCGCTTTGCCATTCTCCATGTACCTCTTTCGGAGTTTCTTCCTAACGATTCCTCGGGAATTGTTGGAGGCAGCGGCCGTCGATGGTCTCGGATTTTATCCCACATTTTTTAAAGTTGTCTTTCCCATCTCGACCCAGATCATCGGTACGGTGACGGTCTTCAACTACCTGACATTCTGGAACGAATTCCTTTTTGCGCTCGTTCTGATTCAGGATGAAGCCATGTACACACTACCTGTTGGGCTACAAAATATGGCCGGCCAATACTATCAAAATTGGCCCTCCATCGCTGCCGCCTTAATGCTGGCGACTCTACCGTCCCTCATTATCTACTTTGTTCTTCAGAAATATATCCTCCGCGGTATGGTGGCGGGTGCTGTTAAAGGATAATATGTGAGGCTCACAAGGCAAACTGATTGATTTACGCCAAACGCGGCCAGAAGGCCGCGTTTTATTCTTCCCTATTTGCCATTGCACCGGCTCCATGGTTCCACTACATTACGCAACACTTTTTTCCACCAATTCGCATTGGGTAATCGATTCGGGTTTACTATAAGAAAAACGCCTTGCGGCGTCCTTTCGAAAACAGAATAAAGGCTTTGATTATTTAACCACGAAGAGCACGAAGTACACGAAGAAACCAAATACTCAGGAGTCAGTAATCAGAAGAAGTAAAGTTAGAAGTCGGAATTCAGAATTCAGGAGACAGGAGTTGGAACGGTTGAGAAGGCCTTTGTGGGAAGGGGAACGGTTCTCTCGCAAAGGCGCAAAGACGCAAAG
>OBJA01001298.1_pt1 | contig 17697 bp, 13 predicted proteins | sample 1519751 | NCBI WGS metagenome assembly OBJA01 (sample SAMEA3881238, study PRJEB22517) | soil metagenome | biome: lake sediment; feature: soda lake sediment; material: sediment, water from around vicinity | place: India | collected 2013-12-23 | depth 3 m | reverse complement strand
GGGAGCCGTAGAGTTCCTTGATCTTCGGGTTCCTGACCAGATCCTCCATGTCGGCAAAGCCGATGTTCTCTTCCTTGGCGTATTCGGCGAGGGTCTCGGCATTCGGAGTAAGGATCGCCACCAGGTAAGGCTTGCGGTCGCCGAAGACGAAGGCCGAGGAGACGTACTTGTCGAGCTTCAGCTCGTTCTCGATGGGCTGCGGGGCGATGTTCTTGCCGCCGGCGGTGACGATCAGCTCCTTCTTGCGGTCGACGATGTAGACGAAGCCGTCTTCGTCGATTTTCGCGATGTCGCCGGTCTTGAACCAGCCGTCCTCCATGGCCTCCAGGGTCGCCTCGTCGTTCTTGTAGTAGCCGAGCATCACCTGGGGGCCTTTCACCCACAGCTCGCCGTCCGGAGCAAGTTTCAGCTCCGTCTCGCGCAGGGGTTTGCCCACCGAGTCGAAGCGCACCATGCCGACGCTGTTCATGGTCAGGGCGGGGCTGGTCTCGGTCAGGCCGTAGCCGTTGAAAACCGGCAGGCCGATGATCCACATGAACTCGCAGATGGTTTTGTCCAGCGGGGCCCCGCCGCAGATGAAGTAGATGAGCCGGCCCCCGAAGCGTTCGCGGACCTTGCTGAACACCAGCTTGTCAAAGAGTCTGTATTTCAGGGCGAGCAGGCCGAGGGGCTCCTTGGTGACGTACTTCCTGTTTACATACTCACGCCCCGCCTCTATCGCCCGATGAAAGATTCTCTGCCGGGCGGGCGGCATCTGGCTCACACCCTCGTACACCTTTGAATAGATCTTCTCGAACAACCGGGGGACGCTGACCATGCAGGTGGGCCGCACCTCCATCATGTTTTCCATGACCTTGACCGGGCTTTCGGCAAAAGCGATATGATTGCCATTCAGGAGCGTCACATAGTAGCCGGCGGTCCGCTCCAGCACATGGGAAAGGGGCAGGAAGCTGAGACTTGTCAAGTCATTCTGCGGCATGCCGAACTGCGCCAGGCCATACTCGGCATTGATCATGATATTGCGCTGGGTCAGCAGCACGCCCTTCGGCACCCCCGTAGTGCCGGAGGTATAGATGATGGTGATGATGTCGTCATGGGTTATCTTGTCTATCTGTTCCTCGATCTCCCTTCTCTCCTCGTCGGACAGGGGGTTGTCGATTTCCGCCAGTTGTTCCAGGGTATGGACGGGGAAAGATCGGCGGCCCATGAACCCCTCGAAGGAGACCACCAGGTCGATGTTGGGGAGCTGGTCCTTCACCTCGTAGAGTTTTTCGTACTGGGCCTTGGTGGAGCAGAAGACGACCCGGGATTCGGAGTGGTTGATGATGTATGCGGCCTGCTTGCCGGTGTTGGTGGCGTAAATCGGCACGGTGACACAGCCCGCGCACTGGATGGCGAAATCGGAGAGCGCCCAGCCGAGGTGGTTCTCGGAGAAGATCGCCACCTTGTCGCCGGGGAGTACGCCGACCCGGCGCAGGCCTCTCGCCAGCTTGAGCACCTGTTCGTAGAATTCTTCGTAGGTCAGGGGGAGAAAGACGCCCTTACGTTTGTAGCTGATGGCGGTTTTTTTTGCGAATTTCTTGGCGTTGTCTCTGATTACTGCCGGAATCGATTGATATGACATGATGCTCATACGCTTCCCTCTCCCCTGAGTGTTCGACGATTACATGATAACGTTTACGTTAACAATCGGTTCATGTTTTCTGTATACATCACCTTAACGTTTAAGTCAATATGAATTCGAAGGCATTTCCCCCCTCACCGAGCCGTCAATCGCCCTCTCACTGGGATTATTTTTGGTTACGCTTTAATAATCCGTATTTTTCCGAGACACCGAGGGGCGCCGGGAGCTCCCCTTGTCCGCCTTTCCCAAGGGCCGGAAGAACATATTCCTGAGCCTCACCTTGATCTTTACGTAAAAAAGCAGGTCATTTGAAGCAGGGGGAGAAACTTGTGTCGACCGCTTGCGCTTCCGGATGCGCCCGCGCATGACAACTCACTCGCCGACAGCCCCCAGCAGGTTGTCCTTCTTTCGCCGGACGAGGTTTTTCCCGAGCCGCCCGAGCCTCATGGGACCCATTTTCCCGAGCTTCCCGTTCGCCCGCATGGCGGAGACGACAATCTTCTGCATCAGCTTCTCCTTGCCCGATTTCGGCCTGTCGAGCTGCATCCTCTCCAGGAAGGGTCTGGCCTCCGGGGGAACCGGCCGCAGCAGCTCGGCGAGCAGACCCTTGACGACGGCAGGCTTCTTCTTCGCCTTGAAGGCCTTCAGGGAGCCGCCGATGGCGATCTCCTCCGGGGTGAAATCGGTGCCGAAGGGAAACGGCACGAAGTGGCCGTCGGCCTGGAAGGGCAGCAGGGCTTCCAGCCGCTTCGGCAAATTCTGCCGGTACTCGGGGGCGAGCTCGAAGTCTGGAGCCAGTTTTCCGTGACGTTTCGCCTTCTCGATCAGCTCGTCCTGGAAGCGGGAGTCCGTCACCTTGAGGATCTCCTCGATGATCTGCGAGTCCGTCTTCCCCCGGATGTCGGCGATGCCGTATTCGGTGACGATGATATCCCGGAGATGCTTGGGAATGGAGGTGTGGCCGTAGTTGTAGACGATGTTGGACCTGACCTTGCCGCAGGCAACCCGGGTGCTGCGGATCATCATGATCAGCCGGGCGTCGGGCAGGGCGTGGGCCATGGAGACGAAGTTGTACTGGCCGCCGATGCCGCTCACCACCCGCCCGTCCTCCAGCTTGTCGGAGGTGATAGCCCCGAAGACGGTGGCCATCATCCCGGCGTTGACGAAGCGGCCTTCCTTGCGCTGCAGGGTGCGGAGCTCCTCGTCGCCGTAAAGCTGGTTGACCTTTTCCACCCCGGACATGCCGAACTGCATCCGCTCCTCCTCACTCATGGAGTTGAGGGCGTCGTAGAAGGCGCGGGGGCCGATGAAGAAGGCGCCGAGGATGACCTTGCCGTGCTTGAGTTCGCGGCCGAGCAGCGGCCTGATGGCGGCAAGGTTCTCGGGGCGGGTGAAGTCGGCGGGGACCCGGGCGGCGCCGTCGATGATGTGGCCGTCCTTGAACCGGAGCCCCTCCTTGAGGATGCCGAAGTCGCAGAGCATCCTGAAATCCTTTTTGGTGAGGAGCGGATGGATCCCCTCCTCCTCGATGAGGAGCTCGATGATGTCCTCCGGGATACGGTCCGCGGAAAGCTTGCCGGCATTGATCAGCTTCATGACGGGGATGCTGTCGTAAACCTTCCGTTTGAGGACGCCGCTCCTGTACAGCTGGTAGAAGGCGTCGACGAACATTTCGGAGGAGCCGTACAGCCCCTTCTCGAAGGTCCCGGTGCCGCCGATTTTCTCGATGAGGTTCCGGTACCGGCCGGTGATGCCCGTCGCCTGAAGCACCCGGTTATACACTTCGTTTTCGTTCTGCCGCAGGCTGAGGCCGGCGGCGATGGCGTCGCCCAGGGCGCCGATGCCGATCTGGATGGTGCCGCCGTCCCTGATCAGGGAACTGACGTGCAGGCCGATAGCGTAATCCCGCGGGCTGACCGCTTCCTTCGGCGGTCCGAAGAGGGGGTAATCGAACTCCGGTCCCTGGAGCAGCAGGTCGTAGAGTTCCCCCTCGACCACCGCGTCGCCGTACATGAAGGGCAGCCGGCGGTTGACCTCGCCGATGATCGCGACCTTGCCGCCCTTCGCCCGCACCCGGTGCATCTCCCGGATGGCTTCGATGCAGATGTCGGTGTTGCAGCCCATGGAGTACATCGGCCTGCCGTCGATCTCCCGGCAGGTGATGAGCTGGCCGAAGACATTGCAGCCGAAATCCATGGCGTCGCGGACCACGTGGGTGTAGTTGGAATTGAGGTGGTTGCGCTGGGCCTCGGGGGTCTGCATGTAGCCGCCGGCCTTGTTGAAGAACTCGAAAATCTCCACGTTTTTCGGCAGCTTGCCGGCGCGGAAGTCGTGCATGTACTCGAACTCCGGCGTCCCCCGGAAAATCCGGTCGACGAGCGGCCCCATGAATCGCTTCTCTATTTCGCTCCCCATTCTCGGCCGCTCCAGGGCAAGGGCGGTAACGATCTTCAGCTTTATCGCCCTGTCTTCCTTCGCTCTTCTATACAGCTCATTGATGAACAGAACCGGCTTACCCAGTGCGAGAGTCATGGCAAAACAGATGTCGTTGCCCATATAGGCGAGGACATCATCAACACTTTTCCTTACATCGCTGTAAATCACACCTTTCTTTCCGTTCATCCGTTCACCGTATTATTGGGTTTGATTGGTAAGATGACCCGACAGACCAATGGCGTATTCAAATTTTTGGGCAAGTCTCGGCACTGATTCCGCGTCCGGAGGGAGGCGGGGATTTTCTTCTCCTCGATGAAATTGATCGGTCTGCCACTCGGCGACCGGGCGCCGTGGGGCAGGATTTTCTCCAGCCTGCCAACCCTAGTCCATTGAATTCCTCCGAGCAACATTTATCTTTACGTAAAGATGAAATTAATTACATGATTAAATAACAGAAAGACGGGATGTTACCCGGAGATTTTTACCCTTCTTACATCAACGTTCACGGCATGCTTTAGGGACCGGAATAAACGTGCCTCTTTCGTTACGCCCCTCATGCCGCCGGGGCCAAAGCAAATGCAGCCTTCCAATTTGCTTCTAAATGATCTTTTCCAGTAGGGTGGTGCACTCCAATGTCATTAACTTAGGAGTACAACCCTTTTTCAAACCTTGCACTGCTTGGGCAATGGGCGAAGTGTAGGGTGCGTTTCACGCATCAGGTGCATGGAATGCACCCTACGACAACTCCGAATTGGCCAAGTTAATGACATAGGAGCGCACCCTGAGAGCCAAACCTTTTTGGATGCAACCCGGCATTATTTGTTGAGTAACGACTTCCGGAGAATAATGGGAGGGATGAAGGAAAGGAGTGACGACAGCTGGAGGCCACCGACATGATGGATCGGCCCTGCCCGCCATGCTCCGGCGCCGGCAATACGCCCGGGGAGGCGACCCACCGGCGCTGAGAGCCAGATCACTGCCGGCGAGCGGGGACTGCTGCAGCCGGCGAGACTCCGGCAGGAAAATGCATCGTTATCTTTTGAGAAGCTCGACCAGCGCCTCGGCAGCCGCCTTGGAGGAGGCGGGGTTCTGGCCCGTCACCAGATTGCCGTCGACTTCGATATGGGACTTCCAGGCATCACCCTTGCTGTAGATTCCGCCCCGGTTGCTCAGCATGTCCTCGATGGTGAAGGGTACGACCTCCGACAGCTTGACCCAGTTCTCCTCCCGGTTGGTGAACCCCGTCACCCGCCTGCCCTTCACCAGGGGAAAGCCGCCCGGGCCCTTGGCATGCAGCAGGACCGCGGGACCGTGGCAGACGCAGCCGATGGGCTTTTCCCGCATGAAGAACGATTCGATCAGGGAGATCGAATTGTCGTCTTCGGCCAGGTCCCAGAGCGGGCCGTGCCCGCCGGGATAAAAGATGGCATCGAAGTCCTCGGGAAAAATGGTATCGAGACGCAGGGTATTGTCGAACTGCTGCCGGGCTTCGGCGTCCTCCATAAACCGCCGGGACGCCTCCGACTGCGCCTCGGGCTCCTCGCTTTTCGGGTCGATCGGCGGTCTTCCTCCCGCCGGAGAGGCCAGGGTCACCTGGATGTCGTTGCTTTTGAAGACGTAGTAGGGAACGGCAAGCTCTTCCAGCCACAGACCGGTCTTCTGGCCGGTATTGCCAAGCCTGCCGTTGGATGTGAGAACCATCAGGACCTTCATGGGGATTCTCCTTGTTGTTGATGACTTGAACGTTAGGAGTCTGTCGGATTATAGCAATTTTTTCTCAGATCGAGGCGAACTCGGAAAGATTACCGGAGGCATATAATTAGTATTCCGAGGATAATTTTTCGAGTTCAACGAAGATATGGGGGAAAAGGGCATAATCCGACAGGCTCCCGGGAAAGGTTGACGGCATCGGCGGGAATTTACATTTACTCTAAGCATCTGTGAGAGATGCGTCCAGTAAGGAGGCGAGGGTCCTGCGGGCGGGGCGGCGGAAACAGCGCCGGAGGAAGCCGCCTTGCCAGTGGCGGCGCTCCCTCCGGAAAACATCCTTCATCTCATCATGTTGGGCAGGAACAGGACGATCTGCGGGAAGACCGTGATCAGGGCGGTCATCGTGGCCATGAGCAGGAAGAAGGGGGCCGAGTCCCTGGCGATGTCAAGGACGTCCGCCCTGTTCAGCGAGCTGATGACGAAGAGGTTGAAGCCGACCGGCGGGGTGATCTGGGCCAGCTCGATCATCAGCACCAGATAGATGCCGAACCAGACCGTATCGAAGCCGGCGGCGGTGATCAGGGGCAGGACGATGGGGGTGGTCATGACGATCATCGAAAAGCCGTCGACCAGGCAGCCGAGCACGATGTAGAGGATGGTGAGGATGAGGATCAGCATGTAGGGCGACAGCCCGATCTCGGTGACGAACATCGTCAGCTGCCGGGTGATGCCGAGATAGCCGACCACCACCGACAGGTAGGAGGCGCCGAGGACGATGAGCATGATCATCGCCGTGGTCCTCACCGCCCCCATGAGGCTGTCCCGGAAAACCCGAAAGTTCATGCTCCCGGTCGCAAAGGCGAAGGCGATGGCCCCGACCACGCCCACGACTCCGGCCTCGGTGGGAGTGGCCAGCCCGGCGTAGAGGCTGCCCAGCACCAGGAGGATCAGCACGATGACCGGCAGGATCTCCGGGATGGCCGCGAGCCGCTGTCTCCAGGAATGGCGTTCGGCGCCGGCCGGGGCCAGCCGCGGATCGAGCAGGCAGCGGCCCATGATGAAGGCGCTGAAGACGGTCGCCAGCAACACTCCGGGAACGAGGCCGGCGACGAACAGCTTGCCGATGCTGACATTGCCGATGATGCCGTAGACCAGCATCATCATGCTGGGCGGGATGAGAAAGCCGAGCGTCCCGGCCCCGGCCAGCGACCCCACCGCCAACCCTTTGTCGTAGCCCCGCTTGGTGAACTCCGGAACGGTAATCTTGCCCACCGTCGCCGTGGTTGCGGCCGAGGAACCGCTGACCGCGGCAAAGAAGGTGCAGGCCAGGATATTGACGTGCAGCAGCCGCCCCGGAATCCGGTCCATCCAGGGGGTCAGGCCCTTGAAAAGGTTCTCCGAGATCCGGCTGCGGAAGAGGATCTCCCCCATCCACACGAACATCGGCAGGGCCAGCATCGCCGAGCCGCTGGTGTTGTTCCAGGCGGTGGTGGCCATGATCGAGCCGAAGGGCAGGTCGGTGAAGAGGATGAAGCCGCCGAAGCCGACGAGGAAGAGTGAAAAGCCGATCCAGATGGTCGACCCCATGAACACCACCAGAAGAGCGCACAGGGTAAGCGAAACAATAGCCAGTTCCATGATGTTGCTCCTCCGTTACCTGCCCAGGTCGGCAATTTCTTCATGCAGGGTGAGCCCCGCGGTATCGTCCCTGATGATCAGGACGGTCTTCAGCAGTTCCGCGAGAAACTGCAGGGCCAGGACCCCTGCCCCGAATGGCATGAAGAACTGGGGGATCGCCAGATAGGTCTCCGAGATCTGCATCGAGCGGGAGCCGGTAAGAACCGAATCCCAGAAAAAACTCCAGGTGTACCAGGTGATGATTGCGGAGAAGGCCAGGCCTACGCCGTAGCAGACGAGGTTCAGGTATTCCCGCCGCCTGCCGGTGACCACCCGGTGGATGAAGGTCATGCGGATATGGCCTTTTTCCCGGAGGGTGTACGCCAGGCCGCAGAAGGTCAGGCCGCAGGTGAGATACCCCGAGTATTCGTCGGTGATGTAGATGGTTGCGTCGAAACCGCTGCGGAGGACAATCTCGGCCACGATCAGGGCCAGGCCGCCGCAGAGCAGAAGGCCGGCGAGGCCGCCGCAGACCCCGGAAACTTTGTCGATGAGTTGCACAAGACGTTTCATAATGGAAAACCCGAACCGGCGTGCCGGGGCAAGGGCCGGCGGCACGCCGGCAGAGAAAAGTTATCTCTTCACCTTGGCCATGAATTCCTCATACATGGCCTTCGCCTCGGGGCTAGCCCCGGCCAGCCAGTCGGTCCGGATCTTTTCGGTGACTGCGGCTATCTCCTGCTGGTACTCGGGGGAAACCGGGACCACCTCGATGCCGTTCTGCACGCACAGTTCCTCTTTTTCCCGGTCGAGGGCGACCACCTTGTCCCACATGATCTCCTCCATTTCCCGGCCGGCGGCAACGAGGGCCTCCTGGGTCTTCTGGTCGAGCTTGTTGAAGGCCTTCAGGTTCACGTTGATCATGTCGGTGGCGATGGTGATGTTGAGGGGCTCGTAGTACTTCAACACCTCCCAGAACTTGGCGTCGACGGCGGTGGGCGTCGAGGTGATGACCGAATCGATCACCCCCGTGGCCAGCGCGGAGTAGACCTCGCTGAATGCCAGGGCATAGGGGGTGCCGCCGGTAGCCTCGACCACCAGGGCGCCGTTCTTGTCATAGGTGCGGGTCTTCAGCCCCTTCATCTCGGCGACCGAGGTGACCTTGTTCTTGGTCCACAGCCCCGCCCCCGGCCAGGGGGAGATGAAGAGGATCTTCTGGCCCCACTTCTCCGCGGCCCTGTCGAAATAGGGCCTGGCGGTCTCGTTCAGGATCTTCGCCTCGGCGAAATCCCTGGCGAGAAACGGCAGGGTGACGATCTCGAAGACCTTGTCTTCGCCGGCCACGCCGCTGATCAGCATGTCGGAGAGGGGCACCAGCCCGTCGCGGACCACCTTCAGCAGCTCGGGTCCCTTGAAGCCCAGAGCCCCGCCGCTGTTGACCACGATCTCCAGCTCCCCGCCGGTCTTCTCTTTGACTTTCGCGGCCAACTCGTCGAGGGCCAGCGTCTGGTGATTGCTCGGGGGCCAGACCGAGTTGGCGTTCCAGGTGGTCTTCGCCTCGATTTTCGTCGCGGTGAGGCCGGCGGCCAGGAGGCAGGCCAGGGCCAGGTGCAGCATCTTCTTCATGGTGTGATCTCCTTTGCTTGAGGGATTGCGTTGGTATCTCCTTCTGCCGGGACACGGTTAGTGCGCCTTCCCGTAACCCTTCCGCAATGGGGAAGAGCAAGTTCGGTGCCGGATGGACGAGACCGGAAAATTGAACATAAAACGTGTTATCCTCGCGAGTTGGCAGATATACAGGAAATCCGGCGGGTGGATCGATTCTCGTTCACAAGAAACGATTCCAGCTTTCAAGAATGGATGGCGGGCAGCATCGATCGTTCCCACGCTGGAGCGTAGGAACTCCCCGGGACGCTCCAGCGTCCTGAGTTTTTCATCGTTCCAACGCTCCAGCGTTGGGACGAAAGGCGCAGTATAATCTGGCTTCTGGCTTCCGGTTTCTGATTTCCGGCTTCTGATCCTCAGGATGGCTTGAACAGGGACAGGCCGTATTTCTTGAGGAGGTCGTAGAGCCTGGCCTGGGAGAGTCCAGCCAGCCGGCAGGCCTTCTCCCGGCTGCCCTGGGCCTTCTTCACCAGGACCGAGAAATACCGGCGCTCGAGGCTCTCCCGGTAATCGGCAAGGCTGGGGAAGGCGGCTTCCGGCAAGCCGTCCGCCTGGTCGAAGACGGTCTCCGGCAGTTGCTGGCCGGCGTCGAGGAATGATGCCCGGTATTCGGGGGGCAGGTGCTTGGGATGCAGCGTCGGGTCGGTACCCGCCGAGGCCAGGGCGAACTCCAGGACGTTGATGAGTTCCCGGACGTTGCCGGGCCACTCGTTGTTGGCGAGGATCTTCATGAACTCCGGGGAGACGCCCTTCACCCCGGCGCCGTAGTTCCTGCCTATCTGCTGAATCTTGTGGACCGCGATCTCCTGCAGGTCTTTATCCCGCAGGCGGAGCGGCGGCAGCTTGATCTCGATCGCCCGGATCCGGTAGAGCAGGTCCTCGCGGAACCTGTTCTCGCGGACCAGCCGGCCGAGATCCCGGTTGGTGGCGGCCACCAGTCGGAAATCGACGGATATCTCCCGGCCGCCGATCGGCCGGACCTTCTTTTCCTGGAGGGCCCGGAGCAGGGTTTTCTGGATCGGGAGCGCGAGGTCCCCGATCTCGTCGAGGAAAAGGGTCCCGCCGTCGGCCTGGCGGATCAACCCGTCCCGCCGCATCTCCGCGCCGGTGAAGGTGCCCTTCTCGTAACCGAAGAAATTCGCCTCGGCCAGCGACTCGGGGATGGCGCCACAGTTGACGGCGACGAAGGCGCCCGCCGCCCGTCCGCTGTTGTTGTGGATGGCCCGGGCGAAGAGTTCCTTGCCGGTGCCGGTCTCCCCGGTGATCAGGACGCTCGCGGTGGTCGCCGAGGCCTTGGCCACCTCGTCCAGGCTGCACTGGATGGCGTTCGAGCTGCCGATGATCCCCGTCCGGTTGAGGGAGACCGGGGGTCTCTCGGCCGCCTTCTCCTTCCGGTACTCCAGGGCCCGGAGGATGGGCAGCGAGACCTCCTCCATGGTGAAGGGCTTCTGGATATAATCCCAGGCCCCGTACTTGAAGGCGATCTTGGCCCCGCCGATGTCGCCGGTGCCGGTGACGATGATGACTTCGGGCCGGCTCTCGGCCTTGAGGAGCTCGGGCAGGATCGCCAGGCCGTTTTCATCCGGCAGGTCGAGATCGAGGAGGATGATATCGAAGGGCGTGGCCGCGGCGAGCCTTCTCCCCTCGCCCGCCGTGTGTGCCACGGCGGGCAGATAGCCCTGGCCTTCGAGGATATCCGCCATGAACTGGCCGATCTTGGGGTCGTCGTCGATGATGAGTATGTGGGTCACGGTCCATTCCTGGTGGTGATTGGTTCCAGGGCCTTCTGGATGGCTTCGGTCAGTTCCCGGGCGAGCACCGGCTTCAACAGGATATCACAGATATCCAGATTCTGCCGTACCGCGTCGTCGATCCCCTCCTTGTAGCCGGTGCTGAGGATGACCGGAATGGCCGGCCTCATCATCTTGATCTTCTTGGTAAGCTCCAGCCCCGTCATCTTCGGCATGGCCACATCCGAGACCACCAGATCGAAGTGGGAGGGATTCCTTTTAAAGATCTCGAAGGCTGCAAGACCGTCGGCCGCCGTGACCACCGCATAGCCGAGCTGCTCCAGGATCTCCTGACCGGTGCGCATGAAACCCTCCTCGTCGTCCACCAGGAGGATCCTCGCGCTCCCCTCCTTCGGCATGCGGCGCGGCGCATCCTGCCCGTCCAGGTTCCCGCCCTCCATCTTCGGCAGGTAGACGTGGAAACCGGTGCCCTGGCCGAGCCGGCTTTCCACGCCGATCGCCCCGCCCATGTCGCTCACCAGGCCATGAATCACCGCCAGGCCCATGCCGGTGCCTTCGCCGCGGGTCTTGGTGGTGAAGAAGGGCTCGAAGATCCGCTCCTGGATCTCGGGGCTGATGCCGTGGCCGTTGTCGATGACGCTGAGCTTCATGTACCTGCCCGGCGAGAGCCGGTCAAGCCCGCTTTCGCCGGGCACTTCCGCGTCGTCCAGGCGGATCTCCAGCACTCCGCCCCGCTCGCGCATTGCATGGGCCGAGTTGGTGGAGAGGTTCATGAGAATCTGGTGGATGTGGGTGGGGTCGGCCCAGACCACGCCGTCCTCGACCAGGAAGGTTCGCTTGATTTCGATCATCGCCGGCAGCGAGGCCCTGAGGAACTTGATGGTCTCCTTGATGATCGGACCCAGGCAGATCGCCTCCTTCTTCACCTCGGTCTGGCGGCTGAAGGTCAGCATCTGCTTGATCAGGCTCCGGGCCCGAAGGCCCGCGTCGAGGATCTCGTCGAAATATTTCCGGACATCCTGGCCTCTTTCGTAGCGCATCCTGGCGGCCTCGGCAAAACCGAAGATCGAGGCGAGGATGTTGTTGAAATCGTGGGCGATGCCGCCCGCGAGCGTGCCGATCGCCTCCATCTTCTGGGCCTGGCGCATCTGCTTTTCCAGATAGTTGCGGGCGGTGATGTCCTCGATGATGCCCTCGATGTACTGCGGCCTGCCCTGCGGGTCGGCCACCACATGGGCGGTGACCAGTCCCGCCAGGGACCGGCCGTCGCTCCGCACCAGCTCGATCTCGAGCCCCTTGACGGTCCCCTCGCGGAAGAGCATCTCCAGGACCATCTCCCGCATCCGGGGGTCCCGGTACATCCGCTTGACGGATTTTTCCCCGAGATCGTCGATGCTGCCGTAGCCGAGCATCTTGATGAAGGCCGGGTTGACCATGACATAGCGGCCGTCGTATTCGGCCGACGAGCGGAAGACGCCCACCGGCAGCTCTTCCACCAGCTGCTGGTAACGCCGCTCGCTCTCCAGCCGGGCCTGTTCCGCCTGCTGCCGGTCGAGGATCTCGCTGGCAAGCTTTTGGTTGGCCTCCACCAGGGACGACTCGCGTTCCCTCACCCGCCCCGCCATGCGGTTGAACTTGTCGAGGATCCTGGCGATCTCGATATGCTCGAAGTGGCTGTCCGGCTCGCTGTAATTGCCCGCGGAGATGCGCTCGATCCGGGTCATGAGGTGGTTCAGCGGCTTGCCCACCAGCCGGGAAAACAGCAGGGAGTTGGCGATCATCAGGCCGATGACGACGAAGAGCATGGGCAGCATCGACCTGAAGAGCATCTGCAGGTTGTTCTTCTGGTAAAGCCTGGTGGTGAAGCCCAGCTCCACCGTGCCCACCGGCATATCCCGGTGAAAAACCGGCCTTCCGCTGACCACGAGACTCGGTTCCGATTCCTTGACCATGGTGAAGAGGGCCTCCCCCTCTTCGCTCGTCACCTTCAAGAGGGACACCACCTCGTTCTGGGAGAAGGTGGAGCAGATGCTGGCAATCCAGTCCCGGTCGACGTTCCACAGCGGCAGCTGCAGATTGTCGGTGAGATAGGCAAGGTACTCGGCGTGAGTCTCGCGGTAGGTCTTTTTCGCCTCGTAGGAATAGAACCAGAGGCTGAAGACGCTGGTGACGGTGAAGATGGCCAGGACAATGAGGATGAGCTTCCTGGTGAGGTCCTTGGAGAGGGTCTTCTGGGGATTTGTCAAAGAAACCGGCATGCTGGAACCTTCATCGCGGGTAACGGTATCTGGTCAGGGGAAATTCTTCAGCCCATGCTTTTCGAGCAGCCGGGCGTACTCTCCGGTCGACTTCATCCGGCGCAGCTCATTGTCGAACCGGGACTGCAACCGGCTCAGGTCCCGCTGCCTGGTGAAGGCGATATAACTCGGCACCGACTCGACCATCCGCGGCAGCCGCTCCACCCGCTCCCCCATGCCCATCTCCGCCAGCGTCGATTCAGCCACGTAGTGACTGCTGATCACCAGGTCTATCCGACTCTTTTCGAGCTTCAGGAAATTGTGGGACAGCTGGTTGGCCTTGTCGAGCTGGATGACCGGCCGATACTTGTCGAAGGCCTGGCCGTAGCTGATGGTGGAGACGATGCCGATGCGGGCGTCGTGGATGGAGGCGATGGTGCCGTCGAACTGCAGGGGGCTGCCCCTCTTCTTGTAGAAGTAGATCTCCTGGTCGATCAGCACCTCGTCGCCGTAGGCCAGGAACTTTTCCCGCTCGGGATTCCTGTAGGCGGTGAAGATGGCGTCCGCCCGGCCGCTGGCGACCATCTGCATGGCCCGCGTCCAGGGCAGGACGGTGATCTCGACGCTGTGGTCAAGCTTGGCCATGATGGTCCGTACCAGCTCGACCACCCCGCCCTCCGCCTCATACAGGTCGTTCTCGTACTCGAACGGCGGGAACTGCAGGGTGACGAAGTGGAAATCCGCGGCCAGGCTCCGGCCGCAGACGATCAGGCCCGACAGCAGCATGAGGAGCAGCAACTTCCGCATAATCAACCGCATTCCGGATAAAAATCGGCGAACCCGGCCAAGGCCTCCTCCTCTTCGGCCGCGCACTCCCGCTGCAGGCCGCGGATGTCGTCGGTGAGTTCGAGGAGCGCCTTTATCGCCTCGACCAGCCGTTGCCTTTTCCGTCTCAGTTCACAGGCGCCGGGCAGATCGATGCGCCGGAATCGGATGGTGCTTCCGGGGATGGCCTGGCCGATCAGGTGGAGGTCGCTGGAGATGATCGTGGCGATCTTGGCGTAACCGCCTACGGTCTGCTCGGCCAGCAGGATGATCGGCTGGCCGTTCGGGGGGATCTGCACCCCGCCTGGGACGCTCGCCTCCGAGATGATGCCGGGGGGCTTGCCCGGTTTCATTGGAATCGTCGGACCGGTGAGGCGGTAGCCCGTCCGGTTGGCCTCGTGGCTGACCTCGAACTCCGCGGCAAAGAAGGTCGCGAGCCCCTCGTCAAAGAAATCATCCTGGGGGCCGGGGATGGCCCGGAGGACGATCCTGTCGGAATATTGCGGCACCAGCTCCTCGGGCAGCCGCCTCGGCGCGGGCAGCAGCGGGCCGATTCCCCTCGCCAGCCGGTCTTCCTTCTGCAGGGGGCGGCCCTGGAAGCCGCCGATGCCGGCGCCGACGTAGCAGGAGCGGCTGCCGAAGACCCGCGGCACCTCGATGCCGCCGGTGACCGCCAGATAGCCTCGGCAGCCGGATCGCGCCTGGCCGATGGCGAGCACGTCGCCCGTTTTGACCCTAAAGGACGACCAGTTGGCCATGGTCCTCCCGTTGACCGTCACCTCCATGTCCGCCCCGGTCACCGCCACATCCGCCTGGTCGAGAACAACGAAGGTGGGGCCAGCCACCGTGCACTCCAGGACCGCCGCATCCTCGTGGTTGCCCACCAGGAGATTGGCTGACTGCGCGGCAAAGGAGTCCATGGCGCCGTTGATCGGCACACCGTAGCGCAGGTAGCCGTAGCGGCCCTTGTCCTGGACGGTGGTGAAGAGTCCCGGGGAGACGACCTTGAAGAGCTGCATCGGTGTGTACATGTTTCCGCCCTCGTCAAGCCGTTGAATCAGAACTGCATGGGCCGCACTTCGATGTCGCGCCGTTCAAGTTCCCGGCGGATGGTCCGCACCATTTCCACGGCATGGGGGTTGTCCCCATGGACGCAGATCGTCTGGGCGGCAAGTTCGATGCGCTCGCCGTTCAGCGCCTCGATAGAACCTTCGGTGACCATTTGCACCGCCCTTTTCACCACCAGCTCGGGGTCCCTGATCACCGCCCCCGGGGTCTGCCGGGGGGCAAGGGTCCCCTCCGGGGTATAGGCCCGGTCGGGAAAGGCCTCGAAGGCGACGGGCAGACCGAACTTCCGGCCCGCTTCGGCCATCACCCTCCCCTTCTGCCCGGCAAGGGTCACGAAGATCAGCTCGCGGTTGACGCCGGCGATGGCCTCGGCCACGGCCATGGCGGTCTCCTCGCTCTCCACTGCGGTCAGGTAGAGGCTGCCGTGGGGCTTGACATGGGTGAGCTTCACCCCGTTCGCCCGGCAGAAGGCGTCGATGGCCCCGATCTGGTAGATGAGGTAACACTTCAGCTCGTCGAGACCCACCTTCATGGCCCGCCTTCCGAAGCCCAAAAGATCCGGATAGCCGGGATGAGCCCCGCAGTTGATGCCGAACCGGGCCGCAAGCCGCACCGTCCTGTCCATCACCAGGGGATCCCCCGCATGCCAGCCGCAGGCGATATTGGCGGAGGTGATATGAGGCATCACCTCTTCATCCATGCCAAGCGTGTAGACGCCGAAGCTTTCGCCCAGGTCGCAGTTCAGGTCGATCGTTTTCTTGTTCATAATGCGCTCTCTTGTCCCTATGTTTTTACAGTTTAACGTCCGGACCCGGAGGGGCGAAAAATTCTTCGCCCTACACCTGCCCATACTCCTCGTCGTCTCCTCCCGACAAAGCGAGATATTCCTCCTCACCTATCGGCTTGAATTGCAGGATATTGCCGGCACTGAAGAGAAAGGGATTCTCCCTCCCGCAGTCGAAGAGCTTCACCGGCGTCCGGCCGATGAGCTGCCAGCCGCCGGGGCTTTCGACGGGGTAGACCCCGGTCTGACCGCCGGCGATGCCGACCGAGCCGGCGGGGACTTTTTTTCGCGGCGACTCGAGCCGCGGCGTATGCAATTTTTCCGGCAATCCGCCGAGAAAGGGGAAGCCCGGGGAAAAGCCGAGCATGTAGACGAAGTAGCTCGGCCCGCTGTGGAGGCGGATCACCTCCTCTTCAGTAAGGTCGTGGCTCCTCGCGACAAAAGCCAGATCAGGCCCGAAGCTGCCGCCGTAACAGACAGGCAGCTCGACGATCTCCGGGGTCGGCAGGGCAATTGCGGCGCTCGTCCCGAACAGCTCGTCGAGCCGGTCCCGCAACCGGTCGAATGAGGTCAAGAGAGGATCGTAGAGCAAGGTGATCGACCGGTAAGCCGGCGAGTATTCCACCACCCCGTCGAGCCGGGTCCCGTCGAGCGCCAGCAGCATCGCCCGGATCCGTTTTTGGATCTCGGGCGAAATTGCTTCGCCGAACTCCATCATGATTCCCTGGTCGCCGGCTATACGATAAATCGGCCTGTCATAGAGCGTCGTCGTCATCGCGCATCCTGCATGTGAAAATGGGGGAGTTTTCATTCTCTCGATCTTAGGCTGGAGTGTGGGAACGATCAATCTCCTCAATCCCGGTTCCCGATTTCGATTCGAGGTGTGACAGGGGGGTAGTAGGGTGCATTCCATGCACCTGGTGCGTGAGCACCCTACATTTCGCCCCTTGCCCAAGCAGTTCGAGTTGAAAAAGTAATACTCTGTAGATTGCACTCCTTAAGTTAATAACATTTCCAAGGTACTTATCAAGAAATATGCCACGGTCGAGTCATTGACATTTTATCGTTATATCAACAACATACCTGCAAAGAGCGCAAGAGGGCGCAAGGTCCGGCGCCAGTCGCCGTTCTTCTTTTCAAGAATCGTTTCTTTCTTCCCGTAACCGGCTGTGGCGTCCCATCGCCGGGACCATCCCTGCCCCTCGGCTTCTGTTGCGTCTTTTCAGCAAGGTGGAGGATATGCTCAACTTCCGATAACGAAATGGAAAATAAGGTTTTTCCATCATCCATCCTCGTCCTGCCCAGGTGGAGTTGATGAAATAATCAAAAGAGCCCGGTGCAGGATGCCGCGCCGGGCCCGCAGCGCCGGCCGGCACGCCCCTCAGTCACTTCAATAATACATTTTTATCAAATTCTTATCCAACATAGGAAGGGACCTTACCCCGCTTTTTTCGCTCTCGGTATATATTTTGCTTCATCCCGGCACCGGCCGTGTCGCTCCGCAGTCGGCCTGCGGGCCGCGACCCGGCATACAGCTATCGTCCGGCCCAAGGCAGCCGGAGATTTTGCAAACTCACGAGAACAAGAGGTTGGCTTTATGGCGAAGAAAAAGCTCAGGGAGCTGGCGATCAACCGGGACTGGTGCAAGTGCTGCGGTATCTGCGTGGCCTTTTGTCCGAAGAAGGTCCTGGAACTGGACTCCATGGAGAAGGCGACTGCGGCGAGGCCGGAAGACTGCATCTGCTGCGGTCTCTGCGAACTGCGCTGCCCCGATCTGGCGATCGAGGTGCGGACGGAGGAGATGGACCATGACGAGTAAGAGAGAGATAAAGTTTATCCAGGGCAACGAGGCCTGTGTCGAGGGGGCCCTCTACGCGGGAGTGGAATTCTTCGCCGGCTACCCGATCACTCCGTCGACGGAGATCGCCGAGCACCTCGCGGAAAAGCTGCCGGCCCGTGGCGGCAAGTTCATTCAGATGG
>OBJA01001297.1_pt1 | contig 17708 bp, 16 predicted proteins | sample 1519751 | NCBI WGS metagenome assembly OBJA01 (sample SAMEA3881238, study PRJEB22517) | soil metagenome | biome: lake sediment; feature: soda lake sediment; material: sediment, water from around vicinity | place: India | collected 2013-12-23 | depth 3 m | reverse complement strand
TCACTCCTTTATATTATTTTTGCCGGTTTTTCTTTCATTTATATTATACAGTATTTCATACTGATTTAAAACTTATTGATTGATAAAAACGTTTACTTAGAACGATTAAACGCATAAATCGCACCAATTAGGAAAAAGAGTACTTCGAGAATGTTTTCTACTGACATAAAATAAGATGAAAACACATTAAAAATATAGAATGTATGTCCAGGATCTAATAATAATTTAATGGCAGAGCTTGAAAAAACATTAACGTTTCTAATATATAAAAATCCTGTATAATAGGTTACGTTCATCATATAAAAAGCAAAAATAAATGAGATAACTGTAATGATTGAATATAAGATATGATATGTTTGATATGTGTTTTTTATTCTTCTTGAAATGTAGTGTGCTAAAACAACGGAAAAAATGAGTTGCAAATAAAGAGAAAACGTCTCTTCAATCATGAGTTTGATAGCTCCTGTTAATAAACCAGAAACAATTGCAATGAAAATGCCTGACAATAAGACAGGCATTAAATCTTCCCGATGAATAGGCTTTTTAAATGCTTGCATAGTTAACACCTCTCACCAAGTTATTATATCATATATCAACTTTATGTTATTAACATAAACCTCTTTTATATAACTTAAAATGAATATTAACTAGTCTTTTTCGCTCTTTTTGGACAAAAATGAATGTCTGTATAAAGATGAGATAGTCGTTTATATAGTAAATATGTAACAATACTCACCAATGAAGAAAGGATAATATTAAAAGGCAAGATTGCAAACATTAAGTAATAGAGCATATAGTTCTCTGTTGTAATTCCTGGAATAGTAGTTAACATACCAAATACTGCATCAAAACCATACATTCTCATGTAAAAAGACAAGATGAATAACCAATTGATGATAACTGCTGTAACTGTCCATGTTGCAACAATAGATAACAATGATAAAATCGCTGTTTTTTTGGTTTTATGATGATGATAAATCATTGCAGCTACTAAAACTGTAACAGTACCTATAAATAAGTCTGCGATTTCTCCTACACCAGAAGTTGATGATCCCGGTAGTTTAGCTAACATACGAATAACAGTAATAATTACACCACTAATTGGTCCAAACATGTAACCCCCAATATAAATAGGTACACTAGAAAACTGAATGTCTAGAAACCCTGGCATAAATGGTAGAACAACATTCATTGGTACTTTTAAGAAATAATACAAAACGACAGAAATAGACGCCAAGATAGAAAGTGTTGTCATCTTTTTAATCTTTTCACTGTTTGATTTGTTTTTGCTTTCATATCGCATAGCAAAATAAACTAAGACGATAAGTGCGACTGCAAAAACAATCGTAATTATCATTTTAAATAAATCTGGATTTTCTTTAATGAATTGAATCATGGCTTGTTGCCTCCTATTAAAATAATAAAAAATCGCCTGAAACACTTCGGCGATAAAAAGACGTCAAAAAACGACAAATCTTCTCCCATCCAGACTTTACTGTCGGTCTCTGAATTTCACAGAGTCAACCCTAAGGTTCGCGGACTTTACCGCCGGTCACGAATTTCACGTTGCCCCGAAGTATTTACTTACGGCTATATTTTAACATAATTTTTACAATTATCAATACCTTCTAGTTGAAAACGTTTTTTTTGCATCTATATGAGTATATATACTCAATATAAAGTATAATAAGAATGACAAAATCTTTTGAAGGAGTTTATATGAATAAAAAATTTGCAGGACTTATCATTTTAGATGGTTATGGTTTAGCACCAGACTCACCATCAAATTCAGTATCATTAGCTAAAAAACCTTTTTTGGACAAACTTTTTAGTGAATATCCAACCAACGTCTTACAGGCAAGTGGTGAATATGTTGGCTTGCCTGATGGACAAATGGGAAATAGTGAAGTTGGGCACTTAAATTTAGGTGCTGGACGAATTGTTTATCAATCACTTACGCGCATTAACGTAGCAATTAAAGATGGATCTTTTTTTAAAAATCAAGCATTTCTAGATGCTATCGAATATGCAAAAACACATCATAGTCGTCTTCACATATTTGGTTTAGTATCTGAAGGTGGTGTTCATTCATATACGACCCATATCATGGCACTACATGATTTAGCTAAATCACATGGAGTGACACCTTATTTACATGCTTTTATGGATGGTAGAGATACTCCTCAAACTTCTGGTTTGGGTTTTCTTAAAGGTCTAATTGATCATGGTATGCAAGTAGCAACCGTATCGGGAAGATATTACGCAATGGATCGAGACAATAATTGGGATCGTATTCAATTAGCTTTTGATAATATGGTATTAGGAACAGGAAGTCATGAGAAAGATGCTTTAGTTGGTATTCAAAAATCTTATGATGCTGGTATTACTGATGAGTTTATTGAACCATTTGTAGTCAATCAAGATGGTTTGATTAAAGATAATGACGCGATTATTTTCGCGAATTTCAGACCTGATAGAGCAATAAGAATTGCCACTGCTTTTTCAAATCCTAAGGCTACTTCTCTTTATCAAACACCTGGTAAAGCAAATTTCAGTCCAGTTCACGTGCCTAAAAATATTTTCTTTGTATCGATGATGCACTATAACGAGAGCGTAAAGGGACCACTTGCTTATGAACTGCAAACGTTAAATAAGTTATATGGTGAAGTCATAGCTAACGCTGGTCTTACACAACTTCGTATTGCTGAAACAGAAAAATATGCTCATGTCACATTTTTCTTTGATGGTGGTTCTGAAAAAGATTTAAAAGGTGCTACACGTATTTTAGTTGAATCTCCTAAAGTCCCAACATATGATTTAAAACCTGAAATGAGTGCTTATGAGGTTAAAGACAAAGCTGTTGAAGCTATATTATCTAAAAAGTTTGATACGATGATTTTAAACTTTGCGAATCCAGATATGGTTGGTCATACAGGTTCAATTGAAGCAACCACTAAAGCTGTTGAAGCAGTTGATGTGTGTGCGAAAGAAGTTGTTGATGCCATTTTAGCAATCGGTGGTACATGTATTGTGTTAGCTGACCATGGAAATGCTGAGAAAATGAGAGATGAACTTGGTAATCCACATACAGCTCATACGACTAATTTGGTTCCTGTTGCTATTACAGATAAATCATTGAAATTAAATACTGGATCACTTTGTGATGTTGCTCCTACCCTTCTTGATTTACTCGGTGTTGAACAACCAAAAGAAATGACTGGTAAATCATTAATAATCAAATAATAAATACATAAATACCCCCTATCAAGGCTGATAGAGGGTATTTTTTAGTCTTCTTCATTTAGTTCAATCACATCTAGGTCAAATCCAATATTCTTTATAGCGTCAACTAAAATAACTTCTGATGCATCATGGTTATCAAAAACGATTTTACCAATCTTTTTATCCATATCATAATCAAAGTGCTTTGCTCCTTTTGAATAGAGCGCATTTTCTATTGAAGTCATACATCCGGTGCAGTGTAGTAAATTTTTGAAAACAACATACATGACTGGCATAACATAACCTCCTTTAAACTAATTTTTGAATATAATATTCGATGACAGCTTGTGTACCAAAATCTTGAAAACCAAGCTGAAATAGTTTTTCATAAATATCCGTTACTTTTTCTAAAATAGGAAGTTTAAGACTTTCTTTTTCTTCGATAACTAATTTTAAATCTTTTAAATAGTGCTTTAAGAAAAAACCTGGCTGATAATCTTTTTCTATCATTTTAGGTCCATTGTTTGCTGCCTGCCAAGAGTTTGCAGAACCTCCAACAATTACTTCTAACATGTGATAAGGATTTAACCCTTTTTTTGTTGCATAACTCAATGCTTCTGCAATAGCAACAATATTTCCAGCAATTACTGTTTGGTTTGCAAGTTTTGCATGCATGCCAGAGCCAGGTTTTCCCATGTATGTTATCTTTGAACCTATGATTTTTAGTAAAGGTAAAATCTTTTGGTATGTTTTGTCATCTCCACCAACCATGATGGATAAAGTACCATTGATTGCACCTAAATCTCCACCTGTTACTGGTGCATCAATCATCGATAATCCCCTATGCTTCGCCTTCTCGTATAACTCAACTGCTAACTTGGGCGATGATGTTGTCATATCGACTAAAATAGTATTAGGACTTGCATGTAAAAAAACTTCATCATAAACTTCTTTTACGTCTTGCGGGTATCCAACAATTGAAAAAACAATATCTTTTTCATGAACACATGCTTTAATGGTTTCAGCCACTTTAACTTTAGGTTCTAATTGCTTTGCCTTCTCTATTGTTCGATTATAAACAGTCACATCGTAGCCTGCATTTGCTAAATGGAGTGCCATCGGCTTACCCATTACTCCTGTTCCTATCCATGCAATCTTCATTATGTACACCTCACACTTTTTCTAGGAGCCATTTAATAACATCATCGAATGCTTTTTCTCGATCAAGATCATTAAACGTTTCATGATAACCATCTTTATAGATAATCAACTTTTTTTGATCATGTGGAATGAGTTTATATAAACGTTCACTAAATGATTTAGGAACGATTTTATCATTTTCACCGTGAATGATTAAAATAGGTGCTTGATATTGATCGATACGTTTATTAAAATATCTTACACCGCTTACAAACATGTTTCCAGCTAGTGAAAAGTAAAACTTCTTTAAATTCAGTGGATCGTTTATGTAGGCATCTTCAACTTCTTTAATACGAGATAATTGATCATCAGCAAAATTTGTCTTTTTAGATAAAAAGCCAAGCCATTTGTATCCAATGATTCTAAAAGGTAAAACATCCTTTATGAAATAAGTTGGTGCTGCACTGCTAATCACACCATCAATATCCTTATATTTCACTGCATACATGTTAACAATTAAACCACCCATACTGTGACCTAAAATAAATATTTTATGATCACTTTTTTTTCTCTCTTCGAGAACTAAACCATGCAAATCATCAATCATTTGATTAAATGATTTAAGCGCACCTCTTTTACCTTGACTTTGCCCATGACCTCTTAGGTCATAACGAACGACATTAAAACCAGCTAGATTAAGTTTTTCTGTAATTTCTTGGTATCTTCCTGAATGTTCAGCAATACCGTGTGTAATGATAATGGTTGCTTTTGCATTTTCGACCATGTCTTTTTTTACATGAAGCAAAATATTATTTATTAACATGCACAACAACTCCTTTACTATAATTATACATAAAACATTGAAAAAAATTGGGAGTGCTTCACATTTTTTTCATTTTTTTAACTAAAAATCTCCAAAAAATGGAAACGCTTACTTTATATTGATTTAAAACTACATCTTTTTAGATGTATCTACTTTGAAATAAGAAAATATGTTGTATAATGATTATAGAAAACTTCATGAGGAGAGAGTATGAAAACAACTTCACTAATCGAAAAACATCTAGCAGCTAACGCTCGTATGATTGAGTATGCTGGATATCATATGCCTGTATCATATGCTGGTATTTCAGAAGAACACTTAACTGTTCGAAATGGTATGGGCATTTTTGATGTTTCACATATGGGAGAATTTTTGGTTGATGGTAAAGACGCTTTAAATTTCGTCAATTATTTAGTAACCAATATCATTCCTGCTGACTATAGCAAAGTAACTTATACACTATTTTGTGATGAAGATGGATTTGTCATTGACGACTTACTTGTTTATGCCATTAAAGAAGATCAAGTCCTACTTGTTGTTAATGCAGGAAATATCGATAAAGATTTTTTATGGATTCAAAAACAGAGTAAAAACTTTGATGTTACGTTAAGAAATGTAAGCGAAGACTATAGTCAAATTGCTATTCAAGGACCACTAGTTAAAGACCATATCGACGAGATGATGGGAGATTTAGTTAGTGATTTAGGATTTATGACGTATAAAGTCATACCTTTTAATCATGGATATGTTATTGCTTCTAGAACAGGATATACAGGTGAAGATGGTTTTGAAATTTATGGCAGTCATGATTTAATCGTTGAAGCTTGGAATCAAGCCGTCCTAAAAGGCGCTATACCTTGTGGTCTTGGAGCACGAGACACATTAAGATTTGAAGCAAATTTGCCACTTTATGGTCATGAAATTAGTGAATCGATTAACCCCATTGAAGCTGGTTTAGGATTTGCTGTAAAACTAGAGAAAGATTTTATCGGTAGAAACGCTTTGGTTCATGCTAAAGAAAATCTTACGAAAAAAATTATAGGTATAGAACTTCTTGAAAAAAATATTCCAAGACAAGGTTATTTAGTATATGCAAACGAAAAAGAAGTTGGTGTGATTACAACCGGATATTTACTTCCAACACAGGATAAACCTATTGCTTTTGCATTAGTAGATATAAATTATAGCAAATTAGGAACTGATCTTCATGTTCAAATTAGACAAAAAATGGTTCCTGCTAAAGTAAGAAGTCGAAAATTTTACACTAAAAATTACAATAAATAATAGGAGGCTCACATGATTAAAGAAGGATTGCTATATGCGCAAAGTCACGAATGGATTAAAGTTGAAGGAAATGTTGGTTTGATTGGTATTTCTGATCATGCTCAACATGAGTTAGGTTCTGTTGTTTTCATCGATTTACCTAAAGTTGGAAAACATGTGAAAAAAGGTGATGTTTTTGGTGCAGTTGAGTCAGTTAAAGCTGCTTCTGATCTTTACTTGCCTGTATCTGGAAAAATCATTGAAATCAATGAAGATTTAGATGCTTCACCTGAAATGTTAAACGATAATCCTTATGGTGCTTGGATCTGCAAGATTGAAATTGAAAATAAAGAAGAACTCGAAGCTTTAATGACACCTGAAGAATATAACGATTTTTGTGAGGAATAAGCATGCATAAATATCTGCCACATACAGAGCAGGATATTTTAGAAATGCTAAAGGTCACTGGTGCCAAAGGCGTCGATGATCTCTTTTCTTCTATTCCAGAAAAGCTCAGACTAAAAAAAGAATATCAAATACCTTCTGCTTTATCTGATGATGGATTAACAAAGCACATGAAAAGCCTGGCGAATAAAAACAAAGAACTCATTATATTCCGTGGTGCAGGAGCTTATGATCACTATACACCAAGCATCGTTAAAGCACTTATTTCAAGACAGGAGTTTTTAACATCGTATACGCCTTATCAACCTGAAGTTGCACAAGGCACTCTACAATACATTTTTGAGTATCAAACAATGATTTGTGAACTTACAGGTATGGATGTATCTAATGCGTCAATGTATGATGGTTCTACGGCAACCGCAGAAGCGATGTTTATGGCTTATGCACAAACAGGTATGAACAAAGTTTTAGTAAGCGAAACCGTCCATCCAAGAATCATTGAAGTCATTAAAACATATGCAAGATATAGACAAATTGAGGTTTTAACTATTCCACATACAGATGGTATTTCTGACTTTAATAACATTAAAGAAAATCTTGATGGCACAATGGGATTAATCGTTCAAAACCCTAATTATTTTGGGATTATTGAAGACTATACTGGCTATAGTGAAGCTGTTCATGAAAAAGGTGGTCTTTTGATTATGAATAGCGAAGGTCAAGCTTTATCAATCATTAAATCTCAAGGTGAGTATGATGCAGATATCGCTTGTGGTGAACTTCAATCTTTGGGTATTCCATTATCATATGGTGGTGCATATATTGGTTATTTAGCTACTAAAATGAAATATGTTAGAAAAATGCCTGGTCGTATTTGTGGAATGACTACTGATGTAGATGGTAAAAGAGCATTCGTTCTTACTTTACAAGCAAGAGAACAACATATTCGTCGTGCTAAAGCTAATTCAAATATATGTTCAAATCAATCTTTACTAGCATTAGCAGTTACTATTTATCTTTCTGCGCTTGGTAAACAAGGTTTAATCAAAGTGTCTGAAGAATCGATGAATGGTGCTTATGACTTATATCAAAAATTGTTAAAGACAGGGAAATTTGAAAAAGTATACGACAAACCTTTTTATAAAGAGTTTGTTTTAAAAGCTAGATTTGATGTCGATCGTTTTGACCAATATTTGATTGATGAAGGTATCTTAGGACCTCTTCATATAAAAGACAATCATCTATTGTTTGCTGTTACTGAAAGACGCACTGTTGAAGAAATCGATACACTTGTTCAAAAGGTGGTGGATTTTCAATGAAATACTACGATAAACTCATTTTTGAACTTTCAAGAACCGAACGTATTGGATTTCAAGTTGAAGAAAAAAAGGTAAAACAAGTTAAATTACCCAGTCATTTATTGCGAAATCAACCAGCTGAACTTCCTGAAGTATCTGAATTTGATGTGGTGAGACATTACACGAATGTTTCACAAAAAAACTTTGGTGTTGAAACGGGTTTCTATCCGCTTGGTTCATGTACAATGAAGTACAACCCAAAAATCAATGATGAACTTGCTTCATTAAGTGGATTTGCTAACATTCATCCTCTTCAACCTGTAGAAACAACTCAAGGATTACTTAGAATTTATTATGAGACACAGCACATATTAGCTGAAGTTTCTGGTTTAGAAGCCTATTCATTAAATCCTTTTGCAGGTGCACATGGTGAACTTGCTGGATTAATGATTATTAAAGCTTATCATGAAAAGAATGGTGATGTAAAGCGTAATAAAATTATTGTTCCTGATTCTGCTCATGGTACGAATCCTGCTTCAGCAACCGTTTGTGGATTTGAAACCGTTGAAATCAAGTCTAATCTAGATGGTACAGTCAATTTAGAAGCACTTCGTGCGGTATTGAATGATGAAATTGCTGGTTTGATGTTAACTAATCCAAATACTGCAGGTGTGTTCGAGAAAGATATCGTTGAAATTGCTAAGCTTGTTCATGAGGCTGGTGGTTTATTATATTACGATGGAGCTAACTTAAATGCCTTATTAGGCCGTGCAAAACCTGGTGATATGGGATTTGATATTACACATATCAATCTTCATAAGACTTTTTCTACTCCTCATGGAGGTGGAGGTCCAGGTTCAGGTCCAGTTGGTGTTTGCAAGCGACTCGTTGAGTTTTTGCCTAATCCGATTGTTAAGAAAAAAGACGATTTTTATTACTTTGATTCAGCTAAAGACTCTATTGGAGCTCTCGGTCAATTTTATGGAAATGCTAGTGTATATATCCGTGCTTATGTTTATTTATTGACATTAGGTAAAGAAAACCTTGGCCATATTGGACAATTGGCTGTACTTAATGCTAATTATGTCAAAGATTCGTTAAAAGACTTGTTTAATTTGCCTATTAAAGGTCACTGCATGCACGAATTTGTATTTGATGGACTAAAAGATCAATCAACAGGTGTTAAAACATTAGATGTAGCAAAACGTTTACTTGATTATGGTTTTCATGCACCAACCGTTTATTTCCCACTCATTTTTAGCCAATCGATGATGATTGAACCTACTGAGGTTGAATCAAAAGATACACTTGATGAATTTATCCAAGTGATGAGAATCGTTGCTAAAGAAGCTATTGAAAATCCAGAAATGCTAAAAACAGCGCCTCACAACACCATTGTAAGACGTTTGGATGAAGCAAAAGCAGCAAGAAACCCGATTGTTAAATTTAAAGATATTATGTAAAGAAATGGTTACTCGAATCGAGTAACCATTTCTTTATAAGTCCATGTCTTTGATAACTTTTAATGCAATATCGTTATATATTTTCCCTGCTTCTTCTTTTCCAGCAAATAAGAAATCTCCGTTTAGTGGCTGACTAATTGGTATGTGTCCATAAAGTGGTACACCTAGTTTTTTTGCCACAGTATCTCCTCCACCTGAACCAAAAATGAATTCACGTTTTTGATTGCATGTGTTTAAATAATAACTCATGTTCTCGACAACACCAATGACTTCATGTCCTATATTTTGTGCTCCAATACCTGCTTTGACTGCGACGTGAGATGCATTGACATGAGGGGTAGTTACGACTAAAATCTTGCTTTTTGGAACATACGTTTTCACATCAAGTGCAACATCACCAGTTCCTGGTGGAAGATCTATTAAGATGAGATCAACATGATCTTGCCATTTCACACCATTGAAAAAGTGTACAAGCATTTTACCTAACATGGGTCCTCTCCACATGAGAGGTTTTTCTGGTGGCATAAAAAATTCAGTTGATATCACTTCAATGCCTTCCTTAACTAAAGGAATCATTTTTTCATCTTCTGTTGAAGAAAGTGGTTTAACTTCTATTTTTAAAATATTAGGAATCGATGCTCCGTAAACATCCGCATCAATGATACCCACTTTCTTGCCTTGTCTTATAAGTGCTGCTGCTAAATTTGCTGTAACAGATGATTTACCAACACCACCTTTACCTGAAGCAACTGCTAAATATTTAATTGGTTTTTCACCTTCAGGAACAAATTCTGATTCAAAAAAATCAATTTTGATGCCCGGAAAACCTAACTCTATTTTTACAAACTTGATGATTTGGATTTTAACGTTTTGCTCATGCTTTGCCTTATCTTTTAGATAAAGTTCCATCTCCACAACACCAGTTGGTCCTATAACAAGTTTTTTAATACCATTAACTTCCCTAAATGGTCGATTAAATCCTGGATCGATCATTTCTTCTAATCTTTTTCTTAAGTCTTCATATGTCATTGATTTCACCTCGCTAACATTATAGCATTTATCATAAAATTATTAAAGATATATATCTTTATCGTCAATTTTAGCAAAAAATGCTTTATAATAAAGAAAAGACCTAAGAGGTAAAATGATGAAAATAAGTTATCGATCACCAATTAGTGGCAAACATTTAGATGTGACATATGCTCCAGATGATACTTTTTCTATGCGCTTGCTTGGCCCTGGGTTTGTCATTTATCCTGAGGACAATCAAGTATTTTCTCCTATTGATGGATTGATTTCTTTAGTCTTTCCAACAAAGCATGCGATTGCAATAAAGCATCAATCTGGTGTAAATGTTTTAATTCATCTTGGATTTGGTACCGTTGATCTAAATGGTGAAGGCATTCAACTTTTAGTAAAGCTTCATCAAGAAGTTAAAAAAGGAGAATTGCTCATGACATTTGATAAACCTTTTTTGGAAAAAAATGCAATTTCAATTGCTACACCTGTTGTATTTTTGCAAAAAGAAAGTTTGGAAATCATAAACGAACACATAAACAATGGTTATACTGAACTAGAACTAGATATTTCATAAGGACGTGAAGTTATGATTAAAGGTATACCCGTTTCTGAAGGTTATGCAATTAGTTTTATTTATCAATGGCATGAAAAAGTACTCGATACATCGAAAAAAAGAGTGAAGGATTTCAAATTTGAAATCGATTTTTTACATGAAACAATTGATAAAACGATTTTGCAGTTAAAAGAACTAATGAACACATCGAAAGATATCTATGGTGAAGAAACATCGAAAATTTTTGAAGCTCACTTATTAATTGCAAAAGACCCAGAAATGACTTCTCAAATTGAAGCTTTTATCAAAGATAAATCTTGCAACATGCTTTATGCGTTAAAAATGGTTTCTGATCAATACATCCATATGTTTGAAAACTTGGATGATGAATACTTAAAAGAACGTGCACTAGATATTATTGATGTTAGAAATCGCATGATTAGAAATGCACTCAATCTTTCACCAGATGAGATGGTGTTACCAAAACAAGAAATGATTTTAGTTGCTCATGAACTTACACCTTCACAAATCGCATCACTTGATTTAACATTTGTGAAAGGTTTTATTACCCAAGTTGGAGGAAAAACCTCTCATAGTGCAATCATGTCAAAGCTTGTTGGCTTACCAGCTATCATGGGTGTTGAAGACGCCTTTAAATCACTTAAGCCAAATGCTGAAATCATTATGGATGCTTTTACGGGTGAAATATATAGTGAGTATGATCAAGAAACATATCACACTTATATTTATAAAAGAGACAACTATTTAAACTATAAAGAATCGCTTAAAGCACTTATTTCAGAACCTACACGTTCTAAAGACTTACATACCTATCTTTTATCAGGTCAAATTGGTTCTTCAAGAGATGTCAGTCAAGTCATCGAAAATGGTGCAGATGGTATTGGTTTATTTCGAACTGAATTTTTATTTATCAATCGCACGACATCGCCAACTGAAGAAGAGCAATTTAACGAATATAAATCCGTTTTAGAAATGATGGGATCAAAGCCAGTTGTTATACGCACCATTGATTTAGGTGGCGACAAACAAACGCCTTATTTAAAAATTAAAACTGACTTAAATCCATCTTTAGGTATTCGTGCGATTCGTTTGTCGATCTACCACCAAGATGTTATTTATTTGCAATTACGCGCTTTAATTCGAGCAAGTATCTATGGTAACTTAAAAGTTATGTTTCCAATGGTAGCCTCAATTGAAGATATTTTTATGGTTAAACAATGGATTTTTGATATTCAAAATGAATTTAAAGCAACTCATATACCGTATAAAGATTTTCCTATTGGGATTATGATTGAAATACCTTCAGCTGCATTAATGGCAGATGATTTTGCTAAATATGTTGATTTTTTCTCAATTGGCACAAATGATCTCATCCAATATACATTTGCAGCTGATCGAACGAGTCAAGATTTAGATTATTTATATCGTCCGTTTAGTCCTGCAATCATTAGACTGATTGATATGACTGTTAAAGCAGCTAAAGTTAACAACATACCTGTCAGTGTTTGTGGAGAAATGGCTGCAGATCCTTTAGCAGTTCCGCTTCTTCTTGGTATGGGTGTTGATGAGCTATCGATGTCACCTTCACAAATATTGAAATCAAAAGATTTTGTTTTGAATCATCATCATTCGGTTTTTGAGTATGCTGCTGAATACGTATTAAAACTTTCTACTGAAAAAGATATATTAAAATTCCTAAAAGATAATTTTCAATCATAATAAAAGTCCATTTCAATGGACTTTTAAATATAATCTTGGATTTGTTTCTCAGCTTGTGGTATTAAGATGGGTTCTTTTTTAAAATATATGATGATTAACCCAAATGTTGTTAATCCATATAACAGTAAAAAGAATGGGAAAAAAATGATGCTAACACGATCGAAAAATAAGCCTGTTAATGGTGTTAATAGTCCAAACCCCATATAACCAATAACCATTTGTAAACTAATCATTTTGCTTAGTTTATTTTTTTCAAAATAACGATTATTTAAATACATCATATTTGGATAAATCGGACCAGAACCTAAACCTAAAAGAAAAACAATTGAAGCATAAATCCATAAAGATGGATAATCAAAAAACATAAGAGTTGAAGCTAAAATAATTGAAATGATACCTATCTTAATAAGTGATTGTGGCTTATACTTTGATGCCAATAAACCACTTAAAATTCTTCCTGTGGTTAATGCTAAAAAATATGAGGTTGTAAAAAGTGCTGCTGTTGCATATGAAACACTTTTACTTATGAAAAAATAACTAGCTACCCAAACACCTGCAAGCGATTCAATATGAACATAAAACAAAAAAATGAGTATTGATAAAAATGCACCTTTCGTTTTGATAATATCTTTTAGTGTTACATGTGCATGTGTGACACTTCTTTTTTCTTTAGTCTCTTTTTGCCATAAAGGAAATGATACAAACATGAAAAAAGCAATAACAATCAAAATAGATCCAACAATAATATATCCGAGACGCCATGAATTTTTTGATAATGTATATGCCATAATGGTAGGACCAATCGTAACACCAATGCCATAAAATGAATGCAAAAAACTCATATGTTTAGCTTGATAATGAGAAGCTAAGTAGTGGTTTAATGAGACATCAATTGCACCCGCACCCATTCCAAGTGGTAATGCAAAAAATAGCAATTGATAAAATTCATTCACTTGGCTCATTAAAACTAGTGCAATACCCGTTAAAAAGACACTGACAAATGTAATCATTTTTGTTTCAAATAAACGTAATAAACGAGGTGCGTTGTAGGTTGCGATGATGGACATGAGATAAACAATGAATGTCATGATTCCAAGTGTGCCTAGTGAAACTTTTAAATCTTCTCGGATGAAGCTCCAAGCTGAACCTAAAAGAGCATCAGGTAAACCTAATGCAATAAAGCTGATATAAATAATACATAACAATAGAAATGCTTTTTTTGCCATAGCTCACCTGACTATTAAATCCTACATCTTCACTATTATAGCATAAAAAAAGACAGCTAATGCGTTGCTTAGCTGTCAATTCATTTTTACTTTTTGCCGTTTCTAACAAAACCTTTTTTAAAGTATCCTTTGATGCGTTTGATAAACTTAGTTTGATCATAAGAAAGAATAGCAACACGATAAACTGGAGTAACGACATAAAGCGCAATTATTAAGAAAATAATGACTACTAAGAGCGCTAATAATGCTTCAAGAGTTGATAATACACCTGAAGCTAGTGCGACTGGAGCTACGATAGGTGTGAAAATAGGTACAAATGCCATGACTTTCATAAATCCAAATCCGCCTGCCATTGGTGCAAAAATCCCTATATAGAACCCTGTGACTAAGATAATCATAAGCGGTGATTGAAATTGCTGATAATCTTCTTGTGTAACAGCCATTGATGCAAACATCGCTGCAATGACTAAATAAACTAGGGTTCCAACGATCATAAATAAAACAGAAATGGATAGTATGATTGGCCAATTAGGCATTATTTCAGCTAAATATGCAATCAATGATGTTGATTGACCACTTGGAAGATTCACTGCTTCCATGCTTGATGTAGCACCACCGATTAATGTTCCTATCGCACCGTACCCGATGACTAGGCCACCTTGAATAATCACAAATAAAATACTTGAGATTATCTTAGATAAGAAGTGAATTTTAGCAGGTACACTTGCAATGATTGTTTCTATTGCTTTTGTTGATTTTTCTTCGATAATATCAACACCAATAAATTGTGTTGAAATAGTAATTAAAATAAAGAGTGGTAATACTAAAATGGAAGCAATACTACTAAGTCCCATTTGTTCTTCTGGAGATTCATAATCTGGTGGTAACACTGGATCTTCAAACTGAACAGGGATATAGTTATCAATTTGATAACTAATCAAAACATATTGAATTACTGAAAATATAGGTGTACTACGTAATGGGTCTTTCATGTATGACTGAATTTGTGTATTTTCTATAGATCCTGTAAAATGGATAATCACATCCATATCTTTGTTTGTCCAAAATCCTTCAACATCTAAATCATCAACACTTAATACATTAAATTGATAAAGAGGTTCACCATCTTGTGGATTTAGTAAAAGTGACAAATCATTTAGCAAAGTATCTGCTGAAATTTCATTAATGATGTAAACTTCTAAAGGTTTGATTTCCTCATCTTTTGAAAACAATCCAATAATGGTTGGTAAATTGATAATTGCTATCGTAAATAATGCAATAACAATATTTGCAATTAAAAACGATTTTCGACCAACACGTTTATTTAAACCAAACTTGATTAAGAATTTTAATTTTTTCATGAGCGTTGTCCTACCTTAGCAATAAAAATCTCTGATAATGAAGCTTGTTCGACATCATATTTTGTAATGTTTTCGCATGTTTTAATATAGTCAAACACTCTTTTAGCAACTTCTTCATTTTCAATTTTAGCAATAACTTGGTTTTTATTTTCTATAACTTTATAAACTCCTGGAATAGCTTCTAATGTTTTTATGTCCACATCACCGATAATTTTAATATTTTGTTTTTTGAAATCTTTTTTAACTTTGTCAATTCTACCTTCGATAACAACTTTTCCTTTTTCTAAAACAATAAGTTCTTCACAAAAAGATTCCACATGGTCAAGTTGATGTGATGAAAAGACAATCATCGAACCTTGTTTTTGAAAGTCGCGAATGACTGAAACAAAAAGTTCTGTATTGATTGGATCGAGTCCACTAAAGGGTTCATCTAAAACAAGTAGTTTGGGATTATTAATGATTGCTGATATAAACTGAATCTTTTGTTGATTACCTTTCGATAACTCTTTGATTTTTTTATTTTTATATTCAACAATACCAAAACGATCTAACCAATAATCAAGTCTCTCTAATATAACTTTAGGTGACATATCTTTCAGTTGTCCAAAATAAAGCATGAGTTCTTTCACTGTGATCTTTGTAAGTAAAGATCTTTCTTCTATCATATAACCAATTTCATTGACATTATGATAACCTACTTTTTCACCGTGATATAAAACTTCACCTTCAGTTGGATCCAACAGTCCCATAATCATTCGAAAAGTGGTTGTTTTACCTGCTCCATTTGTCCCTAGCAAACCAAAAATATCTCCTGGCTTCACTTGAAACGATAGATGATCTACAGCTACTAAATTGCCATATAACATACGTGCGTTTTTAACTTCTAGCATTTTTTATCCTACCTTTATCTTTTTTTATCTCATTTTTAATCGTTTCTATATCCTTTTCTATTATACTTTATTTATTATTGCAATGTAAGTTAAAAATAAAGCATCTTATAAAATAAAATAGGAGATAGTCATCACTACTCCTATTTTATCATTAAATTATTATTATTGCAATACTAATTATTTTAAATTATTTTTCATCTCACTTGATATCATTTCTTCGAATTTTTCATAAGATACAGTGATTTGTTCTTGACTTCCATATTTTCTATATGTCACAAGCTTTTCATTCATTTCTTTATCCCCTAAAACGAGTGAATAAGGAATTTTTTGAGTTTGTACTTCTCTAATCTTATATCCTAATTTCTCTTCACGTAAATCAGATTCAATGCGATATCCTTTTAGTTTTAGTTTTTGATGAACATCGATAACATAATCCATATGAGCAGAAACGTTAACAGGTAGTACTTTTACTTGTACAGGAGCTAACCAAAAAGGAAAAGCACCTTTATATTCTTCTGTCAAATATGCGACAAACCGTTCCATTGTAGAAACAATACCTCGGTGAATGACAACGGGTCTATAAATGTTTTTTCCATCTTCACCTACATATGTCAGTTCAAAACGCTCAGGTAATAAGAAATCTAGTTGTATGGTAGATAATGTTTCTTGATTTCCTAATGCTGTTCTCACTTGAACATCTAGTTTCGGCCCATAAAATGCAGCCTCACCAATTGCTTCATAATAGGCAATACCCATTTCATCCATAACTTCTTTTAACATACGTTCAGCCTTGTTCCACATCTCATCATCTGGGAAATATTTGTCTGTATCTTTTGGATCACGATAACTTAAACGTAGATCATAATTTGTTATATTGAAGTCTTTATAAACTTCAAGAAGTAATTCCATTGTGCGTTTGAACTCTTCTTTGATTTGATCAGGTCTAACAAAAATATGGGCGTCATTTAATGTCATTTCACGAACACGTTGTAGACCTGATAATGCACCACTTTTTTCATAGCGATGCATCATGCCTAATTCAGCAATACGCATCGGAAGCTCTTTATAGCTATGAACATCATTTTTAAAAATAAGCATATGGTGTGGACAGTTCATAGGGCGAAGAACCAGTTGTTCACCATCACCCATGTCCATAGGTGGGAACATTGAATCTTGATAGTGATCCCAATGTCCAGATGTTTTATACAAATCTATGTTAGCCATAATAGGTGTATAAACATGCATATACCCTAAAGATATCTCTACATCAGTAATATATCTTTCAATGGTTCTTCTAATGGTTG
>OBJA01001296.1_pt1 | contig 17731 bp, 20 predicted proteins | sample 1519751 | NCBI WGS metagenome assembly OBJA01 (sample SAMEA3881238, study PRJEB22517) | soil metagenome | biome: lake sediment; feature: soda lake sediment; material: sediment, water from around vicinity | place: India | collected 2013-12-23 | depth 3 m | reverse complement strand
CACTGAATCAAGGTGTTGACAAACCCTTGGTTGGTGTTAAGATATTTGCATGGATAAAAACAGAAAAAAATGGTTAGTATTGTTCGTGTTTTTCATGATATGGATTTCAGTGTTAGGGGCATTATATGTTCAGCTACCGCAACTTATACCTGTGCATTTTAACTTAAGTGGAGAAGTTAGTGGTTATGGGTATAAATCTGCTTTTTATGCATTGGTGTTCATTATTTTTTCATTATATGTAATTTACACAGCAGTGCGTTATAAAAACAAAGAGATTCCTAATAAGAACCTCTTCACGTTATATTTTGTAATGGCATTTAGTGTTTTTGTTTTATTACTTGGTAAGCTTATCAATTAAAGTAGAAATATACCTTTTTCTTCACACGCTTTAATCATAGCCTTTGGCCATGTGGAAGCTTGGACTTCACCGATATGTGCTTTTTGAAGTAAAATCAAACACATCCTTGATTGACCAATACCACCACCAATGGTACTTGGTAATTGATTATTTAAACATAATTGATGAAAATACAAAGGTAAACGATCTTCAGCGTTTGCCTTTTTACATTGTTCTTTTAACTGAGGAGCATCAACACGAATCCCCATTGAGGATAGCTCGATTGCTGCATCTAAAAGCGGATAGTAAACAAACAAATCGCCATTAAGATGCCAGTCATCATAATCAGGGGATCTAAAATCATGCACATGGCCACTAGCAAGTGTATCACCAATTTCCATGATGAATGAAGCACCATGTAATTTGGTGAACTCATACTCTCTTTGTTGGGGTGTTAAATCAGGGTAACGCTTTTCAAGTTCATATGTTGAGATGAAGGAAACTTCTTTTGGAAGATCTGACTGAATATTAAATGTGGTCTCTACCATAGCGGCTGTTTTAACTAAAACAGCATATATCTTTCTAACTATCGTCTGCAAGGTATCAATGGAACGTTCATTTTGATCGATGATGTACTCCCAATCCCACTGATCAACAAACATTGAATGGATACCATCAAGAACTTCATCTTTTCGAATAGCATTCATATCGGTATACAAGCCTTGATGAATTGAGAAACCATAACGTTTTAAAGCCAATCTTTTCCATTTAGCAAGTGAGTGAACGATTTCTAAAGGAGTATCAATGTCTTGATGAGAAAAAGAAACTGGTTGTTCCTTTCCAGTTAAATTGTCGTTGATTCCAGATTCCTTATCAACAAATAATGGAGCACTTACACGGATTAAGTTCATGGCTAAAGACAGTTCATCCTCAAACATATCTTTAATCGCTTTAATGGCTAACTCTGTTTCAACAATATTCAAATACTGATTATACTTCTTTGGTAATGCAATCATAGTTCGTACTCCTAATGGCTTGATTATAAAGAATCATATTAACAACTTCAAGTGATACTTAAAGAAATAGCAAGCAAATAAAAATAAATTATTGTAAAACAATAATTATTGTGTTAGTATAGATTCATAATTATTGTAAAACGATAATTTGGAGGAATTTATGAGATTGATAGAGAAATATTCATTAAGGTTGATTATGTTGTTCTTTATTGTTAACTTGGGCATTTTAATGTTGCTGTTTCAACAAGAAGATGCTTCGTTAGCAACCTTAATCGGAGCACCACTAGGTATATTGATTGATGGATTGCGTCGTTTATCATTGCATTCAACAATTGGAAATGTAATAGCTTGGGTAGTATACCTACTTATCGCATGTTCACCATTGCTGATTAGTAGTATTTCCAATCGAATGCGAAAACAAAAGAATCCATTATGGCTACTTGCAAGTGTGTACTCTGTTTTCCTGTTGTATGTTATTTATGGTTTGCTCAATCATTGGTTTGTTCAACAACCTTTTTTGCAACACATTCAGTCCTATCAAGAGGTTATCTATTTTTCGATTAGTATGTTAATTGGTCTATTTGCATTTGCAATGTGGTTTTACCACATGATGCAACATGGTGAGATTAAGCAATCATTGTATGGAAAGTTTCAAATTGTTCTGTTTATTACAGCAATACTTTATACAGTTCCTATTGGGATTACGATGTTAGATGGTGTCACTAATATCAATCAAGAAACTGTTGAAACGTTTCAGCAATTTATGATGTTAACATCATTGTTTGTAAAAATATTACCTCAAGTGTTAATGATCATTCTGATGTCTAAACTCATTGACCTATCAGCACTATTAAAACTTGAGAAGTATGATCAAGTAATGCTTGATAGACTGAATCATTTAAGTCGATTTACGAAAATGATGGTTTACTTATCATTATTTTCTACAATGGCTTTAGGAGTTTTCCAGCTTGTATTTATCAATCAGATTCAACATCTTGTGTTTGAAGTGACGATTCCGTGGATTGAAATTATTGTTGCGTTTGTATTGCTGATTATCACACAGATCATGATTAAGACGATTGCCATTCAACAAGAGAATGAGCAGTTTATCTGATAATGGCTATAATCATAACATTGGAAGAGCAACTTAAACGCAACAACATGACTTCAAAAGAGTTGTGTGAGAAAGTTGGAATCACAGAAGCAAATATGTCACTTTTAAGAACAGGATCGGTTAAAGGAATCCGCTTTAATACATTAAATAAAATATGTTACTACCTCAACTGCAATATCTCGGATATATTACAGTTTGATGGTCAGTTACAGGAGGAAGAACATGAAAATTAAATACACAATTGTTATGCTAATGGTGTTTTTACTAGGTGCGTGCTCATTAGCGAAAGATACTGAAGGACCAAATAATAATCAACCTTGGAATGAACAAGATAATTTTGTAGGGGTGTTTGTTGTTGCACGAGTTGATTATTTTGATACGATTCCTGAGTTTGATGTTGCAAACAATGACCTAACATTCTTTATTGTTGATGAAGTCGAAAATGAGAATGGTGCTTACACCACATCACTAAGTTCAGGCGTTTTTTATGACGCGAGCTATCATGTTCATATTGAAGATGATAAAACAACACAAACATTTAAAGGTGTTATTCCAGTACTATCAACCAAGGAAGTAATTATTACCGTTTATGAAGTACTAAAAGATGAAAACGGCAACTATGTGCTTGGTGAAACTTTATCATCTATAATGATTGGTTATGGTGCTCAGCAAACATTTAAACGTGAAACTAAGACAACCATTGACGGTAAAGAAACGTCCAAGTTAATAAAAATAGATCTAGATTACAAAGTGTTTGATCCACTTGAGCAGATTAAGATTGTTCAGTTGAATGAGCAGTATAGCATCATTAATCAAACAATCATTGAAGATAACTATGAGTTTGACTTAAATGAGAACACGACATTTATCATTATTGAAGAAACCAGAGTTGACAAAGAAGGAAACACGTATCGTGACGTCACGTCTTTTGGACTTAATGATGCAGATTACAACAATCAGATTATACACACTTTCATTGATTCTGATGATCAACCATTAGGACAACCACGGTTATTGGAATTAAGAGTTTCACCATAGAAACTCTTTTTTCGTAAATTGTCGAATGAAAAGTGTTGATTTTTTATCGTATTGTGAAATTATTCCTTTATAATAGAGTCAGATATTTATTTCGATACATTAAGAAAATGAGGTAAAATTATGGGTAAAATTGTCGTTGTTGGTAGCATCAACATGGACTACACCGCAATTGTCAATAAGTTACCAGTTGTGGGGGAGACATTGTTAGCAAGCGGTTTTCAAATGTCTGGTGGTGGCAAAGGTGCCAATCAAGCCATGGCAGCTGCTATATTTTCCAATCAAGTTAAAATCATTGGTATGCTTGGTGATGACATTGCCGGGCATGCTCTACTTGAAAGAATGAGTGAAAAGGGAATTGATACTAGCTGTATTGAGTTCTGTGAAACCCCAACAGGGCAAGCGCTTATTAATGTCGATCATGCAGGTCGAAACACAATTGTTGTCTATCCAGGTGCGAATCATCAACTAACAAGTGAAGTGGTAGAACGATATCGTGATGTTATAGAATCTGCAGATATTGTCATGATGCAATTAGAAATTCCAATGGAAACAGTAAAGGCTGTAGCAAGAATTGCGTATGCTGCACATGTTCCTGTATTGCTAAATCCTGCACCTGCACAAAAACTTGATGAAGAACTACTCAGTATGGTTACTTATCTTACACCTAATGAGACCGAACTATTAAGGTTAGCCAATGCATTAGAAACTTTTAAAGGTACACAAATCTTACGAAATATGGGTGTGAAGAATGTTATCGTTACATTAGGTGCAAAAGGTTGCTATGTTAAAACGGACAATGAGGAACTACGTGTTGATAGTTTTCGTGTCAACGCAATCGATACCACAGCAGCAGGTGATTCATTTAGTGGAGCTTTGGCTGCACAACTAGCTAAAGGGGTTAATCTAAAAGAAGCATTAACCATTGCTAATGCGACTGGTGCTTTAACGACAACCAAAATTGGTGCACAAGAGGCACTGCCAACCAAAGCTGAAGTCGATGCATTGCTAAATAGTCAGTAACATTAAGGACCTAATTATAGGTCCTTATTTTTGATACTTAGATTCACTTGGTAACCAATGTGGTGTTTTTGGTGTCAATAACTCAAAACCTGTTTCTGTAATGAGTATCATATCTTCGATATTGAATCCATTGTATCCAGTTATGTACATTGGGTTTTCAAGTGATAAAATCATATTTGGTTTTAGAACACCTTCTTGAGTAGCAGATATAAATGGTGGTTCAGCGGTTTGTGGCCCCATGGAAATGCCATGACCTAAATGACCACGCACGTAAAATGGAAATTCTTTTTTGGTGTACTCATATCCAATTGTAAACAGATCTTTCAAAGCAACACCAGGTTTGCAAGTGTCTAGCATCATGCTATGAGCATCTAAAAGGTTCTTTTTAATACGTACTAACCATGGATCGACTTGGCTCATCAACCAGCTTCTTGAGAAATCAGTTGTATAAAACAGAGTATCACCATTGACACCACCATCAAACTTAACTACATCTTGTGGTTGAATGATAGCATCGGTAGAACGCCCTAGTTTTCCTGCATTTGATCCGGTTGTAAATGAAGACCATCCTGAAGGAAACGCTAACTGATATTCCATGACTTTAACACAATAGATATTAAATAAATCACGCTCACTCATGCCTTCTTTAACAAATCGACTCGTGTAAGCTAGTGCTTCATCGGAGATTGTGATGAGTTGTTTCATGAAATCTATCTCATCAGGTTGTTTGATGATTCTTAACTCAATGAAAAGTGGTGAAACATTCACGAAGGTTGCATTAGGAAAAGCATTCTGTAATTGTAAATAGAAGTTGGCTGGTAGATAATCTAACTCTAATCCAATACAACCATTTGAAAGTTGATGCTTGCTAATGACTGATTTAATCTGATCCATTATTGTTACAAATGGTTTTGCTTGTTCTTTATGTTCTATTTCTTGTAGTGTTCGATTACCTACCCAAGTACTGAAACTATGAATATCAAATAGTTCATAATTAAATGACGGTGTCTCAAAGTCCATACCAATAAGTGCTGTTTTTGCTTCACTTGCAAATACAATTGCACAAGCAAAGCCTGGTTGCCTTGACACAGTGTGTTGATGCGATGAGGCACCAGAAACATAAGTGAAGTTTTCAGGTGATTGTGCTAACAACACATCAATTTGATTCTGTTTCAGTAAATGCTTTACTAATTTCTCTTTTGGATACATAGTGCACTCCTTTTATGAGTAGAATAATCCAGCTCCTGGACCCAATGGTAAGCCAAGTAGATACCAAATGATGAACAATAAGATCCATCCAATTAAAAAGGCTATGGAGTAGGGTACCATTGTTGTTACCAATGATCCTATACCGAATTTTTTGTCATACTTCTGGCTAAAAGCAACAGCTAAAGGAAAGAATGGCATCAGTGGGGCAATAATGTTGGTTGTCGAATCACCGATTCGATAAACTACTTGTGAAAGTTCAGGGGAAAATCCTAAACGCATAAACATCGGAACAAAAATTGGTGCCATAATTACCCATTTTGCTGAGTCAACAGCAATAAATAGATTTATGAATGCAGTTAAAATAATAAAAGCGATAATGAGTGGTAACCCAACAAATCCAATGTTTTGTAAGAAGTTAGCTCCACTGACTGACATTATGATGCCAAGGTTAGAGTAATTGAAGTAAGCAACAAACTGAGCTGCAAAAAACACCAATACTAAGAAACTTGAGATCCCAGAGATTCCTTTGATGATTACATCAATTAAATCTTTGTCTGATTGGACAGTTTTTGCTCCAATTCCATAGAATAAACCTGGCACTAAAAACACTAAACTCATGACTGCAATAATCGATGACATAAATGGTGAAACCAAGATATTTCCTGTAGGATTTAAAACAGCATTCTCAGGAACCGTAAGTAGTAGTAATAAACCAATCACTAGAAGTAAACCAACAAGTGAGAAGCGAAGTCCGCGTTTTTCATTGGTTTGTATATCATCAACGACGACAACTTCATCATCATGGTATTCGCCAAGTCTTGGAATAACAATTTTTTCAGTTACCCAAGTACCGATAATCGTTACTAGAAAAGTAGAAACAAACATAAAATACCAGTTCCCGGTTGCAAGCACAGTATAATTTACATCAATAAATTGAGCGGCTTGTGTGCTAATACCAGCAAAAAGGGGATCATTCGAACCAATCAAAAGATTTGCGCTCCAACCACCTGAAACACCTGCAAAAGCAGCAGCTAAACCAGCGATTGGGTGTTTCTTAAAGCTTTTAAAAATAATGGCACCAAGTGGCACCAATACGACATATCCTGTTGATGATGCGACATTTGACATAACACCTAAAAAGACAACAGTAGCTGTTACAAAGCGACTCGGTGTTACTTTTACAATTTTTCGCATTAAGGCAGAAATCAATCCTGTGCCTTCAGCAACACTAACAGCAACAATAATTGTAAAGACAGTTCCTAAAGCGAAGAAACCTGTGAAGTTCGAGATAACAGATGTAAACATGAAACGAATACCATCATCTGCAAGTAAACTACGAGCAATCACTGTGTTTTGTATGATTTCTTGAGTTGATGCATCTACAACATCATAAGTGACACTAATGTTTAGGGCAGAAAATAGTGCTGAGAGCACAACAATGACACCCGCTAGTATTACAAATAAAGTAACGGGATGTGGTAACTTGTTACCTGATTTTTCCACACGATCTAAAAACGCAGGTAACCCTTTTTCTTATCCATTCTTCCTCCTGTAAAAAGTTAGAGTTTGATTATTCTAACTTGCGTTAAATAAGTAAATGATAAAAATCAACATACATCAGTGTAGTTTTATCATGTTGGTATTATAGCGAATGTGATATTGTCATGCAATTGATATTATCATGCAACCAACATCATCAGTTGTAATGTTAGAAATTCATAAGATTATTGAGTTTTAAGTATTTTAAAAAAATAGGAATAAAGCTATAATATGTTAAAGATGTCACAAACAAGTGATTGATGAAACAAGGGGGATTATTGTATGAAATCAAACTGGCAGGAGAAACACACACACCTTACATTTTATATTATTGGTTTGCTTTTCTTTGGGTGGTCTTACATCAATCATGTAGATACATTTGGTTGGGTGCTTTTGAGTGCTCCGGTTGTATTAATATCAGCTTTTTTTGTAGCTACGTATAAAAAGTTTACGTTTTCAACCATGGTATACTTTTTTGGTTTGCTTTGGGCAATTGTTCTTTTAATTGGAGCAAAATACACATACACTTATAATCCATTGTTTGAGATGTTAAAAGAGATGTTTGGGCATACTCGAAATCATTATGATCGATTTGGTCATTTTGCACAGGGATTTGTTCCGGTGATGCTATACAAGGAGTTCTTCCTTAGAAAAGGATTTCTACAGCGAACAAAGGCACTTCCGTTTATATTAGTCTCATTAGTTTTAGCATTCAGTGCATTTTACGAGCTATTAGAATTTTTTGCTACTGTTGTTTCAAATCAACCACAATCATACATCTTAGATTTGCAAGGAGATATGTGGGATACGCAATATGATATGCTTTATGCCATAATAGGAGCTATTGTTTCGTTGTGGTTGTTTGGTAAAAAACACGATCGTGAAATTGACAAGATGATCGAAAAAGACAAGCAAAAACACAACAGTAAACTTGATGGTAATGCAAATCACAACCAATAATTGATACACCAGAAACATGTTTGGGCAAAATATTGTCATTTGCACTAAAACATTTGTAATTTTAAAAGGATAAGAATCAAGTACTGATCAAATCATTCCACCACACAATATGTTAGTCATTGTGTGGTGGCTTTTGTGTTTTTACAAGTTTTCTAATGTTTGCTTTCCATGATTTGATTTAGCATCATGAGGGTTAAAATTGATATATATTTTTGATTTGATAAAATAGAGTAAAGGGAGTGATTACATGAAAAAGATAGCATGTTTACTAGCAGATGGTTTTGAAGAAACAGAAGCATTGCAAACGGTAGATATCTTAAGAAGAGCGAATCTTGAAGTCGATATGATTTCAATTCATGAGAAAATCGTGACCGGTTCTCACAACATTCAAGTTGTTGCAGATAGGATACTATCTGAAAGCCTGAGTAACTATGACATGATTTTTCTTCCAGGTGGTCAACCAGGTACGAACAACTTAATGGCAAATCAAAAGGTGATTGATGAAATTAAGCAATTCCACCAAAAAGAAAAATGGCTAGCAGCAATATGTGCTGCACCTCTAATTCTTGATTTTGCTGGCGTTATTAAAGGTAGAAAAGTAACTTCTCATCCAGGAGTGGTAGAAGGTGCATTTAAAGATTCTACTTACTTAGAACGAGAAGTGGTCATAGATGGTCATATTATTACCAGTCGTGGTGTAGGAACTGTTCCAGCATTTGCTTTTAGTATTATCGAACTCTTTGGTATCGATTCAAAACCACTTCAAGAATCAATGGTATTTTCAACGTATCATCCATTACCTTAATCAAACGAGAGTTGTTAGTTAAAGAAGTTTAAAGTTTAATTCTTCAAATAAACGCAATGAATAGGCTTGTTTTTATTCTACTTCACAACAATGTTAAGAAAATAAATCACAGAGTACTGTGATTTATTTGTGATGACTATAAATGGTGATATCACTTTTTGCTTCTAACTGAAAGGTTGAATGGTAATTATCTTCCATCGGTATCCACTCATTAACAAAACGTTCATATAGTTCTGGATTTCTTCTTTTGATGCGCTCGAGTTGAATGCTTTTGTCAACTTTTAGAAATATCAAAATATCGTAGAAATCAACATACAAAGGGTGCATACTATAGGATCCTTCAACAATTGTAAGTGGTTTGCTCTTTACTTTAATCGTTTGATCAAAACTATTTGTCTGACAGTTATATAAGGATACTGTAAAAGGCTCGTTTGATATCAAACCTTTTACTACCTCTTCATTAAAGCGTACATAATCAATATTTCCTCCAACTTCACTAAGACGCTTTTCACTGCGTTGATGAGGTTGTAAAAAGAAATCGTCCATATGAATGACATTACAATCATAGTATGTTGCAAGATAGGTTGCCAATCTTGTTTTGCCGGCACCACACATGCCATCAATAGCTACATAACATGGAGCTTTGTCATAGATTTTAGCATCAATACATGAAAAAACCTCAAAGTATTCTTTGAAATCTTTACCCACAAGGCGATATGATGGGCGATAAGCTTCCTTGTACTGGTCGCTATGTGAAATTGGTGGGAACTGATTTTGCTCATAATCATCTAAAAAGCGCTTTGCTTCATGTTGAGTCCACGAGCAATCATGAAATGACATAATGTCATAAACAATATTTAGTTTTTCTTTAAATATTTGAAAATCATTTGAAGTTGCTAAAGATTTCTTGAACGCTTTTGCGATTGTTTCTAAATGAAATTGCTTAATACTTGGATGATTAAGATTTATTCTAAATAGCTGGCTAGATACTTGATCAAATAGTTCGATATTTTTCTCTTTACTTTGTTGGTTAAACTCTAGTTTGATTTCCTTCATCATGATGTCATCATCTTTAATTAAATGATTAGCTCCAAATTCGTTTTGATAGATTAGTTTAATTAAATCTTGAAGTTTCATCAAAGGGTATTGATTTAAATGGTAAAGACATATTGAAAGTAGTTCATCGTTAATCATAGTTACAGTTTTAAGTCAAATCCTTGATTTTTAATATCATGGATAATCTGTTGCCTCTTTTCGATGACATTGACAAGCTTGCTAACAACTTGTTTACTAAAAGGTGGTAATGTTTTATCTGGAAAGCGAAGATCAACATATTCACTCATTTCTTTATCATAATCAGCTAACTTTTCCATATAGTTGTCAAACACTTTGTATTCATTTTCGAATACACGCAGTTCATTATCAAAACGTGGTTTTCGATTAGGCTCTTGATTTGCAAATCCAATACCTAGCCCAACAATTGGAAATACTAGCTTAGGCAATTTTAAAATATCACATAATTTTCTTGGATCATTGAGGACACTACCAAAGAAGTTTGTTCCAAGTCCCATAGACTCTGCTGCAACAACAACATTCTGAGCTGCTAAACAACCATCAGTGAATCCTTGAATGAATCGGTCCATGTCGGCAGCACTATCCTCATGGCAATCGTTTTCTTGTGCAATTTTATAGTTTCTAAAAGAATCAACAACAAAAATTAACAGAATTGGTGCTTTAGCAATATAGTTTTGCGTGCTTACTTCAGCGATTTTTTCTCTTATGACTGGATCTGTCACAGAGATAATCGACATGGATTGCATACCATTTGAAGTTGGTGTTCGCCTTGCCACCTCCCTAAGTACATCAAACATCTCTTTAGGAACAGGCTCATCTTTCAATGAGCGAATTGTGCGATGTGATAATTGTGTCTTAATTGTTTCATTATTTAGTTTCATGTTTTTCACGTCCTATCGTTAAGGTTAACCATTCTGGATTTTCTAAAAGTTCTATAGGGGCTCCATATCCTATACACTTTAAACTCAATGGTTGTGGATGACCGAATTTAGTTGTTATTGATTTAATAATAGCAGCACCTGTCGGTGTTACTAACTCTCCTGTTTTGCATGTTTGATAATGTGGAATATCATGCAGCAATATTTTTGTAGCTGGTGGTGGAATTGTCCAAGAACGATCACGATGGGTGATCATACCAGATCCTACGTGTAATGGGGACGAAATCACTTGATTAATCTTGAAGAAATCTAACCCCCAACAAGTTCCTACGATATCAATAATCGTGTCAATCGCTTTGGCTTCATGAAAGGTAACCTCATCCAATGTGCACTGATGTGCTGCTGCAAGCGCTTGTCCAAGAGTGTGAAAGATCATAATAGCACGCTCTTTTATGGATTGTTGTAAGTGACTTGCATAAATCATGGATTCAATGACTGTGATACTACGTCGTTGATCACGTGTGGTTTGCTTTACAACAGCATCAAAATATGTAGCACGATATCCTAGACAATCAATCTTTTTATAAATAAGTTCAAAATCATCGTGAGGCAATAAGTCATCGAGTACGGATTCTAGTGAATCAAACGGTAAACCACAATCAAGCAATGCACCTAAAATTGAGTTACCGCTGATACCGTTTGAACAATCAAAATGAGCAATCATCATGCTATGACCATAGTTGCAATCATTAAACCATCGTATAGCCACCATCAACCGTCAATACTTGACCTGTCATATAGTCGCTTGTTGAACTACATAAGAATGAAACAACGCCTTGAATATCTTCTTCAACACCCAATCGTCCGAGTGGAACATTCTTAGTGTAATCTTTTAGTGCAAAACTTGGGAACACGGAGCGTGTGGTTTCAGTATCAATGACTCCTGGTGCGATGGCATTCACTTGAATGTTTAAAGAACCTGCTTCTTTGGCCAATGCTTTTGTAAAACCAATGACACCTGCTTTTGCTGCAGAATAATGCGTGAAACCGACACCACCTACACGTCCTGAAATAGAAGCAACATTAATAATTTTTCCTCGTTTTTGCTTTCTCATCACATGATAAACAGCTTGTGTTGTTAAAAAAGTACCTGTTAGATCAATATCAATAACTCGTTGCCATTGCTCTAACGTCACATCAGAGAATAGGCTGACAGGGAAAATACCTGCATTATTAATTAATACATCAATCTTTCCATATTTTTCAAAAACAGCATCAACCATGGCTAATGTTGATTCTTTTGATGTGACATCACATGCTATGGCAAAACCTCGTTTAGATTCAAAAGAGGCAACTGCTTCTTTTGCTGCTGCTTCATTAATGTCTGCAATAACGACCGTTGCTCCCAGATTGTCTAAATATCTTGAAATGGTTAGGCCAATACCTTGGGCTGCTCCTGTTACAATGATGATTTGATCTTTATGAATATGTTCCATGAGACCTCCTAACCGTCACTTGTAATTTCTGCAATGACGTCTCCAATAAAAACAGTGTCATCATCTTCAACAAACAACTGTGTTACTTTACCTGATACAGGTGCTTCGATGAAGATCGATATTTTGTCAGTTGCAGCTTCAGCAATGTTTTGTCCTTGCGTAACTTCATCATTAACTGCAACAAGCCATTGATGAAGCTTAATCTTAGTTCCACCCTCAGCAAAGTTTGGGATTTTTACTTCAGTTTTCATATATGAGTCTCTCTTTCTCTAAAAAAGCGTGTATGCATGTGCACTCAAATACTTGTTCAATAGCATTGATAAAATGTTCTTTGACATCTTCCATGATTATGGGTTGATTTAATTGTTTTTCTATAGATGTCATGGACACATCTGTGATGCCACATGGAACAATGGTATTAAAGTTAGCTAAATCTGGATTGACATTAATTGCAATTCCATGCCGTGTGATGGCGTGTTCAACAGCAATGCCAATTGATGCGATTTTTTGTTGGTTAACCCAAACACCACTTTTTCCAGGTATTGTATATGCCCTAATCCCATAATTAGAAAGAAGCAAGATAGCTGCTTCTTCTAGTTTTCTTAGGTAATCATGCACGGTATTTGTATATTCTTTAACGTGTAAAATCAATGAAACAACGAGCTGACCAGGTCCATGATATGTGATATCACCACCACGATCAATCATTACTAAATCAATGCCTCGTTGTTGAAGCTCTTCTTTTGAAAGCAACAAATGATTTGTTGATCCGGTTCGTCCAATGGTAATCGTTGGTGTGTTTTCTTGAAAGATGATTGTATCAACGATTTCTTTTTGATCACATAACTTAAAGATATGCTGTTGGATTTTATATGCTTCACTATAATCCATCATACCTAGATCTAGTTGTGCAACTCTTTTTATCATGATTCCTCTCCTTCAAACAACAAAACAATGTCTATAGGATGGTTGATATACAACCATCCTTACAGACTTGCTTACTATTTATAGATTTTACGTGTACAATCAATCAATATAAGCTTATTTTTTTGCTAATGCTTGTAGATCACCGTTAAGTTGAGCGAAGATATAAACTGGTGCACAACCTGGATAATAAGTGACAGATTTAGCTAACTTAGAAGCTTCGCGAACTTTATCTGCGGATGGGAAATATTCCCAACAGTCGCCACAAACAAATAGATTTTTATCTTTTGCATCAGCTGGATCAAATTCTGGTACTCCACCTGCTAAAACAACTACTTCACCAGCAGCTTTTAAGAAGTCATCCATCTTAATGCCACTGTTAGCAAATGAATCTAATGCACCACGTACGTTAACATAACAACCAGGACATGTTTGTTGCATAGCACATGTGAGTCCATTGTACATTCCAATTGGATCATTGTTTGGACGTTTGAAGTGTTTGAAGACAGAAGCGATTGTTTCACCAACTACTTCAATTTTATCAATGTCCATTTCACCTAAGCCATCGGTTGCTGCACAACGAACAGCAGGGATTTCAATAGGATCAAATCCCATGATTTTACTTGCAACTGCATCACCAGCAACAGTATCTTCAGCAGCTAAAATAAGATTCATTTCAATCGGTGTTCCAGCATGTGGTCCTTGACCTTCCATACCAATGATTGCATCATAAATCGTTAAATCAGCTTTTCTTACGCGATACAAGTCAGCCATTTTTTGACCTAACTCAATGCGATGAGCACCTTGCTGTTGTGCATCTGGATGGTAATTAGGAATAATCCCATTCCAGTTTTTAAGTCCTAATGTGACTGTTCCTGCCAAGTGAACTTTCATTTTTGGCAAGTTAATAACAACATCTGCATCTAACAAAGGCTTAAACACAGCTGCTTTTTTAAATACTTTTGCTCCAGGAATATCTACTTCAACAACATCTGTTTCATCAAAGTAAACAACTTGATCGACGCCACCTAAACGAGCTGCTTTTTCCATACCGGATGCATCAAACGCAGGTTTTGCACGACCAACATGTTGTCCTAATGATGGGTTATCACCAACCCAAACTTCTTTTGCTTTTGAGTTTTCTTTAACATAAGCAACCACTGCTTCAACAACACGTGGATCAACCACAGCGTGACTTTCTGCAGGTGTTTGGTTTAATAAGAACCGTTTGACCTTCTTTAATAATTTTGTCTAAAGAACCAATCGCAAGTTCGACGGCTTTAGCGACAGTTTCTTTAATTCTTGCAACATCTTCATCATGACGGACAAACTTTCCGTTCATGAATGATTCATTTCCCTTAAGCTCTTTACATTTTGCTACTGATACTTTTGGTTTACTCATAATTTTCCTCCATGTAATGGTAATCTAAGACTAAACAAGTCATGTTGTACACGAAAAAAATATGCTCTTAGTCCAACCATACACTAAACGCCAACCATCGCAACACCACCCTTTGCTTACAGATCCCAACATTTGCTATCCCAAATGTTGGGAATCTGGTAAAAATGCATCTATGTTAATATCCTATGTTGGATATTGACAAGCCTTTCGCGATCTTCTATGACATACATGATAAAATAATCTTATGAGTGAACAACACCTGCATCACTATCTAATAGAATTTTAACACAGCACGAAAACGCTTTCAATATTTCATGTAGATTAATCATCAGGATTTCATCTGATTCATTTAAAGAAAGATAATCTTCGTTATTCAGTTTGCCTTATGGAAAAAACAAGCTAGAAACGCTATAATATTGTTATTAATCAATAGTTAAACAGGAGAAATATTATGTTTGAACAAGTTAAAACCATCATCATCGATTTAATGCATCTTAATCCAGATCAAGTAAGTGAACAATCGAATTTAAAAGATGATTTAACGTTCGATTCACTCATGATTTTAGAGCTTGTATTAGAACTGGAGAGTCATTTTGATGTGCAAATTGATGATCAAGAAGTTAAAACCTTTCATCATGTTTATGACATCATCAACTGCATCAAACATAAGCAAAACAGCTAAAGACTCCTTTAGCTGTTTATTTTTTTGGAGAAAAACATGGACGACAAACAAATAAAACGTGCAATTGATGCATTCAAAGCTTCTGATGCACAGACGATGACTCTTGAGTATAAAGAGATTCACATCACATTACAAAAGAAGAATGAAAAAATTCCAAAAGAGAATACAGTTTTGGTTGTTTCGCCTGTCGTTGGAATCGTAAGTTTAGAGTTAAACAACGGTTCATCATTAATGGTTAATCAAACCATTAAAAAACAAGAAGTCATCTGTTTTATCGAGTCAATGAAAATGTTAAGAAACATTACAAGTGATGTTGATGGTGTGATTGAAGAAGTTTATGTCAAACATTTAGACATGGTTGAATACAATCAACCATTGGTTAAGATTAAAATCAATGATTAAGCGAATCCTTATTGCCAATCGAGGTGAGATTGCTTGCCGCATCATCAAGACTTGCCAAAACATGGGTATTGAAACTGTTGCTATCTATGTAAGTTGTGAAGCAGATCATCGACATGTTCAAATGGCAAATGATGCTGTTTGTGTCGGTGATTGTGATGGGGTTGATAGCTATCAAAACAGCGATAATATCATCATGGCTGCTCTAGGTAAACACTGTGATGCCATCCATCCAGGGTATGGTTTTTTTAGTGAAGATGCACAATTTGCAAAGCAGGTACGTGATGCTGGCTTAATTTTTATTGGACCAAAAACAGAAGCAATTGCTTTAGCTTCAAATAAGTTAAAATCTAAGCATCGATGTCAAATCCACCAAGTTCCAACCATTGAGGGTTCACAACATATCGTGGATACTCTCGATTTGGCACTTGATTGTGCTAATAAAATTGGTTATCCATTGATGGTGAAATCAAATCATGGAGCAGGAGGTCATCGAATCTATCGTGTTTTTGATCATCAAGAGTTAAGTGACAAAATCACAATCTTAAAATCATTGGGTGATCATGTTTATCTTGAAAAATATCATAAGCAAGCAAAACACGTGGAAGTGCAATTATGTGCTGATCAGTATGGAAACATAATTCATCTTGGACTAAGAGACTGCTCACTTCAAATCAATCAAAAGAAAGTCATTGAAGAAACATGTCATGGTATTTCAAAAAAAAGGCAATCACAATTGATTGCTGATGCGATATGTGCTGCTAAGGCATTAGATTTAGACCATGTGTTTACCATTGAGTTTTTGCTTTTTCAAGACGGCAGTCATGCATTTATTGAAGCTAATCCACGCATTCAAGTCGAACACCCGATCAGTGAGCAAGTCACAGGGTTAGATTTGGTGAGATTGCAAATAGAATGTGCAAACAAGCAACCTCTAAATATTGGGCAATCCGATATAAAGTTTCATGGATATGCTATTGAATGTCGCATTGTTGCAGAAGACACTAGACGCAATTTTTTACCAAGTGAAGGTACAATCCTATTTATGAAAACACCAACGTGTGATCATGTTCGTGTGGACTATGGTGTCAATGTGCATGATCAAGTGTTACCTCAATATGATCATTTGTTAATGAAACTCATTGTTCATCATGATACAAAAGAGCAAGCGATACTTCGTATGAGACAAGCGTTATCAGAAACGATTATTGTGGGAGTTAAGACAAACATTGATTTTTTACAGGTGGTACTTGCAAGTCAAGTATTTCAAAGTAGCCAAACAAACATAGAAACAATGAGGACCATTTATCAACAATGGCAAAAAGAGCAACTTTCTAATAAACATGTCACCACCTGTGAACGCTGTCAGCAAGATGTTACACAACAAGAGTTGATTGATCATCATTGGGTTTGCCATGTGTGTGGTTTTCATTGGACGATTTCAGCAAAAGAAACCATTGAAATGATAAGTGATTCTGATTCATTTATTGAAATGGATGATGAAATTCAAACAAATCATCATCACATGACACCACACTACCAAGAAAAGATAAATCAAGCGCAGCAACTTACCAACATTCATGAAGCGATGATGACGGGAATAACAACAATTGAAGGAATAAAAGTTGGTTGTGGTGTTTTTGAACCAAAATTTATGATGGGGACGATGGGAAGTGTTGTTGGTGAAAAATTGACACGACTGATTGAATATGCTCATTTAAACCAATTACCTTTAGTTATCGTTAGTGCATCAGGAGGAGCTAGACTGCAAGAAGGCATTGAGTCCCTCATGCAAATGGCAAAAGTCTCCTTAGCATTATCACGATTTCAAGCAGAAG
>OBJA01001295.1_pt1 | contig 17756 bp, 7 predicted proteins | sample 1519751 | NCBI WGS metagenome assembly OBJA01 (sample SAMEA3881238, study PRJEB22517) | soil metagenome | biome: lake sediment; feature: soda lake sediment; material: sediment, water from around vicinity | place: India | collected 2013-12-23 | depth 3 m | reverse complement strand
CCCTTTCTGAAGGGCGAAAAAACGGGAAATCCTCATGAAAAGTTGTTTTTCCGAAAGGATCAAATGGCTGCCGTCAGATCAGCCGATTACAAGCTCATCCGGGTTACTGGTCTGGGGTACAGGCTGTATGATCTCTCGGCGGACCTTTCGGAAACAAGGGATCTTGTTTTGGAACAACCCGGTGTATTTGAGAGCTTAAGGGCTGACCTTGAAGAATGGGAAGCAAAAATGATTGCTCCATTGTGGATTGAAGAGGAAGAATGGAACATTGTCACCCGTAAAATTCATGAAGACCTGTTTGAAAACAGGGAGATAAGGGTAAAGCAGCCCAGCCACCTTAGGCAACTATTAGCGCAATAGCTAAAAAATGTATGAAATGTTTGGTCAAGAAGAGTTTAATTAAAATCCAGATAATTAACCTGAAGCAACTTCACCTTTATAATCATTTGTCTTAAGAAAAAGAATATCGCATGAAAGTATTTGGAGCATCATTATTTGTTTGTTTTTTATTGTCTTGTTTGTCATTAACTGCCCGTGAGCGAAGCATAATCTTGCTTGATGCCAACTGGCAATTCATAAATAAAGATGTAGCAAAGGCCGGGGAGGTTGACTTTGACGACCGCAACTGGGAAACGGTAAATGTGCCTCACGACTGGGCTATAAAAGGCCACTTCAACATGAATATAGATATGCAGGAAGTACAAGTTCTTGAAGATGGGGAGCGCGTTCCCAGGCTCAGAACGGGTCGCTCAGGTGCATTGCCTACATTTGGAGTAGGCTGGTATAGAAAAGAACTTCCAATATCGGAGGAAGATGCCGGTAAACGAATCTTTATTGAATTCGATGGGGCCATGAGTCTTGCAAAAGTCTTTTTGAACGGAACCTTTATCGGTGAATGGCCCTATGGTTATTCCTCATTTTCTTTTGAACTGACCGAACATGTTCAATTCGGGAAAAAAAATGTGCTGGCTGTCAGGTTGGAAAACAAGCCACAATCAACACGCTGGTATTCTGGAGCAGGTATATACAGAAATGTACGCCTGGTGAAAACATCCCCAACCCATGTTGCCCACTGGGGCACTTATATCACCACCCCTTCAGTGAATCATCGGCGGGCTGATGTTAACATCAAAACAGAAGTGAAAGGCCATACATCATCATCGGCCCAGGTAAAACTGGAAACAGTCATTTACTCGGCATCCGGTGAAAAAGTGGCCTCTGTTTCTTCAAGGCAGCGGATGGCCCCACAGATGTTCTTTGAGCAAAAAACAACAATCCGTAACCCTTTATTGTGGGGCATTGAATCACCAAATCTTTATACTGCTGTATCATATGTATATATTGATAATGTAAAGACAGATACCTACACAACAACCTTCGGTTGCAGAACCATTGAATTTGACAGATACAAAGGTTTTTTTCTGAACGGTGAGCATGTTAAAATAAAGGGCGTTTGTTTACATCATGATTTGGGTCCTTTGGGTGCGGCTGTTAACTACAGGGCCACCGAAAGGCAACTGGAGATCATGAAGGAAATGGGGGCCAATGCAATACGTACTGCTCATAATCCCCCCTCACCTGAACTGCTGCAGATTTGCGACCGTATGGGCTTGTTGGTTCAACTGGAAGTGTTTGATGAATGGGAAATCCCTAAAAATGAGAATGGTTACAGCCTTTATTTTAAAGAATGGGCTGAAAAGGACTTGAGAAATGCCATCCGGCGAGACCGCAACCATCCATCCATTATCATGTGGAGTATAGGAAATGAAGTCAGGGAGCAGGACGATAGGGAAAGGGGCAGGGAGATTGCCCGTTTTCTTGCCGGGATTTGCCGGCAGGAAGATCCCACCCGTCCTGTTACGGCCGGTTTCAACCACCACAATGCTGCCATTCAAAATGGCCTGGCTGAACATATCGACCTTTTTGGCATGAACTACAAGCCCCGTGATTACCAACGCATACACACCGAAAATCCTGGCTTTATTGTCTATGGAAGTGAAACCGCCTCCACTGTCAGCTCAAGGGGTGAATACAAATTTCCGGTAAGGGAAGTCCGCGGTCCCTGGTACAACGATTACCATGTATCCAGTTATGACATGGAATTCCCGCCCTGGGCAACCACCCCCGATACCGAGTTTGAAATGCAGGATGAGCATGAATTTGTTCTGGGAGAGTTTGTGTGGACTGGAATTGATTATCTGGGAGAACCTACACCTTACAACTCTGCTACCCCGGCGCGAAGTTCCTATTTTGGTATTGTCGACCTTGCCGGGTTAAAAAAGGATCGCTTCTATCTCTATCAAAGCAATTGGAGCGATGAGCCTGTACTGCATCTGTTGCCACATTGGAACTGGCACGAAAGGATCGGGCAGGTAGTACCCGTGATGTGTTATACCAATTATCCGAAAGCAGAGCTTTTTGTCAATGGGCAGAGCATGGGCGTAAGAGAAAAAGACCCTTCAAACAGATATACACGCTATCGCTTAATTTGGAATGATGTGATATATCAACCCGGGGAGATCAAAGTAGTTGCCTATGATGAGTCAAACCAGCAAGTGGCAGAAAAAACAATAAGGACGGCAGGAGAGCCTTTTACCCTGCGACTGACGGCCGACCGGACAAACATTGCGGCAGATGGGAAAGACCTGTCTTATGTCACTATCGAGGTCCTTGACAAGGATGGCAACCTTTGTCCGCGCGCAGCCAACCTGCTGTTTTTTGAAGTACAAGGTCAGGGAACCCTGGAAGCTTTATGTAATGGTGACCCGACGGATCAGACTTCTTTTGCTTCAAGCTATATGAATGCCTTTAATGGAAAACTTGTTGCAACATTAAGGTCAGGAGTGAACGCGGGGGATATTGTATTACGTGTTTTTGGCGGACGCCTGCAGGACCAACAGATAGTAATCCGGGCAAGTCACCCTTGAGAAGTTATATTTTGGGATGATTACGCCAGGCCACCAGATCTTTAATGCCAGCAACAAACCCTGATTATCATGGGGTAATAAAATGTAGCGTTGTGAGAATTACTATTTTTGCCTTCTTGATTGTCCTTACAACGGCAGTTTTGTATTCTCAGAATTTTATTGATCCGGCTACTCCTGCCGGTGCCCTGCCCATGAACGTGAATATCGGCGAAGGCTGGGTGCTCGATTTCAGTGATGAATTCAATGGAAATGCTGTCGACCCTGGCAAATGGCAGATACTGCATAGCACCAAAACGAGGGCACCCCGCCCCGATATTGGAGTAGCCGACTGGCGCTGGCTTCCCGAAAATGTAGAGGTCCGCGATGGAAACCTGGTGTTTAATGTGGTCAAGCTAAGCCATAATAGCATGAGTTGTGGTTCTATCAACAGCAACGGCCTTTATGAAACCACCTATGGTTATTTCGAGGTCCGCATGAAAGTGGGGGATGTTAAAAAAGGAACCCACTCGGCTTTCTGGCTTCAAAGCAACGATATGTCCACAGTTACCGGAAATGCGCACAATGGCGCAGAAATTGATGTTTTCGAATCAGCCTGGGATGCTGACTTTGTCAAGTGTGTGGTTCATATCGACGGATACGGGAAGGATAAACAAGCCAATACCATAAAATTTGATACTCCAGGCTTATTTGCTGATTACCAGGTTTGGGGATTCCATTGGACAGAACATTTCATGCGGATCTATTATAACGGGAATCCGGTGGCACATTATTGGGAGGATAAATGGATTGTAAGGTCGCCTGAATTTCTTTGGCTGTCGAATGGTGCCAGTTTCGGGCTTCAGGGAAATCAATATTTCATCGACCATCCAATCGGACATCTGACGGAAACTTACGTGGATTATATCAGGGTATGGAAACAAAATCCTTCCGGAAATGATGTCAACAACGTGTTTAACGGTAACTTCAAAGGAAGGGGATCCGGATGGACTTTATCAAACAGCGATATGGTGTTTCGCGATGATTATGATTCCATCGAGGGGGTCACCTGCAGGATGCCCGGTGTAAACCAGACCCGAAATATCAGCCAGCGCTTTAATCTGAAACCGGGTGGAAAATATTCCTTTCAGTTTACCGGGCGGATTCACGATGCAGTCAGTGCTTCCGGAGATGTGCCAAATAATATGGGAGCAACCCTGATGGCTGAGATCCTTGCCGGGACAAGTAGCCTGATGAGCCTGTCCACACAATCTTTTTCCAATCATACCGTTTCATCTGAAGTAATTATTCCTGAAGATGTCAGCGAGCTTTTGCTGCGGATAAGTAAGGATAAAGGTGTTGCCTATCTAGACAATATCAGCTTGAAACCAGTAACCTCAACCCGGCAAAAAAATGTAGAAATTGAAACCCAGAGTATAATCTTCCCAAATCCTTCCAACGGATATTTTTCCATTCGCAGTAAAAATCAGGTTTCTTTTGTAGAAATCCTTAACATGAGTGGACAAATACTGCGGCGCTTCCAGGTGAATGGATATTCATTTTCTTCAGGCAGTGATCCGGATTTACCACCAGGAACATATCTCATCCTTGTTTGGGATGAAAAAGGAAATTTTGAAAAGCATAAGCATATGATATTCTGATGAATATGCAGGGAAATTAATATTTGCAGGTCTATCTCTGAACAGGAAAAACTGTTATTTTTGAAACCGCCTGGTTTTTGCGGCAGATGTGTTTGGTGATCAAGGCTGATTGAAGATGGATAAGGTTTTATTAAAATACTGGCTTTATGGTCTTCTTTATTAGAAATTTATGGGCAAATCTGAGTATTTTCCTGATTGCTGCTCTGTTTCAACTGCCAGTAGCCTTAGGCAATATCCCGGATTATATCCTGAGCTATTATACGGTGGATGAGGGATTATCTCAGAATGAAGTTACCTCTGTGCTTAAGGATAAGCATGGTTTTATGTGGTTTGGCACCCGGGGTGGCCTGAACCGTTTTGATGGTTACGAATTTTTACATTATAAGCCTGAATTTCAGGAAAACAGCCTGACAAATCCTTCCATAGAAACGCTTTATTCCGACCGGGGCGGTAACATCTGGATCGGAACCAAAGGCGGAAGATCCAGCATTTATCATTATTCTGAGGAAGTTTTTAAAGATATTGAAGGTCTTCCCACTTACGTGATCGGTTTCCTGGAGGATGATTCCGGGAAGATTTGGGCCGGCAGCTGGGAAAGGGGTTTGTATGAATACGACCCCGCTTCTTCTTCTGTTTCCCGTTACCTGCCAAATCAAAGGGTATACAGGATTATCCAGGATGATTACGGTACTATCTGGTGTGGTACGAGTTCCGGCTTATTTTACAAACCAAAGGGCCATGATCAGTTCATTAACCTGTGGATACAGGACAGCCATGGTTCGGTGGTTGATATAGAGCTGGATGCCCAGAATGATGAGCTCTGGCTGGTGGGTTGGGGCCTTAATCTTGTGCGTCTGAATATAAAGGACTTGTCTTTCACAAAGTATAATCTACCCATTGGCACCGGTCGAGCCGCCAATACATACTCGGTATTGCTGGATCAGAATAAAAGGTTTGTCTGGGTGGGTACCTGGGGCAATGGCCTTTACCTCTTTGATCTTCATAACAAAAACTTCAGGTATATAGATCTTAAATCTGAAAGGAAGGGGTTTGTTCCCGATATCAGTTATCAGGTTATCCTGGATCTGTTGCAGGACGAGGCGGGCGATATCTGGGTGGGTACCGACGGAGCCGGGGTGATCCGCATCTCGGAAAGGAACCACTTCAGAACATTGTTCTCTCATGCTGATTTATCAAGGGGATCCTTTTCGGTGAATTGCCTGCATGTTGATGATGAGGGCAACAAGTGGGTGGGCATGAAAGGATATGGACTTTTATTTGTGAACAACAAAAATGTTGTTACCCGTATAGGTTTTGCCGATCAGTCACTGAACCATGATCCCAGTATTGTCGTGCGCTTTATTGCACCCGATCCTGCAGGAAGAATATGGGTTGGAATTAATGAAGGGCTCTATGTTGTAACTGGCCGGGAAGGGCGCTGGCAGCTCCAGCCTGCCTACAAATATTTCAACAGCCCTGATCTGGGTCTGCAGGTCAAGGTGCTGTGCCTGCTTCATCTTGATGGTAAGATGTGGATGGGCACCCAGGAACATGGATTGTACCTTTTTGAGCAGCAGCAGGGCCGTTACAACCTGGCCGAACGGGTTGTTGCAGCCGAGCAGCTCGCGGGAATCCATTCCAACCGGATAACATCCTTCAAAGTCGATCGGGATGGCAGAACCTGGATGAGTACATTCGGAGGGCTGTACCTTTTTGATCCGGAGAACAGAAGCTTTTTACTGATAAACGATCTATTGTTGCCCGGCTTGAAACCCTTGTGCGACATTTCACATTCAGTTTATGTTGATGCCAGCAACAACCTGTGGGTGGCCACTCCCTGCGGGATCAGCCGTTTTATTCCTGCAGCAAACGATAAGTTTCACTTAAAGACTTACTCAAAAAAGGAAGGGCTGTCCGACGACTATGTCAATGCAGTGTATGGCGACCTGAAGGGGTACATCTGGGCCAGTACAAATTCGGGGCTGTCCAGGCTGAATCCCTCAAACCACATGGTCTGGAATTACGACCTGAGTGATGGTCTGGGCGATATGAACTTCAAGGAAGCAGCAGGCTTTCGCGATGCCAGCGGCTGGTTGTATTTCGGGGGACATTCCAATCTTACCTTTTTCGACCCCGCCAAAATTGAAAACAACGACCGGATTGCCAACATCCTTTTTACCGAATTCAAAATCTTTAATAAACCTGTTAAAGTGGATCCGGATGGTTTCCTTCCAAAAACCATCAATGAAATTACGCATCTCACGCTAAATCACCGGCAAACTGAGTTTTCTTTCCAGTTCACATCCCTTGATTATAAATCCCCCCAGCTCAACCAGTATGCCTATCGCTTGCTGGGCAAAGACAGCGATAGCAGCTGGGTGAATATCTCCAACCGGAGGTTCATCTCTTTCAACAACCTGCCGGCAGGAAAATATATCCTGCAGATCACCGGCTCAAACAGCAACGGCTACTGGAATCCGGAGGGCCGGACACTGGAATTGAAAATCCTTCCCCCGCCCTGGAAAAGCTGGTATGCAATGGTGTTTTATATCCTGGTGATTCTGAGCATCGTATTTCTGATCACCCGGGTGAGTATCAAGCAGGAAAAACTTAAACATCGCATTAAGCTTGAGCAACTGGCCCGGCAGAAAGATACCGAGCTCAACGAGTTCAAGCTGCAGTTTTTTACCAATATCTCGCACGAATTCCGCACACCCCTGACCCTGATATCTGCCCCGGTAAACGAACTGCAGCAGAAGGGGTTTAATGGCCTGACAGCTTCTTTCTTTCAATCGCGAATGGCCATTGTCAATCAAAATGTAAAATACTTGCTTTTGCTTGTAAATCAGCTTCTTGAATTCCGCAAAATGGAATCTGGCAAATTGTCCTTGCAGGTTGCCAGAATCAATATGGTTGATTTTGTAAAGCGCGCGGTGTATGGCTTTAAGGAATCCTTGTCAAACAAGGCTGTTTCCATTTCCGAGAATTATGATCTGAAAAGTGATGATGTTTACCTGGATGCCTTCCGCTTTGAAATGGTTTTGAACAACCTGCTCTCCAATGCTTATAAATATGCTTCCTGCCCCAAAAGGATCCTTGTCGGTGTAAGTGAATCAGAATCCCATGTAATTCTGCAGGTTGGCAACAATGGACCGGGGATCAGCAAGGGGGAAATCAACAAAATATTCGAGCGTTTTTATCAGGGGGTAAACCACCGCTCGGTAAGGGGCTCAGGAATCGGGCTGTCGATAGTAAAAGGAATTACCGAGATGCATAAAGGCAGCGTGGAGGTGGAAAGTGAGGATGGCAATACCGTGTTTATAATCAAACTACCAAAAGGTAAGGACCATTTTGCACCCGAGGTGTTGGTCGAAAACGCGGATACCCGTCAGGATGAGATTTTTATCCCTGAAGAATGCAGGGTAGCCGTCAGATCGGTAAACACCCGCACCAAAGGCGCTAAAATATTGATCGTTGAAGATAATGAAAAGGTGAGGGATTATTTATGCAAACTGCTGCAGGATGATTATGATGTGGTAGAGGCAGTGGATGGTTGCCAGGGATATGACCTGGTGTTTGAGCACAAGCCCGACCTGGTGATCACCGATCTGATGATGCCTTTTTCCGATGGATACGAACTCTGTCAGAAAATTAAAAACAACGAACTGCTGGCACATATCCCCGTAATTGTTTTAACCGCCAGGGATGCGGTAAAGGATGAACTGACTGCCATCCGAAAAGGGGCCGATGCTTTCCTTACCAAACCTTTCCAGCCCGAGGTTTTGCATGAAAAAGTAAAACAGATCCTGTCATCCAGGAAATTCCTGGCTTCCAAGTTCAGGAAAAAGGTTGTTCTTGAGCCCCTGAATAAGGAGATCACTTCAGATGAAGAGCGATTGCTGACCAAGACATTGTCTTTGGTAGAAAAGAATATCAATAACCCAAACCTGGATCCCGAGTATCTGGCATCTAATCTTGGGATGAGTTCTTCTACCTTTTACCGGCACATGAAAAAATTGCTGAATCAAACCCCGGGCGAATTTATCAAGTCGGTGCGGATGAAAAAAGCCGCCACTTATTTGCGGGAGACCAATCTGACAGTCAGCGAGATTGTTGAAAATGTTGGCTACCTCGACATCAAAAACTTCAGAAACAGCTTCAAGGAAGAATTCGGAGTAACACCTGCTGATTTTAAGCGTCAATTTGAGAATTAAGGGGTTCTGAGAATTCGTTGGCAACACCCTAAGGGTCCTACCGCAATAACCCTTTGGTTCCCCTGGCATATCTTCAGGTTCTATAACCCTGGGTTGTACCTGCCTCGTATTAAACTCGCACCAAATTCGCACCAAACTCGGACCAAACTCGCAGTAAATTCGCGATTTCGCGAGTTTACTGCGAGTTTGGTGCGAGTTTGGTGCGAGTTTACTGCGAATTTAATTCGGACTAAGTCCGGATTTATTCCAGGCTTACTGCGAATGAGCGCGAACAGGAGGGTCCCTGGGAGGGAGGGTGTCGGCTGTAGAGCGGCCCTATGAGTTGTCGGCTGTAGGGTGAAAACCCTAATGGTTCTGGTATCAGCTTCAAGCCCGGAGATCCTGCTCCGGGGAATTTTCCTGTTAAATACCCTTTAAATAACAGCTTTTTTCGCCTGCCTGGGAATCGTAACCCTAAAGTTTAAGTGTCGGATTTTGAGTTCTTAAGAAGCCCCCGGGGAAAGGCAGCCCCCCTGTTTTTGCCAATCAGCAGCGGGCATTATTGACAGCTCAATCCTTGCAAGTTGCACAGTCTGGCCCCCTGGCTGCAGGCAGAATGGTATAAATTAGCCCCTGATATAAATCTTAAGGCCAGGTTTATGAATTATCTGAAATATTGCGGTTATAAATTTTTCCTTCTGGGAACAGCTTCATGTTTATCGCCTGCTGCCCAGCAGGAAGATGCACAACCAAACATTCTCATCATTTATGCTGATGATGTGGGTTATGGCGATATCGGGGTTTATGGTTCCCGGAAAATCCCTACACCCAACCTGGATGCCCTGGCTCAAAATGGCATCAGGTTTACCGACGCCTATGCTACCTCGGCCATGAGTACCCCCAGCCGGTACTCCCTACTGACGGGAATATATGCTTTTCGTCTGGAAGGAGCAGGCATACTGACCGCTGAGGCCCCGCTGCTGATTGAGCCGGGAAGCCTTACCCTCCCCAATTTACTTCGTGAAAAAGGCTACCGCACCGGAATTGTGGGTAAATGGCACCTGGGATTGGGCAAGAAGGGAGAGGCTTTGGACTGGAACGGTCCCATACTTCCCGGTCCCCTGGAGGTAGGCTTTGATCGTTCCTTCCTGCTGCCGGTGACAAACGACCGGGTTCCCACGGTTTACATTGACCAGCATGGTGTATATAACCTTGACCCTGCTGACGAACTCCTTCAGGTGGTCTATCCCGAAGAAGGACATCATGATTTTCAGGAAAACCAGTTCGGAAAGGAAACAGGACCTTTAGATTATAAGCCCCTGGTTGGCAACCTGCCTACTGGGTTGAGCCATCCGCAATTGCTTAGATATGGGGCCGATGTTCAGCATTCTGGCACTATTGTCAACGGCATCAGCAGGATTGGACATATGGCCGGGGGGCAGTCGGCATGGTGGGATGATGAGCAAATGACATTCGTTTTTGCTGAAAAGGCTAAGGATTTTATTGGGCAGAACCCTGATGGAAAGCCTTTTTTCCTTCTCTTGTCAATGCACCAGAACCATGTCCCCAGGATCCCAAATCCCCGTTTCCTGAACAGCAGCCAGGTAGGCCTTCGCGGGGATTGTGTGGTAGAACTCGACTGGATGGTTGGCGAAATAGTACAATATCTCCGGGAAACCAACCAGCTGCACAACACCCTGATTCTGTTCTCAAGTGATAACGGCCCGGTGCTTTTTGACGGGTATGACGACGGGGCCCTTGAAAATCATAACTGGCATGATCCAAACGGTGGATTGCGGGGAGGAAAATACATCGCTTACGAAGGAGGTACCAGGGTTCCTGCCATTATATCCTGGCCAGCGGGTATTCGTCCCGGAAAGGTGTCGCAGGCTTTGATTTCACAGGTTGACTGGCTGGCATCGTTTGCCTCATTGGTGGGATACTCCATTGATCCTGACCTTGACCTGGACAGCGAGAATCATTTGCCCGCCCTTTTGGGTAAGGATGACAAGGGACGCGACTATATTGTACAGCAATCCAGCGATGGCCTTGGAATCAGAAAAGAGAACTGGAAGTTTATCGAGGCTTCCCCCCGGTCGGCATGGGCCTACAACCGCCACAACCAGGGCGGGGAATCCTTTATGCACATACAACCTCTTAAAAATACCGGGTATCTGTTCAACCTGCTGGAGGATCCCCGGGAAGAAAACAATCTGGCAGGGCAGCACCCTGAAAAAGTAAAGCAAATGAGCGACCTTCTCCAATCCATTAAGGATGAATTCAAGGTCCAATAATAGAGCAAACTGCTAACCTCAAATTCATAAATTCTTAGAAATGAACCTAAAAACCACACTTTGTATACCCCTGGCCCTGGGAGCCTGTGCTTGTTCAACCCAACCTGAAAGCAAACAAAAGCCGAATATAATATTTGTTTACCTGGATGATCTGGGATATGGCGATCTGAGTTGCTACGGAGGAGAGGTGCCTACGCCCAATGTTGATCGTCTGGCCCGGAATGGCATTCGTTTTACAAATTCTTATGCTGCGGCAGCCACCAGCACCCCTTCCCGCTACAGCCTGCTCACCGGGGCTTACCCTTTCAGGGTAGGTGCCAGCATCCTTGATGGGGATGCCCCTTTGCTGATTTCCCAAAATACCCCCACCATTGCCGACATGCTTAAAAGAAATGGTTACCAAACAGCCATCATTGGCAAATGGCATCTGGGATTGGGAGATGGGAATATTGACTGGAACGGCAAAATTGCCCCAGGCCCCCTGGAAAGAGGTTTCGACTATTCATTTATCATACCCACCACGGGTGACAGGGTGCCCTGTGTTTGGGTGGAGAATCATCATGTGGTGGGTCTTGATCCGGAGGATCCCCTCTTTGTTGATTATCAGAAAAAGGTGGGTGATGACCCCACCGGGATTGAAAATCCCGGGCTGCAGAGATATGCTGCCGATTACCAGCATGCTAAAACCATTGTCAACGGGGTGAGTCGCATCGGGTGGATGTCGGGCGGAAATTCTGCCAGGTGGAAAGATGAGAAAATGCCCCACGAAATGTTGCAAAAAGCAAGGCAATTTATCAACAAGAGCAAGAAAAGTCCATTTTTCATGTATTTTTCTTTCCATGATATTCATGTACCCCGTTTGCCCGATTATCGCTTTATGGGAGCAACCGAGCTGGGTCCATACGGGGATGTGATCGTGCAAATGGATTGGGTGACCGGTCAGTTGGTTTCCTATCTGGCCAAACTGGGCCTGGAGGAAAACACCCTGATTATTTTTTCAAGTGATAATGGTCCTGTTTTCAACGATGGTTATGATGATCTGGCAGCTGAGCTGGTAGAAGGTGGCAGCCACGAACCCCGTGGACCTTTCCGCGGTGGGAAATACAGCGCATTTGAAGCTGGCACACGAATGCCCACCATCGCATATTGGCCTGCGGGCATAAAGCCCGGACAGGTGAGCGATGCCCTTTTTGGGCAGGTGGATCTGTATGCCTCCATTGCCGCCCTCATAGGTCATGAGCTTTCTGAAAACGAAGCCCTGGATAGCCACAATGTGCTGGACGCCTTGTTGGGTCACTCGGATAAGGGACGGGAATATCTGATGCTTGAGACCTTTACCAAATCTATCCGTATGGACGATTATAAATACATCAGGCCTATTCAAAACCTGAATCCCACCCGGTGGATTGAAGGCACCAAGAAGATAGAGTCGGGTGCTTCCCTGCAGCCACAGCTCTTTAACCTGAAGGATGACATAGGGGAAAAAATTAACCTGGCTGCTGAAAACCAGTCAAAGGTTGATGAAATGGAAGCCCTCATTGAGCGGATTCTCAGCAGCAGATCAACCAGATAATCATGTTGATTCAGTCAATGGTAATTCAATCGTGATGCATTGTTTGGGGTCTTTTCTTGCGAAAACATTTGTTTTAGCTGCAGCAGGCGCAGCCCTTCCGGGAATTGCCTCCCCGGGGGCTGCCCCCGGCCCGGATACCCTGACAGCAAATGCCAGTAGTGTTGGAAAAAAGCCAAATATCATATTTATCCTGGCTGATGACCTGGGGTACAACGACCTGAGCTTCAACGGGCAGAAGAATTTCCGCACACCATCCCTTGACCAGATGGCCAGTGAAGGGATATTTCTTAGTCATCATTATGCGGGAAGCACCGTCAGCGGACCCTCCCGGGCTTGTCTGCTGACGGGAAATCATACCGGAAGGGTGTTTCAGAGAGGCAATGCCCCCGAGTTGGAGTTTCGCCATGACCCACAGGATATAACCATTGCCAGCAGGCTTCAAAAGATAGGCTATCATACGGCCCTGATCGGAAAATCGGGCCTAGCCATTAACTCATCAAATGCCGCTTTACCAGGCCTTAAGGGATTTGACTATTTTTTTGGCTTTTTATCCCACCGCGAGGCCCACCGCTTTTATCCACAAAGGTTGTACCGCAATGGTGAAGTGGTTGAATATATTGGCAACCAGGGGCATACGGGGGAAATATACAGCGGGGATGTGATTCTTGATGATGCCTTGCGCTATCTTGATGAGCGGGCAGATAAACCTCAGCCTTTTTTTCTTCACCTTGCCATACAACAGCCACATGCTGATTTGTCGGTTCCTGATGAATTCATGATGCCCTTTCTGGGCCTTTTTGATGAAAACCCCCGCCCGGTGGGGGGATATCGCCCAACAACACATCCTGCAGCAACGTATGCAGCCATGGTGGTGTATATCGACCATACCATGCGGCGGGTGCTGCAGAAGCTAAAGGAGCTGGGAATTGCTGAAAATACACTGGTGATCTTCAGCTCCGACAACGGGTCATACTCCGAGGGAGGTTATCACTATTCCATGCACAACTCCAATGCCCCTTTCCGGGGAGGAAAGCGCGATCTGTATGATGGAGGCATCCGTGTGCCCACCATTGCCTGGTGGCCCGGTACAATTCCCCCAGGTATGGTTTCGGACCATATTTCAGCTTTCTGGGATTTTGCGCCTACTGCCCTGGAGCTGGCAGGGCTTGAGGTACCCGGTTGCCTGGATGGCATATCATACCTGCCCACACTGCTGGGAAGAGATGATCAGCAAAAAAAACACGAGTATCTCTACTGGGAATTTTATGAGCAGGGAGGAAAACAAGCCATTCGCTATGGACAGTGGAAGGGAATCCGACTGAATGTTATGAGCGACAGGCATGGACCAATCGAGCTGTATGACATCCTTAAAGATCCCTCGGAAAGCAACAACCTGGCAGATCTGTATCCGCATGTCGTGGCCCGAATTGCTGCTTTTATGGAAGAGGCCCATCAAACTCCCGAATTTGAGGGTTTCAGGTTTTAAAATAAACTGGTAATTATGAAATTCAGAACATCCCTACTCGCCCTGGCCGGCACTGCATGTATTTCCCCGGCCACCCTTCAGCAATCAGCTCAGAGCCCGGCTGCTCCCAATATATTATTTATCATTGCCGACGATCTGGGCTACTACGATCTGAGTTATACCGGGAGCCGGTTTTACGAGACCCCGCATATCGACCGCCTGGCCAGTCTATCCCTTGAATTTACCCAGGGCTATGCCACATCACCCGTCAGCAGCCCTTCAAGGGCCAGTGTGATGACCGGTCAATTCACCCCCCGCCATGGCATCACCGACTGGATAGGTGCCGCCAGCGGGGCTGAGTGGCGCAAGCAGGGACGTCATACCCGCCTGCTGCCTCCTGAGTACAAGCATCATCTTTGCCCGGAAACCATCACCCTGGCAGATGCCTTGCAACAGGCCGGATACAAAACATTCTTCTCCGGCAAATGGCACCTTGGCGGGCAAGGCTTCTGGCCACAGGACCATGGCTTTGATATCAATGTGGGGGGCTGGAACAGTGGCAGCCCCATTGGAGGTTACTTCGATCCTTACGAAAATCCAATGCTACAAAACCGCAAACCCGGCGAAAACCTCTCCATGCGACTGGCCGATGAAACAGTCAGTTTCTTGCAGAACCATCATCCCAACATTACCGGACAGCCTTTCTTTGCTTTCCTCTCGTTTTACGCCGTGCACGGCCCCCTGCAAACCACCCGTGAGAAGTGGCAGAAATACCGCGAAAAGGCTGAGCAGATGGGAATTGCCAGCTTCGGCTTTGAAATGGAGTTTTTCCTGCCGGCAAGAACCGTGCAGGATCACCCTTTGTATGCCGGGTTGCTGGAGGCAATGGACGAGGCCGTGGGGCATGTGCTGGAAAGCTTGCAACAGCTGGGACTGGCCGACAACACCATCATTGTGTTCACCTCCGACCAGGGAGGCGTTTCATCGGGCGATGCCTTTGCCACCTCCAACCTGCCTTTTCGGCAGGGAAAAGGTTCCACTTTTGAAGGAGGATTAAGGGTGCCGTTCTTCATGAAAATTCCCGGCCTCACCCGGGCAGGTTCAAAAACGGACGTCCCGGCAACGGCCGCCGATTTTTACCCAACCCTGCTGGACATTATCGGTGCCGACCTGAAACCTGAACAGCATGCTGATGGCATAAGCCTGTTGCCGGTGATCAGGGGCGAGCAGATGAACGAAAGGCCCCTTTTCTGGCATTACCCCCATTACAGCAACCAGGGCGGCAGGCCTTCTTCGGTGATCAGGCTGGGCGACTGGAAGCTGATCCATCTGTACGAAACCAATACCCAGGAATTGTACAACCTAAGAACGGACATTGGCGAAAGACGCGACCTGGCAGCCATGTATCCTGAAAGGGTAGAGGCAATGAAAACCCAATTGCTTGATTACCTGATGGAAGTTGGTGCCCTGTTCCCGGAGAAAGATCCCCTGCATGATCCGGAAGCCGAGAGCCTTCATCTTCAAAATATTGCCACCCGGCGCCTGCAGCATCTTGAGCAGAGCCGCATGCAGTTCCTTCAGCCAGGCTTTGATCCGGGCAACAATTGGTGGGGGAGCCAGGTGAATTAATTGAGCAGATGAGCATATTAGCAAATGAGCAAATCCAAGAAGCAGTGGAATTGAATAAAAATGTTATGGAATAACAAATCGGGCCGCTCTGCTGCACTTGAGCCGTTTGGTATGCTGAACAAATAACCCCATGTCCTTTGTCAAAAAAACACTACTTATCATCTATGAAAACAACAATTCTGGTTATTATTCTGGGTACATTCTTTTTTACCAGCATGTTTGGATCAACCGCCATAGCCCAATCACTACCCTATGATGTACCTTTTTTGGAAAAGCAGGTGATCCTTTCCGGTTTTGAAAAAGGACAAAGTTATGTGGTGGCAGTACCATCCCATTTATCCGACCTCTCGGCTTACCTGGGCATATCAGCAACCATTGCCAACACAGGTCCCCATCCCTGCCGTATCGAGGCATTCTATAACGGGCGGCGCAACATTGGCAGTACAGTGTACCTGAATCCGGGGGAGATGAAAACCCTGGAAATTGTTTTCAAAAGAATGACAGAAAAAGGTGAAATTTTTCCGGCCATGAATGGCCTTCCGGGGGGATCTCTTCAGCATTGGGATGCAGCACGGGCAAACCCAGCTGCTGCTGAAAAGGTGACCTTTAATATCTCCACCACGGGTAATGGATCTGTTATTATTTCAGATGTCAGACCATATGGTAAATACGAAAATCCTGAAACGGTTGCCTCCCGGGAGGGGTTTTTCCCGTTTATCGACATGTTTGGACAATACAAACATGACTCCTGGCCGGGGAAAGTCCTAAGTGTGTGTGAAATGCAAAAGGCAGTTGAAAAGGAGCTAAAGGAGTTGTCCCTGATGCCATCACCTGTGGGAAGAAACCAGTTTGGCGGCTGGACTGAGGGTCCCAGGCTTGAAGCCACCGGGCATTTCAGGACCGAAAAGGTAGATGGCAAATGGTGGCTGGTGGATCCCGAAGGTTATCTGTACTGGTCGCATGGATTTACCGGTGTTGGATTCAACGCTGCAACCACCCGCATCACAGGGCGTGAACTTTTTTTTGAAAAGCTTCCCTCTGAAGATGATCCCCTGTATGAATTTTTTAACAACAACAATTTCAATTTTACTGCAGCCAACCTGTACAGAAAATATGGGGAGGATTGGAAACAACAGAATACCATAAAAGTATTGAAGCGCATGAAAAGCTGGGGGCTTAATACGATTGCAAACTGGTCGAACCCCGAGATATATTTGTATCACGAGAACAGGATCCCCTATACGGTAGCCATTCACGGGCCATGGCCACGTATTGACGGCAAGGATTATAAGTTTCCGGATGTTTTTGACCCCAGGTTCCGGCAGGCTCTGGCCCGATCAATGCAAAATAGTGGGGAAAAAACAAAAGATGACCCTTATTGTATCGGCTATTTTATAGATAATGAATTATCGGTATCCGATTTGACCAGGCAATTGATGAAGCAACCACCCAAAGGGTATGCCAAACGTGCCTTTATCGCGCATCTGAAAGAAAAGTATGGCAGGATCCAGAAACTAAACCAAAGCTGGGGCAGCAGTTATGCGAATTGGTCCTCTCTAGAAAAACTTACCGAATTGCCCCCTCAGGCAGAAGATGATTGCAAGGAATTTGACATAGTGATAGCAGATCTGTTTCATAAAATATGCCTGGAAGAACTGAAGCGGGTCGCTCCAAATAAGTTGTACCTGGGTTCCAGGATACATGGTAATCAAACTGATTTTATTAAAAGTGCTGCCCGCTATTGTGATGTGGTTACTTTCAACAGGTATGAGTTTACTGTCGAAAAGCTTACCCTGCCCCGGGAATATGATGTGCCTGTCATGATTGGTGAGTTTCATTTCGGAGCCCTTGACAGGGGACACTTTCATACAGGTTTGCAAAGTGTGGCAAATCAGCAGCAGCGCGCCGATGCATATTATCATTATGTGAAAGGTGCCCTGACAAATCCCCGGATTGTGGGCACACACTGGTTCCAGTATGGCGACCAGGCTTTTACAGGCAGGGGAGACGGTGAGAATTACCAGATAGGTTTTGTTGA
>OBJA01001294.1_pt1 | contig 17774 bp, 18 predicted proteins | sample 1519751 | NCBI WGS metagenome assembly OBJA01 (sample SAMEA3881238, study PRJEB22517) | soil metagenome | biome: lake sediment; feature: soda lake sediment; material: sediment, water from around vicinity | place: India | collected 2013-12-23 | depth 3 m | reverse complement strand
CCTGCTTGGCGGTGCTGACGGGCTTGACTGTTATCGTCACCTGACCGGACAGGCGCAAACCAGTCTGGTTCCCGGAGGCTGGTTGCTGGTGGAGATCGGTGCCGATCAGGGAGCTGCGGTGATGGAATTGTTTGCGGCGGCCGGGTTGTCAGAGCTGTTTTTACGTCACGACTATGGCGGCAATCCACGGGTTGTCGGTGGTCAACGAAATGGATAAATAGTGGATAAAATTGTAATTAATGGGGGTGTTCCCCTGTGTGGCGAGGTGCAGGTCAGTGGTGCGAAGAATTCAGCTTTGCCCCTGCTGTTTGCGACCCTGCTTTGTGACGGGGTGAGTGAAATCACCAATGTGCCGGAACTGCGTGATATCACCACGGCAGTCAAGCTGTTGCGTGAGCTGGGGGCCGAGGTTGAATCAGCAGACCACTGTTGCCGGGTCGACAGCCGCCGCATCGAGAGTATTCAGGCATCCTACGATCTGGTGAAAACCATGCGTGCCTCCGTGCTGGTATTGGGGCCGCTCCTGGCTCGTTGCGGTCACGCCCGTGTCAGCTTGCCCGGTGGTTGTGCCATTGGTGCCCGCCCAATCAATCTGCACCTGAAAGGGCTGGAAGCTTTAGGGGCGAAGATCCGCATTGACCACGGGTATGTCGAAGCAACGGCGCCCAGACTGCGCGGAGCGCGTATCTCCTTTGACCTGCCAACGGTCGGCGGCACTGAAAACCTGCTGATGGCGGCAGCTCTGGCCCAGGGAGAAACAGTGCTGGAAAATGCTGCCCGCGAGCCGGAAGTAGTGCAACTGGCAGAAGCATTGATGAGCATGGGAGTGAAGATCGAGGGGGCCGGTACTGCCATTATCCATATTCAGGGGGTCGATCAGTTAGCACCCTTGCAGTGTCGCGTAATTCCTGATCGTATCGAAGCCGGGACCTTTATCATTGCTGCAGCGATCACGGCGGGCAATGTGCTGGTGCGTGGCGCGGTCCGCAAGGATCTTGAAGCCCTGATCAGCAAACTGATCGAAGCCGGTGTTCGCATCAGTGAAGAGGGGGATGCCTTGCGGGTTGTCGGGCCGAAGAGGCCGACGGCTGTCGATATTCGTACCAGTGTCTTCCCCGGTTTTCCCACCGACATGCAGGCTCAGTTCATGGCCTTGATGACCCTGGCTGATGGCAGCAGTCGTATTGCCGAGACGGTTTTTGAAAATCGCTTCATGCACGTTTGTGAATTGCAGCGCATGGGTGCGGATATCCGGATTGACGGCAACAGCGCGATAATCCATGGGGTTGATCAGTTGGTCGGTGCCCCGGTCATGGCGACGGACCTGCGTGCCAGCGCTTCTTTGATTCTTGCCGGCCTGGCGGCTGAAAACACAACAGAAGTCTCGCGAATTTATCATCTTGATCGCGGTTATGAACGGATCGAGAAAAAACTGGCAATGCTGGGTGCACGCATCCGGCGTGAACGGGAGTAGCTCTGATGAATGATTGGATCACTTTTGCTCTGCCCAAAGGGCGGATCATGCAGGATTCCATGGAACTGTTCGGCAAGATCGGCATCACCTGCCCGGAGATGACCAAGGACAGTCGCAAGCTGGTGTTTGAAAACCCCGAGCACAAACTGCGCTTCATGGCCGTGCGGGCCACTGATGTGCCGACCTATGTCGAGTATGGCTGTGCTGACCTTGGTGTTGTCGGAAAAGATACCTTGCTGGAACAGGGGAAAAAACTCTACGAACCCCTTGATCTCAAATTCGGTTATTGCCGTCTGGTTGTCGCCGAACCAAAAGGGCTGGAAAACTCTGACAACCCCCTGAACTGGTCGAATATCCGGGTGGCGACAAAATATCCCAACATTACTGAACGTTATTTTGCTGCTCGCGGCATTCAGGTTGAATTGATCAAGCTCTATGGCTCTATTGAACTGGCTCCCCTGGTGGGCTTGTCGGAGCGCATTGTCGATCTGGTTTCCACCGGTGGCACCCTCAAAGCCAATAATATGGTGGAAGTGGAAACCATTGCCGAAATAACCAGCCGCTTGATCGTTAACCGCGCCAGCCTGAAAACCAAGCATGAGCGCATTAGTGCGATCATCGAGGGGCTGGAAAAAATTATTGGTGATGAGGTAAAAATTTCGCAATAGCGACGGAGGCCGGAATGATCACTCTAATGAGGTTCAGCGACAGGGATTTTGCCGAACGCTTCCGTCGCATTGAAGAGCGTGCCGAAGAGATTCCTGCCGGTATCGAAGAGACGGTCAAGGAGATTGTCGAGGCGGTACGTCGGCGGGGTGATGAGGCGCTGTTCGAGCTGACGGCACGTTTTGATCGCGTGCAACTGTCAGCGGCGACGGTTGAGGTCACAGCGGAAGAAATCGCCGCTGCCAAAGCCGCTGTTGCCCCGCGTTCGCTGGAGGTGCTGGAGCTGGCGGCGAAAAGAATTGCCGCCTACCATCAAAAACAGAAGCAGCAGACCTGGTTATCCACGGATGAGACGGATGTGCTTCTCGGTCAGATGGTAACGCCCCTTGAGCGGGTTGGCATCTACGTACCCGGCGGCAAGGCCGCTTATCCTTCTTCGGTGTTGATGAACGCTGTACCGGCCAAGGTTGCCGGTGTGGCAGAAATCATCATGACCGTGCCGATGCCGGGTGGTGAGGCCAATCCCTATGTGCTGGCAGCGGCTTCCATCGCCGGGGTTGACCGGATTTTCAGGATCGGTGGTGCCCAGGCAGTCGCAGCTCTGGCCTATGGTACCGCCAGTGTTCCCCGCGTCGACAAAATTACCGGACCAGGTAATATCTATGTGGCGACGGCTAAAAAGCAGGTGTTCGGTCGGGTCGGAATCGATATGATCGCCGGACCGAGTGAGATTCTGATCATCAACGACGGGAGCGGCAATCCCGTCCATATTGCCGCTGATCTTTTATCCCAGGCGGAACATGACGAGTTGGCCTCGGCGGTGCTGGTGACCAGTTGTGAGCAGATGGCCGTCGCCGTTCAGCAACAAATAGAATCACAGTTGGCGCAGTTGCAGCGCGAGACCATTGCGCGCAAGTCAATTGACACCTATGGCGCGATTATAGTTGCTGACAACCTCGACGAAGCGATCGATTTTTCCAACCGTATCGCTCCCGAGCACTTGGAGCTGGCGGTCGCTGATCCCTTCTCTATTTTGACCAAAATCCGTCATGCCGGGGCCATCTTCATGGGGCATCATACCCCGGAAGCGGCCGGCGACTATCTGGCCGGACCCAACCATACCCTGCCCACCGGCGGAACCGCGCGCTTTTTCTCCCCCCTGTCGGTGGAGGATTTCGTCAAGAAATCGAGTATCATCTCCATGTCTGCCGCTGGACTTGCCCGCCTGGGGAAAGAGGTGGTGCATCTGGCGGATATGGAAGGGCTGGAGGCCCATGGACGCTCAGTGGCGTTGCGGTTAAAGGATTGAGATTAACCGCAGGGACAGAATATAGAATTCAGAATATAGAATTCAGGAGGTGTTGCCTTTCTTCTGGATTCCATCTCCTGACTTCTACATTCTGCCTTTGTAGTTCAGTGGCAAAGACTATCACTTTGAAAAGAGGATTTTATGAGCAGATCAGCCACTATCGAGCGTGAAACCAAGGAAACCGCTATCAGTATCACGTTGAATCTGGATGGCAGTGGTCAGCACCAGATCGACAGCCCGGTGCCCTTTTTCAACCACATGCTCAGTGCCGTGGCCCGTCACGGTTTTTTTGACCTGACGGTCAAGGCTTCGGGCGATATCGAGATTGATGCCCATCATACGGTGGAAGATCTTGGCATTGTTCTTGGTGAGGCTTTCAAGAAGGCGCTGGGGGACAAGGCCGGGGTGCGGCGTTTTGGTCGGGCGACCATGCCTATGCATGAGGCCCTTGCTTCGGTGGTCATTGATTTTTCCGGTCGCCCCTTTCTGGTGTTTAACGTCGATTTACCCAAGAGTAAAGTTGGTGAATTCGATACCGAACTGGTCGAGGAATTCTTTGTTGCTTTTTGCAATCACTCCGGGGCCAATATTCATGTGAATCTGGCCTATGGTGACAATCTCCATCATATTATTGAAGGAATTTTCAAGGCCTTTGGCCGGGCTCTGGATGAAGCAACCAGTATCGATCCTCGAATCGAGGGAGTATTGTCAACAAAAGGTACCCTTGAATGATCAACATTATCGATTATGAAATGGGCAACCTGCGCAGTGTTGCCAATGCTTTTGAGCGACTGGGGCTGGCTGCACGGATAAGTAGTGACCCACGGGATATAGCGACGGCTGACAAGCTGGTGTTGCCCGGGGTCGGAGCCTTTCGTGATTGTATCACCAACCTGCGCCAGGGGGGCTTTGTTGAGCCGTTGCTGGAGTATATCGACAAGGGCAAGCCGCTCCTGGGTATCTGTGTTGGTATGCAGATGCTGTTTGACGAAAGTGAGGAGTTCGGCCTGCATCAGGGGTTGGGGTTGATCCCGGGGAGGGTGGTGCGTTTTCCCGCTGAGATGATCGAGGAGGGTGAGCGCCTCAAGGTCCCGCATATGGGCTGGAACACCCTGAAGCTGCGGAAAGAATCCCCTCTGTTTAATGGAGTTGCTGACGGCAGCTACGTCTATTTTGTTCATTCCTACTACTGTGCCGCTGAAGATCAGAACGATATCGCCGCCTCATGTCGCTACGGTGATATTGAATTCTGTGCCTCCCTGTGGCGTAACAACATCATGGCGACCCAGTTCCATCCGGAAAAAAGCCAGGATCTGGGACTGCAGATATTTCGGAATTTTGGAGATTTATAGTGATTATTCTGCCGGCGATTGATTTGAAAGAGGGGCGCTGCGTGCGTCTTGAACAGGGCCTGATGGACAGGGATACCGTTTATCATGAAGATCCGGCGGCCCAGGCGCGCATCTGGCAGGAGCAGGGTGGGGAATACCTGCATATCGTTGATCTGGATGGCGCTTTTGCCGGGGTTCCGAAGAACCGCGAGGCGATCAAGGCCATTGTCGCGGCCATCGATATTCCTGCTGAGCTCGGTGGTGGTATCCGTGATCTGGCCACCATCGAAGCCTACCTCGATCTGGGGATTGAGCGCGTGATTCTGGGAACCATTGCCAAGGAAAATCCGGCTCTGGTTGCAGAAGCCTGTCGTTTTTTTCCGGAGCGAATTGTTGTCGGTATTGATGCCAGGGATGGGCTGGTCGCTATCCGGGGCTGGGCCGATGTGACCGAGAAAAAGGCCACCGAGCTTGCTGCCGAGATGGAAGGATTCGGGGTTGCCGCTATTATCTACACTGATATCGCCCGGGACGGCATGATGCAGGGACCAAATATAGAAGCAACCAAAGCCTTGGCCGAAGCCATCAGTATTCCGGTCATTGCCTCGGGCGGGGTTTCCTCTCTGGAGGATATCCGCAACCTGCTCGCCATCGAAGCATCCGGCGTTACCGGCGTGATTACCGGCAAAGCCATCTACACCGGCGCCCTTGATCTGCGCGCCGCTGTTGCACTGACGAAGGGGGGCTGATGCTGGCTAAACGGATTATTCCCTGTCTTGATGTGAAAGATGGTCGGGTTGTCAAAGGGGTTAACTTTGTTGATCTGCGTGATGCCGGGGACCCGGTTGAGGCGGCCGAGGCCTACTGCGCCCAGGGTGCCGATGAGTTGACTTTTCTGGATATAACCGCCAGCAGTGATAATCGCGGTATTATTCTTGATGTGGTGGCGCGGACGGCGGAGCGGGTGTTTATGCCCCTGACCGTCGGTGGCGGTGTACGTGAAATCGCTGACATCCGCAACCTTCTCAATGCCGGTGCTGACAAGGTATCAATCAACACCGCTGCCGTACACCGTCCTGAGCTGGTGCGCGAAGCGGCACAGCGTTTTGGAAGCCAGTGTATTGTTGTTGCCATTGATGCGCGGCGCGTGCCCGGTAGTGATCCTGTGAACTGGGAGGTTTATACCCATGGTGGCCGTAAGCCGACGGGGATCGATGCCGTGGCCTGGGCCAGACAGATGGAGGAATATGGTTGCGGTGAAATTCTGCTGACCTCCATGGATTGTGACGGGACCAAGCAGGGGTACGACATTGCCCTGACCAGAACCATCAGTGATGTCGTTACTATTCCGGTCATTGCGTCCGGGGGCGTCGGCAACCTTGAGCATATCCGGGCCGGTTTTGTTGAAGGGGGAGCCAGTGCCGCCCTGGCGGCGTCGATCTTTCACTTCAAGGAATACACGATTGCCGAGTGTAAAACCTATCTGCGTGAGCATGGCGTGGCCGTGCGCCTCTAATGAAAGCTGGAAAAATGAACTCTGACACTACTTCAGCCAACCCCGATATTCTCGATGCGGTTTACCGGATTATTCTGGAACGCAAACAGCTCAGCGCCGGGGAAAAATCCTATGTCAAATCCCTGTTTGACAAAGGTCTCGATAAAATTCTCGCCAAGATTGGCGAAGAAGCCACGGAAACAGCCGTTGCCGGTAAAGGTGGCAATCCCGATGAAGTGGTCTACGAGGCCACCGACCTGATCTTTCATCTGTTGGTGCTGCTTGGTTATTATGAGCTGCCGCCGGAAATGATTTATGCCGAACTGCGTCGGCGTTTTGGCATTTCCGGTATTGATGAAAAGGCTTCTCGTCAGCAGTCTGAGGGGGCAGACTGCTAATCTCAAATCTGAAATTTCAAATCCAGCGCCGATAGTGTTTAAGGGCTCTGCCGATTCTATACCGAAAACCATTGAGAATTTTTGCCCATCATATAGACTGAAAGCTGTTCATACTGCCTTGTGGTGATTGTTCTTATCCTGACATTGCGGGAGATCTCATGACGAAAACACCGCCGACTGCTTCTGCCCCCGATGAAAAATCCCCCCACGAACTCAAATTACAATTACTCGACAAATCTCTGAAAAAAAGCCAGTACCAGCAGGATGCCCTCATCGAAGTTCTCCATGCGGCCCAGGAGACCTTTGGCCATCTCGATGAAGAAATTCTTGATTACGTGTCAATCCAGCTCAAACTGCCACCCAGTTGGGTGTACGGTGTTGCCACTTTCTACAATTTCTTTTCCCTTGATCCGCAGGGAGATCATGTCTGTGTGGTCTGCATGGGTACGGCCTGCTACGTTAAAGGAGCGGGTGAGATCGTCGCTCGTATCGAGCAGGAGTTTGACATGAAAGCAGGAGCAACCACGGCGGATAACAGCCTTACCCTGATCAGTGCCCGCTGTCTGGGCAACTGCAGCCTGGCACCGATGTTGACCCTCGATGGTAATGTGTTGGGCAAGCAGACACCTGAAAGCACTCTTGCCGCGGTAAAGGAAAAAATCAGCTCAACCACTGCAGCAGGTGAGGAGACTTTATGAATTTAACCGATCTGCAACACCTTGCCGAAGAAGAGCAGCAACGTCAGCAGCAGCTCAACCTCAGGCTGTTTCTATGTTACAGCACCCCCTGTCTTTCTGCCGGAGCCGATCTGGTTAAGGGTGCCCTTGATGAGTTCATCGCCGGTCTCAAGGAGGAACAACGTCCGGAACTTGAAATTGTCACTACCGGTTGCATGGGACCCTGCAGTCGTGGCCCGCTGTTGCGGATTGTCCGCAATGATGGCACGGAGCAGATTTTTGAAAAGGTTGCCGCCGAATCCGTCAAGGAGATTGTCTCTTCTTTTCTGAGCGACCAGTCTCCCCCGGTTGAGCCTTTGCCTGCTGACTTCGCTTTCTTTGCCCGGCAGACCCTCATTGCTCTGGAAAATAACGGCTGGGTTGACCCTGAGCATGTTGTACAGAGTATCGCCCGTGGGGCCTATAACTCCCTTGCCCACGTATTGCATGAAATGACACCGGAACAGGTGTGCAGTGAGATTACTCGTAGTGGTTTGCGTGGTCGCGGCGGTGGTGGTTATCCGACCGGGGTGAAATGGGAACTGGTACGCAAAGCGCAGGCAGAACGAAAGTTTGTCGTCGCCAATGGTGACGAGGGGGATCCGGGTGCCTACATGGACCGCACCATCATGGAGTCTGACCCACACCGCGTGCTTGAAGGGATGGCGATTGCCGGTTATGCCGTCGGCGCTGAGCAGGGCTACATCTATGTTCGTGGTGAATACCCCCTGGCGGCAGCGCGACTGGCCAAGGCCATCAAGGACGCTGAACGTCGCGGGTTGCTGGGCAGTCGGGTGCTTGACAGCAGCTTTAATTTCCGCATCGATTTACGTGTTGGTGCCGGTGCCTTTGTGTGCGGTGAGGAAACGGCACTGATGACGTCGATCATGGGTCGCCGTGGTCAGCCGATACCACGCCCCCCCTATCCGGCTCAAAGTGGTTTGTGGGGTCTTCCTACCCTGATCAATAATGTCGAAACCTTCGCCAGTATCGCCCCTATCATGCGTCATGGTGCCGAGTGGTTTGCCGGTTTCGGCACCGAAAAGAGTAAGGGAACCAAGGTTTTTGCCCTCTGTGGCGAGGTGGTCAACTCAGGTCTGATTGAGGTGCAGATGGGGACCAGTCTGCGTGACATCGTTTTTGAGATCGGCGGCGGATTGCCCGATGGCGGGGTCTTCAAGGCTGCGCAGACCGGCGGTCCCAGCGGCGGCTGTATTCCGGCGCAATATCTTGACACCCCGGTAGACTATGAAAGTCTGCAGGCCCTGGGGTCAATTATGGGATCAGGGGGGCTGATCGTCATGAACGAGACCAGTTGCATGCCCGATGTTGCCAAATTTTTTATGGAATTCTGCATGGACGAAAGTTGTGGCAAGTGTGTGCCCTGTCGCGTCGGAACCGTCGAGATGTACGAATTGCTCCAACGCATTACCAACGGCAGTGCCATGGACGAAGACCTCCAGACCCTAGAAGAACTCTGCTATCTGGTGCAGGAAACCAGTCTCTGTGGTCTGGGGATGACGGCACCCAATCCGGTTCTGAACACCTTGCAATATTTTCGTCATGAGTATCTTGCGCACATTCGTGACAACCAGTGTCCGGCCGGCGTCTGTTGTCTTGACCAGGTTCCCCTGCTCAAGTTACCGGAACACGCCGAACAGCTGGCAATTTTCAAGGAGGAATGCTGATGTCGGTCATTACTCTGACCCTTAATGGTGAGCTGGTCAGTGCCCGTAGCGGTCAGAACCTGCTGGAGGCGATTCGTGATCAGGGCATCAAGCTGCCGACTCTTTGCTATCTTGATGGCCTTAGTACCCGGGGCGGCTGTCGCCTGTGCCTGGTTGAGATTTCCGGCTTTTCGCGGTTACAGGCGGCCTGTACAACAACGGCAACGGAAGGCATGGTGGTGATAACCCACAACGAAAAAATCAACCGCTATCGCAAGATGATCCTTGAGTTAACCTTTGCCGAGCGCAACCATACTTGTGCCGTGTGTGTCAGTAATGAGCACTGCGAGCTACAGACACTGGCGGCAGAGCTGGGGATGGACCATGTGCGTTACGATTACCTCAACCCGCAGCTTGGAATTGACATCAGCCATGACAAATTCGGAGTCGATCATAATCGTTGTATCCTGTGTCTGCGTTGTGTCCGGGTCTGCGACGAGGTGGAAGGTGCCCATACCTGGGATGTGCGTCATCGCGGGATTGCCAGTCGCGTTATCACTGATCTTAATCGCCCCTGGGGGCAAAGCGAAAGCTGCACTGATTGCGGAAAATGCGTTGAAGTTTGCCCAACCGGAGCTCTTTTTGACAAAGGATCTTCGGTGGGGGAGATGAAGAAAAAGCCCAACTTTTTACGCCGGATTCTTGATGGTCGCGAAAAAAATCAGTGGAACCGCTAACGGCGAAGGATGTTACCGATGCATGAAGTACCGAAAAAGATACGTTTGGCCACTGTTTGGTTGGGAGGCTGTTCCGGCTGCCACATGAGCCTGCTTGATCTCGATGAAGCCCTGATCGGCCTGATGGATCGTGTCGATCTGGTTTATGGTCCGCTGGTTGATGCCAAAGAGTATCCCGAACATGTCGATGTCTGTCTGGTCGAGGGAGCCGTCACCAATGTCGAAAACCTTGAACTGGCGAGACATATCCGTACCAACACCCGTACCGTGATCAGTTTTGGCGATTGTGCCGTGACCGGCAACGTCACCAGTATGCGTAATCGAATACCGATCAATGACCTGTTAACGGCTGTTTACCGGGAAGCGGCAGCTCCCATTGGGCCGGAAGCCCTCAAGGTGCTGCCGGCGTTGTTGAAAAAGGTGATTCCGTTGCACCAGGCCATCAGGGTTGACTTGTTTTTACCCGGCTGCCCGCCGGCGCCGGAAAGGATTGCCGAAACACTAAAGGCCTTACTGGACGGTGTCGCGCCGGATTTATTGCCGCATATGCGCACCTTTGGTTAGTCGAATTGCGCTTATTCAGGAGCTGACATGGCAGTTGACATAAAAAAAACACTAACAATAGAACCCATCACCCGTATTGAAGGGCATGCCAAAATCACCATTGAATTGGATGATGGCGGCAAGGTTGCCGATGCCCGTTTTCATGTGACCGAGTTTCGTGGTTTTGAGAAGTTCTGTATTGGCCGCAGTTTCTGGGAAATGCCGGGTATTACCGCCCGGGTTTGTGGCATCTGTCCTGTCAGTCACCTGCTGGCGTCGAGCAAGGCCGGTGATGCTATTCTTGGCGTGCGTGCACCGGCCCCTGCCGTGACCTTGCGGCGCTTGATGAACTACGCCCAGATGGTGCAAAGCCATGCTTTGAGTTTTTTTCTGCTCTCCGGGCCGGATCTGCTGCTGGGGATGGATGCCGACCCGGCAGAGCGCAATATGACCGGGCTGATCAAACAATACCCCGAGGTTGCCCGGGCCGGAATTCGACTGCGTGCTTTTGGCCAGGCCCTGATACGTGCCCTTGGTGATCGCAGTGTTCATCCATCCTGGTCGGTTCCCGGCGGGGTTCGCAGCACCCTTAAAGCCGAAGATAAGGAGAATTTTGTCAGCCAGCTACCGGAGATGTACAGTACTCTGGATGTTGCTCTGGACCTGATGAAGGATGCCCTTGACCGCCACGCAGAAGAACTGGATGCTTATGGCAATTTCCCCAGCCTGTTCGTTGGTCTGGTCGGCAATGATGGGGGTCTGGAACACTATGACGGACACCTGCGGATCGTCGACAGTCGCGGGCGGATTGTTGAAGATGGCCTTTCTGCCGAGGCTTTTCTCGGTCTTGTCCATGAAGGGGAAGAAACCTGGAGTTACCTCAAGTTTCCCTATTATGCCCCTTTGGGGTCGGAGAAGGGGATGTACCGCGTTGGTCCCTTGGCGCGTCTGAATGTCTGTGATTTTGCCGGAACGCCGCGAGCCGACCGGGAATTGCGGCAGTTCCGCCATTTCGGTGGTCGCGGCAAAACCGTCAACAACAGTTTTTACTATCATTATGCCCGTCTGGTGGAAATTCTACACAGTCTCGAGCGTATTGAGGAGATCCTCGCTGACGACATCCTTGTCGATCACCATTTCCGCAGTCGTGCCGGGGTTAACCAGAATGTCGGGATCGGTGTCAGTGAGGCCCCACGTGGTACCCTTTTCCATCATTATCAGGTTGATGACAACGGCATTCTTGAAAAGGTTAACCTGATTATTGCCACCGGACAGAACAACCTGGCCATGAACAAAACCATTAAACAACTGGCCGGGCGTTTTATCAGTGGCAGCAAGTTCGATGAGGGGCTGCTCAACCGCGTCGAACACGGTATCCGCACCTTTGACCCCTGCTTGAGTTGTTCGACCCATGAAGCCGGGAGGATGCCCCTCCATCTGCAATTGCGTGATGCGGGTGGTGTTCTGCTGGATGAAATCCGGCGCGGCTGATGTGGTTGATTGTCGGTTACGGCAATACCCTGCGTGAAGATGATGGTGCCGGTTTTCGTCTTGCCGCTCTGCTGGCAGCAGAAATATCTCCCCACAAGGCGCGGGTGTTAACACTTCACCAGCTGACGCCTGAACTGACCCTGAATCTTGCTCATGATGACATTGACCGGGTGTTGTTCATTGACGCCTGTCGCGGTCAGAGCAAGCCTCTGACCATGTGTCGCCTTGACCCCTTTGCCGCCGTCGGCAGTTGTAGCCATTACCTTGCGCCCGATGTGCTGCTGCATATGACCCATTGCCTTTATGATCGAACACCTTCAGGCTGGTTGCTGACCTTGACCGCGCAGCGGATGGGCGTTGGCGTTACTTTAAGTGAAGGAACAACGTCTGCCATGTCGCAAGCGTTCGCTCTTATAAAAAAACTTGTTGATCTTGATTCGCCATCAACGAACTAGCAACAGCTGTGGCAAAACAGAGAAAACTTGCAGCTTGTGTTGACTTTATGATACATCTACTAATGAGAATAAAGCATGGTTGCTAGTTTATCTATTGATTTTAAGGGCGTGCAGTGATCTGTCATAAGTTAACGCCGCAATTGATTTTGGAGAGGAATAGGGCATGAGTACTTCCACTACCATCTGTCACACCCGGAAGACCGGTGCTGGAACACAACAAGAGCTCATCCCCCTTGAAGCAATGGAATTTGCTGCCGAGTGCCTGCGAACTTTGGCTCACCCCCATCGCCTGCGGATTGTCGAGATTCTCCTCGATCATGAAGAATCGGTTGGCGAGTTGGCGCGGGCCTGTGAGTTGCCCAGCCATATGGTGTCGGATCACCTGCGCATCCTTAAGGATCGTGGTTTTCTTGACAATAAGCGTGATGGTCGCAGGGTATTTTACCGTATTGCCGAACCGGCCCTGGCTGACATCATGAACTGTATCCAGAGGCGTTTTGGTGCTAACGCTCGGGGTGGAGATGTTGAAGAGCAGACTCGGGCGGCAGTCTGAAGTCTGTCAGGGGGTGTTTGTCGTTTTCGGAAGCGCAAGCAACCACAGTAACGTTGTGATTACAGGAGAAAGCCGGAGTCCCAGATAAGGGACCCCGGCTTTTTTTGCTTGTGGATGGTGTCAAGTTTTAGAACTTGACGTCGAAGCTTGCGTACACCTGGTCGGCTGATTTAACCATCAGAGGAGCAAAGCCGCCGAGGGCTTCAAGCATGGCAGCCTGCTGGCGTTCTGCGGCGCTGCCGACTTTGTAAGGCTTGGTATTCCAGTCCATGGAACCGGTGTAGTTGTAACGATAATGCTGGTAACCGACACGGAAACTGGCAGCCCCCAGTTTGGCCACCGCTTTGCCGGGAAGCTCGTAGATGCCATAGATTTCGTACACGTGGCCGCGGGTAGCAAGCTTGGAGGCATACATGTCATCATGGCCGGGGCTCATGCCGATCCAGTATTTGCTGCCGTAGTTGTACTCCAGTCCGAGCTTGAAATTGGTACTGGGAATATCGTAGCGGGTGCCGACGTAAACGGAGAAGCCGTCTTTGGAACTGGTGTTGGGAGAATATCCGGCAAAAGGAACATAGCCGGGGTCACCTTCAGCCAAACCAACAAACTGCGACATGGCGGCAACCATGTCCTGCATCATGCCGGCACTGTCGTTGAACATCCCTTTGCTGTTAGGGTTGGTACGGCTCCAGCCACCGCCGACAAAGAAGCTTAAATTTTGAAATTTGTCCATGTACAGGGCTGAGGTGTGGAAAATGTCGCCGATATTGTCACGATTGAAACTCATATCGGGCATCATGCTGAAGAAAGACATCGCATCTGCTTCCGACATTCCATAACCGGTGGTCGCCATATTAAATGCAGATGTTGCCATGTTTTGATTAACTGCGTTGATGACGCTGGAGTTCAAGTCAGGGTAGTTAAACACGTTCATGGCAACATAGGACTGAATATAAACGAAGCGGTTGTTGCGGTTATAAATGTCCCAACTGATACCGGCAAAGTCTGTGTCTCTGAGGGTGTTTTCCCCTAAGCCGGCTTCATAGCCACGACCATAACAGAAGCGGATACGTCCAGGCAGATTGGCGATGCCGAAGAGATTGTCGTAAGCATAGCCGAGGGTGGCACCGTCAAAAGGCCAGTCCATGTAGGAGACAGGGGTGGCCATGCGGCTGGGATTGTTCAGGCGCAACTGGCTGGGGGGGCCATCGGTGGTAGGGCGGCGGCCGACGGAGAACCAGAAGTTGCTGCCGCCGATGTTGTTCCAGTTGACAATGGCGCGATCCACCAGCAATTTGTTGTCATCCGGCGTACGTCCGGAGTTGCCGTCAATCGCAGGATAACCACCAAAATATCCGGCGCTGGTCTCCGGCGGGCTTTGCATTCCCCAGGCCTTGTACATGGCCAAACGGCCGACAAATTCAACATTTTCCAGGGCCCGAACGCTCATGTTGAGGCGCAGGCGGTTGGTGACCAGGCTCTTGTTTTTTTCTGTGATAGTACGGTTGGGGTTCAGGCCGGTGTAGCGATCGCGACTGTAATAGTCATAACGGGTGCGGAAGTCGCCCGACCACTGGAAACGACTGCTCATATCCTCCCAGATAGTTTCATCGATGTCGGCAATAGCTTCTTCCTGTTGTTGCTGTTGCAGACGCAGTTGTTCAAGCTGTAGCCTGAGCTCCTGTGTCTGGCGGTTCAGTTCCTCAATACGTTCCTCAAGGGTGGCAGCCAGTCCACTACCAGGCAGGGCCAGCAGGCCGATTAGAGCCAGAGTACCTAGTACCTTCTTCATTGTTCCTCCTTTTGTCGTGTTGTGAATGTGAGCCGGGTTGGGATGTGGCAGGATCCCCGGGCGATGGGCAATCGCACTAACGGCTCACGGAAAATCAAAACATGGTAAATTGTGTCGAAATGTTTATATGTCTAAACATCGGGATACGTCAATAAAAAAAGGAGTGGACATTCGTTCTGGCAGAGCGTCATGCTCTGAAGGGTCTCAGTCGCCAAACCGGCAACTCTGAACCGTATCTAAGAAGATCTGGTGTTTTTCAGTTTTAAAAGGCCGGGTCCGGAAAGCCTTGAGGAGTTGATCTCCTTGTAGTCGGCATCGAGATGGATCCCCCCTCTGTTTGCAGGTGTGTTAAAAAATACTTTGTTCGATGTGTCTTTTCAGCGCGAGAACTTTTAATTTGTTGAAAGTTGTGATAAGGGTCTGACTCAGTATTGTGTTCCAGAGTGCTTGATTAGAAAGCTGGCAGTCAAAAGCATTTAAGTGTAGTATTGCTGGTTAATATTTTGATCTGTTTTTTTATTGAACACTCAGACATGAGTTGTCAATTATGAATGCCAAATGGATACTGTCACCGCAGGAGCAAAAAAAGTTACGGCGCAAGCGTATGCTGCGTTCGGGGCTGGCTGTTGCTGTTTTCGTCGGTTTGTTCAGCTATTTCATGATGGATCCTGCCCAGAGAACGTCTCCACTCGCAGAAACAGAAATTACCAACGTTTCAACCCAGAAACAGCAACTACAATCAGTCGACGCACCTATTGATCAGGAAGTGGTTGAAGAGGTTAATGATCATATTATCGTTCACCAGATCAGCAATGGTGACACCTTAAGTACCATTTTTGATCAGTTGGGTATTCACAGTGTCATGTATCAGATTCTTGCCGCAGATGAATCTCTGCTGGCCCTTGATGTGCTGCGCCCCGGCCAGAAGCTGACCTTTACCTTTGACGATGACAAGGCGCGACTGCTGTGTATGGAGTTGTATATCCACCCCGGAAAGCAGGTTGTTTATGCCCGCTTTGATGATAATAATTTTGGCTACGAAGAAATTATCCATCCGGGAGTGTGGGAGCAGCAGCTTATCGACGCAGAGATCAGCGGCAGTTTCTATCTGTCGGCCAAGCGTGCCGGTTTAAGTGAGATGGAAACAGCGATTATCACTAACCTGTTTCGTGATCATTTGAATTTTGCGCGGGACATTCGTGCCGGTGACCGCTTTCAGGTGGTACGCAGTCAGCAGTTTGTCGGTGAAGAGTTTACCGGACAAAGTCGTATCGAGGGGGCGCGCATCATCAGGCGTAACCGTGAGCATACGGCTTTCTTGTTTGAGGATGGCAACTATTATGATGCCAAAGGGGAGAGTCTGGCGCGGGCTTTCCGCCGCTACCCGATGAACGGTCAGTATCGCGTCAGTTCCGCCTTTAATCCAGCCCGCAGACATCCTATTACCGGTCAGGTCCGGCCCCACAATGGGGTTGATTTTGCCATGCCGACCGGAACACCGATCCTGTCAACCGGTGACGGCGTCGTGACCCGGGTAATGACTCATCCCTACGCCGGAAAATATGTAGAGATTCAGCACGGCAGTCAGTATTTAACCCGTTATCTGCACCTGGATCGCATTCTGGTCCGCCGTGGTCAGACAGTAACGCGTGGTGAGCGTATTGCCCTTTCCGGCAATACCGGTATGTCGACCGGTCCGCATCTGCATTTTGAGCTGCATGTTCGTGGCCGCCCGGTAAATCCACTGACGGCCAACATCCCCATGGCAGCTTCGGTTCCTAAAGAAAAACGTTCCGATTTCAACCTGCTGGTTGAGGAGTTGGTTGCCGTCATGGAAAACGGTGGCCTCAAGATCGCGGCAATGGATGCTGATCAGCAACAACAAACTCCCTGATTTTTAGTCGTTAAGAGGGTCTTCTCCTTCCTGCCAGCTTGCCAGATAGCGTTCAAGCAGGTGAAAGTCTTCTCCCTTGTGCTCGGTAAGGGTAACGTACATATGCTCTTTGGGGATCTGCCAGGTGTCGTGAAGAATATTCATGAACCCCAGGGTCAATTCACGACGCTGCTCGATCGTGCGTCCTTCGCGAATGTCGGCATTGACCAGGGCAATACCTTTTTCCGGTTCCTTGACTCGCCCTACCGACAGGTTGTGGGTTCCGAATTCGCGGATGGAAATGCTGATATGATCAGTGCCGGTGTCCATAACGGAGGAAAAGAGCTGCCGAACCTGTTCGGCGAAGGTAACTTTGGCGTTGTCTTCCAGTGGGCGATTGATTTCAAATTGCAAATGAGGCATATAAGTTCTCCATGGCACGTTAGTGTGAGCGCTCGAGTCGACAACTATAACACAGTTTTATTTGCTGATTGACCTCATCTTTCACCGATACCCTTCTTCTGAGGGTGAAGGTGGTAAAAGGCCGGATGAGGGGGCCTTAAATAGGTCAGAAATTCCCCTCACCCTGGCCCTCTCCCTTAAGGGAGAGGAGTATCTGCGGAAGATTACTAACGATCAGTTTTTTTTATTGAAACACCAACCGGAGGATTTGCTGACGTGACAACTCAACTGAAACGCCCATCCAGCCCTGAACTTGACAAACTGCTTGGGCAAGCCTTCCCCGTGCTTGACAACGGTTTTGTCCGGGTCGTTGATTATATGGGGAATGATTCATCCATTGTTCAGGCCGCCCGGGTTTCTTACGGCGACGGTACCCGTAAGGTATCGGAAGATCGTGCCCTGATCCGCTATCTGCTCCGGCATCAGCACACCACCCCCTTTGAGATGTGTGTTCTCAAGCTGCACGTGCGCGTGCCCATGGATACCTGGCGCCAATGGATTCGTCATCGCACCGCCAGTGTCAATGAATACAGCACCCGCTACTCCATCGCCATCGATCGTGCCCAGATGACTCCGGCGGATAGCTGGCGGCAGCAGGCTCAGGATAACAAGCAGGGGAGCAGTGGTTTTTTTGCTCTGGATCAGGGGGAAAAGCTTAGTGAAGCAGAGCAAGAGCTGCATCGGCTGAGTAAAGAGGTTTATCAGCAGCGGTTGGATGCTGGTGTAGCCCGTGAACAGGCGCGCAAGGATTTGCCTTTGAGTACCTACACCGAGGCATTCTGGCAGATTGATTTGCACAATCTGCTGCACTT
>OBJA01001293.1_pt1 | contig 17780 bp, 16 predicted proteins | sample 1519751 | NCBI WGS metagenome assembly OBJA01 (sample SAMEA3881238, study PRJEB22517) | soil metagenome | biome: lake sediment; feature: soda lake sediment; material: sediment, water from around vicinity | place: India | collected 2013-12-23 | depth 3 m | reverse complement strand
ATTCTTAGACCCAATATCTATATGCAACACTTCATCCGTTTCGTACAACCCTCCGGAAACTTCATCTACCTTCCATTAAACCATGCCCGGGTCAGCTATATTGATGTAAGGGATGTTGCTGCGGTTGCTGCTGAGGTGATTCTTGCCGGTAAAGAGCATTGGGGTAAGATCTATGAGCTGACCGGTCCTGATGCACTAACCATCGATGATGTCGCCGATTCTATAACCTCGGCAATAGGAATACATATAGGATATGTGAATATCTCCGAAGACACCGCTCGTCATGCGATGGAGGTTTTCGGAACCCCCTCCTGGATGGCTGAGGGCATGCTGGAGCTTTATGGGTTGCAGAGGGCCGGTGTCAATTCAGCTGTAAATTCAAACGTAAAACTCCTGTCTGGAAAGCCCCCGATTGTATTTGATTCGTTTGCACATGATTATGCCAATGTGTTCAAAGCTATTATTCAGCAGGAACACCACACCTATCTGAGCTGAGGAGGCCCATGTGGGAAAGAGAGTAAAAGCAGAGCTGATTTCAGAGGGTGCGGGGGCCAAAGTAAGGCGGCTCTTTCCCCTGTCTTCATTGCTGGACTGGGACCCCTTTGTTCTTTTCGATGAATTTTTTGTGGATCCCCAGGCTGGTTTTCCCCGACATCCACACCGGGGCTTTGAGGCTGTTACCTATATGCTTGAAGGTAGCTTTCATCATGAAGATAATCTGGGGAACATGGCAACGGTAGGCAGTGGGGGTGTGATGCGCTTTACTGCCGGAAAAGGGATAGTTCATTCCGAGATGCCTGGAAGTAAAGAGGTGAGTCATGGAATCCAATTATGGGTCAATCTGCCACGATCTCTTAAAGGGATTGAAGCTGAGTACCAGCAGATGGAGCCGGATGAGGTACCTGAGCAACAGACCGAAAGAGGCGTGTACCGTACTATTATTGGGGAGGGATCCAGTATTATAGTGAAGACACCTGTGATCTACAGTGATATTCGTTTGGAGAGTCGAGAACATGTGGAACCAGTCTTGCCCAAACTATACAGAGGACTGGTGTACGTCTATAAAGGACGGCCGCTGATAAACGGAGAGCAATACCGGCACGGAGATGGAATACTTCTTGAGAGTGATAATACTGTACTGGTCGATTCTGGTCCGGAGGAATCCAGTGTGCTTTTTATTGCAGGACATCCCCATAACGAACCGATAATTCATAATGGATCTTTTATAGATTAAGAAATCTCTTTGCAGAAAGGTTTTAAAAAACTATATTATATGTTTGCCATTCACTCTTTTGCGGAAGTGGTGGAACTGGTAGACGCGCTAGGTTCAGGACCTAGTGGGTGCAAGCCTGTGGGGGTTCGAGTCCCCCCTTCCGCACATGCCCCCTACATAAACCTCGTAGTTACAAACAACACATGAGACCTATTGAACTATTGCCTCAGGCAGTCATAGAAAAAATCGCAGCAGGTGAGGTAATTGAGCGTCCTGCATCGGTGCTTAAGGAATTGATCGAAAATTCGATCGATGCCGAAGCTACCAGAATAGAAATTTTTGTGGAAGATGCCGGATTTGCTACAATGAGAGTGACTGACAACGGAAATGGGATACCCCCTCAAGATCTGGGAAAATCACTCTTACGACATGCAACCAGCAAAATCAAAACTGCAGATGACCTGTTTTCAATCGGAACTATGGGATTTAGGGGGGAGGCCCTGGCGAGTGTCTCAGCGGTCAGTCGCATGACAATATGCAGCTCTGCAGAGGAGAGTGGGCTTGGCTATGCGATCTCCTCAGATGGTGGAATTCAGGCAAAACTGACTCCCCAACCCCATATGCGGGGCACTACTATTACGGTCAGGGATCTTTTCTACAATGTTCCGGCTCGAAAAAAGTTCATGAAAAGTCGGCGTGGGGAACAGATGGCGATTATGCGGATGATAGAGCAGATCGTTATCCCATTTCCCACTATTCATTTCTCGGTGACAATTGACAATAAACGGATTCTGGACCTTCCTGTTGCCCAGGCTGCACCTGCCCGCATTGCCGATATTGCGGGACCTGAATTTGCCAGAACTCTGATTCAATGCAGTGGTTCCAGAGAAGGGATGGATGCCCGTATTTATGTCTCTGCACCTGATAAGCTCCATGAGCGTCCCCGCTTTCAGAGTCTCTATGTTAACCTTCGGCGCATCGACAACGATTCGGTAACCTACGCGATTCGGGAAGCGTTCTCTCAATTTCTGGGTTCTGGCTTCAGGCCCTCCTTTTTCTGTTTTCTCGATATTGATCCCGCAAAAATCGATGTCAATGTCCATCCAACGAAGCAACAGGTCAAATTCGATGATGAGCGGGAGCTGTTCCGTTTTATTCACGCCTCTGTAAAACAGCATATTTCATCGTATATGATAAAGTCAGATCAGGTACTCAGCGGAAAGCACCAGGTAAGGGAAGGAATATCTGAACCTGAAGTTCCTTACTCAGTGGCCTCTTTACCACATCGGTCGCATGATGAATACTCCACTGGATTACCTGTACAAGAATCCTCTGATAATGTCACGGAGATGCTTCGCAGCAGGATGAATGAATCTTCCGAGGGTGAGCAGACGATCCTTACCTTTCCCGGCGGCAAAAACAGAGATAATGACACCGAGCAGGTAAAAGAAAACAGCCTGCCCTTATCAAGCGATGTTCATGAACAGATGTGGGATCTAATACCCTGTTATCAGATTCACGGTGTTTTCATATTGGCCCCCATAAAAAAAGGGATTCTGCTTATAGATCAGCATGCAGCCCATGAACGGGTACTCTTTGAGCAAGCTCTGGAGGATCTAAAGCGGGGTCGTTCGGCATCTCAACAGCTACTCTTCCCAATAGTGATGGAACTTACTCCTACAGAGAAGGCTATAATAGAATCCGGGCAGCACTATTTTTCCTCTTTTGGGTTCGAAATAAATGATTTCGGGGGACATGCCTTATCGGTTTCTGCGATACCTGCATTTTTGCGTGACGGAGTTGTTGAAGAAACAATCAGAAGTATGATAAAATTCCTTTTGGATGAGAAGGATCCGGAGGCGTTTCTGGAGCCGGAACGTAGATTCGCCGCTGCATTTGCATGTGGTGCTGCGATCAAGGCCGGGCAGAAGCTTACTCAGGAAGAGATGAACGCACTTCTTAACAGTTTGTTTTCCACGAAAAATCCTTATATCTGCCCTCATGGGAGGCCAACTCTGGTAAGGATCTCTCTGGATGAACTTTCGCGCAGATTTTTACGTTAGGAGCAGGCATGCGCAGTGAAGAGCAGGGGAACTGTATTGTTATCAAAGTGGCTCAGCACTTTGCCGGACCCATTGTCAAAGAAACCATGGCCGGCGTACTTGAGCGGTTTAAATCGGGAAAAACCGTAGCTTTCGTTTTTGATTTCCATGTTTCAGAACTAATAGACAGTTCCGGAATCGGGGCTTTGGTTTCTCTGGCAAAGGAGTTTCACTTCGGAGGCGGGCAGTTAATTTTACGCAACCTAAATGATGACCTTCTCCAACTCTTTATCGATACCGGACTGGATAAGATTTTCTCCATCGAGCACAGGGGTGATGTCCGGAAAGCCGAGATCGATCTGTTCGAGAATGCTGTGGATGTACGGCTTACTATTAAAAAGGAGTTAGTCGCAGATCTCTGTGTCTTTATCATGTGCGGGGTGATGAACCATCCGATTGGTTCAAGCTACTTTAAGCAGCAATTTCTCCTTTCTTTGGCTACTCATAAGAAATTTATTCTCGATATGGAGGAGTTGACGTTTTTCGATAGTCTCAGTCTTAGTGCCGTTCTTGCCATGAACAATCTTCTAAAGGGTACAGGCGGAGGACTTCGAATCTGTGGTGCAAACTATATTGTCAATGATCTTTTTACAACCTTGAATATCGATTCTATCATTCCTGTGTTCAATACCAGAGGTGAAGCCCTGAGCGGGTGGGATTCGCACTATGTGTGATGATCCAGCTACACCACTGAGAGTACTGATCCGATCCATTGGTTGCAGGACTAATCAGGAGGAGATGACGGCACTTCAGTTCGAATTCCAGGAGAAAGGGATTCGTATTGTCTGCTCGGTAGAAGACGCTGATGTCATAATTGTAAACACCTGCTCTGTTACTTCCTGTTCTGAGTCAAAGACCCGTCGATTTCTCAAGGCTATCTCCTCTGGTGCTCCAGAGGCTCGCATACTGGTTACCGGATGCCTTGCTCAGCAGAAACCTTTTGAGCTGAGCAGTATAGGAGGGGTTCATTGGGTCGTCGGTAATACTTTTAAGCATCTGATCCCTGTAATAGTTCAGGAAGAAGATGGGGGGATATTCCATGGCGCATTCAAAGACAAAACTGAATCTTTTCGGGATTTCCGCCCGGTCATTCCATCTGCAAAGAGTGGCAGTCGAACCAGATTCCCTGTAAAAATACAGGAGGGGTGTGATTACCGATGCGCATACTGTATTGTGCCATTCTTGCGGGGGCCATCCCGCTCGGCTTCTGAAGATGACATACTGAAGACCTTGAAAACCGCAATCGACTCAGGATATAAAGAGCTTGTTTTAACTGGTACGCATATTGGTCAGTACAGTGGGAAGCAGAGCCTTGCTGGGCTGATTAATAAGATTCTCAATATCGGGGGGGATTTCAGGGTACGGCTGAGTTCGTTGGACCCCCGGGACCTCACAGATGAGCTGTTGGAATTGATAGGAAAAGAGCCGCGGGTTTGTGATCATCTTCACATTAGCTTTCAGAGCCTTGATGAAACCGTTTTGAAACTCATGGACAGGCCCTATAAAGATTTCGATCGGCTGCTTGGTACTGTTGTTGAATTCAGGAAAGCATTTCCCCGGGCTGGACTGGGGGCAGATCTGATTGTGGGGTATCCCGGTGAATCGGAATGCATGTTTGACATCATGCTTCAGAGGGCCGCACTGATTGGTTTTTCCTATGCTCATGTATTCAGGTACTCGCCCAGACCCGGGACCAGGGCTGCACTTTCAGGGGAAAAAATCTCAGAAACGATAAAATCTGAGCGGAGTTTGGCTCTTCGCAGGGTTATTTCCGAAAGCAGAAGTAATTTTTTACGGTCAAATGAGGGTATTCGATGTAGAATTATTGTTGAATCGGAATTCCCGGTTCGTGGTTTAACTTCAAATTATCTCCATGTAGAGGTTCCATCAATACGTGTGGAGCGCAATTCATGGCTATATGTGGAGCTTAAAAACAGGGAACAGGGGCGGTATTGTATTGCCGAACCTGTAAATCCATGAGGATGTATGATTCAGAAAACAAATGCAGGTACTGTTAATGAACGATATCGGCGCGTTATCGAAAACATCGATCACCTTCCTTCTTTGCCATCAATAGTAACCCGGCTTATTCAGGTAGTGAACTCTCCTGATACATCGGCAGAGGACGCTGCGGAGCTGATTGAGAAGGACCCTGCCCTGACCAGCAAGATGATTCGTCTTGCAAACAGTGCCTTTTATGGTATTCCCCGGAGCATCTCATCGGTGAGCAGTGCTGTTGTTATTCTCGGTTTTAACACCATCCGTTCTCTGGTACTGAGCGCATCGGTTATGAAAATGTTTCCCGGGGCACAGATGCAGGCTATTGATAAAGACCGGTTTTGGAAACATGCGATTGTTTGCGCTATTGCTGCAAAAGTGATTGTACGTCATTTCATCAATGTCCGTATGATGGATCCTGAGAGTGCGTTCTGTGCAGGAATTCTTCATGATATCGGCAAATTGATTTTTAATGAATTTATTCCGGACGATTACCGTGAAACCTGCGAATATGCACAGAAAAAAGGTATTTCTCTGCTTGATGCTGAAACAAAGATTCTTGGTATCAATCATGCAGAAATAGGGAGAATCCTTTCTGATAAATGGGCTCTGCCTCTGGATCTGGAATATTCGCTGGTGTATCATCATGAGCCTGCTCAATCAGATACGATTCTTGATTTGGTTACAACGGTTCATTTTGCTGATATTCTTACCCATCGCCTGGGGATGGGGCTGTATGATAATGAAACACAGTATGGTGAATGGGAGAAGGCTAGAACAGTTCTCAATATCAGTGAAACTGATTATAGACGGGTAAGCGATATTCTTGCTGATAATCTCGAAAAATCGACAGAATTTCTAAGTATCATAAGGTAAACACAGGGTGTGCAGTGGATCAGAGGTCCTTTCACAAAGCTATTTCACGTTTACCATCTCCTTCACCGGTTCTCAGACAGATCTGTTCTGTTGTCGACAACCCCGAATCATCAGCAGGGCAGATCGCGCAGGCTCTTCAATTGGATCCGGCTATTTCAAGTAAAGTCTTGCGTCTGGCAAATTCAGCATACATTGGAATTCCCGGCACGGTTTCATCATTACAGAATGCTGTTGTTTTGCTTGGTATAAAGCGGATACACTCCCTAGTCTTAGCTACCGGGTTGCTTGCTTCAATGCGGGCTCCTGCAGATTTATCTTTCCCTATTGTACGTTATTGGCGACATTCGATATCTGCAGCACTAATTGCAGAATCGATAGCGCGCCACCTTAAACGGTACGATATAATTGATGAACACGAAGTGTTTGCCGGGGCCGTTCTCCATGATATAGGTAAACTGATCCTTGGTATGTGTAGAGGCGATGTGCTAGAACAGGTGATAAAGAAAAGTAAAGAAGAGCATGTTCCTTTTTTTATTGCGGAATCAGATGAAGATAACCTGAGTCATACAAAGATGGGTGAATTGCTTGCGACTCAATGGTGTTTTCCGGAATCACTTTACGCCTGTATCGGTGGTCATCATGCACCCGGACGATACCGGGAAGCCGGGCGGGCTGTATCAATTGTTCATGTTGCTGATATAATGGCGCATTTAGTCGGTTTCAGCATATATCCTGAAGAGCTCGTGCCACGGATCGAAGATGCTGTGCTGGGCTCAATACAGCTTCCTCCAGAGCGGCTGCGTGTCATTGCAGAAGCGGCGATTATGGATCAGAGACGGGTAGAGACGCTGCTTGAAATTTTTGAGAACTGATTGGAAAAAATGGAGTACAACGATTTTTAAGAGGTTGTCATTGCTCCAGATTTGCCCATCTACCTATTTTCTAACAAGGTAAACGAAAAACCAGGAGTATAACTTCCAGTATGAATCTATTTGCCAGATTGAAAGATGGGTTAAGTAAAACACGTTCCCAGATTACTTCGATAGTTGGTGGTGAGGGACGATTTGATGAGCAGTTCTTTGATGCTCTTGAAGAGGCGTTGATTGCAGCTGATATCGGTTTAGAGTTATCGGTAGAGGTAATTGAGCAATTGCGAATAAATATCAGGGACTCTCGCTCCACAACGACACAGGAAGCATATGCAATGCTTAAAGAGATGCTTGCTGATGGTCTGAGTGTAACTAAAATGCCTGAAGAATTCCCCCCCAAGCCCTGGGTAATACTGGTGGTTGGAGTAAATGGAGTTGGTAAGACAACAACTATCGGGAAAATGGCTCATGAGCTTCGCAAAAAAGGCAAGACGGTAATGCTTGGTGCTGCAGACACATTCAGAGCAGGTGCTATTGAGCAGCTTGGTATCTGGGCAACACGCACTGATTCGGAGCTTGTTGCCCAGCATGCTGGGGCAGATGCTGCATCGGTGGTCTATGACGCTATGGAAGCTGCAAAAGCACGGAATACCGATGTGTTGATATTGGATACCGCAGGACGGCTTCATACAAAAGTAAACCTTATGAATGAGTTGGATAAAATTCTGCGGGTCATTAAGCGAAACACTCCCCATGCTCCTAACGAAATTCTGTTGGTTGTGGATGCAACAACTGGACAGAATGCCCTGAAGCAGGCAAAGGTGTTCAATGATATCCTTGGAATAACCGGTCTTGTCATTACAAAATTAGATGGAACTGCAAAGGGTGGTGTTGCTCTGGCGCTGACAAAAACATTCAATATTCCGATAAAGAAAATTGGCGTAGGTGAAGGATTGGAAGATCTTCAGGATTTTGACCCTCATGCCTATGTAGATGCTATGTTTGGTGATCTGCGCTAAAGCAGACGGGAGGTCAATGGTATGCTCGATGAGAATAAGTACCCGACGATGAAACTGCTTCGGTGTAAAAAGTGCGGGAATGTGTTTGCAGAGAGTCTCGCTGGGACAACCGACTGTCCTGAATGTTCTTCGGCGGATGCATCCCAGTATCAACCAGACAGTTTTGATAATAAAGATGATACAGTGCAGTGATATCATGGGAGTTACAATGGATAATCCTATCTGGTCTTACTTTTTTCGTCCTCCACAGGAAAAGAAGGCTAACCTCGAATTGCTGAAAGCACTTCCGGTTTTTGCGAATCTCTCGACAGGTGAACTGATTCTGGTGGAGCGGGTACTCCATGAGCGCCAGTACGGCACGGGTGAGATTGTGTTCAATGAGGGAGAGCCTGGGGCGGGCATGTATATAGTTAAAAAAGGTGAAGTTTCGATTACAAAAAGAATCGCAGGTGAGAAGAGTTTGCACTTGGCCATGATTCCGGAAAAGAGCTTTTTTGGAGAAATAGCTCTGCTCGATGAGATTCCCAGAAGCGCTTCTGCGATTTCGGCTACCGATACGGTGTTGTTTGGCTTTTCAAAGCCGGATCTGGAAAATATACTGGAGAGAAACAGTCGGCTTGGAAGTAAAATTGTCATGAATCTTTCTCGCCTGGTTAACCAGCGTCTCATAAAAGCAAATGAAAATCTGGAGAAGCTGCAGCTTGAACTTACTATCCTCAAGGAACAGATGGGCAAATGAATGAGGTTCGGAGCAGTTCCAATCGTGTGATTCGGTTTGGCTTTATAGGACTTATTCTGTTGATTACAGCAATGGTTTTATATTCTGTCAAAATGTTGTTTCTCCCCTTACTCGCTTCTGTGCTGCTGACATTTCTTCTTCAGCCTGTTGTCAACTTTTTTGAGACCAGAGGTTTCAGACGAATGACTGTAATTGTCGGTATCTATTTTTTTATAACCGCTATGCTGATTATTGCAGCATTTTTCCTGATGCCGAGGTTGCTTGCTGAGGGCCGGAACATCGCGCAGAATTTGCCTCATTATGAGAGCACAATTCGCGATGCACTGCAGAGTGTTCGTGAAATGATCATTCAGAAATTTCCATCTGCAGAGATACCCGATCTGTACGTTTTTATCCGGGACCAGATACGTGGTAACACCATGAGCATATCAGAATCTATACCTGCTCTTGCAAGCAGTTTCTTTTCTGTTCTCTCTTTGATTGTACTTATTCCAGTGATTACCTTCTTTTTCCTTGTGGATGGATATCTCATTCAGAAAATGTTTTTGAAAATGGTACCAAACCGTTATTTCGAAATGTTTGTTCTTCTCTTTTCCAAGATCGCCGGGTCGGTTCAGTCGTTTCTGCGAGGACAGATAATTGATGCTCTGGCTGTGGGGATCATGACATCTGCAGGGTTGACCCTTATAGGTTTACCCTACTCTATGCTTATTGGTATCATTGCTGGGCTTGGCAATCTGATACCCTACTTGGGACCTTTTATCGGATTTCTTCCCGCATTTTTCATTTTGATTGTGAGTCCTGCAGGTCTGACTGTACTCGGATTTTTTAAAGTGGTGACCGTTTTTGTCGTTGTGCAGTTTCTTGAAGGCACTTTTGTCTATCCTATTGCGGTGGGGAAGAGTGTAAATCTGCATCCGCTGGTGATCATCATTGGGATTGCCGTTGGGGGACAACTGGGCGGTATCATCGGGATGCTGATAGTAATTCCAATAATAAGTATTTTGAAAGTTACCGTTGAGGTGCTGTTTTCATATCTGAAGCGGTACTCAATTATCTAGGGTCAATTTTTTCCAAAAAGTGCTTTAAGGTAGCTTTCTGCTAACTCGGACAGTTCGATCACTGCTTTTTCCATTCGGATTAACTGTACAGATATCATGATAAGGAAAGCTGCAAGTAAAAGAGAGAGGCCGGAAAATATAAAAAGTGTCATGGCTATAGACCTGAAGAGGGGTTCATATGAGGGAAACGGGTAAGAGCATGCAGTTTTCTTTTGTATCCGGCTAGTGCGATCATTGCTGCATTGTCGGTACAGAGGCCGGGGCTGGGGAAGAAAACCGAATTGTTAAAACGCAATTTTATTGTATCACGAAGTTTCCCGTTGCAGGCTACTCCTCCAACCAGCGCAACTCTGCTTATTCCGGTCTGTTTTGATGCAGCCAGCAGATTTCCTGTTAATGATTCGATAACTGCTTTCTGAAAGGCATGGCAAATGGCTGGGCGGTTTTCCTGAATGTATTCAGGAGATTTGTCTGCCACAAAGTATTTTACAGCTGTTTTTAGCCCGGAAAAACTGAAATCGCATGAGCTCCCTGAAACGCGGGCAACAGGGAATGAGATGTCACCACTAGTTGTTACTTGTGCGGCTTCCTGTTCTATCGCTCTTCCGGCTGGGTAGGTAAAACCAAGCATTTTCCCTACTTTATCGAATGCCTCACCAGCAGCATCATCCACCGTTTGACCTAAACATGTGTAATCACCGATAGCATTAACTTTGTATATTGCTGTATGTCCACCGGAAACAACCAGTGCAAGAAATGGGAACGGGAGCTCAGGATGTTCCAGACATACTGAAAAGATATGTCCTTCCAGATGATTTACTCCGGTAATTGGGATTTTGCGGGCGATATGCAGTCCCAGCGCAAAACTGATTCCCACAAGTAATGCCCCGGCTAACCCCGGACTGTCTGTCACAGCTATCAGATCGACATCTGATAATGTCATTGAACTGTCTTCAAGAACGGAAGTGGTAAGCCAGTCAATTTTTTCCAAGTGTGCACGTGATGCAATCTCAGGAACAACACCACCATAGCGGCTGTGCTCGGTTTGAGAATAGATGCAGTTTCTGATAATGAAATTATTTTCGAGAACTGCTACCGAGGTTTCATCACAGGAGGATTCTATACCGAGAGTAATCATTGCAAATCAGTTCAGTAGTTGTAATAAATGTGGTTTCATGCTCAATAGAGAAACCAGTTCCGGGTCACAATTTATAAAGTACAGTGATCCGTTCTGGCCGGCTATAATATGGTATATTTTATCGAGGTATTCCAGTTCTTTATCATAGATAAAATGAATTCCGGAAAAATCGATGCTGACTACGGGTTTGTTTTTGGATGCGAGAATTTCTGAAAGCATTTTCCACAGTTGAATAAAATCTGCATCTTTGGTGATATCGGAGTAGAGGGGGAGCACCGGGTGCTCCTGAACTACTTCCTGGGGCTGTTGCTCATGTACAACTTCCATGACATCTGATTCTATCTGGTCTGGTTGCAGGTTTTCTGAGATGGTTGGTTCTATCGGGAACACAGGTGTTTCCAAATGTTCTCCGGTGGTACCATAACCGCTGATTTCAGGCCAGGAACTTTCTTGAGGTTCTGCAGCATTGAAATCAGGTGTATCAAATATGAATGGGGTCTGAGTGGGGGGAGGCACATAAGGCTCCACAACCCCTGTATCCAGAACAGGCGCAGGATTTTCCATGCTATCTTCTGGAGCAGAATCTTCGAGGTAGGGGTGTTCAGGAGTGCTCTGGTCATAGATTCCAGAATCTGGAGTCGTTTTGTATTGCGGGAGCTGCTCTGTTTTTTCGAAATTGCCACGAACATTTCTTATAATCTGTATCGTCTCATCAGAAAATGAGTTTGGGGACATCGCCTGCTGGTTTTCAACCGGAGGTAGTACCGGATGGTTTAGCTGGTTGTTTGATCGTTCCTTTTTGAAGCTGTCAAATTCCTGTGCTTTTTTTTCGATTTCCTGTTCAAGAGAGGAGATTTTGCCTGAAAGGGATAACAGGTAAAACCAATCAATAAAAGACAGAATAATTGAAATACCAGTAATGACAAAAATTAAGATATAGATGGTATGGAGTGTAGGCATGCATTTTTCTCCAGTAATTGCAAATACATACGTTGTGTATTATTATATCTTTTTTTCAGATAATTGGGAATGCTCAAATAATCAACTTTGGCTGGAATTCTCTAACATTTATATTCTATCCAGAAACTTGAATACGAATTAAAGAGGGATGTATTATTTGTGGGAATGTCTGAAAATTTTGATATCCTGATAGTTGATGATGAAGAGAGAGTATGTGGTGTTTTGATGGATCTCTTCAGTTCACAGGGATATAAGACCAGGATGGCATGCAACGGGGATGTTGCACTCAGGAGAATATCTGAGAAGATTCCGGATCTGGTCATTTCAGATATTCAGATGCCTATAATGGATGGTTTTACGCTTTTTGGTATTCTTGAGCGGACTTATCCGCAGATTAAGCATATTCTCATGACTAGTTACGATGTAGATCAATATATCTCTCTGGTCCGCAAGTACAACATTGGAAATATTCTTATAAAGGGTTCTGAATTCAGTTTTAATGAGGTATCCTCGTATGTGCGATCAATTCTCTGTGGAGATATTTTTGGGCTAAATCGCCATTTTCCTGGAAATCCTATTCAGAATGTCTCAGTGAATAGCTACATTCAGGCAAAGAAGATCTGTTCTGAGATAATCAGTCAGTATCCCGATAAAAAGAGCATGTTTCTAGAGATTGCGATAGATGAATTGGTCTCAAATGCCTTTTTCCATGCAATACTGAAATTATCTGATGTACCGAGGGAACGTTGGCCTGAATACTTTGAGGTACGGCCTGAGTGCGCAATCAGAGTTTCCTGGGCGTGTGATGAGGAAAAGATAGGTGTCTCTGTTGAGGACCCCAGAGGTAATCTGAAAAAAACAGATGTGCTGAAATGGTTGGACTCCCGAAGAGAGGAGCTTGAAGAGGAACATGGCAGAGGGTTTCTTCTGGTGCGAAAACTCATTGACCGCCTGATTATCAATATTGATCCGGGAAAAAGGACTGAATGTGTTGTTATACAATATTTTAATGCTAACCCCCACAATAAACCGCTTATGATACACGAACTCTGAAAATAGTTCGCAAATCGGGAAAAATTACCTGATTGTGGTGCTCATTCTGTTCGCTTTCATTCCGTCTCTTAATGACTATCTCCGATTTAAACTGATTTAAGGTAATAATTACTCCGATGTGATTGGCATAATTATAGCTTTGTTTTTGGTGCTATGACAATGTTTCACGTTTTAGTAATTGATGACGATGATGAGTTGCGGGAGTCCCTTCGCAAGTCTCTCACCCGTCTGGGGTGTGAGGTGACAGTTGCCCATACTGCAGAAATGGGGTTGGAGAAGTTAAAAGGTGAACAGTTTGATGCTGTTTTTGCGGCGCTCTGTGTTCGCGACATGGGTGGGCGAAGTATTGCCAGGTGGGTGAAAAAGCAATCCTCAGATACCAAATTTTTCCTGGTCACGAGCTGGAAGGGTGATCTGGAGTCTAATCTACTGAGGATAGATGGAATACACGATGTGATTCACAAGCCCATCAATTTCAGTGAAATCAGAGACAAGGTGCTGGAACATCTGGGATGATTTTTTTTAGGGGGTTTGGGTTCGGATACTATGATCTGACTACTTGGTGAATCCGGATCCCCATTTAATCAAAATGCGTAAGTGTACTGAGTGTGGAAGAGTGTTGGAAATGCATGAGCAGCATGAATGGCTTTGCTCTGCTTGTTTGTGTAAACTGGAGAATGATCTCAGAATTCTTGAAATAGATCTGATGGCGGAAAGTCTTGAAATTTAACCAAGAAAACAGTTGCATTCCCAACGGTTTTTCCATATATTATAAAAAGTGTTTTTATTCGGTTAAATAGGAGCTGTTATGCTAATAAGGAAGCTGCTTGGATTAGTGTTATTATGTGCTGTGGCTTCATTCGGGCAGGAAGCAGACACCTCAAAGCAGAATTCTCAGAAAAAAGCTACAGCAGAAAATGTGATAGTACAGCAGGATTCTAACCACAAGACACTCAGCAAACAACTGATTATCCGCAAAAACCCTACAACATGGACCAAGCTAAAAGACATGTTCATGTAACCGGGTAGGAATAAGCGCGCTACACCCACCAGTAATAATCCTAAAAACAGCATTTCCGGAAATAGGCGTTTCTTTCGTTGTTAATCAGGGCTCCCAGTCGACATCTGATTCAATGCCGTAAAGTCTGCCGGTAATGGCTCCGATTGATAACGAAATGCTGAATTCCTGCACAGGTATTCTTTCTGAATAGTTTGCCTTAGGTGAAACTGAGACCTCCAGAGATATATATGGTTTATTCGAGGTGACATCTTTCATTTTCGGGAAATAGTCTACAGCGATCCATCCCCGAATGTTATTTGAATTTGAGTAAAAGTTTTCTTTTCCGGTATAGCTTACATTGGTACCATTGATAAGATATACCAGGGGTCCGGTACTGATATAGCCGAATCCGGGTAGATGAAATTGTAAGCCAATGACTCCGGCTCCATCAATACCGCGGTAGGTTGCATTATGCTGATTTTTTGAGGTAAAGTAGGTTGCCTGGCCAATGCCGATTATGGATACCAGGTTGTTTAAAAAAGCGGGAGAGGAGAGTTTGAGATGTGCACCTCCTGAGAAGCCGTATTTACCATGAAATACCGGAATCGAATCGCTGCTGCTGTAATACCTGTCTACCTCAACCTGAGTTGCACCGAGATCTACACCGAAACCGATAAATGTGGATGGGGCGTACTCAACTCGTGCATGAAAGCGGTTGAGCATTGCTGCTACTTCTTTATTGGTGATGGTGTAGCCCCCGAGATGGTAGGAGGCCCCTACTGCGATTCGCGCATCAGGGAACGTCACGGCTGGATTTGCCAGATTTGAAGCTGATGCCATTATCCCGCAGCATAAAAGGATCTGTAGTGTCGTCTTTACATTCACAATCCTGCTCCCAAACCCTACTCACCGAGAATAACCGGGAGTATAAGTTGTTCAGGGGTTTCAGTTATTATACCCTGTGATTCTGCCCATATCATCACTTCTATTTTGTTTGCATCCGATTGTCCGTATATGATCTCATTGGTAGCTTTCCCATTGATCGTTTGCACGGTTCTGGCAATGCTGACTGCGGTATTGGGATCTGCTATTCCATTATATGGCCAGGCATCGGCATCAAAGCAGTTTCGTTCGGGAATAAACCCTGGTAGGGTCTTGTAAAGAGAATCGTAATAAAAAATGACATTGAAATCAGCTGAATCCTTAGCCAGAATAGTCGGGTAACGGTGAAACGCCGAATCTGCTCTGAGCCGATAATATGCTTCAAGATATGCAGGTTCGGTAAGGGGTTCGATTGGGTCCCATTTGCTGTTATTGTTCAGGTCAACGAATCTGTTTCCACCACCTTCACAGGGTCGTATATCTTCAACCGGATCATAGATATTGAATTGGCGTATTCCGTCATTATTGATATCGATGAAGTTTGGTCCCCGGATAATTTTTCCGTCTCCATTGATATCTTCACCTCTGTTCACCAGGCCGTCATTGTTGCGATCTTCACCAGGGTCCAGATGAAAGTTTCCGTTGAAGTCTTCGAATGGGTAGACATAGAGCATCGTGTCGATCTCATAGTTACATATTACTTGTGATCCACCGTATGATTCAGTCCATCTTGCATAAGGTTTAGGAACCGCATATCCGGAAATCTGCAAGCTGAAACTTACCTCAGTACCATCTGCAACGGGATTTCCGTTCACATCAGTCACAATTGCGGCGCAGGGCAGCATAAATGTCCCATCATTGGGATTTTTTCCTTTCAGTATGTTTGTCCTGATCGTTATATATTTCGGCGGTCCGGCAAATGTAAATTTGCTTGTATCCGAACGTACCGCAGCGAAGTTACCTGCTGCTACCCAGACCTGTTTGAAAAAACTCGGTGTTTTTCCTGACACTAAATAGGTAAATGTGGAACCATCATCACCGGTGATTGCTACCGGGGGGTCAAGGTATTCTCCACCACTTGGACCATTGATGATATTAAACGAAAGCCGTGCATCCTTTACTCTGTTCCCCAGTGAATCGTAAGCGATTGCGGTTATTTTAGCTCTGCCGCCGTTGATATTGATCACTTCGGGGGTACCTGATAGCTCTATTCTCTTTACGCGATTCGCTTTGAAATAGAGGGGAAAGGATGCTGTGGTTATCTCCTGAGGTGTTCTTGCCAGAACATATATCACTGCAGTGCTTGCGAAGTGAGGGTTTCTAAGGTAAAAGGATACTTTGCCCTGGTTATCTGTTGTAACTGTTTTGGCAAAGAGCGTATCTAATCGACCAATTGTAACACTGATTTCCAGTGGTGCATTTGGAATTGGTGTTGTTTTATTCCCTTGAAGATATGTGACAAGAATTCGGGTTGAATCAGAACTGTCTGCAATACAGGTCTGTCCAACCGCAGTATCAATTCGTAAAACATTTGAAGAATAGTTCAAGATGACTGAGCCGAAGGCGCCGGCGGCTGAAATGCGTATTGTATCACAACCGCTTCCTTTTCCATAAATTCTGCACCGTGCTTCGCCCCGGTTGTTCGTTACAGAGTCCGCGGAGATAATGACAGTCTGATCCTGTTGACGGGAAAAATTGATACGTTCACCTGAAATCGGAATGGTTGCAGCATCGGTCAGGGAGACAAATATGGTAGATGTGTCTTTTCCATTACTGCTTATGCTGGGAGGCTCTGCATTGGCGGTGATCACGATACCTGTAAACTCTACCACGGTACTTTGCTTCTTTAGGGGGTCACTTGCGAGTGTAGCTGTAACAGTTGCAAGGGTGTTTCGTCTATCACTGGTAAGGTAGGCTACTGCTTTTCCATCCGAATCCGTTGTACTCTGGGCGGTAATCATTCCTGCAGTTGTCGAAAATGTGATAATATCACCAACAACAGGATTTCCGTTTTTGCTCTTAATAAAAACCGTAACCGGTGCCTTGCTTGACCCGTCTGCGGCTATTGATTCCGGGCCACGCAACGTCATTACCCGGGTGGTAATAAAATGGATAACCGTATCGCTTGAGGCATATCCCTCAGTTTTATCAAATGCAATAGCCTCGAGTCGCATGCTGCATTCGTATGGAAGTGCTGTGATGACGAAACGACTCTTTCCAGAAGCATCTGTGGCGCTGGAGCGTGAGTCGGAAGTGTCCACTCCTTCCTGGGTTTGGTAATATCGTGCAAGCTGTACAGTTCTGTTTTGGAGAGCAGTTCCGGACCCATTTCTGAAAGTCGCTATAACAACGGCGGAATCAGATTCGCGGGTTTGAATGAATGCTTTATCGATGGATAGAGCCAGAGAGAGATTTGAAGCATTTATCTGAATCGATGCTTGTGTACCTGAAGAAGTGACAGATACGATATCGGTTCCGTTAGACATTGCTTTTATCCGGGCAATGGCGATCCCTTCATAATTAGTGATCGAATCTGCAGAAAGGATTCTGAGGTTTGATTTTGTCCCGGATGCGAGGCTGAAGTAAATTGGGGATTTGGAAACCGCTTTACCAGATCCGTTTGTAACTTTTGCCGAAATGACTGCTGTATCACCGGAAGTAAGATTTGTCTGATCAGATAAAAGATTGATTGACATACCTCTGAATTCTACTTCAACTTCGTCGCTTCGGGATTGATCAGAAACAAGGAAGGCGGTAACGAATGCGGTATCGTTAATGTTTGAGCTGATCAGTGTAGCTCTGGCGATTCCGTCAGCACCGGTTTTACTCTGTCCGGAATTCTCAGGATTGCTTCCATCGCCCATGATAAT
>OBJA01001292.1_pt1 | contig 17780 bp, 12 predicted proteins | sample 1519751 | NCBI WGS metagenome assembly OBJA01 (sample SAMEA3881238, study PRJEB22517) | soil metagenome | biome: lake sediment; feature: soda lake sediment; material: sediment, water from around vicinity | place: India | collected 2013-12-23 | depth 3 m | reverse complement strand
ATGGGAAATAGTTAGGAACATCAATTTTATAAGGCGTAGTCTTCCACTTATCACCGGCAGGCTCCTTCTCTGAACAGGAAACAAGCAGAGAGACCAAAAGGAGCAGTATGATTGATTTTAGATGGGTCATGGGATATAATTTAAGCAAGTATCATTACAATGAAGGTAATCGCAGTTGCTAAATGTAATTGGATTAACAAATTTAATGATTAAATGCAGTATTGCTTCACTTTGCATGCCAATTAATCTAGTTTCATCCCTGAAATTGACGTTTCCCGATTAAAATGCATTAAATGAGAGGTAGATCATGAAGCCTATTAAAAGCTCAACACTGCAAGCCAATTATTTTTTAATGAGAAAATTTCTAACTCGAGTGCCGACAGTTACTGTATGATAGTAAAGTAACGGGATAACCCACAGACTTATGAGAGTACCGGCAGTCATACCCCCTAACATTGTTAAAGAGAGTGGCAATTGAAGTTTAGCACCTGTATCTGTGCCAAACATTTGTGGTAAAAGTACAATTACAGTAACTAAGGCGGTCATAACAATAGGCTTTAACCTACGACGACCACCCTCATGAATAGCGGGCAATAAATCCATACCCTCCTTACGAAGATTATCCAAGTTAACAAAAATTAAGCCTCAGTTAATACTTAATCTCTCAGTCCAAGTGACAACCATATTTAGCCGCATACTCAAATAATTTCTCCTTTTTTGTTAAATCTAAAGGACTCTAAACTAAGAGAGGTATTGTCTTGTGTTTAGCATTTGTTAATTTCATTGTTCTGAACCCAGTTTCGCAAATCCGGCTTATTGCTATCACTGAATATTCTGTAATAGGGCTGATAAAGAAAAGCAAAAGCCACTATATAGGACAATATGCCTAGCTGAAAAATATGTGGATTGTCTGGAAAACTTATGAACTTATTTAAGATATTATTAATAGAATGAAACCCAACTGCACTCCATATGCTCCCTGATTGAAAATAGATGTATGACAAGAGACATCCAATTAGAAAAATATTTACTAATTTTAGTTCTACATAAAGGTTTTCAAGACCATTGATGTGAATTATAGAAAAAAATACTGACGAAAGAATTAATGGAGCCCATACTGTCTTGAAAATTACAACTAATGCAACGAATATAAATGCTCTGAAAAAAAATTCTTCAATAATACCTATTGCAAAATTACTAAAGAGGATAGTTAATATATCATTAGCATTAAAATCATTAATGCCAACTTTTGATAAGTTTGATATTTTGATAAAGATTATCTCAAATGTCATTATTGAAACATTTAACATTACACCAAAAAAAAAGTAATAAAAATCCCTTACCTTAAATGTTATATAGCTATTTGTGAGTTTATTTACTCTATTATGGTATAATGTAACATAATAATATAATATAACAGGATAAATAATTGTGGATATATTGCCTAGTATGTTTGAAAAGCTTCGTAAATTATTTACCACGAAAGTGTTATAAAAAATAGAAAATACCACGAACAGGATAATTCCTATAACGAGAAATGACAATTTTTCAAATTTTTCCATATTGAGTATTGAAACATAGTGCTTAAGAGTACATTTCTCAAGCACTATAATGATCTTAATTATAAATTTTCGTACTTTTGTGAATCCGACCAAAAAAGTCCTTTTAATGAATATTTAGCATTAGCAACATCAACTAAGTCTGCATTTTGTGATGGAATGTTAAGCCAGTACACTATGCCATCTTTCTCATATTTAAATGATCGGTCTGGAAAAGGTACTCTTGAATCTGCTGTTTCATTTACTAAAGCAAAGGTAGCATCAAATGGGCTATTTAAAACAATGTCATCATTACTCTTTTTAAATATGGTAAATTCTAATGTTATAGTATGTTCGCAGTTATTAGCCTAGTTGTTGAGGGCTGCTATCAAAGTTTAAGAGAAAAAGTAAGTTGAAAACTTTCATAACGGGCGCACTTGTATAATAAAGGTCTTTTAGACAACTCTCTATTTAGCAGACGGCATTTGTCCGGCTTTTGTAAATTTGTTTTCTGCCCTATTAGTAGCAAAGCTAATTATCTTTAATGTGCTTTTATCTGCTGATAATTTTTCTGTGAAGACGATATTGTCGGATGGCTTATCATCTGATTTATCACAGGATAAGAGTAGTCCTCCAACAGTAGAAATTACCAAAAGGAAATTTAATGTTTTCATGTCAATTAATTTAAAAATGAATAATTAATCTTAGCTGTCTTCACATTGATGGTATTATTTAAATGCTTAATGCTTAGCACTTAAGACAAGTAGCTCCTTCATAATTAAAGTATAACCATTGAAAGTCTTTCATATATAAGACAACAAAACAGGGGTTTAACCCTAAGCAAAATACAAGTTTTTATTTGAGATTTTCATAAGGATAAATTACTTTCAAACCTCCTTACTTGAAACCGTAGAGATGTTGCATACTAGTTGTATATTACATCTCTACGGTACAATATATATAGACGACCAGTCCATAAGACTTGAACCGGTCTGATTACTTCTAAACAATTCTAAAACTGCATTTCAATTTTATTGTAGCCTCAAACTTCTACAATAAGCTGCAATTCCCTCCTAATGCAGCATGTAGCTTTAGCCACGTCAAATGCCTCCCGGCATTCCGTGGAAAATTTTATCAAGATGTCAAAGAACTGTCAGCATTCACTTGTCCCGATTTTACATCGGGAGCTATCAGCATTTAGTGATTTTTTAGTTCTGGATTCTGGGTTCTGAGATCTGAGCATTCGAAGTTCACAGGTTGTTCATTAATGTTAACTGAAACAATCGATAAAACGCTTAAACAACTATACGATTAAACTACTAAACAACTAAACGTCAAACGATTAAACGATTAAACTCAACCCTAACCTCTAAACCCTAAACCCTAAACTTTAAACTCAAAACTAACTATGGGACTATTGCAATAACCATACTAAAAGTCTCATATTTAGAAAAATGACCTCATTTGACCCCATTTTGACAATTTGGCAGTAAAAAAGACCCTTAGATGGCCCTGCCAATATGTCAGTGAAGGGTCAAATGGGGTCAAATGGTACTTTTCGGACATTATGGCAGAGAAAAGTCCGTCTTTCCAACGCCCAAATTCAAATAGTTTATTGTTAAGCGAAACAAACATAGTTTTCTGGTCAGCACTCGTTAAATTGGACTATTTTTGCATCTTTAACTAAAAGTAGAACACAATGGAGTTTAAGATTGGCGATAAGGTTAGATTTTTAAATGAAAAAGGAGGGGGAATAGTAACGCGACTAATTAGCCCAACTATGGTAGAAGTGGCTATTGAAGAGGGTTTTGAGGTTCCTGTTGCTGCAGCCGACCTAATTAAAATAGAACCCGGTGGCGCAGCCGATCGCTTCTTTGATCGCCCGGTTAATGTTAAAACAAGCAATACTTCTATTAAACCTCAGCCTGAAAGCCGTCCTCAGGAACCGGTTAGCTTGCCGGAAGAGGTAGAAGATGAGAATATTCAACCGCTTTACCGACAATCGGGAGCCGGCATTGTAGAAGGTATCTATTTATTATACGAACCATCAGACCAAAAATGGCTAATAACAGGCAATCTTGAAATATATCTGGTTAATAACACTTCTTTCGATGCTATCTATTCCTTCATTCTTGATGAGGGTAATAATACTTATGCAGGAGTGGGTTATGATATTATACCTGCCTATTCAAGAATTCATATTGAAACTATAACACGTGAAGATATTGAACCTTGGTCGACAGGTACTGTGCAGGTTTTATTCTATAATACTGAGATGTCAGAGCTTATACAGCCTCTGCACTCAGCTTTCAAAGTTAAACCAACAAGATTTTTTAAAGAAACAAGCTATCAGGACTATCGCTTAACCGGTTCCAAAGCAGTTGTATTGTTTCTTGGAGATCTTGCATCACTCAAAATAATGCCTGGTGTAACACTCGATAAAACCAATGTTGATTTGGCCGCTAAATTAAAGGTAGATGGTATTACACCAACTGCTTTAATTGATAGACATCGCACAGGTCCGCGTGAAGCTGAAGTTGATTTGCATATTTCGGCACTAAGAAATGACTACTCAACAATGACACACCATGAGATACTTGTATTCCAAGTTGACTATTTTACAAAGATGCTTGAAAGTGCAATTGCTTTCAACTATCAGAAGGTTGTTTTCATTCATGGCATTGGTAACGGAACACTTAAATCGGCGATCATAGACAAGATTAAGGATTACGAGACTATTGAATTACGCAAAGCTTCATTTGCTCTATATGGCAACGGAGCGATTGAAATTATAATACATTCCGACAACCGGGTATAAGCAACTCTGCCTTAATGGCTCAGATTTTGTAGTACCTTTGTAAGCGGATAAGTTCTTTGAAAAACGTAAAAGCAATGTGTTCTGTCGCTTGAGGTTTATTACTTCAAGAGGAAAGTCGGGGCAATACAGGGCGCCATACTTCCTAACGGGAAGGTTCTGCAACCGGCAGAAACAGCAAGTGCCACAGAAAACAACCGCCTAAGTGGAGCTATGCTTCACCGGTAAGGGTGAAAATGTGGGGTAAGAGCCCACGGTACTGTCTGGTAACAGATGGTGCGGGTAAACCTTATGGATTGAAAGACCAAATATACCTGAAGATTCCTGCAAAGGAATGAAGAGTTGCCCGCTCTTTTCAGGGGGGTAGGTCGTTTGATTCCGGAGGTGACTCCGGAACTAGATAAATGACAGAAATCTGAGTCAAATCGGAACAGAACCCCGCTTATAGCATTGCACGGTAGCGTTTTTCGTTTTGAAAGCGAATTGTCGGTTAGACCTGATAATTCGCTTTCTCTTTTTAAAACCTGCCTTGTACTTTACGACATTTCGCTCTGTATTATGTTTTAATTCTAAACAATTGATATGGATTTACTTAATAATGAATACCAAAAGCTGAGTAACCGGTCATTTCCTTATCCTCGCGAGCCTTGGATCGGGTATCAGGAGTGGCACGACACTATATTTTTACACTATAAAACTCCCTTTGAAGTAATAAGATCAGTTGTTCCTCATGAGCTTGAAATAGATATATTTATGGGAGATTGCTATATTTCTGTTGTCCCATTCACTGTTAAAAATCTTCGCCCACGATTAATACCGGCTTTTAAACCCATATCAGAATTTTATGAGCTAAACTTACGAACTTACGTGAAGTATAATGGCATTCCTGGCATCTATTTCTTTAGCCTTGAAGCATCCAAAATATTACCGGTTATTGCAGCGCGAGTTTCTACAAGATTACCTTATTTGAAGTCAGATATATGGCGGGATAATGGAATGTATAACAGCTACTGTAAATCACATGGATTTAATTTTCATCTGGAATACAGCATTTCCGGGCAAACCGAAAGGAATGAGAAGATTTCATGGCTATCGGACCGGTTCAGGTTATATGTAAAATCATCGGGTATTATCAGCATGATTGATGTTGATCACATACCTTGGGAGCTTCAGGATATCGAGATCAGAGAACTGAAACTTAATTACATGATAACCCAATGGCCGTTAAGCAAATTATCTCCCGAAATTGCAAACTTCTCAAGGAAAGTAGAGGTAAAAACATGGCGCAGAATGAAAGCTTAGACTGATATTATTATCCCACAGAATATTTCGTTTATTTGTTCACCACTTACTACCTTTGTGTGCTAATAAAACACACTCCAATGAAGAATTATTCTCTCTTTATTATCATGCTGATTATTGCATCAGCTTTACATCTTAATATAGCAAATGCACAGAATGAAATTCCAAATAATAGCTTTGAAGATTGGTCTGCAGGAGCACCTATTGATTGGGATACATCAAACGAATCGGTGTTGGGCATAAATTTTATATGCGTTACTAAAGAGAGCAATTCTCCTCAGGCTGGTAGCGCTTCAGCAAAAATTAAAACTGTAACTAACAATATTTTCCTTATTGGACCGGTAACAATGCCAGGTATACTTACTTTGGGTGAAGTTGTTATAGATATTCTAAATGGCACTGGCACTGTAACAGGTGGTGCTCCTGTAACAGGAAATCCCAAGTTTCTGAAAGGCTACTTAAAATATGAGCCTCAAGGTGGTGATTCATGCATTATGGGTATCGGGCTTACCAAGTGGAATGGCACTTCACGTGACACTATAGGCTTCGGTTACAAAACCATAGGCAGTACCATTACAAGTTGGGAGGAGTTCTCCTTACCAATTGAGTATTATCAATGGATAGAACCCGATTCGATGAATATAATGTTCATGTCGTCGAATATGATTTCAGGCACTCCGGTTACTAATAGCACAATGTGGGTTGATAATTTATCATTAGAATACAGTGGAGTAAATGTAAAAGACATCGGTGCTGACAAGGAATTATTCGTTTATGCTATTGAAAATGGCAACTTTATAGTAGCAGATGTAAAACAAAATAAGGCCAAGCGGATTGATCTATTTTCTATATCAGGAGCAACAGTTTTATCGAAAGAAGGCACCTTTGAAGGACAGACTCATCTGAATATCACCGACTTACAAAAAGGGAACTATATTTTACGGGTAACATTCACTAATGGCAAAACCAAATCAGTAAAATTTACCCGATTGTAGTTATTAAAAGTAGTTTTTGCTCTTATACTTTTAAGGCATCACAAGCCGTTAACTCACTAAGGTTTTGAGTAATCCTATGTTGATAATTTGTGCTCAACCGCTGTGTTTTTATTGTCATATAACCTTAAATTTAGCCTCTGTAAATAATACCCCTAATGAAAAGGAAACTAGTTATTTTAACTTTGCTTCTGCCAACACTTTTATGGACAGAACTTTCAGCTCAACAAACTGAAAACCAGGATTCACCTAACGCAGCACATGATCTTTTTATCAAAGACCATTATAGTCCTGCCCGTTATTCATACTCTAAAGCTTTAAGCTCCGATCTTTTATTAAAGGAATGGGATGCCGAGAACGATTATTATCACTCATCCTCTGCAGCAGAATTACAACATGGCGATGCCGCTTATTTACTGGAAAAGTTTCTTGAAGAACACCCTCAAAGCACCAGAACCAACAGAACATGGCTTCAACTGGGTCATTTATATTTCCATAATAACAGCTACCGCAGTGCACTTGAGGCCTATAATAATGTTTCAACCGGCGACATGAATCAGGAAGAGAGAGCCGAATTCATGTTCAAAAGGGGTTATGCGCTCTTCAAAAATGACGACCTCGATAAAGCTGCAACAGCATTTTCTCAAATAAAGGATAAACAAACCAAATACACCGGTCCTGCTAATTATTACTATGCTCATATTATGTATGAGAAAGGTAATTACGAAACAGCCCTTCGTGATTTTCAGAAGCTAAAGAATGATGAAACCTTTAAATCGGTTGTGCCATATTACATCATTCAGATTTATTACGTTCAGGGTAAGCATGATGAGATGCTTGCAATGGCCGAGCCATATTTAAAAGGCGCAAAGAATAAGCGAACTACCGAAATGCTTCGTCTTGTTGCTGATGTTCAGTATCGTAAAGGCAATTATAAGGAAGCAATAAAATTGATGGAAGAATATGCCCAACTTAATAGAAGCAAGATGACCCGCGAAGATCATTACATGCTGGCTTTTGCCTATTATTCAACTAGTGAATATACTAAGGCTATACCTGAGTTTCAACTTGCCACTTCAGGCAATGATAGCCTGGCACAAAACGCATTCTACCATTTGGGCGACAGCTATCTGAAAACCGATCAAAAAGTATTTGCTTCAAATGCTTTTAATTCAGCCTGGAAGATACCTATAAAGAATGCAATAGCTGAAGAATCGCTATTCAACTATGCCAAATTATCAATTGAGCTCTCCAATAATCCTTATAATGAAGCTATCAAGGCTATTCAGCAGTATCTAAATGAATATCCAACATCGAGAAGAAGAGATGAAGCATATACCTACCTTGCGAATCTATATCTTGTTACTAAAAACTATGATGAAGCACTCAAATCACTCGAGCTTGTTAGAAACCGTAACTCCTCGCAGAACAACATCTACCAAAAGGTAACCTATTTCAGAGGTATTGAATTGTTTAACAATGAGAAGTATTTTGAATCGGTTGCTCTCTTTAAGAAGTCGCTCGAGAATAAAATTGATCCTAAAATTACTCAGGGTGCTACGTTTTGGCTGGGCGAAGCATTTTACAGATTAGGCCAATATGATGTTGCAAGGAATTATTACCGTGATTTTACCAATAGTGCCAAAGGTCATCCATCTTATGATGCTGCATTCTATAACCTGGGATACTCACATTTTAAGTTAAAGGACTACCCACAGGCTCAAAAAGCATTTAATACTTTCATAAACAGTCGCCCCAAAGATCAGCGAATGGTAACTGATGCTACACTTCGCATGGCTGATAGTTATCTGATGATGAAGCAATACAGAGAGGCTGTAAATCTTTACGATCAGGTAGGAAGTTCACGTTCATCAGATGCCGATTACGCGCTCTTTACCAAGGCAATCATAGCTGGTGTATCGGGTGATAACAATCAAAAGATTTCAAGCTTGCAAAGGTTATTAAGAGACAACCCTAAGTCACAATATGCTGATGATGCACAATTTGAATTAGGTAAGACTTATCTTGCACAAAGAAAAAATAATGAAGCTCTTACTGCTTTTCAACGGGTTATTTCAGATTATCCAAAAAGCAGTCTTGTAAGAGATGCCCTTTTAAACACTGGTCTTATTTACTATAATACCGACAGAGACCAGCTTGCACTTGAAACTTTGAAGAAGGTTGTAAAGGATTATCCTTCAACACCTGCCTCACGTGAAGCACTAGCAGTTATCAGGAATATTTATGTTGATATTAACAAAGTCGATGAGTATGTACACTATACCGAAAACATTCCATTTGCCAATATAAGTCGCGCTGAACAGGATTCATTAACCTTTATAGCCTCTGAAAGCAGATATATGAGTGGTGATTGCGAAAAGGCCTTACCGGGATTTATGTCTTACCTTCAGAAGTTTCCAAATGGAAGTTTTTCATTAAACGCGCATTACTATAAAGCAGACTGCGAAAGCCGCGCCGGCAAATTAAAAGATGCAGTTAAAAGCTATGAATATATCCTTTCTCAACCCAGAAACAGCTTTACCGAAAATGCGGCTCTAAAAGCATCAGCAATGCTATATAATGCCAAAGATTACACAGGCGCACTGGTTATGTATCAGAAACTTGAAGATAATGCTGAAAACAAGGCAAATTTAACTGAGGCAATTGTTGGACAAATGCGTTCAAATTATCTTGTTGGAAATTTCGCCCAGGCTATACAGTATGCAGGCAGAGTTCTTGAAATGGATCAGATACAGACAAATATGGCAGCCGAGGCTAACCTCATAATCGGTAAATCGGCTCTTACATTGAAGAGGAGTGAGCAAGCAAGGTCAGCATTTGCAGAAACAGTTAAACTTTCACAAACAGAGGCAGGTGCAGAAGCTTTATATAACCTAGCTGTGATTTCCTTCGAAATGAGAGATTATACTGCTTCAGAGAATTCAGTATTCAAACTATCATCTGATTATCCCAACTATCACTACTGGATGGCAAAAGGGTTTATTCTACTCTCTGATATATACGTGATGCAGGGTAATACGTTCCAGGCTAAGCAAACGCTGCAGAGTATCATAGATAATTATGATGGTGCAGATCTTCGACAGGAAGCTATCAATAAGCTCAAAAAGCTAAATGAAACTGAACCTGCCAAGGGCGCAAAAAGAACACAGACTGACGATGAAGAAGGTATAATTATCAAATAAAGATCTTTAAGCAAAATGAACACATATAATAGCCTCATAAAAAACAGCCTCATTATCATTTTATTTGCTGCATTCTTTATAGGTACAGCAAGCAAAACAGTAGGGCAAAATATTAATGAACAGGTAACTGTTACTGCTGCTTACGAACCATCAGTACCCGATGCAAATAAGATTAATATCCAACCATCGGAGAATGAAACAGAGGTAAAACTGCCTGAGATGACTTACTCAAACCGTCCATCTCAAATGTTGGTAACCCTTAAACCTGAAAGCATTTCAGCAGTTAAGCTAGTAGGTGAACCACTTAAAAAGCTTTATCGCAATTACGCGAGAGTAGGCTTTGGAACATATACCACTCCTTTTGTTGACTTTTATGCTGCTTCGCTTAGGTCAAAAACTCACTCTTTAGGACTTCATCTTAAGCATATCTCCTCATCGGGCGAAATTGAAGGGTTTCCAACTGCCGATAATAGTCATAATCTGGTTGAATTATATGGCCAAAGGTTCCTTACTGAGCATACTTTATCAGGAAATATCGGCTTCCGTCGCAATGTAGTTCATCATTATGGTCTGGACACCTCAGCAATGAATGAGATAGACGATCCTTTTCTCAGATATTTTGAAGATGATGTTCTTAAACAGCGCTTCGTGAGGATTAACGGGCAAGTCGGTATCAGATCAAACTATAAGGATGAATCAAGAATAAACCATTATGCAAATTTTGGTTTTTCAAACATTCAGGATCTGTTTGAAACCGGAGAAACCAATCTCGGAATATCAGCCGGTGCTGATAAGCAGTTTGAGTTACTTGATTTTACCGATAGTCAAACTCTCGGCCTAACTGCAGATCTAAACTTTACTAATTACAGAGATAGCATTCAGAAACAAAGTAGCACTCTCATTTCACTTAAGCCTTTCATAAGTACTAAGTTTGAGCAGTACAGTTTATCCGCGGGACTTAACATAAACTTTGTTCTCGATTCAGTATCAAAGGCATTCTTATTTCCTTTTGTTGAAGGAAAGCTAAATATCATTGAGGATGCACTGGTGCTCAATGCAGGTATCACTGGCAATGTTAAAAGACAGAGTTTCAATGAAATAACCGACATAAATCCATTTGTACAGTCGGTACTTCCTTTAATGTACACCAGAGAAAAGTTCACTTTCTATGCAGGACTTCGTGCAAGAGCAGGTGAAAATATCGACCTGAGTGCTCAAATAAAATCAAGCTTTGTAGAGAATGCTTTCTTCTTCGTGAATGATTACAGTGTTCTGCCATATAACCGCTTTACTCTTGCACACGATGATGGCAAGATGATTCAGGGACGTTTTGAAGCTCAATTCCATATTGCTGAACGACTTATATTAAAAGCACACCTCATATTAGAATCATGGAGTCTCGATAGTCTCGAGCATGCTTATCACACACCTTCATTACGCTTTGGAGCTGATGCAATGTACCAGATACAAAACAAGATCATTCTAAGAGCAAATATTGCCGCTCGCGGAACACAGCAAGCGCTTGGAATGCCTATTGTAAATGGGTTCGAATCAAAGACACTCGACGGTTATGCCGATATCAGTTTTGGTGTTGAATACAGATATACTAAGGTATTGTCGGCATTCATCAACTTCAATAACCTGATGAATTCGAGATATTATCAGTGGAATAACTACCCATCATATCGCTTCAATCTAATGGGTGGTGTTGCATATTCATTTTAATTTTATGGTCACTACAGAGACACAAGGCAAATGTGTCTCTGTAGTGATTATTAAGATTATAGAACATAACCCTTTTATAATTCCTAACCGTTAAATACTTTCACCCACCTGCGTGGGTTTTTGTTTTATATGGGTTGCTTTGCTATAATACTTAACCCGCGACTGCGGGTTTATTGATAAAAATGATTCAGCTCCTAATGGAGCTGAATCATTTTTACAATTACACTTGTCGCGACATGGTGCATGATCTTAGTAGAAGTAGGCGTTACAGCTCCTAATGGAGGTGGGACAATAATATTTTTCTACCAAGGATAACTAACAGCCTTTTATTGCACAACCATTTTTTTACCAAAAACACTTCCGTCTCTTCCTATGAACTTAATCAGGTAAATACCAGGTAGGTATCGACTTACATCGAGTATTGTTGAACGATCAGGTATCAGGCCACTACCTATTTGATTGCCCTGCAGGTTGTAAACCCTGAATTCACTAACCGGTTGGTTTACCTCAACTGTTACAAGTGAAGATGCCGGATTAGGATACAGTTGTGCCTGATTAAGCTCAAGCTTATCAACTCCTATTGAGCAATCTATCCAAGACCAGAAACAATAAAAGTTATCGAAGTCCGATTCGCAATCATCATATACAGCTGTTACATAATAACAATATTCATAACTATAATGCGTGAGTGTATCATAGTAAAACTGATTGCTGGTAGATCCTATATAATTAAAAGAAGTATCTTCTCTGTATACATTGAAATGGAGTAAGTTTCTGGTGGTTTCATCCGGTGAAGGTTCTGTATATTCCCACTCACATAATACAATACAAGGCAGTCCAGGGTAAATGAAGCCGGCATATAATTCTTTTGCCGGTTCACAATTCCTGTAAATCTTTATGTTATCAATCGTCCAATATTTAATATTTGCAGTTGATTCTCCTTCAGCCCTGAATCTTATCCTTGACAGATGACCAAAAGCACCATCGGTAATATTGATGGTATATGTTTGCCAGTCACTGTTTGCATCATTTGTAAACTCCTTAACCTGTATCCATTCAGTACCATTGAAGACATCCACAAAAAGGAACTCTGTTTGAGTTGAGTTCATAATCTCCTTTTTAAGATCAAAATCCATTAAAATTTGTCCGTCAATGTAGCCTCTACCATCAAACCACCAACTGGTTAGCGTCCTGCTGTATGCGGTTCTGGGAATGTGATAAGTAAAATATGCACCCGGAGCAGGCATGCCTGCCTGACCCGCAATCTTCCAGCTGTTATCACCCCAGTAAGTTCCATCAGGAGTCCATTGGTTAGTTTCAAATAAACCAGTGGTGAAGTTTTCTGAAAAAGGAAGAAGATGCGCAGTATTTAAATAAATTGTCAACGGCCCTGCATAAGTTGATTCGCCTGTTTCACCGGGAAATCCATAAAATGTAAGGTCATAAACAGCTGATACCTGATAGGTGTTGGTTGGATTGAAAAGATTCAGATCAAAGTATTCCGTTACCGGATGATCTATTGACGTAAGTACTTCACCATCCCTATAAATGTTATAACCCACTACTCCCTGCGGAATTTCTCCCATTGTTGAATCAACAGGCGCATTCCATGTCAGATGAGCATAATCAGTATTGGGTGGCATAACTACCTGAAAATTGATTGGAGGGAAGAGATTTAATGTATCCTGTGCTGAAAGCTTAAGGATTACGCTTAAAATCAAAACAAAAAAAAGGATGGTCTTCTTCATGATAAAATGTATTGATATATATGAATGACAATTAATTTGAGTTTTACCCTAAAAAAAAAAAAGAAACTTTGTTCAAATGATTTCCTATAATACTTACACCCGCTATAGTACTTTCACCCTGCTATAATACTTACACCCACTCCGTGGGCTTTTTTTCTTAAATAGCTTTCTCTGCTATAATACTTACACCCTCGGCTATACTATAATACTTTCACTCACTCCGTGGGCTTTTGTTTTTCACCACATTCTTTGCTATAATGGTTACACTCGCGCTGTGGGCTAACTATACCGATTTAAAATTTCCTAACGGAGCGGAGGAAAAACACACATCAATCATTTTTTTCGTGTAAGAGGTTATTGTAAAATAATTGTCTTACTTTTGCACCGCATTGGTCCTGCAAAGGATAATTGGGAATGCCGTGCAATTCGGCTACAGTTCCCGCTGCTGTAAGTTCCTTAAGTGGTTCGGCATCATGTCACTATCGTTAAAACCTACTAAAGGTAGATGGGAAGGCGCCAAAACCGGAACAAAGTCAGAAGACCTGCCAATGAATAGTGGATTTTGTGGTTTACGGAGAATGAACTGCATGCCGGTATCCGGGATTTCATATTATTAAGCTTTCTTTCCGGATTTCTTTCGCAACATCAAAATCCTCTGTAATTTTTTAAACTAACAATGATGTTGACGAAAACAGCTTTTCGGCTTTTACTTCTTTGCTTTTGCATCTCACGTGCACTCCTAAGCTTTAGCCAGAGTGATACTATCAACCTGAACGAGGTAAGTATATATGGTGTTAAGCCCGAAATATCTGTTATCACCTCCACCCCTGTTCAAAATTTGTCGGCTAAAAAGCTAAGTGCTTTACCTACTACCAGTGTTGCTGAAGCCATAAGAAACTTTACAGGTGTGGCCGTTAAGGATTTCGGAGGTGTGGGAGGACTGAAAACAGTGATGATAAGAAGTTTGGGCTCTAATCATACCGGTGTATTCGTCGACGGTTTTCCTGTAAATGATGCCGCTACAGGCCAAATCGACCTCGGCCGGATCTCGTTAAATGATATCAGCAATATCACTCTTTCAATCGGCAACATTGTTGGTTTAAAGCCTGCACGCATGAGTTCACCGGCAAGTTTGATTGAGATCACAACCAATGATATTGAATCACTTAATGAAAAACATAGAATAAATATTGCTCTCAGAGCCGGTTCATTTAATACTTATAATCCATGGTTTAGCCTCGATTCGAGGGTTAGTAAAAATGTTACCTCTGCAATAAAATTAAGCGGATTTGCATCTAAGGGCAACTATCCTTACCAGATAACTAATGGCTCAGATAAATCGACTCATAAACGAAGTAATTCAGACGTTAAAAACGGAGAAGCTGAGATAAAGCTGAAAATCCAATTAAAGGATAGCTCATTTTTCAAAGTCAAAACTTCATACTTGCACAGCGAACGTGGGTTACCGGGGGCAGTTGTATTTTACAATCCATACTCAGCGCAGCGTCTTAAGTCTGACGACTTTACCATTGGTATCACTTATGAGAACAAACTAAAAGCCCGCTTTAGGCACCTAACGTCGGGGAGCATCCAATCATCAAAGCTTCTGTATACCGATCCTGCTTTCTTAAATAATTCAGGTGGTTTAAAGAATGAGTATAATCAACAAGAGTATTATCTGAGCCAGGCTGCTAAAATTCAACTATCACCAAAAGTGTCATTGGCCTTGGCTACTGATGGCTTTATAAACACTTTGTCGACCAATGCTTACCAAGTGACCAACCCTTCACGCTTCACCTCATTAACTTCTGCCTCAGGCTCATACATATCACCCATCGGGACTCTACAGGGAAATGTGCTTCTAACCATAACTACCGATCGGCATGAAGCCAACAATAGGAACTTTCAACACTTAGCACCTGAAGTTTCCATATTAAGCAATCTTACCAAAGATAAAAGCCTTAAGCTGAGGCTGATGTTGAAGAATACATTTCGAATGCCAACATTCAACGATATGTATTACAATATATCGGGGAACACCAATCTGAAGCCTGAAAAAGCCAATCTCTATAATGCGGGCTTAATGTATGCGAAGGCTCTAAACAACCGGACCGGATTGAATATAAGGGCTGACTTTTTTATAAATACTGTTGATGATAAGATAGTTACTGTGCCAACCAGAAACCTCTTTATCTGGAGCACAAGGAACATCGGAAAGGTCAATATAAAGGGCTTGGAATTATATGCAGGAATTTTAAAACAAGTAACTGATAACCTGTCATTTGACATTAGTGCAACCTACACATATCAGGATGCAAAAGATGTTACAAATAAATTGAGTCACACGTATGGACACCAGATTGCATATATTCCTTTTGAAACTGCCGGCGGCCTCTTCACATTCTTCTATAAAAAATACAGTCTGGGTCTAAACACAATTTATAACGGTTACCGATATTCAGCACCATATAATAGCCCTGAAAATGAAATACCTGCCTACACTACTACTGATCTTACACTAGCCCGGATATTAAAATTTTCAGGTCATGAACTTAATATAAAGGCTGAAGTATCAAACCTGTTTGACTATGAATATGAAGTTGTTAAGGGTTTCCCAATGACAGGCAGAGCTTTCTATATCAATTTAAACCTATCACTATAAATCACATTTAAAATGAAGAATCACAAAACTATGATGAAAAACTTCACTCGAAGACCAAACAACACATTTTCATTCGCAAAGGCTGCATTATTGCTGTTTGTTGCAATTTCAGTTTTAACTTCCTGTAAAAAGGATAAAGATGAAAAACCCGATAGTCCACCGGTTACTACAGCAGTATATGTTTTAAATCAAGGCGCATTCAATGCTAACAATTCAACAGTTACTATGTATGATTTGATTACCGGCACTGCTACTACCGATGTATATTACAATAATAACGAGCAATCACTTGGTGATGTAGGCTCCGACCTTTTAATCTATGGTGGAAAAACTTACATTGTTACAAACATATCAAGTCAGCTTGAAATATTAAACTCAGCCACTTTCAAGCATATCAAGAGAATCCCATTTATAAAGAATAACCTTCCGCAGCAACCTTCTGCTTTGGCAGCATATAACGGTAAAGTATTCGTTGCTGCATACGACGGAACTGTAACTGTGATAGATACAACCACTCTCGAAGCGGTAAAAGAGATAGCTGTAGGATTAAACCCTGATGCATTACTTGCTGCACATGGTAAAATCTGGGTGTCAAACTCCGGCGGATTAAACTTCCCTGACTATGATAACACTGTATCGGTTATTGATCCGCTTACTCTAACAGAAGTAACCAAAGTTACTGTTGGCACTAATCCGTTTACTTTGCAGGCCGATAATTATGGTGATGTTTATGTTATAACCCGTGGAAATTATGGCGCTGAGAAGAGTCGCTTAAACATAATTGATGCATCAACACTCACTTTAAAATCAACATTCACCGATTTCGAAGCATATAACTTTTCAATTAGTGCCGATACGGCTTATGTTTACTTCCATGATTTCATGGGTGGTACAGGTACTAAAATCATGACTCTGAATGTTAAAACTGAAGAGATTATTTCATCTGATTTCATCACTGATGAAACAACTATTCAAGTGCCATTCTCAATTGCAGCCGATCCGATTTCAAAAGACATCTTCATTGGTGATGCAATCGATTTTCAAAGTCCGGGTAAAATGTATCGCTTCGGCACCGATGGTAAGTTAAAATCATCGTTTACTACAGGTGTTATGCCGTACGTTATACGATTCGTTAGTAAGTAATTGAATAATAAAATAAACCTAATTAAGAGGCTTCTCATTTTGAGACAGCCTCTTTTTGTTAGTGAGTTAATAACTGTAAATCAATCTTTCTTTGTTGCTTTGAACAAATATTCTATTCCTAGTTTAAAACCAATGTAAAATGTGTCATTTGGTATATATCTATCATCGGGTCTTTCACTGTCATAGGCGGTGACTAATTTATAATTTACACAAGGAGTCAAATTTAATAGACATTTATTGCTAATTTCCTTTGAGAAAGCAGTCCCAAGCATTAAAGTTACCCCTAATCCCTTGTTATCTAATCGTTTTTTTTCGATCAAAGTTTGTCCGTTCGTATAAAATGATTTACTGTTATAATCAATAATGTGATTAAACGTAAATCCAATAAGAATACTTGAATGAAATTTCTGGTCGCAAATAGCAAATAAAAGCCACCCTGATTTTACCCCTCATCCCCCTTCCCCTTCTCCCGGAGGGCGAAGGGGGGAAGAATCGTAAAAGTCTCATTTATAAAGATATTATGCACTGCTGACTGCTGATTGCTCATGAGCTAATAGCTGATAGCTGACAGCTGATAGCTGACAGCTGACTGCTTATAGCCAACCCCTCGACAAGCTCGGGGACCGTAGCTAAAAGCTAACAGCTCAAAGTA